>Ga0334883_1001681_pt1 | contig 31219 bp, 23 predicted proteins | sample GraSluR1_MG_6_FD_207230 | JGI IMG/M metagenome (GOLD analysis project Ga0334883, IMG submission 207230) | Sludge microbial communities from methane-producing bioreactor in Wageningen University, Netherlands - Granular Sludge_09_05-R1 | ecosystem: Engineered > Bioreactor > Anaerobic >...
TGCAGTGTGTAGAAGAAGTTGACGACCTGCCCCAGGGCTGTTCTGAGGTGGGCGGGAGGGGATGACTCGATTTTGCCTCTGGCTCCCCGGAAACCGTCTCGGAGAAGGGACTGAAGATCCCACCCTACGCAGTAGGGCCCGAGTATGCCGAGATCGTGAATATGGATGTCGCCGTTTTCCTGAAAGTCGCGGATTCGGGGCGTGTATATCTTCGAAAGCCAGTATCTGGCTGTTATGGATGAGGAAAGATAGAAGTTCAGCCCCTGAAGGCTGTAGTTCATGTTGCTGTTCTCGTTGACCCGCCAGTCCTGCCGGCCGAGGTAATCGGCTATGAGATTGTCCACCCCGCTGAAGATGGAATCCACCTCCCGGGCTTCATTTCGCTTTTCCCGGTAGAGGATGAACTGCTTCGCCGCCGCCGCGAGATTTCTAAGTACCAGGGTTTCTTCGATGCAGTCCTGAATTCGTTCCACCGTTGGGATAGTGCCACCCTTGAAAAAGTCCATGTAAAGGGCGGTTTCAACCTGGTCAGCCATTTCCCGGGCCACCCCCGGGGTTTCCGATGCCTCGAGGGCTTTTCGAATGGCCTGCTCTATTTTACTTTTTGTGTAAGATTGTATCGAACCATCACGTTTTCTGACAAGCCAGTCCATTGGCCCTCCCCCCTCGGTGCCTGATAAAGGCGAAGATAACACGACGGACAACGGGGTCAAGGGGGAAACCACAATATATTGTGCCGAGCGCGCCCTTCAATATCTATATATAGAGCTATCTCGTTTCTCTGCAATGATATGCGGTTTTATGGCCTGCAATCGACGATTTGAAACCCTTGCCCGCGGGTTGTGTCGACGGTTTGCGAAAGCACAGGAATACAATATGTTGTGGCCGGCGTTGGAGGCGCTTCAATCGGATGGACAGGAACACTTCTGCGATCCTTTTCGCCATGGGAGCAGTAGCCCTCTGGTCTACAGCCGCGTCGGCATTCAGCCTCGCGCTGGATCACGGCAGCCCCTGGCAGGTGGTCTTTGCCGCGTCCATAATGTCAACCCTTGTGTTTCTGGCGGTGGTTCTCAGAAAAGGCGTCAGAATCACCGCAGGCATGCTTCCGGCCGGTGCGCTGCGGGGCTTTCTGAACCCCTTCCTTTACTATCTGATTCTTCTTTCGGCCTACAACGGGCTTCCGGCCCAGGTGGCCATGGTTATCAACTATCTGTGGCCCTTGACCCTTTCTCTTCTTGCGGTTCCACTGCTCGGGCAGAAGTTGAAACCCGGAGCGGCAACAGGGATTCTTGTGAGTTTCTCCGGGGTGGTTCTCATGGCCTTCGCGGGAAGCGGCGTGCTGAGAGAAATCCCGTTGTTTCCGGTATTACTGGCCTTTTTCAGCACGGTTGTTTGGGCGCTGTACTGGATACTCAATACCAGAGCTTCGGGTTCCGTGGCGGGGAATCTTCTGCTGAATTTCTGTTTCGGCACCGCTTATCTGCTGGTCTGGGGGCTGCTGACAGGAGCGCGCTTTTCCCTTCGAACGGAGCTTTTGCTTGGGGGTTCTTACATCGGGCTTTTCGAAATGGGTGTGGCCTTTCTCTTCTGGAACACCGCCCTTAAGCGCAGCGACAGCGCTTCCCGGGTGAGCGGACTGATCTACATAACGCCTTTTCTCAGCCTTGGCGTCATCGCCCTGGTGGTTAAAGAGCCCATAGCTCCAGCCACCATCCTGGGTCTCCTGCTGGTTATCACCGGCATCGCGCTGGGCACAGGAATGGGAAGAGGCGACAGAGCCGATGCTCCTACTGCTTCCGTCTGATTTTCTCCCAGGTGTCCCGCAGGGACAGGGCGCGGTTGAAGACCAGCGATTCTCCGGTGGATTGTGAGTCCACGGTGAAATACCCCATGCGCTCGAACTGGAATGTTTGCCCGGGTATCGATGAGGACATGTGGGGCTCCACCCTGCAGCCGGAAAGCACCTTCAGTGAATCGGGGTTCAGGTACTCCGTGAGTTCCCCTTCCTCCGCCAGAGGGTTTTCGCATTTGAACAGCCGGTCGTAGAGCCTTGCTTCCGCGGGAATGCTGTGTGCCGCGCTGACCCAGTGCAGAGTGGCTTTAACCTTCCTGCCGTCCGGGCTGGTTCCCCCTCTTGATGCCGGGTCGTAAACGCACCTGATGGTTGTCACTTCACCCTCGGCGTTTCTCTCCACTGAAGTCGCTGTGACAAGGTACGCATAGCGGAGCCTTACCTCTCTGCCCGGCGAAAGCCTGAAGAACTTCGGGGGAGGAGGATCCATGAAATCGTCTCTTTCGATGAAGAGTTCACTGCTGAACGGTATTTTTCTGACGCCAGCGGAGGGGTCTTCGGGATTGATCTGGTAGTCGAAATCCTCGACCTGGTTTTTCGGGTAGTTGTCTATCACCAGCCTTACCGGGTTCAGGACCGACATGACCCTGGGTGCGGTGGCGTTGAGGTTTTCGCGAACAATGTGTTCCAGAAGGGCGATATCCACCATGCTGTCCCGCTTCGCCAGGCCGATCCGGTCGCAGAAGAGCCTTATGGCCTCCGGCGGGAAACCCCTGCGGCGCATTCCCCTGAGGGTTGGCATCCGGGGATCGTCCCAGCCGCTCACGGTTTCCGACTCTACAAGGAGCCGAAGAAATCGTTTGCTGAGAACCGTGTATGTGATGTTCAGCCGGGCGAACTCGATCTGCTGAGGATGGAAGATTCCCAGTCTGTCAAGGAACCAGTCGTAGAGGGGTCTGTGATCTTCGAACTCGAGGCTGCACAGGGAGTGGGTGATGCCTTCAATGGAATCTTCCAGGCAGTGGGCGTAGTCGTACATGGGGTAGATGCACCAGTCGTTGCCGGTCCGGTGGTGGCTCCGTTTGAGAATTCTGTAGATCGCCGGATCACGCATGTTCATGTTGGGGCTTGCCATGTCGATCTTTGCCCGGAGAGTTCTGCTTCCCTCGGGGAATACTCCTTCCCTCATGCCCCGGAACAACTCGATGTTCTCCCCGATTGATCGGTTTCTGCTGGGGCTGTTTCGTCCGGGTTCAGTGAGGGTTCCACGGTATTCCCTGACCTGTTCAGGGCTCAGGTCGCATACATAGGCATCGTTCTGAAGAATCAGCTGCACGGCGTAGTTGTACATCTGCTCGAAGTAGTCGCTGGCATAGAGTTCATTGTCCCATTTGAAGCCGAGCCAGGAAATGTCATCCCTTATCGCATGGACGAACTCGGTTTCCTCCTTCACCGGGTTGGTGTCGTCGAACCTGAGGTTAACCTTGCCGTGATACTCGCCGGCTATCCCGAAGTTGGTGCAAATGGCCTTGGCGTGCCCTATGTGAAGGTAGCCGTTGGGCTCCGGGGGAAACCTGGTATGCACTCTGCCGTTGTGCTTTCCCTCGGAGATATCCCTGTCAATGATCTCCCTGATGAAATCCCGTGGTTTCTTTTCGTTCAAATCGCTCATCGCCCGTTCCTTTCAGCCGGTTCCCGCCTGTTCAGACCTCTGCCATCTCAAGGCTCTGTTGCACAAGGCTCAGGAACTGCTGCCATCTCTGCAGAAAAACTTCCGGGGGAACCGAGTCCAGGGTGCGAAGCTCAAGGGTAACGCCCTTCATGTTGATCCTCACATCGGTGAACAAAGTAGTCAGATGATCCAGAAAATCGTGAAACCCCTTGTTCGGAAGCTCACCGAAGGGTACACCCGTGGCCAGGTCGAGAGCCCCCATTCCGAACTCTGTCATCTTTTCCAGGAACGCCCGGAAATCCGTGATCACCCCCTGTTCCCTGCCGCACATCAGTCCGCACCTCGAGGGATCGGTATTGTCCCATATGTGCCTTCTCTCGAATCCCATGGCGAAATCCGCGGTTCGGGACATTTCGCATACGGTGTTCCAGATCAGGGGCAGTTCTCCAAGGGAAGCAAGCCCCACATGAAGATGGATTGCGGCGGTTCCCTTCATCATCTCGTGGCCCCGGGTTCCGGTGCGGGAAAGCAGGTTGTGGAGGTTGTGATATCTGGGTTTGTCCAGAAGCATCTTTGCCGACCCCCTGCCGGGGATGAACCCGGTGGGGATGTACTCAAGCCCGATCCGCTCCCTGATGGCGGCATTGACGGTGGCGGCCTGCAGGAGAATGGAATGCACCGTGGAATTGTCCCGGGTTGAGATGGGAATGCTGCAGAATTCTATCTGGCCTCCGGGTTCGAAAGTTATGTAGTGATCCTTTCCCTGGAAGAGATTGGGCTCCTTCCGGTATCCCATGTCTTCCAGTATGCGCCACACCCCCTCGAGGTCTTCAAAGCCCATTTCTCTTCCGGGCATGAACTCGTACTCAAAACCGAACTGCCTTTCCCTTCCGGGAGCGAGTCTTTCCGAGATTACATCCGCCAGACTGTCAGTGTAGTTGTTTTTCAACGCACTCCCTGTACCAGAGGGTGAAAACCAGTGGAGCGAAGAACCGGTCCGCCCCTGAAACCAGGGTTTCCGGCCCGACACCCTTCCCGGTTACGACTGAAGCCAGCTCCCGAACCATGTCACCGTCAAGTATACCCTGCCTGTCCACCTCAGTACCGCAGGCGATGTCTCTCAGTGCCTCCGGAAGGTTCCGGGGGTTCTCAAACCATTGGGCCATGGGCATGGTGAAAGGTTTTTTCGGCATCAGGGCTGTTTGCCGCGGCAGGATTCCCGAGTCGGCGAAGGCTTTTCGGCAGATGTACTTGTCAAGGCAGTGGAATGGCCTCACCTTCAAGTTGACAGGCAGAGACGCGGCGAACTCAGCCAGCCTGTAGTCCAGAAACGGAGTTCGTGCCTCAAGGCTGTGGCGCATGCTTAGCCTGTCCAGCCTTGCCACCACATAGTCCGGAAGCCTGCTGCGGCACTCGATGGCCTGCATCGCCCTGACCGGGTGAATATCCGGTTCCATATCGGGAAGAGCGTCAGCCGGAAAGAGGTCATCCCCGCCACACTCCCGTCCCAGCAGCCGGCGAAGCTCCTCCGGTGTGAAAAGAGCCTCGGTGGCGATGTGCCTCCGGGCAGAACCGATATCACCCTGCCCCAGTCTTTTTTGAAGTTCCGGGTACAGCTTCTCCAGCACCCGCCTCTCTTCCGCCCCGGAAACTTCGTGCTGAATTAAAGCTTCTTCCACCAAAAACTTGCGGTAACCGGCGAAAACCTCGTCGGCTCCCTCCCCGGTCATCACCACCTTCACATGCTCACCGGCCAGAGCGCAGACCTGATCCGTGGGAATCACAGCCCCAAGTGAAATCGGTTCGCCCAGTGCCCGCACAATTGAAGGCAGGGATGAAAGAGCTTCCCGGGTGCATTTTTTCAGCATTCGTTCTGTTTTTCCGAACCTGTTTCCCATGTTCTTCACGAAATGCTCCATCTGGCCGGTCTCGTCGTAGCCATCCTCGTCGAAGGCCACAGTGAACAGCTTCAGTTCAGGCTTGATGACCGATGTCAGCGAGGCCACCGCCGATGAATCAATTCCACCGGAAAGAAAGCTGCCGACTTCCACATCGGATCTGAGTCGGATTTCAACCGAGCTGCGGAACAAACGGAGAAACTCCTGCGCTGCCTCGTCGGGGTCGGAGTACCTTTCAGGCTCCCTGAAGTCGTAGGACCAGTAACGGGAGGTTCGGAACCTGCCATTGTCCAGGTTCAGCTCCATGAAGGAACCCGGAGGAAGCCTGAGAACCTGCTTGAAGATGGTTCTTTCCCCAGGCAGGTAGCGGTAGGTGAAGAATACAGGGAGAAGGCTGAGATCCGGTTCACAGGAAACCCCGGGCATGGAAAGCAGGGGGGGGATCTCGCTGGAAAAGAAAAACCCTTCAGGGGTAACTGCGTAGTGCAGGGGCTTGATGCCGAAACGATCCCTGAAAAGAAGAAGCTTTCGGCGCAATGGATCGTGAATGACGCCGGCGTACATGCCGTTCATGTGATGCAGGAATTCCGCGCCGAGTTTCCGGTAGAGGTGTAGAGCCACTTCCATGTCGCCAGTGGTGAGAAATTCCTGCCCCGGCAGCATCCTCCTGAGTTCCAGGTAGTTATAGATCTGGCCGTTGCAGGCTATTGTAACTCCGTCCTCCGGAGCGGTAATGGGCTGCATTCCAGTGGCAAGGTCGAGGATGGCAAGTCTGTCGAAAGCGATGCCTACCGGTTCCCTTACAAGCACCCTGCTTTCATCCGGGCCCCGGTGCCTTTGGGTCCGGTTCATCCGATCAAGCAGGGTTTTCATGGAATCCGCTGGAATGGAGGATGTCACGATTCCGGATACGCCGCACATGGTTTTCCCTTCGTGAAAACAACCTGAATAATACCGCTTCGGTCAGGATACCGTATCAGCGTGACGAGGCTGGTTTTTCCTGAGATATTCCCGTTTCCTGCGGTCAACATTCCCACACAAGCAAAGATGGAACTTGAAATGAAGAACACTGATTGCGGATCGGGAACGGTGACCGTTATCGGCGCGGGTCTTGCGGGATGCGAAGCGGCTTTTGCCCTGGCTGACCGGGGCTTCGGGGTTGTGCTTCTTGAGATGAGGCCCATGGCAACCACGCCGGCTCACACCACCGGGCTCCCCGCAGAGCTGGTGTGCTCAAATTCCCTGCGATCCGCAAACCCGGAAAACGCGCCGGGGCTTCTGAAGCAGGAACTCAGGCTTGCCGGATCCCGGCTCATCCGCATCGCGGATTCCACCCGGATCCCGGCGGGGGATGCTCTTGCGGTTGACCGGCGCAGGTTCAGCGAGACTGTGCTGAATGAACTCCGGTCGGAAACCCTTATCACCCTTGAAACCCGGGAGGTTACCCTTCTTCCACCCGGCCCGGTGATTGCCGCTCCGGGGCCCCTGGCAAGCCCGGGGTTGTCCGAAGCTCTAAGAGAGATCACCGGGGAGCACCTTTACTTCTACGATGCGATAGCTCCCATCGTTTCCGGGGAGTCCGTTGACATGAATACCGCTTTTTTCCAGTCCCGCTATGACAAGGGCGGGGGGGCCGACTATCTGAACTGCCCCATGGATCAGGAAACCTACCATCATTTCATCGCAGCCCTGAAGGGCGCGAAAAGGGTTGCCCCGCATTCCTTCGAGAAGGAGCTGCACTTTCAGGGTTGCCAGCCCGTGGAGGCCATTGCGGATTCCGGCGATCTTTCGCTGGCCCACGGCCCCATGAAGCCCGTTGGAATCACCGACCCCGCCACCGGCGGCAGGCCTTTTGCTGTGGTTCAGCTCAGAAGGGAAAACGAGTCGGGAAGCGGGTGGAACATGGTGGGCTTTCAGACGAAGCTCACCCATTCAGAGCAGAGAAGGGTTTTCCGGATGATTCCCGGCCTCTCCGGGGCGGAGTTCCTGAGGCTGGGAAGCGTTCACAGGAACACTTTCATAAATGGCCCGGAGGTTCTTGACGGGTTTCTGGGGATGAAATGCCGCCCGGGGCTCACCATGGCCGGGCAGATTACCGGAGTGGAAGGGTACATAGAGTCAATTGCCACAGGGCTCATGGCGGGGTTGTTCATGGCGGAGTCTCTCCAGGGCAGGGACCCCGTCCCCCCCCCGGCGGATACCGCAATGGGAGCGCTGCTCGGGCATGCCACAATTCCCGGCGGCGGCCTGTTCCAGCCCAGCAATGTTCATTACGGGCTGTTTCCTCCCATAAGGGCCGCCGGCGGAAGGAGGGGACGAAGAAGGGCAATGTCGGAGAGAGCCCTGGAGTCTCTCAGAAAGTGGATTTCAGGTTTCGCCTGAGCAGCAGATACATCATTCCTCCGGCGAGTGCGGCGGAAAGGGCCACAAAACCGTCGCTGTGAGGTGCCCCGGATTTCTGTGCCATCACCATCGCCGGGTACACCGGTACAAGGAGAACGGTTATCCCCACCGCCTCACCCGCAAGCCCAATGAAGGACCACAGCCAGTAAAGGCCCAGCAGAGCCGTCGCTCCTCCGGGGAGGACGCTTTGCAGAAACAACATCAGAGCCGCGGCGATTATCGAGGTTAGTGGAAGAACCAGCCAGAACTGCCAGGGGATGGTTTCCCCGGCCAGGGCCGCCAGAGAGGCGGCCAGCGCGCCGGTCCCGGCGGGAATCAGCGTTTCCGCCATGGCAAGCTGGGTCTGCGCGCCGGTGTGCCTTGAGCAGAATCTGCGCAGTCCCTGCCTTTCAGCCGATGAGTTCCATCCGAAACAGAGGGTCAGGGGTATTCCAAATCCCAGAAGGCCTGTCAGCCAGGGGATGATACCCGCTGAGATTCCCGCCAGGGATGACCCCAGCAGAAAAGCCATTATCCACATACCATCGGTGCGGTAACGGATTCTCCGCAGCATCTGAACCGCAACCGTCTGAGGAATCATGTGTCCGATTCGGAACCGGGGGTGTCGAACAGGTCCGGCTGGAGGTTTTCTTTTCCGGGAAGGAAGGCGGCCAGCAAAGCAGACGGGGTTGGGGGTGCCAGGGAGAGATGGGCTACGGTTCGGGCGTTGGCCCTGGCGATGTTGCACACATGCACCAGAGCATAGGTGGTGTCTTCATGATTGAAGAAGTAGCATCCGTCCCGGTTGATCAGGCCCCTGATGCCCGGAATCTGTTCCATTATCTTCCTTGGAAGAACAGGGTAGAAGGCCACCCGGATCTCCGCCCCCCCCTTTACCGTATCCAGAAGCTGCGAGTGTCTGATCACTGCCTTAACTCCGGAACCGTCGCAAAGGGCAATCATGTCGGTTCCCTGGGGAATCTCCCCGACTCTGGACGCCAGGAACAGCACTCCCCGGCCGGGTCCGTGGGTTGCGAAGCCATTCAGGGGTTCGATCATGGTTTCGTGGATGGGGCACTCCACAACAAGAAAAGAAGGGCCGGAAGCAAGGGTGGCACCGAGAAAGGCAAGCCGTCTCTCATCCTCCGTAAGCCTGGCGGAGGGAGTGTCTCCCCGCTTTGTCATGCCCAGCCAGCCAAGAAGTTCATCGGTTCTTTTCCGGGCTTCCCCCCTTCTGGCACCGGAAGCGGACGCGGAGAGGCTGATAATGCCGCCGGGCGTCATACCCTCGGGAAGAACCGGAGCCCCGGGTATCATCGCGACCTTCGTGCGTCCCTCCCGGGAGGAGGTGGAGGCCATCAATCCTCCCATTCTGCCAACGAGAACCCTTCCGGAAACCGGAGCCCGGAGCCCCGCCGCCATCTGCGCCAGGGCCGGGGCTGCCGATTCCTTCTCCCCCAGAAGGGCCGCCATGGACCCTCCAAGCACCACGAAGTCAATTCCCGGTGGTTGTCCGGGAAGAGCGGAAACCCCCAGCAGTTCCAGAAGAGCCCTTGAACCATCGGCGGGCAAGGTTTACACTACCTTCCCGAAACCAGGCTGGCATCCGCAAGCTCAAGAGCTCTCACCACACCGAGACCGCTTCTTCCAGATGTTTTTGGGACTCCCCCGGTTTCAACGCATCTGAGAAACTCATCCATCTCCACTGCCAGGGGCTCGAAGCTGTCCAGCTTGGGGCTGTGAATGTCTCCGGTGCGGTAGGCCAGCTGATACTCTCCGAAGGTTTCCGGCTCGATGAGTTCGACTCCCTTGTCGTATATCTTAACCTTCTCGTAGGGTTCGGTATCGTCGTAAACCAGCATTTTCCTGCTGCCTACGATCACGGTTTTCCTGAGTTTCGAAGGTGCGAGCCAGGATACCTGCACATTCGCGATGGCCCCGCACGGGAATCGCAGGTTGATGAAGGCCACATCCGGAATCCCCTCCAGTACGTACCCACTGCCGAAAGCCTCCACATGGCATGGCTCTTCGTTCAGCCAGTGGAAGATCATCGAAAAGTCGTGAGGGGCCAGATCCCAGATAACCGAAACATCCTTTTGATGAAGCCCCAGGTTTACCCTGTTGCTGGTTATGAACCGTATCTGGCCAAGTTCTCCGCTGTCCAGGATTCCCTTTATGGCCACAACGGGAGGAGAGTAGAGAAAGGTGTGCCCCACCATGCTCACAAGCCCAAGGGATTCAGCCTTTTCAACCATCTCCCGGGCCTTGTCGGTGGTGTCGGCGAAGGGCTTTTCCACAAAAACATGCTTTCCGGCATCCAGGGCATCCATCGCCAGGGGATAGTGGCCGGAAACATCTGTGGCCACAACAATGGCCTGTATCTCATCCGAGTTAAGCAGATCTTTGAAGTTCAGGGTTTTCGAACAGGCTGGAAACCTGTCCCCGATTCGATTCAACCTGCCGGCGTCTTTGTCGCAGATCACTACTTTGCCCGCTCTTCTGTTTGAGACGATGTTTCTAAGCAGGTTCGGACCCCAGTACCCAAGGCCCACAAGACCAATGTTCACCATGGCAACCTCCGATATCCCCCGTCGTTTTTTCAAGCCTGACTGAAAGCTACTAAAACTCTGTGAAGATGCAAACTGACCGTGTGCCGGCAAGGCTCAGATGACAGGCCATTTTCCGGTTTTAGCCATAATACAGTTGTAATCCCAGCATAAATAGAGTACTCCATTGGCCGGCAAGTTGCTATCATATCCGGGAAAAGGAGGATATCATGAACCAGGAAAAGTTTACGATAAAGGCCAGAGAGGCTGTGAATGCCGCGGTTGCCCGGGCATCCGCGGCGGGGAACCCGGAAGTTCTCACACTTCATCTTCTTCAGGCCCTTCTTGAGCCGGAGGATGGGATAGTGACAGGGGTTCTGGGCAGGCTGGAAACCAATGTGGAAGAGCTGGCCTCAAGGGTTCTCGAAGAACAGGGAAGGCTTCCCAGGGCTTCGGGCGGGGCTCATCCCGTTGCATCCCGGGGTTTCCACCAGGCATTGCAGGCAGCGGAAAAAGCGGCGGGACGGATGAAGGACGATTTCACCGCCAGCGAACACCTCTTCCTGGGCATTCTTTCCGGTTCCGACAGGGCTTCCGCTATCATCAAGGATGCGGGGATCACCGAGTCCGGCTTCCTCGAGGCCCTCAAACAGGTCAGGGGCTCCTCCCGGGTTACCAGCGAAAGCGCTGAAGAGAGTTACGAGGCGCTTCAGAAGTACTGCCGTGACCTCACCGCCCTTGCCAGACAGGAGAAACTCGACCCGGTAATCGGCAGGGATGACGAAATCCGAAGGACCATGCAGGTCCTCTGCCGAAGGAGAAAGAACAACCCTGTACTCATCGGCGAACCCGGGGTCGGCAAAACCGCCATTGCCGAAGGGCTGGCGGGGCGGATAGCCCAGGGGGATGTGCCTGAGAACCTGAAGGATAGAAGCCTGCTGATGCTGGACATGAGTTCCCTGATCGCCGGGGCCAAGTACCGCGGCGAGTTTGAGGAAAGGCTCAAGGGGGTTCTGCAGGAGATTGCCGCCTCGCAGGGCAGGATCATCCTTTTCATAGACGAGATGCACACACTGGTAGGCGCCGGCGCCGCAGAGGGCGCCATGGACGCGGCGAACATGCTGAAACCCGCCCTGGCCAGGGGGGATCTCCACTGCATAGGGGCCACAACCCTGGACGAATACCGGAAGCACATCGAGAAGGATGCCGCCCTGGAAAGACGCTTTCAGCCTATTCTTGTGGAGGCGCCTTCCGTTGAGGACACCATCAGCATTCTCCGGGGAATTCGGGAAAGGTACGAGGTTCACCATGGCATAAGAATTCTCGACTCGGCGCTGGTGGCCGCAGCGAAACTCAGCGACCGGTACATTACGGACCGCTTTCTGCCCGACAAGGCCATCGACCTGGTTGATGAGGCAGCAAGCCGGATTCGGATAGAAATCGACAGCATGCCCGGTGAGATCGATGAGATAAGGCGAAGGATCATACAGCTGGAGATTGAACGGGAGGGACTTCGCCGGGAGGATGACAGGTCCGCAAGGGAGAAGATGAAACTGGTGGAAAGAGTTCTCGCGGAGCTGCAGGAGGAGCGGGGCGCTCTGGAAAGCCGTTGGATGACGGAAAAGGAGCTTATTGAGAAGGTCAGGGAACTCAAGAGAAGCCAGGAGGAACTCAGGGCGCAGGAGAAGAAAGCTGAAAGGGAAGGCGACCTGCACCGGGTGGCTGAGATACGCTACAGCTCACTCAGAGATTGTGAAAAAGCTCTCAATGAAGCCAGGGATAAACTTCAGCTTGCCCAGGAGAAAGGCTCGATGCTCACCGAGGAGGTTACTCCGGAACACATAGCGTCGGTTGTGGCCCGCTGGACAGGAATTCCGGTTTCGAGAATGCTGCAGGGTGAGCGGGAGAAACTGCTCATCATGGAGCAGAGCCTCGAAGAAAGAGTGGTTGGCCAGAAGCAGGCCATTGAGGCGGTCAGTCAAGCTATCCGCAGAGCCAGGGCCGGAGTTCAGGATCCTGACCGGCCACTTGGAAGCTTCGTGTTCATGGGTCCAACCGGGGTTGGAAAAACCGAGCTGGCAAGAACTCTGGCGGATTTTCTGTTCGACAGCCCCGATGCGATGATCAGGCTGGACATGAGCGAGTTCATGGAAAAACATTCGGTTTCCCGGCTGATCGGGGCTCCTCCCGGCTATGTGGGCTATGACGAGGGGGGGTATCTCACCGAGGCGGTGAGGAGAAGGCCCTATTCCGTGCTGCTGTTCGATGAGATCGAAAAGGCTCACCCGGATGTTTTCAACATCTTCCTCCAGATTCTGGACGACGGCAGGCTTACCGACGGACAGGGTCGCACCGTTGATTTCCGAAACTCTGTTCTTATCATGACCTCGAACCTGGGAAGCGAATGGATCGGCACCATCGGCAGGGAGCTTTCCCGGAAGGAACTGACGGACAGGGCCTTGAAGGAACTCGAAGGCCGGTTCAGGCCGGAGTTCATAAACAGGCTGGACGAGATCATCGTGTTCAACAGCCTGTCCAGGGAAGAGATACGGAGGATCGTGGAGATCCAGTTCCGGTACCTCAATACCGTACTGGCAAACCAGGAAATCGAACTGATTCCCACTGCGGAAGCCCTGGAACTGCTGTCGAAGATGGGCTGGGATCCCGCTTACGGCGCAAGACCCCTGAAAAGGGTGTTGCAGAAGTCGGTGCAGAACCGGATCGCCGAGGCTCTTCTGAAGGGAGACATCTGCCCGGGGCAGCAGGTGAGCATAGAAGTCCGCGGAGAGGATCTGGTATTCACGCCCCGTGGAGTTTCCGTTGCTGAATCCCCCTGAAAACCCACATATTCCACAACCTTGACGAAAGGGGATGGGTTGAAGGTAGCACTCGTGGTTCCCCCCTGGGGACCTGACGACATCAGGGCGAAAGACACCCGGGGAATCGCCGGTTGCTGGCCCACACCCGGAATGCAGTACATCGCCGGAGAGCTTCGCCGAAGGGGTCATCAGGTAATCTACCTCGAGGGTTTTTTCCACTCAAACGCTGAGATGCGGAAGCGGGTAACAGCCTTTGGCGCCCAGGCCCTGGGGGTTTATGTAATCAGCCTTCTCTGGCACAAGGCGGAGCCATTTCTTACCGACGCCCGCAGTGACAATCCGAACCTGTTCACCTTTATCGGTGGCCACGGGGCCACCGCCATGCCGGAGCAGCTTCTCAAGGAATGCCCCTCCCTTGACGCGGTGGTGGTGGGCGAGGGAGAGCTGACCTGCGGGGAGATGATAGACGCCATTGCCGGGGGAGATAGCCTCGCGGGAGTGAAGGGCATACACTTCCGCCACCCCTCGGGGCGGGTTGAGTTCACCGGAGAACGGCCTCTGGTTCAGGATCTCGACTCCCTTCCGTTTCCGGCGGTGGATCTGTGCGAAATGGAGCGGTACTTTCCAAGTTTCGAACAGGTGTCAACTGTGCCGGTGGTTCAGATGCTGGCCAGCAGGGGCTGCAACGGCACCTGCCTTTACTGCTACAAGATGTACGGAAGGCACATCCGTCTAAGAAAGCCATCCCGGATAGTGGATGAGATCCAGTACTACATCAGGCACTTCGGCGCCAGGGAGATCAAATTCTGGGACGAACATTTTACATACAGTCACAGGCATGTTTATGAATTCTGTGATGAGATGGTGAAGCGGGATGTGAATGTGCGATGGTGGTGCTCGTGCCGGGCGGACGCGGTGGACAGGAAGATTCTCAAAGCCATGAAAGCCGCCGGATGCTGGTGCATCAACTTCGGAGTGGAGAGCGGGGTTCAGAAGAACCTCGACACGCTGATGAAGCATGAAACCCTGGACAGAATCCGCCTCGCGGTGAGACTGGCTCACAGCGTGGGCATCAAGACCCACACCACATACATTTTCGGCATCCCCGGAGAAACCTTCGAAGAGGGCCTTCAGACCATAGACTTCGCCAAAAGCCTGGGAAGTTTCACCGTGGAGTTTTTTCCGATCACTCCCTTTCCGGGCACACCCATGTTCAAAGGCATTCAGCAGGGGAAATTCGGCACCATGAGTGAGAATCTGAACGATCAGGGAATGCTTCTTGACAGGCCGTGCTTCGTGCCCTTCACCATGACCGGCGACCAGATAATGGAACTGAGGCGCCTGGCCTACATCCGCTACTTCCTCAGACCCTCATTCCTGCTCTACCGTTTTCGGAACATCATGTCCCCCTTCCAGCTAAGGGCGATATGGCACGGGGCGAAAAGCCTGCTCATGATGCTGGGGGAACAGCTGGGGCTTTCCAGGAACAAAAGGTAGAAAGTTGCCCTCCCTGACCGTGGTTATCCCTGTACACAACAGCCAGGGAACCCTGGGCAGGGTGCTTGCCCCTGTAATCAGCGAACTTCATCCGGACGACAGGGTTCTGGCTGTGGACGACCGATCCTTCGACGGCTCCGTAAAACTGCTGGAATCACTGGGAGTGGAAGCCATTCCTTCCCTCGGGAAGCCCGGGGCCGCCGGAACCAGGAATACCGGCGGCATGGCGGCGGAGACATCGTGGATTCTCTTCCTTGATTCCGACGCGGTGCCTCCGGAGGGCTGGCGGAGCATGCTGGAAGCCGGTATGCGTGAAGCCGACGCGGTGCAGGCGGTCTACGGCCCTGACGCTCCCGGAAGCAGGGCGGCCACTTTCTACAAGAACTACTACTACCACCACACATTCACCAGAAGAATTCGAGGGCCGTACATCAAGGGATGCGGCACCTTTTTCTTCGCGGTGAAGACCAGTGCCTTTCGGGAGCTGGGAGGCTTCGATGAGAACATCCGGGGCGCAACCATCGAGGACGCGGACTTCGCGGAGAGGCTGTGGGCCCGGGGAGGCAGAATTCTCATCGCTCCCCTGATCGAGGTTTATCACCTCAGGGAGTATACCCTTGGTGAATTCCTTAGTTACGAGTGGAACATGATGATGGCCAAAGCTCTTTACATCATCAGGCGCGGACGGGGCCGGGGAGCCCCCTCCATCAGCGTGGCGGGTTTTTCCGAGATGGTTCCTGTGCTTTTCGGAGCTGTCTTTTCCTGGTTGATCCCCGTCGGGGCGATTCTGGCCGCCGTCGGGGCTTCATGGGGTCTTCCCCTGTTCCTCGGAGGTATTCTGCTGGCGCTGGGTCCCCAGGCGCCAATGCTGGTTCACATGGTCCGCGCCGGCGGCTTCCGGGGTTTCCGGGCCGGGTTTCTTCTGATTCCAGACCTTCTCATGGTTTTGCCCGCATCCCTTTCCGCCGCCGGCGCTGCCCTGTCCGGCAGAAGGTACTGACATGAAGCTGGCTCGGATTGCGGCTTGTCTGATGTTTCTATGCGTGTTCGTGGTCTACGCCCACGGAAACCACCGACTTTCCGGCCCCGGTGACAAGGCGGTACAACTCCTGACCCTGGTTCCCGGGTCAATACTTGCGGCCTCGGTGCTGAAAACATGGAGAAAACCCGCGGAAGCGTTCCGTCGGCTGCTCACCCGTGGCGCTGACCGCTGGTTTCTGGCGGCGCTTTGCGCCGTTGTACTCGGGTTCACGGTATGGATGGCATGGGTTCCCCTCGAGGGGATTCCCAAGGGGGGCGACGAAGCCGCCTACATGGTGCAGAGCCGGATCTATGCCCGGGGGCGTACCGTCGCGCCGGAACCGGAGGTTTCCAGCCCCAGGGACCTTTTTCCCTTCCGTCATTTCATCTTCGATGATGGCCGTTGGTTCGTTATGTACACACCGATTCACTCTCTGCTCATGGCGCCGTTCACCCGTACCGGGATCGCCCCGCTGATGGGTCCCATGCTGGGAACCCTCTCCCTGATCGGAGCGTACCTGCTGTTTCGGCAGATAACCGGGAAAGCCACGGCCAGGCTGGGAATTCTTGTCATGGCGGTGTCGCCTTTCTTTCTGTTCATGAGCGCGTCGCACATGGCCCACAACACCGAGCTGATGCTGATTACATGGGCTCTGTACTTCATTGTCAGGGGTGCAAGGGAAGAGACGCCGGGATTCCACGCCATCGGGGGTTTCCTGCTGGGTCTGGCCCTGTGCGCGAAGCCCTATACCATGCTTCCATGGGCGATCTCCATAACCATTGTGTTTTTCGCACGGTTCCGTTCCAGGGCGATTCCCCCGTTGCTGACGATTGTTCTGGGGGCGCTGCTGCCCGTGGCGTTCTTCCTGCTGTCCAACAGGCACTATACCGGCGATCCCCTTTCTCCGGCCTACAACCTTGCCAGAGGCGGAAGCCTTCTGGGCTTCGGCCAGGACAAGGCCTGGTTTCCCGAATACGGCGACCACGCCCACACTCCGCTGCGGGGTTTGCTGAACCTTGCTCAACAGGCCGGAGCCGGCAGCACCATTCTTCTCGGCTGGCCGTTCCTGTCTCTAATGCCGGCGCTTCTGATTCTTTTCAACCGGGTGGAGCGGAAGAGGTGGAGAGTGCTCTATCTTCCTATCCTGGCGGTGATACCGTTCATGTTTGTACATTACGCCGCCGCCATTGACTACGGTCCCCGGCACTACTTCACCACGCTTCCGGCCTTTGCCCTTCTGTGCGCTCTCGGGTTCCGCGAGGCGGTCCGCCGCCGGGGGAACTGGGCGGTGCTGTTCTTTTCGGCGCTTTTCCTCACCGCCACGCTCATGGTGTACATACCCGACGGAATCGTTCTGAGAAGCGGGCCCTGGCAGTCCATCGACGGTATTCCAGTCAGACTGGCGAGGCGTTACGCGGAGTCTCCGGCAGTGGTTTTCATGGAAGCCGGAGAGCATGGCTACCCCAACATCATGAGCGGGATGCTGGCAACCGATCCGTTCCTGGACGGTGACATCGTGTTCTGCGCCCACCAGACCCCGGAAGATGACATCGAGGCCATGGAAAAACTCTTTCAGGGAAGAACTCCCTACCTTTTCTACATGCGGGAAAGGCAGGGTTATCTGGAACCCTGGACACAGGAAAGGGCTCGTGCTCTGACCCCGGAGCGGCATCTGAGACCCCTGTGGGCCCCGGAGAATGTTACGCCCTGATCCCTGCCAGAAGCACCGACGAAGCCCCGGAGAAACCATGGATCTGAAGCCTTTCCCGGATCCGCCCCCCCCGGGCCTGAAGCTCCGGATGCCCTTCCGCCCGGGCAATTGTGCTTTGTATGGTTTTTTCCACGCTTTCGATTCTATCCGGGCTCTTCGGATCGGCTTCCATGTCTGTCTGAACCGCTGAGAGAACCCCGGTGAGCCCCAGTTTTCCCGGAACGGCCTCCAGTTCCCTCCGGGTAAGCGTGTGATGGTGAAAAACACCGTGAAGCGCGTCTACATCGGCCCTCCAGTGGTGCAGAAGGATATGGGTTTTCTGGGATTCCGTCTGATCTCCGTCCCGGAACATCTCTCTGAGGACGAAGAGACCTCCGGGCTTCAGTACCCGGATCATGTCTCCAAGAACCCGGTCGGGGCGGGCGAAATGGTGAACCGAGTTTGAAACCGCAACCGCGTCGAACATTTCCCGGGGAAAGCAGAGGTACTCCCCGTCGGCCCGCACCGGCAGAACACTCTGTTCCCTGAAGGATTCCGCCACGGACCGCACCGCTTCGGGGGAGGGCTCGGCGGCGACGATGGTTGCTTCGTTACCGGCGTAGTATCTAAGGAATCCTATGAAACTGCCGGTTCCCGTGGCCACGTCAAGAACAAGGCCCCCAAGGTGGGTTTCCATCAAGCTTTCCAGCCGGTCTTCCTCCCCAGTCTTGCGGTGACACCCGGCATTGCGTAGTGTTTCCCGTCCCATGTCCGGATTTTCCCTTCATGGAAGAGTGGAACATGCAGTTCATATGCTTCATGCCAGCATACAATACCGGTCGATTCATCGAGGGTGTTATCCGCAACATTCCCCCGGAAGCCTGGGACTCGGTTGACAGGCTTCTGGTGGTGAACGACGGCTCCACGGACCACACCGCTGAAACCGTTCTCGGCCTGGTCGAAGAGTTTCCCAAGATCAGGCTGGTTCAGCATGAACTGAACCGGGGCTACGGCGCCGCCCAGAAAACAGCCTTCGACTGGGCCAGGAAGCGGGAAGCCCGGGGTGTGGTGATGCTCCATTCCGACGGCCAGTACCCTCCGGATTTCCTTGTAAGGATGCTTGCGCCGCTGCATCAGGGCGCGGATGTGGTGGGCGGCAGCCGCACCAAGTACGGCGACATGCGAAAGGGGGGGATGAGTCAGGCCAGGTATTGGGGAACCGTGATTCTCAACGGGCTTGAAAACTTCGTTTTCCGGGCGAACCTCACCAGCTATCACAGCGGTTACAAGGCGTACAGCATGGCCGCCCTGGAAGTAATACCCTACCATCGCTATTCAAACACCTTCAACTTCGATTCGGAAATGCTGGTCGGGGCCATCAGAAACAAGCTGTCCGTCACCGAGGTTCCCATTCCCACCGTTCACGGCCAGGGATACTCCAGCCTCAGGCCTGTTCCCTACGGGCTCAGTGTTCTTCACACGATATGGAAGTTTCTTGTGGGAAGGATTTAGGGCGAAACCGGGGCGCGGGGTTTCGTCAGTAGTGCTTTCCCGACAGGTATTCCAGCGTGCCCCTGATGATTCCAAAGCCCAGGATGGTCATGTCCGTTATGCACATGACGGCGAAACCCGGGAATACCCGCCATCCGAAGCGCTTCACGGCGGAAGCGAAAAAGCTCCAGTGACAAAGCAGCGCCAGAAACAGCAGGGCGGGAAACAGAAGAAGCCCCGCCGGCCCTGTGAAAAGCATTGATAGGGGTGACAGCCAGGCCAGAAAGGTGATGAGTATGGACAGAACCACCCACCTGCTGTGATGGGTTCCGGTTTCGTGGACATTCATGTACCTCGCCAGCAGGCGCTGTTTCACCTGCCTCCAACCGCTTTTGGCCTGGGCAACCGCCATTCTCAGACGCCGGCCGGCGAAGGTTCCGAAGGTGTACTCTGCCAGATGGGTTACCTGAAGGCTCTTTTCCAGCAGAATCACCCGGCCGGAGTCAGCGATGGCGTAGCCCAGTTCCTCATCCTCCACGGTGGGCTCCGGAACATTCGTGTTGAATCCGCCCAGTTCCAGAAACACATCACGGCGAACCGCGGCGCACCATGTGGCGAAAACCGCCACGCCCCCCGGGCGCATTCTCGCCAGGGAATGATGGTAGTAGAAGTTCTGATAGGTTGTGATCAGCCCTTCTCCCGGGCAGTCCGGCGCGTAAAGGGTTTGAACCCCGGCGACGGAGGGATCGGAGAGCAAACCGGCGATTCGCTCCACCAGATTCTCGGGGACCACCACATCCGCATCAACGAAGAGGGCTATTTCCCCGGAAGCCGCGAAGACACCCTCGTTCCTTGCCAGGGCCGGTCCCATTTTGCCGGAAAGGGGGATGACCCGTACCCCGTAACTTCGGGCGAGTTCCGCGGTGGTATCACTGGAACCGTCGTCAACCACCACTGTTTCCAGGGGGGGCATGGTCTGCCGTTTCAGGGCATCCAAACATCGGCAAAGGGTTTCTGAAGCGTTCCACGCCGGGATGATCACACTTACTCCCGAAGCCATGCAGTCCTTTCGTCCGGTAAGGCTTTCCGCAGGGTCCGTATTATATTCCGTTCCCGCTGAAAGGGTTTGTCAATGAAGATCGTTCTGCTTACCATGCCGGCCAGTTGGGAACAGGATCAGCATGATTTCATGAATCAGCGGGTGCCCCTGCTTCGCTGGCTGAAGATAAAACCCCTGGTGAATGTGGTACCATCCCCTTCGCTGCTTTACCTGGCGCCTTTCGTTATCGAGGATGGTCATGAGGTCGCGTACATCGAGGGGTTGTTCCACACCTTTGAAGACACCCTGAAAATGCTTGAACAGCAGAAGCCCGATCTGGTCGGGGTGACCATCACCAGTGTGGACTGGGAAAACTCCCGCTGGATGCTCAACGAGATGAAGAGTCGCTTCCCGGGCACTTTTTTCGTAGCCGGAGGGATTCACCCCACCCTGTGGGGGGAAAGGTGCCTGAAGGAGTGCGAAGGCCTGGACTGTCTCGTTTACGGGGAGGGCGAGCACACCTTCCGGGAACTTGTGGCAGCGCGTTCGGAAGAAAAGCCGCTTGACGGGATCCCCGGCCTGATTCACCGAAGCGGAAACGCGGTATTGCGTAATCCTCCAAGACCGGTTGTGGAGGAGATCGACACACTGCCCTTTCCCGCCCACTCACTGGCGCCGCCGTCGAAGTATCTGCCCTCGCCCACTTTTTACAACCGCCTTCCCCACGCGAATATCATCGGAGCCAGAGGCTGCCCCTATGAGTGCATTTTCTGCCACACCGACCGGCACACCAGGATGCGCAGCGCGGAGAACATCACCGATGAGATACAGTGGCTTGTCAAACACCAGGGCGTGAGGGACATCGCCTTCTGGGACGACACATTCACCCTGTCCGAGGAGAGGGTCAAGGCATTCTGCGATCAGATGGAAAAGAAGGGGCTGGATGTGGACTGGGCGGTGAACGCCCGGGTGGACAGGGTCACGGAGGACATGCTGGCCAGAATGAAGAGAGCCGGTTGCTGGAGAATTCTCTTCGGAGTTGAAAGCGGCGTTCAGAAAAATCTCGATACCCTGAAGAAGAGAACCACCCTCGATCAGATCCGCCGGGCGGTGAGCGCCACCAGCGCCCTGGGCATGGAGGCCTATGGAACCTTCATGTTCGGCATTCCGGGGGAGACCTTCGAGGACGGCCTGGCCACAATCGACTTCGCCTGCTCACTCGATCTTGATTACGCGGTTTTCGTGAACCTCACGCCACTGCCGGGAAGCGAGGTTTACAACGATCTTCTCGCTGGAAGAATCAAACCGTCAAAGTTCACCAAGGACAGGTTCAACTTCAAAAATGTGTCCTTCGTTCCCGACGGCATGACCGAGGACCAGATTCGTTTTCTCATCCAGGAGGGTCACCGGAGGTTTTACATGAGACCGAAACTTGTCTGGAAGAAGATTCGCCGAATGCGAAGCCTTCTTGATCTGCGGAAGTACATCAGCGGATTCACCCTCATCGCCACTGCAAGGTATATGAAGAGGCCCATGGAGCCTCAGCTGCATTGACGGAACTGGCGCTGATCCGGCCTCCGGTGGTTCATCTCAAGGCGGATTTCTACGGCAGTATTCCCGGTATACCCTCCGGGCTCGCCTATCTTGCTTCTGCGGTGCGGGCCGCGGGTTTTCCCGTGAGCATCATCGATGCTTACGGCCAGGCGCCGCACAGGTTCTACTCATTCAGAAACCGTTACCGGGCCCGGGGACTTACCCCGGGGGAGACAGCCCGGCTGACCCCGGTGAATGCCGTGGCTGGAATCAGCGTTCACTGCGCCGGAGAGCACTCCATGGCTTGCGCCATTGTCGGGGAACTGAAAAGCCTGGCACCTTCCAGGCCTGTAGTGGTCGGGGGCTATCACGCCACCTTCGTTCCGGAAGACTTTATCAGGGCCGGGGCGGATTATGTGGTGCTCGGTGAGGGGGAGAGAAGGCTTCCTGAGCTTCTCGCCCGGCTGGAAGGAGACAGAAGCATCGAAGGGCTTGAAGGTATTGCCTTTCAGGGCGGCATGGTGGACCGGCGAACCAGGTATACGGTGAATCTGGACAGCCAGCCCTTCGCTGCGGTAGACCTGCTTCCCCTGGAGAACTACTGGAAGCTGGGCTACGGTCACGGGCCGGTCATGAGGGGTGTTCGTTACATGAACATTCTCACCTCCAGAGGCTGCCCGTACAAGTGCTCCTTTTGTCAGGCGCCGGGGATGAGCGGCGGACATTGGCTTTCAAAGAGCGCCGAAAGGGTTCTGGAAGAAATCCGTTGGCATCGGGACACCTACGGGGTTACCGATTTCCACATTCAGGACGAGAACTTCGCCGTGAACCGGAACAGAGTCAGGGACATCTGCAGGGGGCTGATAGACAGCGCACTCGACATCACATTCTGCTTTCCCTCGGGGCTGAAGATGGAAACCATTGATGACAGCCTTCTGAAGCTTCTGATCCGGGCGGGAATGCGTTACTTTTCCCTTTCCCCCGAATCCGGGTCCCGGCGGGTTCTTGAGCTGATGAACAAGACCGCGGATATCGACCGGGTACCGGAGCTGGCGGCGATTGCCTCAAGGGCCGGAGTGGCCGCCTGCTGTTTTTTCGTGGCGGGAACCCCCGGTGAAACCCGGGATGATCGCCGGGAAACCCGAAACTACATCAGAAAACTGGCCCGGTGCGGGGTGGAGGAGGTGGTAATGCCCATCATGACACCGTTCCCCTCCACTCCCGCCATGGCCGAACCCGAACTGCAGGGATTCGCAGAGATGGACGAACTTTGCTTCTCCCCGGTCTGGAGACATGACTACCGCCGGCTCGACCGTTTTCGAAGGGCCGCATACCTGCACTTCTACATTGCCCGGCTGATCAGCCACCCCCTTCGGTTTCTGTCGCTGCTGGGAAGGATCGTCACCGGCAAATGCAGGACAAAGGGAGAAATGACCGCGAGACGGATGTTTCGGGACGCGGTGGACAGGATTGCGTCCCTCCGTCAGCCCGGGGTGGACTGTTGAGAAACTTCTGGCCCGAGCTGTTACTGGCGGGCCTGTTTCTTCTCGGGGATCTTTTCCTGGGGGGGTACGCCGTCGCGGCAGGCGCCGGAGCAGGCGCCGCAGCTTTCCTGGTGTCGCTTCTGGCGGGAAAGCCGAAACCCTCTCTGCTGCTTGAAGGTCTTCTGCTTTCCGCCATCACCCTCATTGCGGAGGTCTCATCGTTTCCCGGCGGTGCCTTCGCCTTCGCGGAGATCACCCTGGGGCTGTTTCTTCTGGTGGCGGGGTTGAGGGGAAAACCCGCGCTCACCTGGATGGCGGGATCCCTGGGCAGGAACCTGCTGCCGGAAAATGAGGGTGTGGTTCTATCGGTTTTCATCGGGGGAGCGTTTCTGATACACGGGGGAATCACCACCACGCTCAGCATCTTCGGGCGTGGAGGAATGTGGCTGCACCTTGTTCTTCTGGCGCCTTTGGCGGCATTGGCGGGTATTCTCGCCGCCCCCCGGCTGAGGCGGCTTCGGATGGCGTCCATGCCGGTGCTTTTTCCGTGTGGTGAAGACGGGGTAATGGCGCTTCAATCAGGCGGCGACTCGCTGGGGAAAGTCAGGCTTACCGAGGAGGGTCGTTCCGCCCTGGTGCAGCCTTTGGAACTGGAACCTCAGCACATGCCTCTTCTCGAACGGGCAATAGCCCATCGGGGCTTCCGGTTCCTTTCCCTGACCGGGTGGCCCCACGACGAACTGCACCTTGAGATCGGGGGTTTCATCAAGGTGGGAGACAGATGGAGAAAGCTCGTTCAACGCTAGCCCGGATTTGAGTTGACTTGCCGGCGAAGCCCTGTCATCTTATGCGAACTTGAGTTTTCATGTTGGGTTTTTGCATCCCGATTTCCACAACATAGGGAGGTCTTCAAAGTGACCAGTTATCCGTGTCCCGAGATCAACTCGGACGAATGCAAGGGTTGCGGCCTCTGTGTCGCCTCATGCCCGAAGAAGGTGCTAGTCATCTCCGAGAAGCTGAACTCCAAGGGATACCATTACTCTGCCTACATCGGAGAAGGCTGTATAGGTTGCGGCAACTGCTTCTACAACTGCCCGGAACCCGGCGCCATGACAGTGTACCTCAAAGACCACCAGCCCCGAAAGGAGGCGTAGCATGGCGAGACTGCTGATGAAGGGCAACCATGCGTCGGTGTACGGAGCTGTAATGGCGGGCTGCACCGCCTACTACGGCTATCCCATCACCCCCGCCAGCGAAATAGCTGAAATGGCGGCGACTCTCTTTCCCAAGCTGAACAGAACCTTCCTTCAGGCGGAAAGCGAGATTGCCGCCATCAACATGGTGTACGGTGCCGCGGGCAGCGGGAGAAGAACCATGACCGCAAGCTCCGGGCCGGGTATCAGCCTGAAGATGGAGGGTCTGTCCTACTGCGCGGGAGCCGCGCTTCCCTGTGTGATCGTTGACATTATGCGGGGGGGGCCGGGGCTGGGCAATATCGGCCCGGAACAAAGCGACTACAACCAGGTGGTCAAGGGCGGAGGACACGGAAACTACCGCAACCTTGTCCTTGCCCCGAACAGCTGCCAGGAGATGTGCGATCTTACAAAACTTGCCTTTGAGCTTGCGGATGAGTACCGCAATCCGGTCTTCGTACTTACCGACGGCGTCATCGGTCAGATGATGGAAGCGGTGGAGATTCCCGAACCCGTCACCGAGATACCGGACAGATCCCAGTGGGCGGTGTACGGCAATCCCCTCAACAAGAATCTGATAAACTCCATCTACCTTGACCATGACGACCTTGAGAACTGGAACAAGTCTCTACTTGCCAAGTACGAAACGGCGAAGAGGAAAGAGGTCCGCTTCGAGGAGTACCGGATGGATGATGCGGAAACTGTGGTCATCGGCTACGGATGCGTAAGCAGAGTGCTTCGGAACACTGTGGACATGGCCCGGGAAAGGGGCGCCAGGGTTGGTCTTCTTCGCCCCATCACTCTCTTCCCCTTCCCGGAGAAGCAGATTCGGGCTCTTCCGGAACGGGGTATCCGTAATGTACTCACCGTGGAACTGTCTACAGGGCAATTGGTTGACGATGTGAACCTGGCCCTCGAGGGCACACTGAAAAGCGACCTTTATTACCGCCTGGGCGGCAATGTTCCTTCCGCAGAGGAGATTCTCAAAAGAATCTCCGAGCTTTACGGGGTGTAGCCATGGAAAAGAAAACCGTTCTCAGAAAACCCGCGGGATTCCTCGATGTTTACAAGCACAAACCCGGAGCGGAAAAGGACAGAACCCACTACTGCCCCGGATGTGGTCACGGCATTCTGCACAAGCTCATAGCGGAAGCCATGGAAGACCTTGAAATAATCGATGATACCATCATAATCAGCCCGGTGGGCTGCAGCGTTTTCGCCTATTACTACTTTGAGGGGGGGCACTTTCAGGTGGCCCACGGCAGGGCGCCGGCGGTGGGAACCGCGGTAAGCCGGGCCAACCCGGACAAGATAGTGGTCAGTTACCAGGGCGACGGCGACCTGGCCGCGATCGGAGGAAACAATATCCTCCAGGCGGCAAACCGTGGCGAGAACATGGTGGTGTTTTTCGTCAACAACGCGATTTACGGCATGACCGGCGGCCAGATGGCCCCCACCACCCTGGAAGGCCAGAAGACAACCACAACACCCTATGGAAGAAACCTGGCTTCCGACGGTTACCCGATTCAGATGTCGGAAATCATATCCCAGCTCAAGGCGCCGACCTTCGTGACCAGGGTTTCACTGCATAACCCCGCCAACATACGGAAAACCCGTGCCGCGGTTCGCAAGGCGTTTCAAAACGCCAGGGAGCACAAGGGATTTCAGTTCGTGGAGGTTCTTTCGACCTGCCCAAGCGGCTGGAAACAGAACCCTGTCGACAGCATGAAGTGGGTCGAGGAGCATATGATTCCCATTTTCCCGCTGGGCGTTTTCAGGGATAACAGTGAAGAGGCGTCACCGGTTATTCGTCCCATGCCCGTGCTGGCCCCGGATCAGGTTAAAGCCGGATTGGGCCTCACCGACGGATCTTCCGGTGGTTTCCAGCGGGGGGAGATGTCTTCCGAGTACTCCCGGATGTCCATCCGGGTTGCGGGCTTCGGGGGTCAGGGCATCATGTCCACCGGCCAGATTCTGGCTCAGGTTGCCCTCGAGTACGGATACAACGTTTCCTGGCTGCCAAGCTACGGGCCTGAAATGAGAGGTGGTACCGCCAACTGCTCGGTGAACATTCAGGACGGAACCATAGGCGGCGCTGAAGCGGTCAGGCCCAACATGGTCATCGCCATGAATCGCCCCAGCATGGAGAAGTTCGAGAAAGCTCTTGTTTCAGGCGGATCCCTGGTTTACAACAGCACCCTGATAGATGTGGAACCTCAAAGAAACGATATTCGGGTTTTTCCGGTCCCCATCACAGGGCTTGCGGACGAACTGGGCGACACCCGGATTCAGAGCATGGTGAGCGTCGGGGCATACGCCGCCATCACCGGGATGTTCAAGCCCCAGGATGTTGTCAGCATGCTGTCCGCGGTGTTCAAGGGCAAGAAGCAGGAGATCATAGATCTGAACGCCTCGGCGGTTCAGAAAGGTTACGATTACGTTAAGAACACCTTCTGAGGCAGCCCGGGGCCGGGGAAGGATTCCCCGGCCCCGGGTCATCCGAGCCTGCGGATAGTCTTCCCCTGAGCAGCCACATGATTAGAAGCGTGTGAGCGGGTTTTTGTTACGAAAAGGGAGAATTGTTATGGATAAAAAGGCGCTATTTCTGTGGCTTGTCCTTGTTCTTCTTCCCGGGGCCCTTCTGGGATACGGCTATCCCGCCTCCTTTGGAACCGGCAGCAGTCTCGCGGGGCTGGATGCCGTAACCGCATCGCTGGGTGGGGTAACAGCCGTTGATCTTGGCGGAGCAGGGGTGTTGCTCAACCCATCCTTCCTTGGTCTTCTCAGAGCTCCGAGAATCCAGATGAGTGTGGGACCGGTGCTTTCCAAAGAGTCCATTGAAACTCCCTTTGGCCGTTTCAATGTGTCCACCATTGCGCTGGGTTCGACGGGAATGACCGCCGCGTTTCCCATCACCGATGGAATCGGTTGCGGTGTCGGTATTTCCAGGCTTTCAGATTTCTCCTACAAGGGTGAGTACTATGACTTCATACTTCAAGGCCCCGATACCGTCGTAGTCTTTCAGCAGCAGAACAACAGCGGAAGCATCTGGGAGTCATCCGCGGGAGTGGGAGCCAGACTGCTGGAAGGCCTGCATGCCGGGGCTTCGGTGGGCTACAGATTCGGCTCTGGAACCTGGGACTTCTTTCAAGATACTTCAGTGGACAGCCCATTTGTGGATGTGGAAACCTGGGAGGAAAGCGGTCTGGCTTACAGGGTCGGTCTCTCACTGATTGCTTCCAGAGCCAGAATAGGCGCCGCGTACACAAACGGCATGGACAAGTACCCTCCAAGGGCGTCGCTGGGGTTTGCGATCGGGGACATGACCGCCTGGGAATCCTCTTTCGGGGCGGAGGTGGAAATGCAGTTTCCCGGAGATTCCACCAGGTTTACCGCCAGGCTGTTCGGTGGTACACCGCTGTCCGGAAACGACCTTTATGGAAGGGCGGCGGTTTTCATGTTCGAGTCACAGGGATCGGACAGCAGGGAGGCCACCGGGGTTTGCATGGGGATCGGCCTGAAAGTTTCCCGCACCCTGGTTTTCGACACCGCGGTGTCATGGATCAACGAGAGCCGCACCGGTGATGTATTTGGGGGATATCCCCAGCAGGCCACAGTCAATGATACTCATTCCGGCCTCACGGCTGGCTTAACCTGGAACCCATAGAACTGGAACAATCATGAAGTGTTTTACCCTTTCTTTGGCTATCCTCGCCGTATCGGGCACAACCCTTGGCTTTGGATACTACGATTCATTCAACAACGGCAGTCCAAACGGCGGCTTCACCGCTGAATCAGCGGTTCTTGGCGGCATTAAAGCACAGCCGATTGCGACCCCCGCCGGGTTGTTCATGAACCCCGGAGCGCTCGGGCTGATCACTGGACAAGCCCTGAGTGTGGACGGCGGATTTGAGCGGTGGACGGAAACCGTGTACGATGCCAATTTCAGAATTCACCGGGGCGGCCAGGTTCTCGGTGTAGCCACAGCCGCCGCAGCCGCACATCTCGGGCCGGTGGTGGTGGCGCTTGGCGCTGCCAAGGTGGCGGATTACGACTATTTCGGTACACACAACACCATCGATCCCTACACCGCACAGCTGACATCCGTCGAGATAGCCCGGGTTTCCGGAACCCGGTGGGAGTATGTCGCCGGTTTGTCGGGAATGGTGTATCGCGGGTTGTACGCCGGGTTCTCCGGTGGTGTCCGGGCTGTATCCGCTGATTATGACTACACCTTCAGCGACAGAACTTTCCAGGGGGCGGACTCCACCTCCCAATGGGAGGTGTCGGCGAATGAATTCTGTTGGCGTGCCGGGCTGGCTAGCATCTCGGATCTTGTCTCTGCGGGCGTTGTTTATTCTTCCGGGAGCGATTACCATTACTCTTCTGTTGCCTTCGGCGGAAGCGTGATTTCTCCCCACATCAACAACACCAGAACAGGTTTTGAGGCTGAGGTTGTGAGGCCCTTCGACACGAACGATTTCATCGGCAAACTTTTCATTGATACTCCGGTGACCAGTCGCTTCGACCTTCGAACGTCGGTTGTTTTCGTCGAGGGGTTTCAAGCCACAAGAACCAGCCTTGGTTTCGGCTTGGGCGGGGGATATCGAAGCGGAGAGAACCTGGAAGTGTCCGTAGGCTGCCTTTGGAAGGGAAGAACCAGAACCAATGCGTTTCCCAATGAACAGGCTGACGGTGTGGACGACAACAGCATATCACTGGTGCTTGGTTCGGTGTTCAGGCTCTGACGGAACCCTGTCAGCATGAGCCGATGGGTGAAAATTGTCTGCAACCGGCTTACGGGCTGCGTAACCGTTACCGGTGACTGCGCCGGCATGTTTGGTGTATCACCAGAGACTCTGTCACGCACTACCGATCCGCGCCCCCTGCTCCCTGAAATTCTTCAGGAAGCTTTTGACGACCCGTCCGTCCCACTAAGGGAGGATGCCCGGAATGGGCTGCTGGTTACAGCATGCGAAAACTCTACCGAAAGCGTGTTTATTGCCGTGGCTGTGTCCGGGGAGATGGACTCGGTCTACCCTGATCTTCCCGCCGGTGTTATCTCCCTGGATCATACCGGCGTACTCAGGCACTGCAATCGGGCAATGGGCGAAATGTTCGGGTTTGATCCCGGAGTGTGCATCGGTTCCGAGGTGGCCGCTGTTCTTCCCCAGCCGGTTCTCTATAGCTGGAACAGCGTTTTAAAATCGGTAATGATGGGCCACCAGGTCAAGGTGGAGTTTCTGCCCGCGGGTGGCAGGAAGAACCGCGGCATGCTTGTTCGGGGCGGCTCCGGAATTGTAGGGCTTTTTCACGACATAACAGAAGTCATGGAAACCGAGAAGAGACTTCGGGCGGTTCAGAAGATGAACAAGGCCATCTTCAGCGCCAGCGAAGCCGGCATAATGATGTTTGATGTAAAGGGAAGAGTTCTTCTGACCAATCGAGCCATGGCCCGGATAGCCGGTCATAGCAACAGTCTTGTGGGGGTTCACATCAGGGATGTGTTTCCAGATGAGCCGCTGAAATGGGTGGACAGATCCTATAAAAACCTTTTGGCGCGCCCCGGAAAGGGCGCCATAAGCGGTGACATGATCTGGTTATCAGGAACCGGTGAGGAGAGAGTGGTAAGACTGTCTCTTCAATCCATCACGGATGATGCCGGAGCGGTGACCCACATCATGGGTTATGTGGATGATATCACTGAACAGGTGCAGGGTATGAGCCGGCTGGAAGCGCTGGGCAGAAGCCTGGAAAACCTGGCCGACCTGACCACTCTGCTTCCGGGAGCGAGGAGGATTGACAGAGGAAGCGCCGCGCTTCTTCGGGAGATTCTGGAATCCGATGCCATAGCGGTTTACATCAACGACCCCTTCGCGGGCCTGGTGCTTTTCGACAAGGATGGCGCCTGGCCTGAAGGCTTGCCGACAGCGGATTTTCATGAACTGAGGTTTCCCTCGTTTCCCGGATTTGGCAGGCCGAGTCAGAGCTTCACCGGCGACAAACTGGGAGTTCTCGCCGACATTTTCAGGCGCGGCACTATTGTCCCCCTTGGCGGCGATGAAAATCCAATGGGTTTCATCCTCGCGGTCTACGGGGCCGACCAAGCCTCCCTGCACCGTGAGATGACTGTGGGAGAACTTGCCGGTGCGCTTCTTACATCAGGGCTGATGCTGCACAGAGAGCACAGCGAAACGGAAAAGCTTGCCTACCTTCTTCGGGGAAGGGACAGGTATTTCGATGAGCTTTTCCGAAGGCTTCCGATTCCCGCGTTCGTGTTCAGCGAATCCGGAGAGATTCAACTCTGGAATGACGACATGACCATCCTTGTCGGTGAAGATGGTTTCTCACTTCCGGTGGCGCAGCAGCAGCGCTGCCTTGAGGGGCTTCTTTCCGGACTGGGGAGCATTTCAGAGATCAATGGGCGTTTTTCCAGGGGTGAACCCATGGTTCAGGGTTCCCTGGTTTTCGATGAAGGCGAAGAGACGAAGGATTACAGACTGCAGATAGTCAAGATAAGAGCAATAGGGATTGGCGCCGATGAGTCCGTCTTTCTCGCTTCGGCGTTACCCGAGGACGGGGAAACAGCGGTTCCGGGCTTGACCTTTACCCTTCTGGGGGCTCTTATGGATGTTTACGAAAGCACTGACCCCGCACAGGTTCTCAGAAGGGGGGCGAAAGGGGCACTCAAACTCACAGGCGCAGACGCGGTGAGGTTGTCGGTTGACCGGATTGGCAGCGCTTCGGCGCCTATGGAAAACTGGCCGGGTGAACCGGAATGGGAAACGGAAATCACCCACGAGGGAAACAGACTGGTTTTTCAGTTCGCCGGCGGGAACCGAACATCAAACCTGGAAACCCTTGGGAGGTCGGTTCTTAAGATTACCGGCAGAATGAGTTCCATACTTACTCCGTCCAGACTCGAGAAGATCACCGGCATTCCCGGGGGGCTCATGATGATTACCGACTTTCAGGGAAGGGTTCTGTTCTCAAACTGGCCTGAGACGGTAATGACCGAGGGCGGGTACTCATCCGTCGATGCGTTTCTTGGGGCTCCCCCGCCGAAGGATGCCATGGCCTCACTGCAGGCCCTGGGCAGTTGTACATGGCTCCATCCAGTCGAAGGCCCTGTTCGGGGGTTGGCCATGTCCGGCGAATCACC
>Ga0334883_1001686_pt1 | contig 31139 bp, 27 predicted proteins | sample GraSluR1_MG_6_FD_207230 | JGI IMG/M metagenome (GOLD analysis project Ga0334883, IMG submission 207230) | Sludge microbial communities from methane-producing bioreactor in Wageningen University, Netherlands - Granular Sludge_09_05-R1 | ecosystem: Engineered > Bioreactor > Anaerobic >...
GGGTCAATCACTTTTCCTGTGGGATTGGATAAAGCTGTCACAAAGTATAGAGAATCAAGAGCATCTGAGTATCTGAAGCTGATTGCATAAAGAAGGGCCGTCCCTGTATTGTTAGGTCACTACACAAAACAAACAGGAAGACAGCCCTAGATGCACTATATCACGTTGCCCTCAGAATTGGTAGGCTTCACCAATCACTCCTCGGAAATCATACAAACTGTATCAAACAGAAAGATGTGTCTGCTGCATGGAGAACTCAAGGCCAGTGCAGACGACAGCATATGTCCGCAGTGCGGAAGTTCAATGCACATCCACAACCGTTGTGAGGTGAATCTGAGGCACCTGTGCTTCGGAGACAAGCTGAGCTGTCTCAGGTTCACCAAGCTGCGCTATTATTGTCCCCGATGCGGCCACAGCCATATGCAGGACGTTCCTTTCCAGGCAAAGGGACACCGCATCAGCTCTGAATTGTTGAACTTCACCAGGGACCTGCTCGCCTATGGCTTTACCAACAAGCAAGTTGCGTATATCACCGGGCTCGGTAGGAATACCGTCAAGGACATCGACCTGAAGCGTCTGAAAGAGAAGTACACCGTCGACGGAGAGCGCCTCATCCAGCCCGAGAGGCAGGCGAGGTTCCTGGGCATCGATGAGTTCAAGCTCCATGACGGGCACAAGTACGCGGTGATCATCATAGACATGGAGACCGGCCACATTTTGTGGCTCGCCCACGGAAAGAAGAAGGCCTCGGTATACTCGTTCATCGAGCACGTGGGCAAGGAGTGGATGGAAGGGGTTGAGGCGGTCGCCTGCGACATGAACAGCGACTTCCAGGAGGCATTTGAAGACCGTTGCCCCCACATCCAGACGGTTTTCGATTTTTTTCACATCGTCAAGAACTTCAACGACAAGGTGGTGGGCCAAATCCGCAAGGACGAGCAGAGACGGCTCATTGCGGAGGGGGATGAGAAGGCTGCAAAATCACTCAAGGGAAGCAGATACATCCTTACCTCTTCCAAGCAGACCCTTGCAAGGAAGGACCGGGAGGCAGAGGACGGAAAGATTCTTAGCAAGGCAAGCTCGTTGTTCAGCAAGGAGCAGGTGGTCCGCAAGGACGGTCATCTAGCCAGATATGAGGACATCATCAGGCAGAACAAGCTCCTGTTCACCCTGGACTTGATCAAGGAGAAACTCTGCGAGGCCTACAAGATGACTGATGAACCATCCATGGCCGGAGCAATCTCAGAAATCATGGACATGTGCATGGCTACCGGCAACAAGCACCTGCTCTGGTTCAGAAGACTGCTGGACAACCATTTCGAGGGAATCATCGCCCATGCAACCTATGATATCTCTGCTGGAAAGATCGAGGGCGTCAATAACCGGATCAAGACCCTAAGGAGGCAAGGGTATGGTTATCCTGATGACGATTATTTCTTCCTCAAGCTCTTTGATGCCAGCAGGAAAGGCTATGTCAGGAACCCTGTGGCAGAGAGAATCCCACAGAATTTATGATTGAGCCGTTAATATAATAACATTTTGTTAAAAAATTCAATTATTTGTTATCAAACCCTTGAAAAAGACCAACAAAAACGGTACCGTACTCCTACCTTAGCTTACAGGAGCGGCAAAGTGCCGTTCAGGAGAATCGTAATGGACAAGAAAATCAAAGTTGCCGTAATGGGTGCTACTGGCGCAGTTGGCCAGGTGTTTATGTGGATGCTTGCGGATCACCCCTGGTTCGAGTTGGCGTATGCCACAGCTTCTGCTTCCCGTGTCGGTTTGCAATATGCCTCCACGGTTCATTGGGTCATGCCCTTTGAGATGCCGAAGAGCGTACGGAACGTGGAAGTCAAGGAGTTCAATATCGAGGCCATGAAGGAGGCTGGGGTAAAAATCGTATTCTCCGCTCTTCCTGCTGAAGTCGCCCGCGAAGCGGAACCCCAGCTCAGGGATAATGGACTGTATGTCTTCTCCAATGCTGCTTCCATGCGCTATGACAACAACGTCCCCATCCTGATTCCTGAGACCAACATCGAACAGCTCGACCTGATCAAAGACCAGGGATATCCGGAGAGTGGCTTTGTCGTCACCAATGCAAACTGTGTTACCACCGGCCTTGCCATGGCCCTTGCCCCGCTTCGCAAGTACGGGATCAAGAACATCGTCCTGCACAGCTATCAGAGTGTCAGTGGCGCAGGCTATCCCGGTCTCTCTTCCTTCGACATCACCGACAACTGCATCCCTTTCATCAAGGGTGAGGAAGAGAAGATTGAGAAGGAGATCAAGAAGATTCTCTCCATCGATCCGGAAGTCTACTGCTACACGGTTCGTGTACCGGTGATGTTCGGACACCTCGAAGCTGTGTGGCTCGACCTTGAGCAGGACGTCGAGGTTGAGGACATCATCAAGGATTGGAACTCCTTCAAGGAAGTGAGCGATTTGCCCTCAACCCCTGAACTGCCGGTTGAGTATGGTGCAGATAATACGTTCCCCCAGCCCAAGTATGCTTTCTGGGGCAAGCCGAGCGGAATGGTTGTCTACACGGGAAGACTGAAGAAGAAGAACGGAAAGATTGGCTTCCTTCTTTTGGTCAACAATATCGTCAAAGGCGCTGCCGGTGGATCCATCCAGAACGCAGAAGCCTTCGTAAAGCGGTTCGGCCTCATCTAAAACTGCCCATCATGCACTCCAAGGGCTTCCTTTCCCTGTCAGGGAGGGGAAGCCCTGTTTATTTTCTGGTTGCAAGACGGTTCAGGTTTACGTAGACTGCAGTGACAGAGGAGCTCATATGGCAGAATACTGGGATCTGTACGACACCAACCGAAAGCCGTTGGGAAGAACACACCTCAGGGGCCTTCCCTTGGAGAAGGACACCTATCATGTGGTGGTTTCGGTTTGGACGGTGAATCAGGAGAACAAACTTCTGGTCACGCTGCGGTCAGCAGAAAAAGAGCTGTATCCAAACCTCTGGGAGAATACCTCCGGTTCGGTGGTCAGCGGAGAGTCCAGCCGTGATGCTGCGCTGCGTGAGCTGAAAGAGGAGACTGGCATTGAAGCCAGCGGAGATGAACTTCAGTTTCTTGGTACTGCAAGGAAAGCTTCTTCTTTTGTGGACATCTATCTGGTGAAGAAAAACCTTGAAAGTGATGCCATCACGCTTCAGGAGGGTGAAACCACGGCCTTTCGTTGGGTATCACTCGAACAGCTTGAGAAATTGAACCAGGAAGGCAGGCTTGCCTTCCCGGTGGCTTTTCGCTTCGAACAGTTTCGTTCAGTCTTTAAGGAATTTCTCGATTAGGCATGTACGACCGTCGTGATGCAATCCTCAACGATGACGTGATAGCGATTCTTGTCTCCCTTCACATACCACGAACCTCGATGGGGGCAGTCTTCACAGCTTAGCAGCAACGAGTCGTGACGGAAACAGGAGCGGCTGATGAATAGGGGGGGATGGAATGCTTCCTCCACAATGGTTGGCTCAAACGGCCAAGAGGAAAAATTGCCTTCCCTGCGTTCCATCCAGAGGTATCCCCCCACCAGATTGAGACCGAGTGAAAGTGCAAGCTGTGCCGCTTGGTGGTTCGCAAGATAGAGGTAGATGTCAAAGAAGCAGGCCAAGCCCCGGTTTCGGAAGAACTCCACTTGACCGAGGTTGTTGAGCCCGAATCGTACCGAACCCAAGACTCCCTGCGCTTCAAGATGGGCAATGATCGCTTCCAATTGTGCGAAAAAGGCTTGCTCGTCGAACATGACCGGGCTGAGCGGCAAATACAGCTGCGATTCACTGGCAAACAGCAACTCCTTTGCAGGAAGGCCCTGTTTCAGGTTGGAAAGCAGCAGCTTGAGGTCGAGGTAGGGAAGACCTTCCTTGGTTGTCAGCAGTTTGCGTGCAGGCAGTCCTTCCAAGATCAGTTTCTCGACCACCTCTGTTTGCAGGTTGTTCTCTCCCAAAGCCCTTGCAAGGCTCTTGTCCAACTGCTCGTACCAGCTTCTGCGGATGGCTTTCAGTACGGAAAGAGGAAGGAAGATCTCCTCCAACGGCAAAGAGGTATGGTTTTGCACAGTGAACTCGCCTAAGGTGAAATAGGATGTGTCGCTTTGGCTGAAGATGGAACGCAGGTTCTCCATGACATCCTGTGTTTTCTTGGCTTTGCTGACTGCGAGGGGGAACGTGGCGTGCTCATCATGTGCACTGATGCTGATGCTTTCATCTGTCAGCGTAATTTCCATAGGAAGCGGATGTTTGCTTGTCGGGAGGGTTTCATTGAGCAGGGCAGGGTTTTGGTCGTGACGGCTGACCAGAAAAAGAAACTCCCCGGCATGGGGAAGCGCACCCGAAGGTAGGGGAATCTCCACCGTCTGGGAAGCATACGCATGGGTGACGCTTCTGTGCGCCTCGTCAAAGAGGGAGGAGATGCCGAACTTCACCGTGCCCACCGGTTCAGAGGTATCCTTGGTGAAGAACATGAGGCCATCACGGAGCGATACATCCCGTTCCAAGTTGACGATGGCCCTGCCTTGACGTACCAAAAGGACGGTTCCAGCCTTTACGCCACGGTGGCCGGGGTAGCTCGTACTTCCAAGGGTAGGTGTTTTCCGGACGGTGAAATCCTGCTTCTCGCGACCATAGGAGGCGAGCCACCCCCCGGTCTGTCTGCGTGAGAAAACGACAGAAAGGGCCTCGTCAAGCTCCTCATGCTCTTCCCGGCCTTCCAGTATCGCACGATAGTAACGGCTCGCCAGAGCTGTGTACGCAGGACTTTTCATCCTGCCCTCAACCTTCAGGCTCTCAATACCCATCTCTTCAAGCTCTTTTGCCACAACTCCTGCTTTCAGGTCGCTCATGGAGAAGAACCACCCTTCCTTGCTTCCCCTCCCCAAAGGAGAGAGGGCAGCCGGTACAGAGGGATCGGAAGAGACGGTGAAATAGTTTCGGCAAATCTGGGCACAAGAGCCGCAGTTGGCACTTCGCCCACACAGCTGTTCGCTGGCAGTGCAAAGGCCGCTGAAGCTGTAGCAGAGCGCCCCATGGATGAATACTTTCAGCTGGATATCAGGACATGCAGTACGTATTCGTCTGATCTCCTCAATGGTGAGCTCACGGGCAAGTACGACCCGTTCGAAGCCCAACCTCTCAAGCTCTTTCACCCCTTCGATGGTATGGACGGCAAGCTGGGTGCTTCCATGCAGTTTCAGGTTGGGGAACTGCTGTCTGATGAGGTTAACCAAGCCAAGATCTTGGACGATGACACCATCACAACCGATGAAGTCAATCTGATGGAGCAGTCTGGAAAGGTCTTCCCACTGATCGTCAGAGACCAGTGTGTTCACCGTCACATAGATGCGCTTATTCTGTTCCATGGCAACGCGTCTCAGCTTTGCCAGATCCTCAAAGGTAAAATTTGTCGCCCCTTTTCGGGCTGAGAAGTTTTTCATGCCTAGGTATACGGCATCGGCACCTTCTGAGAAGGCGACCAGTGCTGCTTGCAATGATCCTGCGGGAAGTGCGAGTTCTGTCATGGCCCTAGGGTAGTGGTCCACCCCTTCAGTGTCAATCACGCTGACGACGTTGGTGCAACGCCTCGACAATCTGGCGATGTCTCTCCTCAGTAAGGGGATAGAACAGGATGGGAATGATACCCAAGAGACTTGCTGCAAACGGAAGCAGGGTGGTCAGTGCATGGATGCCGGAAAGGGTTGCGGCAGTCTGGACCGCATTCGGCTGGTAGCTGATCAACGCAAGGGTGGCTGCGATGGTGATGGAGGTAACAGCAGCGGTGAGCTTGGCCAGGAAGGTCTGGCTGGAGAAAATGGTTCCTTCGTTGCGTCTGCCGCTGGCTAGTTCCCCATACTCGATGGTATCTGCAATCATGGCTGTCTGGATCACCTGCGGGCTTGCCATGCCGATTGAGCTGATGCAGTTGAAGAAGAGCAGCAAGCCAAAGTTGTCCCAGCCGACGAAAAAGAAGCCGAGGCTGCCGAGGGCGTAGATGGCATAGTAGATGATGCAAGCCCGTTTCTTGCCCAATTTCCTGGTAAGCAAAGGGACTGTAGCGATGCCCAGGAGAATGAAGGGGATGTTGATGCCTGCGAGCAGGGTATAGAGAAGCTCATTGCTGAGGTTGTACTTAGCATAGTAGATGAGCATGCTCAACTTCCCTGTCTGTCCGATACCGGTGAAGAAGCCGCTGAGAATCACCAAAAGCAGAGGCTTGTTGGAAAGAAAAACCCTCGGGATATCAGAAAAGGTTGGCTTTGCCCCCGTTTTTGCCACCACCCGCTCCTTCACCGCAAGAAATGCGATGAGAAAGCAGAGCACCGTAAGCAGGGAGTACACAAGGCTGGTCATCTGGTATCCTCGCTCCGGCTTCCCTTCCACTCTGAAGAGCAGGATCAAGGGCTGGGTAGCCAAGGTTGCCAAGGCAACTGCGACCGTTGCCATGAACCTGGGATAGACCACTACGCTGGAACGGACTTTGGTATCTTCGCTGATGGTGCTGCTCATCGCCCAGAAGGGGACGTCGCTGGCTGTGTAGATCATGCCGAAGCAGATGTAGGTGACCGCAGCCCAGGCCACCTTGCCGCTGTGGCTGAATGAGGGAGCGCTGAAAGATGCCACAGCGAAGGGCAGAAAGAGAATCGGGGTGAACAACAGGTAGGGGCGGAACTTTCCCCACCGTGTGTGGGTCCTGTCAGCGAGCATGCCCATCAACGGGTCGTTGATCGCATCCCACATCCTGGCTACCAAGAGGATGGTTCCGGCGGCAGCCGGAAGGATGCCGAAGATGTCTGTATAGAAGAACAGGAGGAAATTGGCCATGAGGTTGTAGAGCATGTTCTGGCCGAAGCATCCGAAGCCGTAGGCCATCTTCTCCTGGGTGCGAACCGTTTGCTGTTCCATGGGTGAAAGTCTAGCACAAGCAGCTGTACAAGCAAGAGAGGAGGGCGTGCCCTTGTCCATTCCTATTCTGAGATAGTATACTTTTTGCATAAGGAGGCTGCCCATGACGATGAAAAGTGATGCAGGTAACCCTGTCCTGGAAGTTGCCAAAGGAACGGTCATCTATGAGCAAGGCGCTCCCTGTTCCTCCATGTTCCTGCTGCGCAGCGGGACGGTAGGGTTGTATCTGAACTACCATACCCCCCAGCAGTTCCAGCTCTTTGAGATCTCACGCCCCATGTCAAGTCTTGGGGAGATGGGGCTGTTTGAGAAGGAGCCGCGCAATGCAACAGCGGTAGCACTGAGCGACTGCGTCCTTGTAGAGATTTCCCAAGCAAATTTCCCTGCCTTCATCGAGGCACACCCCGATGAGACGAAGCAGATGATCCTTGATCTGAGCCAGCGCTTCAAGATGGCCATCGTGGAGGTGAAAAACAACCAACAGATCATAGCCGAGTGCCTTGAAGCCCTGAAGGAAGCTCAGGCGAACAAGAAGGATTCGCTGAAGGAACGCATCAGAAAAATCAGTGATTATCTTTTGGATATCCCCCAGGATGTACCACCTGAACTCTATCTGAGTTTCAATTCACGTTTCCACGGAACCATGTTCTAGAGCTGTTGTCCGGTGGAAATCTTCTGAGGAAATGGAAAGCACGCAGACATTGTGTCCTGCGTGCTTTCTCTAGAGCCCCTGCCGCTCAGCTGTTTCAGCCCTTGTAGGTCCCGGGGAGAATCAAGTCCCCATAGGCATCCCTAGCCTTGGAAATCCTGGCGATGGTGGCATCCCAATAGTCGAAAATCTCCTTGGGGGTGTTTGGATCCATCTTCTGGTAGTAGGCTTTTGTCCTCTCCAGCTTCTCAATCCACTTGGTGCAGCGGAAGGTGAACAGGTAGTCGTACTTCTCCTTGGTGAACTCCTCATCAAGGTGCTTCCTGAACAGGATTCTCAGATCCTCGTAGTGGGGGATCTTTCCGGTCGGGGTGTCATATGCGTCATACTCACCGTGGATGCGTCCCTCCGCCCAATGCAGCCACACCTTCTTGGCGAGCTTGCTGGTCATGAAGTGACCCTGCTCATCGCGCATGAAGTAGTTGTTGCTGAAAATCCTCGGAGTATCCTTCACCGACTCGCCGAATTTGATGTTGTTCAGCGTGTAGGTTCCGAGCGGATAGGAGACAAAGTCCATGTTGGCCATGGGGCTTGGTGTGCGTACGCCTTCCTTGCCCAAGGTTGCACTGGTGGTCTCCGACTCAAGTGTTGCAGCCTTGATGAGGATGCCGTCCTTCCAGTTCGGGGATTCCTCAACGGGTACGGTGATATCGCTGTCGCGACCTCCATAGAGCACACCGTCAACCTTCACTCCGTTCTTCGCCTCAAAGCCCTTCTTGTCGATGTTGTCCAGGTAGTCAAGCCGCATGGTGTAGCGGGCATTGCCATGGGCGACACCCACTTCCTTGCCCGTCTCATCCTTGATTCCCTTCTTCCACTCACCGAAATGGTTGTGTCCTTCCTCAGGAGCCTCAACACCCATGCCCAGCCAGTACGGCTTGTTGTCCGGCCCGCGTAGGACATTCGAGAAGATGACTTCCTGGTCCATCATCAGGTTCTTGAAGATGACCGGATCATCCTGTGCATTGACATCCTTGATGATGCCGAACATGCCGAACTCAACGTTTACTGCACGGAACTCGCCGTCAATGTTCCTGAAGTAGGCAATGTCGTCACCAACAATCTGCTCGCCGGGGATCATGGCAGTGGATGTCTTGCCGCAGGCGGAGGGGTAGGCCCCGCAGAAGTAGGTCTTGCGGTTCTTCTCTTCATCCAGCGCTGCCATGACGAACATGTGCTCGCACAGCCAGCCTTCCTTGCCGGACTTGTTGATGGCTAGGCGCATCGAGTGTTTCTTCAATCCCACGGAGTTGCCTGCATACTGGTCGTTCATGGAGTACACAATATTGTTCTGGGTATCCATGTAGATCCTGCGATTCTCAAGATCCTTGGAACAGTTGTTCTCATCAAGGGGGCCTGCCGAGTGGATGAAGCGGAAGAAGTCAGCCTTATCAGCTTTTTTCATCTTCAGAAAATGGCTATAGGCAGTGCGATAGAGAATGTTCTCAGAATGAGCGACATACCAACTGTCGGTGAACTGAATGCAGGGAATGGTAAAGGGACTCTCGGTCGGGCCTTCGGAGTAGAAAAGCACCACAGCATCCTTTCCTTTCATGATGCCTTTGGAGATGTTCATGATCTCCTGATAGCCCTGCTCATATTCCACACTGTTGAGGGTGGACATGTTGGCCATGTTTTCCTTGTAGACCATGAAGCGGGTGTTCTTCTTGTCCCTGGCCTGATCGCCATAGCCGTCCCAGTGGATGGTCTGCTTGGGGTTTGCTAGTGTGAACTCCTCTCCGAGTTCAAGAGCCTTGTCCCTGACATACTGGGTATCTTTTTCACTGTCATCACATACGTAGATGCTCTTCGGATCACAGTGCTCTGCAAATGTTCCTACGAATTCCAAAACGTGCTCGTTCTGCAAGGCCATGAGTTTAGCGAGGCTTTCTGCACTCATTTTCTCTTTGAGAATGGCTTCAAACTTTGTCATATTTCCTCCTCAAGAATTGGGTTCCTTTTCCATTCTCTTCCTTTTCTCTTGATTGTGCAAGCATGGAGACTACTCCATTGTCCATCATAACACAGATAAGTTAAATATATGTATTATAAAAAATTAATGTAGTATACCGTTGATTTGAAAACTCGGAGAGCTCTTTGAAAGAGCCCCAATAATTGGGTCATAATGACACAAAATTGAGACATCCTAATGGCAAAAACACAATACTTTGTATTATATCCTACTAATAAACAAGTATTACTAAGCATTCAAAAATTGTAAGTGAAATCTTGCTGGCGTTTTCTGCTTACGTACATTGATCGGTAAATGGTAGTGACCGAGAGTATAGCTTGGAGAAATACGATGCGTCTGGTGGGATGTTCCAAATTCTTAGACTATAGTAAGTAGTATAATACATCATAATATGAATACCAAAGAATATAACTATGGGTACAGATTTTGAAATTTTTCAGTGGGGTTTATGTTACTATGAGTTTAGATGATGAAGAAGCACAAATTTGTCATCCTTGCGACAGGTATGGCAAATCCTTAGGGATAGGCTTGATTAAATTGGGTGTTTCTGGTACTTAATAAGTTGAACTGTAACATATAAAAAATATTTTTGCAGTATTTTTTTACAAGGAGAACCCCATGAACGTCAATGACATCAAACATGCTGGGCTCAAGAAGTGGATTTTGGATTTTGCTGCGCTGACTACCCCTGATGCAATCGTAATTGCTGATGGATCTTCCGCTCAGTACGATGAGCTGGTTGCTGGTCAGATCGCCGGTGGCTACGCTACCCCGTTGAATCCGGAGAAGAAGCCCGGTTGTATCGCTTACCATTCCGACCCTTCAGACGTAGCACGCGTCGAGAACAGAACCTACATCGCCGCCCAGAGCAAGGAAGCTGCAGGTCCGACCAATAACTGGATCGATCCCGTCGCACTCAAGGAGACCATGACCGGCCTCTACCGTGGTTGCATGAAAGGCCGCACCCTCTATGTCATTCCGTTCTCCATGGGTCCGATCGGCAGCCCGATCGCCAAGATTGGTGTTGAACTGACCGATAGTGCATACGTTGTCATCAACATGATGATCATGACCCGCGTTGGTCTGAAGGTCCTTGATGTCCTCGGCACCAATGGCGAGTATGTCCCCTGTTTCCACAGCGTCGGCAAGCCGCTTGCTGAGGGTGAGAGTGACAACGGCAAATGGCCCTGCGCTCCCCTTGAAGATAAGTACATCTCCCACTTCCCTGAGACCCGTGAAATCTGGTCCTACGGTTCTGGCTACGGCGGGAACGCCCTGCTTGGAAAGAAGTGCCTGGCCCTGCGCATTGCATCCGTGCTTGCACACGACGAAGGCTGGCTTGCTGAGCACATGCTGATCCTCAAGATCACCAACCCCGAAGGCAGGAGCATCTTCGTTACCGGCGCCTTCCCCTCCGCTTGTGGCAAGACCAACCTGGCCATGCTTGTTCCCACCATCCCCGGCTGGAAGGTCGAGACTGTTGGTGACGACATCGCTTGGATGAAGTATGGTGCCGACGGCCGCCTCTATGCCATCAACCCTGAAGCTGGTTTCTTCGGTGTTGCCCCCGGTACCTCCAACGACTCCAACTACAACGCAATGGTCAGTGCTTCCAAGAACAGCATTTTCACCAACTGTGCCCTCACAGAGGACAATGATGTATGGTGGGAAGGTATCGGCTATGATGCTCCGACCAAGCTGATCGACTGGAATGGCAACGAATGGGTTCAGGACAAGAGCAACAAGGCACAGAAGCCTGCTGCCCACCCGAATGCCCGTTTCACCGCTCCCGCTTCCCAGTGCCCGAGCATTGCAAGCGAATGGGAAGATCCGAAGGGTGTGCCCATCAGCGCAATCCTCTTCGGTGGACGCCGCCCGAAGACCATCCCCTTGGTACACCAGAGCCGCGACTGGAACCACGGTGTCTTCCTTGGCTCGATTGTCGGTTCGGAAATCACCGCAGCTGCACTCGACCTCAAGGTTGGTACCATCCGCCGCGACCCGTTTGCCATGATTCCGTTCTGTGGATACCACATGGGTGAGTATTTCCAGCACTGGATCAACGTTGGTAAGGCTGCACCTGATGCAGACAAGCTTCCCAAGATCTTCTATGTTAACTGGTTCCGCAAGACTGACGACGGCAAGTGGCTCTGGCCCGGTTTCGGTGAGAACAGCCGTGTCCTGAAGTGGGTCTTCGAAGCCTGCGAAGGTACTGCAAAGACCATGGAAACCCCGATCGGTGTCATGCCCACTCCGGACGCTATTGATCGTCCTGAGGGAGTTACCGAAGAGGACATGAAGGAGCTTTTGGCTGTCGACATCGATGGTTGGTTGAACGAAGTCGCAGACGTCCGTGCAAACCACTATCCGAAGTTCGGCGACAAGCTGCCCAAGGAACTCGCTTCCTTCCTCGACCAGCTTGAGGGCAATCTCAAGGCTGCAAAGTAAGCGAAATTCTCGGAATATTTCGACGGCTCTCCCTCACGGGAGGGCCGTTTTCGTATGACGGGCATGTCATCACTCTTGGGTGAAATTCCCAAGGGACGTAGTTGCCGACGAACCCGATAGCGACTTGCAAGTTTCACACCGCGAGGTGTGGGAGGGAAGAAGCAATAGCGAAATCGTGGCCCGACGGACAGAAACCTGATAGTAGGCAGATAGAGCGGACAAGCTGGCGAAAAGCAGTGAATCCCAAAGGCAATGAGACCTCTATATGTAAATCAGGCGGGTAAACGAGGAAAGAGTGATGACTTATCCCGTGAGATCTCCACAGCGTAAGAGGCTGCAACATCGCTTGTGACGACGTAGTAACAACGAATGTGGAGAAGTCAGCAGAGGCCGTAGTAGCGACCGGGGAAACGGACGCGAAGGGCCGAACAATCGAACGCCTTTCGAAAAGGAAAGGTCCATCCGCAAATCCGAACGGCGAGAGCCTGCCAGTGATGGTGCGGGTGAGAAAGGAACGAATGAGAGAGGAAGACAAGTCAAGACCGAACACGAGACTGTGTGAGCAACTGGTTTCCCTTGCGAACATCCAGGAAGCGATGAGGAAGGTGATGCAGAACAAGGGTCTGCAGGAATCGACGGGATGGAAGTGACAGAACTCCCATCCTACCTTGAAGCCAACTGGGCCTTGATTCGCGAGCAGATTGTCACTCGGACGTACAAGCCCAAACCGGTGCTCCGACGGGAAATACCCAAGGACAACGGAGGGGTACGTCTGCTTGGGATACCCACGGCAGTGGACCGGGTAATCCAGCAGGCACTTGTGCAGGTCCTGACTCCGGTGTTCGAACCGACCTTCAGCGACTTCAGCTTCGGGTTCAGACCCGGCAGGAGCGCCGAGGATGCGGTCCGACTCGCCCAGACCTACATGTCCGAAGGGTACAAGCACGTGGTTGACTTGGACCTGTCCAAGTTCTTCGACACGGTCGACCATGACATCCTCATGGGGCTGATCGACAAGCACATGGACGACAAGGACGTGAGGAGGCTCATCTACGTATTTCTGAAAAGCGGAGTGATGACCAACGGGAGCATGATGGCAACAGCACTGGGTACCCCGCAGGGGGGCCCGTTGTCGCCGCTGCTGTCGAACGTCTATCTCACCCCCTACGACAGGGAACTGGAGAAGCGGGGACTGCGGTTCGTGAGATACGCCGACGACTGCAACATATTCACCAAGAGCAAGATGTCATCCTACCGGGTGAGGGACGGTGCGAAGAGCTATCTCGAGCGGAAGCTGAAGCTGAACGTGAACATGGAGAAGACGGAGGCAAGGAGGGCCGTAGGCTCTACCTTCCTCGGATTCACCTTCATGACCTACGGGAAAAAGGGAAAGCTTGGGATGACCGTACCGCTCAAGAAGAAGCTGAAGAAGCTTGAGGACCGGATACGACTGGTCACGAAGCGCAACCGCGGAGTGAGCATCGAGACGGTCATCAGGGAGCTCAACAGCATCCTAAGGGGTTGGGTCGGGTACTTCGCGAGGAGTTCCATCAAGAAATACCTCAAGGGCCTGATGGAGTGGTTACGAAGGCGCATACGCCAGTACCTATGGAAACAGTGGAAATCCGGCAAGAATCGGGAACACCGACTCAGGCAACTGGGGATGGCCGAGTGGAAGTTGAAGAAATGGAAACTCGGTAGTAATGCATACTGGAAGATGGCAGGAGTGATGAACGCGTTCATCAGTCCTAAGAGTATTCACGAGCATTATGGACTGGTGGATATACTGGGCTATTACAACAAACTCCATGCCCAGCGCATGGAGTCTGATGGGATTGTACTGGATTTCCGGTACAATAGTCTGTTTGGTTGAACCGCCGTATGCCGAACGGCACGTACGGTGGTGTGAGAGGTTGGGGCCTAATGGCCCCCGCCTACTCGATTGTTGTATACTCACCATATGAGCCAACTTGAACGTATCGTCTTCATCAATCGCACCATCGAGGAAGAGGGTGGTGTGCACACAGCGCAAATCGCCAGTGCCTACCGCATCTCCCGCCGCCAGGTTCTGAGGGATATCGACTATTTGCGTACTCGCTTGGAGGCCCCGATCGTCTATGATGCGGCCAAGAAGTGGTACACCTATACCAAGGAGTTCACCCTCTTCTCCAATTCAAATGAGCGTATTCTCGTCCTCAATGCCATGTATCGGAGCCTTGCCAAGTCACAGGGGATCATGAGCACCCTTACTGATATGCTAGGAGAGGGACTGGACAGTGGGGTGGAGAAGGGCTATCGCTCTCTTTCGGAGAAGATTCTTTTCATCACTCCTGTCCAGGATTGGCCCGATTACGATATCTTCAATCAGGTGTGTTCGGCGATGAAGAGTGAGCTAAGGATGACCATGCACTACCGCAATGCCCGTTCTGAGCTTTCGGTAAGGCACATCGAGCCCTTGCGCTTGGTGAATTACAGCGGGAGATGGTACCTTCTCGCCTTCGATCTGCAGCATAAGCAGCTCAGAACCTTTCACCTTGCGCGAATTCTCTCCATTGCCCCCATACAGGGGGACCGCATCCTGAGGCGGTTCAGCGAAGAGGACCTTGATGCATTCATTACCAGCGGCTATGGGATCTTCATGGGCAAGGATGTTACCTATGTGACATTCCGTGTCTATGGGTGGGCGAAGGAGACCCTTTCCACCCAGACATGGCATAAGGAGCAGCAGCAGAGAGTGGTAAAAGAGGATGGGCGTGAAGCACTGGAAATCACCCTCCCTGCAGCAGACCTGCATGAGATTCTCTCTGCCATCCTGGCTTTTGGGGCGGCCGCCAAACCTGTTGGTCCTCCGCAGTTTGTTGAGCTCTATCGTTCGTCTCTTGCAGATATGCAAAAAAATCTGGAAACTTCCTTGCTGTGACATTCTGTGTCACATATTCTCGGCTATCCTGTCCTTGGATACGAAAGGAGGAGAGAATGGAAGAAAGAATGCAAACAAGAGAAGTGCTTCCACAGTGGTACCAGAAGATGCTCGCATCTCCGATCCTGCTGCTGCTTTTTGTTGTCGCCGTGTTCTTGGCTTCCCCCCTGTTGTTGGTATACGGGGCACTCTCTCCCATATTCAGGAGGTAATCATGCAAGAGGAAAGACAGAGACAGGTAAGACCGGGACGGAAACTGGGGGCTGAGAAGCGACGGATTGCACGGCAAATCTTGCGCGAGTTTTATGCAAGTGAGGAGTTCTCCCGCCTTGGCCGGAAGGTACAGCTTGCGATGCAAGAGCTCTGTCCTGCGGAAGAGAGCGGCAAGCTTGAGCTCCTTCTTTGCGGCCAAGATACACGAAGATTGGCATAGTGTTGCAGTATGGTGCCGGTTTCGTACATTTTTCTGCATAAACATGCACTCAGGCGCTTCCCTTTTTTGAGCTTTTCCCGCTAGGATGGAGAGACTTCCTGCAAGTCATCATCCCCCTCTGTCTGTAGCACACGCATCACAGTTCTGCTTTGCTGATGTGTACAGGCTCAAGGAGCTCTCTGATGGCCAATACACCATCCAAAAACGTCAAGTACGGACCGGCAGACAAACCGCCGATGGGACAATGGATTCCTCTGAGCATCCAGCATGTCTTCGCGATGTTCGGGGCTACCATCCTCGTCCCGATCCTCACTGGGTTGAGTCCCAGTACGGCTCTTTTCACCGCAGGTACGGGCACCTTACTCTACATCCTGATCACCGGTGCAAAGGTTCCTGCCTTCCTGGGCTCCTCGTTTGCCTTCATCCCTGCCTTGATTGCCATCAGTTCGGCATACGGCTTGCCCTATGCAATGGGTGGTGCCTTTGTATCGGGCCTCTTCTACACCTTGGTGGCTTACATCATCAAGAAGAGTGGGTACAACTGGCTGAACAAGGCATTGCCTCCGGTTGTCATCGGATCGGTCATCGTGGTCATCGGTCTCAATCTGGCCCCGACCGCGATCGGAATGGCCATGAATGATGCCAACGGCAACTACAGCCTCTTCTTTTTGATGATTGCCACGGTAACGCTTGCGCTCACCATCATTGCAAACATCTTCTCCAAAGGCTTCTTCAGCATCATTCCGATCCTGCTCGGTCTGCTTGGTGGCTACTTTTTCGCCCTTATCATGGGCATGCTCTTTCCCCAGTACGCCTTGATCAGCTTCCAGGGGGTGAAAGATGCTGCATGGTTCGGACTGCCGACCTTCGCTCTGCCCAAGTTCAACCTGGTGGCAAGCATCACCTTCATCATCGTCTCCCTGGCCACCATCTGTGAGCACCTCGGTGACACCCTCACGATCTCCAAGGTGGTAGGCAAGGACTTTTACAAGGATCCGGGTCTTCACAAGACCATCGCTGGTGATGGACTGGCAACCTTGTGGGCATCCTTCTGGGGCGGACCTCCGAACACCACCTATGGGGAGAACATCGGCGTACTGGCTCTTACCAGGGTCTACAGCGTCTATGTAACCGGAGGTGCTGCCGTGGTTGCAGTCTTCCTCTCGTTCTTCCCCAAGTTCGGCGCTCTCATCCAGACCATTCCCACCCCGGTTCTCGGTGGCATCTCCATGCTCTTGTTCGGAACCATCGCTTCCAGTGGTCTCAGGACCTTGGTTGACAGTGGAGTCAACTATGAGGATAAGAGAAATCTTACCATCAGCAGTGTCATCCTGGTCCTCGGCATCGGTGGGGGAACCCTCTCCTTCATGATCGGCAAGAATCTGACGTTCTCCCTTGCAGGGGTTGCCCTGGCCACACTGGTCGGTATCCTGCTGAACCTGGTACTTCCCAAAGAACAGGCATAAGCAACCAGGTACAACCCAATACATATGAGAGGCGCTGCAATTGCAGCGCCTCTCATATGTATTGGGTAAATGGTTGCTCAGTTCACGGCCTTGCCGTAGTACGCCGCCTCAAAGAGCTGTTGTACATCGGTTGGGGTAGGCTTGCCAGGGTTTGTCAGTGTGCAAGGATCCTCAAATGCATGCTGGCTCATCCTTGTAAGGACTTCCTTGAATTTTGTCTCATTGAAATCAACCTCAGTGCAATCCTTGAAACAGGAAGGGATGTCCATCTTCTTGTTCATCTCCTGGATAGCCATGGAGAGATCCTGAAGGCCGAGGAGCTTTTCAGCGTAGGCATACTTATCCGTGAACTTGCGGTTGTAGGCTATCACATAGGGCAGCAGGATGGCATTGGCAAGCCCGTGGGTGACACCAAACTCCCCTCCGATCTTGTGTGCCATGGAGTGGACCAAACCAAGGGATGCGTTGGTGAATGCCATGCCGGCAAGAGCTGAAGCCTCATGCATGGCAAGCCTTGCTTCAAGGTTCTTCGGTTCGGCGTAGGCTATTGGGAGACTGTCCAGCACCATTTTGATTGCCTGCACCGCATACGGGTCGGTGAATGCGGTTGCCGCAGTTGAGGCGACAGCCTCGACTGCATGGGCCATGACGTCCATACCGGTATTGGCGGTGATGTGCTTGGGCATGGTCATGGGAAGGGCTGGGTCGAGAATGGCGATATCCGGTACCATGTCAGCTGCAACGATGGGGTACTTGATGTGTTTTTGGGTATCGGTGATGACGCTGAAGGCGGTGATTTCGCTTGCAGTTCCACTGGTTGAGGGGATGGCGATGAACTTCGCCTTGTTGCGCAGAGCCGGCATGCTTCCCGGAGTGATGATATCCTCGAAACTCAGCTGGGGGTGTTCGTAGAAGCACCACATGACCTTGGCGGCATCAAGAGCCGATCCTCCTCCGATGGCCACAATCCAGTCGGGGGCGAAGGCGAGCATGGTCTCTCCACCTTTTTTCACAGTCTCCACAGACGGATTGGGTTCAACCCCGTCAATGATGATCGACTCGATGCCGGCTTCGGCAAGAAGGGCTTGTGCCTGGTCAAGAAAGCCGAACTTTTTCATCGAACTTCCCCCAGTCACAATTGCGGCACGCTTGCCCTTCAATCCTGCAAGCTTGCCAAGCGAGCCTTCACCATAAAAGATGGTTCTGGGAATGGAAAAACTCATGGTACTCATCTGTTCACTCCTTACGGGAATCTGTATGAGCATAAGATATCGATAATAATTTATCGCGTTAAGGGTTTTTCTGTAATTCACCAAAGAATTGGAGAAAAAGCAAAAATAATGAATAATTACCATAAATTAAAATGCGATAAGTATTATTAAAAATAAAAATATCTGAAAAAGTACCAATATAACAAAGAGAATTGTTAATAAAAGTATTATAAGAATAATAATAGAATTCCTGCTGGAAGAATCTGTTCATTGGTTTCCCAAGCCTTAATGGTTCTCTCTTTGTCGGATATCTGCTATGCTCTCACCCTATGCTTACGTACACAATGATTGATTCTGATGCTGCTCTGGCTTCGCTTCTTGTCTCTTGGAAAGAAACGGGGATCACCTCGGTCGCCATGGACTTCGAGGGAGAGTTCAATCTCCACATCTACGGCGAACACCTCTGTCTCATCCAACTCTTCGATGGTTCAGCCTACTATCTTGTAGATCCCTTCAAGGTCTCCAAAGAAGCATTGCAAGATTTTCTTGAGGACAAGAGTCTTGAGAAAGTCATGTTTGACTGTGCAAGCGACTCCTCATTGGTGCGCAAACAGTACGACATCCTCATGGAAGGACTCTATGACATCAGGGTGCTCGCCCTTGCTCTGGGCTACACGGGCAATCTCAGCGGGCTGGTGGAACGCTATATCCCTGAGTATGTCAAACCCAGCGGGGTAAGCAAGAAGAAGAACCAGATGACCAACTGGTTGCTCAGACCACTGAAGGATGAGCAGATCCAGTATGCCCTTTCTGACGTAGAACACCTGTTCACGCTGCGATCCCTGTTGTTTGAAGAGGTAAACAAGAAAGGGCTTGCACACGATGTTGCACATCAGATGCAAGAGGTAGGCAAGAGCAAGGGAGTGGATAAGCCGGGATGGATGAAGTTCTCCTCATGGAAATACCTCTCCAAGGAAGAGAAAGTATTTTTGAAGCACTTCTTCATCGCCCGCGATACGCTGGCACGCAAGTACAACGTGCCGGCAGTCAGGATCCTTGAGAAGCATCTGCTGTTGCAGATGGCCAAGGATGTTCCTGCCACCGATGTGGACTTTCACATCTATTGCAGCAAGTGCTCGCCAAAACGTCTTGTGGAGTTAACCTCAGCATTGAAGCAAGCGAAGCAGGATGCCATTAGTGAGCTTGGCCGGGCCTGATGCTTTCCATGGCCTCCACCAGACATGAAAGCGTGGTGCAGGTCGGGGTTGGGATTCCATGTTCCTTGCCGAGCTTGATGACCGTTCCGCAGAACCAAGGGTTCTCGGTTTTCCTTCCAGCCTCCATGTCTTGGCACATGGAGGTTTTTCCTGCAAAGCCAAGCGAGGTCACGATCTTATGGTTCTCCTCGATCAGATGATCGGGCAGGATGACCCCTTCCTTTGCAGCCACTGCCTGCACCTCCTTGCACACCCTCTGGGCAAGGTCCCAGACCGGCTCCTGTTTCAGGTTCCCGTAGGTTGCCCCGAGCAGGCTGCTGATCGTGTTGTAAGCGGTATTGAGCATGAACTTGTTCCAGAGCTGCAGGTGGATATCCTCGGGCACCACATAACCGATGTGGGCATTTTCAAAGAGCTCAGCGATGGCTTTGACCCTTTCGCTTTTGCTGTTGTCCTTCTCTCCAAAGACTATTCGTCCCTCTTTTGTATAGATGATGGAGTTGCCTGTGTGGGTTGAGTCCAATCCGACTGCAAAGCTGTAGAGCACCCGATCGCTTCCAAACGCTTTGGCAAGGATGCGCTCACTTTCAATCCCATTGAGAAGCGACAGAATTGCTGTTTCAGGCCCTACTACCGAGTGCATCATCCGAATCGCCTGCTCAAGGTGGTGGTTCTTGGTGGCGAGGATGACCAGGTCGGAAACCGATGCCGTTTCAGGGGTGCAAAACGCGAATTCCGCTCTCTCCCCATTGAGGAAGATGCCATTTTGCTCGTAGCGTTCTTTCCTCGCTTCATCGACAAGAAAGCAGACCTGCTTCTTCCCCAGCAGTTGGTGCAGTCTCAGTCCGTACAGGGCTCCGACAGCCCCACATCCGATCAGGGTGATGGTTTTCATAGTGTTGCCAGCTCCATGGTCAGAAAATACAGCTTTTCCAGCTGCTCGATACTGATATACTCATCCTTGGTGTGGGCCTCTTCGTAACCGATGCTGCACACCAAGGTTGGAAATCCCAATGCATTGAGAATATTCGCGTCACTGCCGCCGAGCGTGGGCTCCTCCCTAAGCGGAAGACTGAGCTTTTCACATGCCTTTCTGAAAACTTCAAGCACCACAGCATCGCTTTCATGGCGATAGGCATCATAGAGGCGATCGTGCATGATTTGTACGGTACCCCCGTGCTTCTCTGCACTTGCATGGAGCGCTTCCTTCATGGAAGAGACCTGCTTCTCCAGCTTCTCATTGCTCAGGCTTCGCGCCTCAAAGACCAAGGTGGCCTTGTCACAAACAATGTTCTTTGCCCCCTCTGCGATGAATGAGCCGATGTTTGCGGTGGTTTCCTCGTCGATGCGCAACAGGTGCATGGCACTGACAGCATCACAGCCCATCTGGATGGCACTGATCCCGGTTTCAGGCTTGAAGCCCGCGTGTGCTCCCTTACCGGTGAAGAGTGCTTCGATCCGGTCGTAGGAGGGCGCTGCGGTGATGGCGAGTCCTAATTCTTGGGAGGCATCGAAGGTGAAACCGTAGTTGATGCCGTTGAGCAGGGAAACATCAATTTTCTTGGCACCCAGCAAGCCCTGCTCCTCTGCGGTGGTGAAGAGCACCACCAGGTTGGGGTGGTCCAGCTTTTTCTCTTGAATGGTCTCCAAAACTGAGAGGATTGCGGCAAGCGCAGCCTTGTCATCGGCTCCGAGGGCGGTGGTACCGTCAGTTTTGATGATGCCATGTTCGACCACGGGCTTCGCCCCCCTGGCAAGCTCAACGGTATCCATATGGGCATTGAGCAGCACCGTTGGTCCGTTTCCCGGAAGGTAGGCGTAGAGGTTGCCTGCCTCATCGTACTGGGTGCTCAAGCCTAGTGAGAGCAGCTTGTGCTCCAGATACAGGGCCAACCGATCCTCTTCAAAGGAAGGGGAGTCGAACGAAACGAGGGAGAGAAAGCTGTCTACCAAAGTTTGCATCCTCAGACTATAGCATAGGCAAAAAGGGTTTGACCACACCTTGCAGTGGTGTATCATAAGAGGCATGAGTTATACAGCAAACCAGCAACGTTACGAAACCATGACGTATCGAAAGGCAGGAATGAGCGGCTTGAAGCTTCCTGTTCTCTCCCTCGGACTTTGGCACAACTTTGGATCTGAAGCCGATGATCAGGTGTGCAATGAGGTGATCACCACGGCATTCGACCATGGCATCACTCACTTCGACCTTGCAAACAACTATGGACCTCCGGGTGGTAGTGCAGAGACTCGCTTCGGCAAGATGCTCTCCCACCAACTCAGAGCCTATCGTGATGAGCTCATCATTTCCACCAAAGCCGGCTACTACATGTGGCCGGGCCCGTATGGTGAGTGGGGGAGCCGCAAGTATCTCATTTCCAGTTGTGACCAGAGCCTGAAGCGGATGGGACTTGAATATGTGGACATCTTCTACCACCACCGTCCCGACCCCGATACTCCGCTGGAGGAGACCATGGGAGCCTTGGCTCAGCTGGTGAGGCAGGGAAAGGCCCTCTATGTGGGTATTTCCAACTACAAGGCAAAGGATGCAGTGAAGGCCATTGCTCTACTGAAGGAGCTTGGATGTCCTTGTGTACTCAATCAAGTGCGCTACTCCATGCTCGACCGCTGGGTGGAAGCCGATGGCCTGCTTGATGCCATGGGCAACAATGCCGGTACCATCTGCTTCTCACCCCTCGCCCAGGGCCTGCTCACCTCACGCTATCTGGATGGTTCCATCCCAGTCGACAGCAGGGCCAATGAGAAGCGCTTCCTCAAGCCTGAGATGATTACAGAAAAGCGGGTGGAGTTGCTCAATAAGCTCAACACAATTGCCCAAACAAGAAATCAGAGTCTTTCTGAGATGGCAATCAGCTGGCTGCTGCGGGATGAGCGGGTCACCAGTGTGCTCATCGGGGCCAGAAACAAGAACCAGCTTCTGGAGAACCTGAAGGCAGTGGAGAAACCCGCCTCCTTCAGCAAGGAAGAGCTTGCCTCCATTCATGCTGTGCTTCAAGTTTGGGAGTAGAAAGTGGGAAGACGAAGCTCTGAAGTCGATTCCTACCTCTCTCTCCTTGATGAGGAGAAACAGAAGAGGGTTGCCTTGATACGGGACTTGGTCCATCAGATGGCACCCTCTGCTGTGGAGGTGATCAAATATCGGATGCCCACCTTTGTCCTTCCGGGCAAAGGTGACATCCTCTCGGTTGCCGCTTTCAAGACGCACATCGGCCTGTATCCCCAGCCGGAGGCAATTGTGGCACTGCAATCTGAGCTTGCTGGGCTGAAAACCAGCAAGGGAGCAATCCAGCTGCCCTTGGACCAGGGCATGAGCTTGGCTCTGGTGGCAAAGCTCATTGCCTTTCGCCTTGAGGCACTGGCTTAGTTGTTGTCCAAAAAGTGATGCACCGCGTCACGCAAAAACTCTGCATTGCCTTGGAAGTAAGAGGCAAACCGCTCATCATCTACGTACATTTGCACCAGGTTCCTGTGCGCTTCTGCAGAGTACTCACCCCAGGTGTAGCCCAACCAGCGCTTGTGCATCCGAGCAACCTCCATCGCTGATACACTGGTAGGGTCTCCCAGCTTTGCAGCTTCAGAGAGCTTCTCCAAGAGCTTTTCCCCTAGGGCTGTGAACTCGTTGTAGGCAGACTCATCCATACCCATCATCTGTGCATTGGCCCGCTGTGCGGTCTCCTTTCCATAGCGCTCCCTCACTTCCTTGCCATACTGTTTCTCATTCTCCTCAACCAGCTGTCTCTTGAATCCTTCAAAGCGTTCTTGGTCGGTCATCATTCTTTCTCCTTTCCTCTCTTGTAGTGTGTGCTCGAGGGTAAGCAGCAACCGATCAAGCTGGTCGCGTTTCTCTTGGAGCAGACGCTTCTGCTCGGTGAGCGCACTCTCCAGGTCAAAGTCTGGATCAAGGCAGATGCTCTTGATCGTGGAAAGACCCAGATTGAGCTCTCGGTAGAAGAGAATCTGCTGAAGCCGCACCAGATCCTCCTTCCCATAGATCCGATAGCCCGACCCACTCTTGCGACGTGGGCTGAGCAGCCCCACCTGCTCATAGTGGCGCAAGGCCCTCTGGGTGACTCCGCTCAGCTTGGCAACCTGCTTGATGGTGTACTCCATATACCCTCCAACAACAGCTATACACCTTGACGCAACGTCAAGGTCAACAAGGGATGAAACGTTTTTTCCTTTTGTTCAGGACTTCTCGTGACGCTGGGCATACGAGAGCGGCTCAAAGCTTCGCCAGCCATGCTTGCCGTTCTTCTTTGCACAGTACATGGCCCAGTCGGCATAGTCGATCAAATCGTAGAGATCGTCGGTGTCACGGTTGTAGACAGCAAAGCCAACGCTGCAGCTGATGTAGAGCTTCCCGCAGGAGGTCTGCAGCGGCTCATCGGTCACCCGCTTTTCAAACTGCGCATAGATGTCAGCAAGAAAGGAGTCATCAAATGCAGGAATGTCATGGATATACAAGCCAAACTCATCGCCTGCAATGCGCATGGCGATCACCGGGTATCCGACAGAAAGGGACTTCAGCCGCTGGGAAAACCCAACCAGATACTCATCCCCCACACCATGGCCATAGGTGTCGTTGATCTGCTTGAAGGCATCAATGTCAATGAAAGCAAAGAGCCCCAGTGCATCGGGTTTGCTTGCGATGACCGCTTGCATCTCCGATCGGTACTGATACCTGCTTATCAAGGCGGTGAGAGGATCCTTGACCAAACGGTTGTTCAACTCCAGGTTGAGGGTTTCCAGTTTCTTATTCGCCCTCTGCAAGTCCCGTTGTGTGTTGACCAGCTGGTTGTTGAGCCGCTGGATCTCCTCAAAATGGCTGTAGACGACCTGGGAGTTCTGCAGGGAGTTTCGTGCATGCATGGCGGCAATCTGCTCGATCATGCGCATCAGCAAGGCCTTGTGCTGCTCCTGAAACTCGGAGGGAAGTTCTTTCAGATAATCCAAGGCGAGCACAAAGACGTTCTGGTCCAGGCTGAGGATGAAGAAACAGAGTTCCAGCTCCTCTTCGACCACCACTACATGGGAACAGAACACCTTGTGCTTCTCCAGCAGGGCCTTGGTGAACGTCTTCTCGAAGACAGGCTTGTGGGTTTCATCAAAGAGTTCGAAGAGGCTGGTCTTGTAAGGGATGGCCAATGAGACGGGGTCGGACCAATAGGCTTCCTGCACCAGCCCTTGGGTTGTGGTTCGTACCAGGAAGGTATTGCTCACAGCTTCTTCACCTTCTCGTCGGCCCAAGCGATGAGATCGGTTGCAAGCTCAGTGTAGATATCAACCGGCCAACGTTCATGGATTTTCCCGCTGGTCTGGAAGGCCCTGCCCCCTACGGCGATGAGCATGGAGGGGAAAGCCTTCCTGATTGCCTGCACGGCATCGTGGCAGAGACCCAGATATTGTGGCATGGTCACCGAAAGGGCGACCAAGTCAGGCTTATGCTCTTCCAGAGCGTGCAATAGCGATGAGACAGGAACAGCCGATCCGAGATAGATGCTCTCCCACCCATGATACTCGAACAGGTCGCTTACCATCCGTCCACCCATCTCGTGCAACTCACTGCCGATGCAACAGGTCACGATTTTCTTCTCATTGCCCGTTTGGCTGAAGATGGTTGGGTAGAAAAGGGAGAGGATCATCTGCGTGGTGGATGTGCAGTAGTGCTCTTTGTCCACCGTAATCTTGTTCTGGTGCCATAATTCGCCAACTTCCAGCATGGACAAGCGGATGATGTCCTCATAGATCTCTTCCAACCTGATACCCGAAGCTTCTGCCTCCTTGATGATCTGGATGGCCCCGGTGGTATCACTGCGCAGCAGTGCACTCAGATAGGCCCGCCGTATCTCGGCGTGACGTCCTTTCAGGAACTGTTCCGAAAGCGGGTAATCATCCACCGCCGCTTCGGTAAGGGAGCTTGCCTTTTCCAGGTATGCCCGGGCCAATGCTGCCTTGTCGGGGGAGAACAGCTGGTCGCTGAAGGTGCCGAGGATCTGGTAGTGGTGGACCATCTGGTCCTTGATCCTGTCACGGTCGAGGTCTTTCATGAGATTGCATAAGAGCTCGAAGAGCCAGACTGCATAGGACGAAAAAATCTGTTCGTCCTCCAAGGTGACGGCAGTGGTGAGGAAGTTGAAGTTGTACAGGATATCCTGGAACATGAGCTGCTTGCGCCGCTCATCCATCTCTTGGCCAAGCTTAGGGTCTTGGGCAAACTGTTGGTCAAAAATCTTCTGAGCCAGCGTGATCAGCTTCGGATCAACAGAGTTAAGCAATAAGCTCACAAGGGGCCCCCTCAAGTTTCCGTACCTCCAGCATAGCAGGGAAAAAGGGAAACGGAAATGAGGAAGATCCTTTAACCGCGCTTTTTTGGAGAAGAACCCTGCTTGTCAAAGAATTGGACGTTCAGGCTCGAGACTTTCAGGTGGTCGGCCATCGCCTTGTGCACCGCCTCAGGATCACGCATCTGGAGCGCTTGGAAGATCTGGCGATGGCGGGAGATGGCATCCTCGATACCTCCCTCGACCAGGATCCCTTTGCCCATGTAATCGCGAAGCAGAGAGGTGAGAACTCCGATGAACATGGTCAGCAGCTCGTTCCCTGCAGCCTGGGCGATGGCCAGGTGGAACTGCTCGTCCAGCTTGACCCGTTCTTTCAGGGGGAGGGTCTTGTCCTCGAACTTGGAGAGAATGGCATCCATGTGGGCCAGTTCTTCGTCAGTGATTTTCTTGACTGCCAGATCCACGCTGGAGAGCTCAAGGATTTCACGAACCTGCGTCAGATCTTCGTTCCTGATACGATCTACCTGCATGATGCGGTTCACCGCATTCATGACGGTGTCTGTTTCGGGGCGGGTGATATAGGCCCCGCTACCGTTTTTCAGGGTGATGAGACCCCGTTCCTGCAAGAGCTTCATGGCTTCACGGATGATCGGGCGGCTGACATTGTACTGTTTTGCCAGCTTCATTTCTGAAGGGAGTTTCTCTGCAACACGACTGGTAGGGGAGGAGAGAATGACCTCTTCCAGATGGTCTGCAACCTGCTGGCTGAGATTGATTCGAGAAAGCGAGATGTGAGAGATATCCATGACAACCTCCTTGCCGTGGTCGAGCATACTGGATTTCGCCATTTCCATCTACCTTCCGACCAGAGAGAACACCCGCTGTGAGCCTTGGTGAAGAAAGGAGATATCATCCCCGGTACTCATAAAGTCGACACCTAGCTGTTGATAGGTGCGGATGGTCTTCTCATCGGGTCCTATGGAGACGCCCACCGGTTTTTCAGCACGCTTTGCTGCCTCTATGATTGTGCGTGAGAGTCCCAGTACTTCAGGATGCAGGCTGTCGCCGAGTCTTCCAATGGAGGCTGAAAGATCGTTGGGACCGATGATGATGGCGTCCAACGCATCCAGGGCGAGGATGGCATCGATGTGACGCACTGCATTGATGTGCTCTATCTGGATGATGCGTACAAAGCTCTCTTCACTCTGTGCAAGATACTGCCCAGTCTCCTGGCTGTTGTAGGCAATCGCACGCCTCGGGCCAAAGCCCCGCGTTCCCTTCGGAGGATAGAGGCAGAGTTCGAGTGCACGCTTTGCCTCCACCTCATCCATCACCATCGGCAGGATGATACCGTCGATACCCATCTCCAATACCCACTTGATGCTCTCGATCGCTGTACTGGTCACCCGGACAAAGGCAGCAGCTCCTCCTGCATTGGCCGCGATGACATGCAACAGCAGATTCTGCTTGTCAAAGGGCCCGTGCTCTGCATCAATCCAGATATAGTCATACCCATAGCGTGCCATCGCCTCGGTAATAGCGGGGTCGTTGAAAAAGACATGACCACCAAGAAGGTTTCCCTCTCCCAGCGTCTTTCTCAGCTCGGGTCCCCTGTTCATTGTTTCAACCCCAGTTTGGTTCTCATCGCCTGTTCCATACGGATCAAACTGGCAATTTCGTGACGGCCATTCTCATTGAGCAGGGAGACCGGCTTGGAGCGGGTTGTCAGGCTCATGGGAATGTCGGTGAGGTTGTAGTGGTACTTTGCATTCACCGGGTACGATCGTGCTTCACTCACCCCTGCGATGGTAAGAAAATCACTGACTTCCCGGGCAAGTGCCTCATTTTCACGGAAGTGCTCATACAGCCACTTGTAGATGTCGATGTGAAAGTTGGCCATCACCCCGTTGTAGCCATGGTAGCCGGCAATCCAGGAGTCGAGGACGGTGGCGGTATTTGCATTGAAGAGGGCAAGGTTCGTTCCCTTCACCAGCTCAACCCTGCGTCTCTCTATCTCCAAGGAACAGGAGACATCTTTGAGGAAGACCAGCTTGTCCTCCTTGGCAGCCCAGGAGAGGAACTGGTCATCGAGCAGTCTCAAATAGGGGTAGGGACACTCATAGAGGCCGAAGGTGACCGAGGGCAGTTGGGTGAAGATATCCTGTGCATTCGCATTGAAGATATCGGCTCCCTCGTCCTGCTTCGCCATCCGGTTGGAGACGAGCACCACAGCGTTGACCCCGGTTTCGGCCATGGCCCCCAGTTCAGCAATCTGCTCGTTGTGGTCGTCGCTGGTGTGGCCACTTGCAATGACCTTCACCTTCCCTTGAGCAGCCTCCACAACAGCCTTGGCGATGTCGAGTTTCTCCTGCTTGGAGAGATAGAACATCTCACTGGACTGGCAGACGGCAAAGATGCCGTCGCAACCGCGGTCGATGTACCATTCGGTAAGTTTGCGAACCCCTGCAAAATCCACCTTGTTGTCCTCGGTGAACGGGGTGATCATGGTCGGCCAACAGCCGTGATATCGTTCTTTCATGGTTTGTGCTCCTTAGATGAGGCCTGCTGCTTTGGGCAGGAAGAGGGTGACTTCGGGAATGTAGGTGATGATGACCAGGACGATCAGCATAACCACCAAGGGCCAGATGATCTCCTTCATCACTCCCTTGAGCGGGGTTCCCGAGATACCGCTGGTGATGAACAAGAGCATCCCAAACGGCGGGGTGGAGAGTCCTACCATCATGTTGAAGGTGACGACCAGGCCGAAGTGGATCATATCGATGCCCAATGCTCTTGCCACCGGGATCATGATCGGGACAAAAACCAACTGGATGGTTGAGGTATCCATGAACATGCCAAGGATGAGGATGACGATGTTCACCAGAAGCATGAACGTCCACTTGCTGGTGGTGAAGCCCAGAATCCAATTGCCGATGTTCGCTGCCAGTTGCTCACGGGCTACAATGTAGCTGATGATGGTGGCCGCTCCGATCATGATGCTGGTTGCCCCGACGTCCTTGATGGTGGTCTTGATCACTTCAAAGAGGTCCTTCCATCCCATTGCCCGGTAGGCAAAGACTGATACAAGCAGTGCATACAGGCCTGCAATTGCTCCGGCTTCTGTGGGTGTCATAACTCCGGTGTAGATGCCGACCAAAAGAATGATGGGCGTCAGCAAAGCCGGCAGCGCCTTGAAGGTAAACAGGAGAAACACCTTCCAGACAATCTTCTCGCCACGGGGATAGTTGCGCTTTTTGGCAACCAAGGCGACATAGATCATCAGAAAGAGAGCCAGCATAACAGCTGGTACCATGCCACCCATGAAGAGCGCTCCGACTGAAGTGCTGGAAAGCATGGCGTAGATGACCAAGGGAATGGAAGGAGGGAAGATGGGGCCGATGGTTGCAGAAGCAGCGGTGATGGCACAGCTGAACTCCGGGTCGTACCCATCGTCCTTCATGGCTTGGATTTCAATCTTTCCCAACCCAGCTGCGTCGGCAATAGCCGATCCGGTCATGCCGCTGAAGATGAGCGAAGCGAGGACGTTTACCTGGCCAAGGGCGCCGCGCATCCGACCGGTAAGCCCGCCGGCGAACTTGAAGATCATATCGGTAACCTTACCCGAGTTCATCACGTTGGCAGTGAAGATGAAGAGGGGAACGGCGATGATGACATAGTTGGTATAGTAGGTGTTCATGACCTGATTGACGACCAGACTCAAGTCTGCTCCCTTTACCAAGAGGTAGCAGGCTGCAGAAGCCAGCATACCCAAGGCGATGGGCATCCTCAGCAGGAAGATCAGGATGAATACGATGAGTGTGACTAAGAGGGGAAAACTCATTTCTTTACCTCCCCAAGCAGTGGGTCATAGCGATGGTCGAAGCTGTCATCCAGCTTGCCGGTGATCACCTTCCAATCCTCGATGACCGGCTTGATCGTGTAGCCGATGATGGAGAGCAGGAAATAGGTGAAAGGGAGGAAAAGCCAGGTATAGGAGACCCTTAGGACCGGGGTCTTCTGGAAACCCAGGAAGAATGCATACTTGAACGAGGGGACGACCATGACGGCGAAAGTCCCGATGATCAGAATGTTGCCGAGCAGACGAGCCCAGGCGGCTACCTTGGGGCTGTAGGCTTCATAGAGCATGGTGAACTGTACGTGTCCCTTTCGGCGCATCGTGTAACATGCACCAAGGATGACTGACCAGCAGAAACCGATGACGATGACATCCTGGGTCCAGGTAAGCGGATGGTTGACCACATACCGGAAAAATACCTGCAGGATGAATGCCAAAAAGAGGAAGGTGAACGAGATGATGGGAATATACACTTCCATGACATCCCGAAGAAACAACGCTGTCTTTTTCATGGGGGAGGCCTCCGCTGTGAATGCGAGAAGAAACCCGGGGCAACACAGCCCCGGGCTTCAGGATTGCGCTTACTTGCCAGCTGCCTGGACTTTTTCGAACATAGCCTTGTCCCAGCTCTTTGCATAAGGACTGGCCAGATACTGTGCCAATACGTGTTCGGAGAAGGCATCCAGATCTGCATAATAGATCTTCATGCCTGCACTCTTGAAGTAGTCGACCAGCTCAGCTTCCGCCTTGAGGTTGGTGGTATCACAATACTCGATACCGGCCTTAACGCCTTCCATGACCCAAGCTTTCTGCTGAGCAGTTAGGGACTGCCATTTTGCTTCGTTGATGGCGGGCCATACGGAGTCAACAAGGTGATTGGTGATGGTGATGGACTTGGTCACCTCATAGAACTTAGCGTTCTTGGTGGAGGGGAGCGGGTTGTCCTGGCCATCGACAGTCTTGGTCTGCAGAGCCATGTAGAGCTCGCTGAAAGAGATCGGGGTCGGGTTGGCACCAAGTGCTTTGCCCAGGAAGATCCAGGAGTCAGAGTTCGGCATTCTCAGGTTCACGCCTCTGAGATCGGCCGGTGTCTTGATTTCCCTGTCCTCAACCAAGTTGAGCTGGCGGGTTCCCAAGTACTGTGCACCGAGGGGACGGATGCCCTGTTCCTTGGCAATGCGATCGAACACTTCCTGTCCTACGGGGCCGTTGAGGACGCTGGTCATGTGGTCGTAGGTCTTGAAGATGTAGCCGGCGGTAAACATGGATACCCAGGGGCTGCCATCGGTGAGCCATGAAGCTGCAGTGGCAGTCATGTCAGCCTGACCGCTCTTCACCGCAGAAACTTCCTGCTCTTGCTTGAAAAGGGATGCTGAATCATAGGTGAGGACCTTGATCTGTCCGCCAGACACTTTCTCTACGGTCTCTTTGAAGACACGCATGGCACCGGCATGTGCATCGGTGGGGACTGCGGTCATCGTGTAGACCAGTTCAACGGGCTTCACTTCGGTGGAAGCTTGGGCGAAAGCCATGGGAAGTACCAGGGCTGCCATGAGCAGGGTGATGATTACTTTTTGGCTGTTTTTAACAAATAGTGACTTCATGCCGTTTGCCCTGCTTCCCATCTCAATTCAGGTGGGCTGAACAGCTTTTCTTGCTTGAGCCTTTCGATTGTCACAAAGCTGTTGCCCTTGATCCCTC
>Ga0334883_1001691_pt1 | contig 31113 bp, 26 predicted proteins | sample GraSluR1_MG_6_FD_207230 | JGI IMG/M metagenome (GOLD analysis project Ga0334883, IMG submission 207230) | Sludge microbial communities from methane-producing bioreactor in Wageningen University, Netherlands - Granular Sludge_09_05-R1 | ecosystem: Engineered > Bioreactor > Anaerobic >...
CGTCCGGCGCGACGACGACGCGCACACCCGGCGTCCATCGTTCTCGATCCACCGGCTGGGCACCGATATCTCGGTCGGCTTCGCGGGTATCCCGATGGGCCACGAGTTCAGCTCGCTGGTGCTGGCGTTGCTGCAGGTGGGTGGCAATCCCGTCAAGGAGGACCCCGCACTGATCGACCAGGTCGCCAACCTCGACGGCGACTACGAGTTCACCACGTACATGTCCCTGAGTTGCCAGAACTGCCCGACGGTGGTGCAGGCACTCAACACCATGGCGGTGATCAACCCCCGGATCAAGCACACGGCAGTCGAGGGATCGCTGTTCGGCGACGAGGTGGCCCAGCGCAATGTGCTCGCCGTGCCGACCATCTACCTGAACGGTGAACTGTTCGGGCAGGGCCGCACCACGATCGAGGATTTCGTCCGCAAGCTCGACGCGGATTCTGCGGGCCGCGAGGCCGCCGAGCTGAACCAGAGGGCGCCCTATGAGGTGCTCGTCGTGGGTCAGGGACCGGCCGGTGCCGCTGCCGCCATCTACCTGGCTCGCAAGGGCATTCACACCGGTCTGGTCGGCGAGCGGTTCGGTGGGCAGGTGCTGGACACCATGGCCATCGAGAACTTCATCTCGGTGCCCTACACCGAGGGCCCGAAATACGCGGCGGCGCTCGAAGCCCACGTCGGCAACTACGAGATCGATGTCATCAAGTCGCAGGTGGCCACCGAACTGATCCCGGCCAGCGAACCGGGGGGCCTGCACACCGTGCGGTTCGGGGACGACGCCGCACTGCGGGCCCACGAGGTGATCATCGCGACCGGAGCCCACTGGCGCCTGATGGGCGTGCCCGGCGAGCAGGAATACCGCAACAAGGGGGTCACCTTCTGCCCGCACTGCGATGGTCCGCTGTTCAAGGGCAGGGACATCGCCGTGATCGGCGGCGGCAATTCCGGGATCGAGGCGGCGATCGATCTGGCCGGGCTGGCCAGCCACGTCACCGTGCTGGAGTTCATGCCGCAGTGCCTGGCCGACGAGGTGCTGATGTACAAGCTGAACTCCATGCCCAACGTGGATGTCATCACCAACGCGCAGACCACCGAGGTATTCGGCGACGGCGAGCAGGTCACCGGCATCTCGTATCGCGATCGTGCGAGCGGTGAGACCGGACAACTCGCGTTGTCGGGCGTGTTCGTCCAGATCGGCCTGGTGCCCAACACCGACTGGCTGGCCGGGACCCTCGAACTGTCGCCCCGCAAGGAGATCGTCACCGACCGTCGCGGACTGACCGCTGTCGAGGGCATCTACGCCGCCGGCGACTGCTCCACCGAACCGTACAAACAGATCGTGGTCGCCCAGGGTAGCGGCGCCATCGCCGCCCTGTCAGCCTGGGAGCACCTGATCCGCCAGCAGACGGTACTCGCGTCGTAGCGGCCTGCAGCCCTCTAGGCTTACGACCCGTGGGTTTGCTCAACAGATATCTCTCGAGCCCGTTGCGCCGCGGTGATTCCGCGGCCGACGCGCTCGCCGGATTCGTCGGTTCACGCTGGAAAACCGCAGCGGCCCGGACCGACGAACTCGGCGCCGTGACCGCACCGGAGGCCATCGGCGGTTGGGTCGCCTACGCCGCGTCCTACTCACCCAGCCTGCTGGCGCGTCCCTGGTACTGGCAGGGGGTCATCGCCGGTCTGAGCGCCATGTTCGGTCACCAGGCCGGATTGCTGATCAGTTCGACGGTCGGTGCGATCGCCGACAAGGTGGGCGTCCAGATCAAGCTGAAGCCCGGCATCCGGCAGGGCGGCAAGATCGCCGGGGGTCTGATCCTGGGGGCCACGGCGATCGCCATCCCGCTGCGGTCGGTGCGCTGGCACCGCCGCACCGCCGCCTACAGCCATGTGAACGGCCCCAACGCGTTCTGGGCGGTGGCGTCCACCGCTGCAGCTGCCGGCATCTTCGTTGCACTGCTCGCCCAGTGGCGCGCCACGCTGTGGGCGATCAACTACATCTCGGGTCATCTGCGCAACCGATTCGCCTGGGAGTTGCTCGGACGGCTTGTCTCGACACTGGTCGTCACGACGACCATCCTGGTCATCTTCGATCAGGTGATCATGCGCACCGTCGTCGGGGTGGCCACCACCGCTTCGGCACGGGTCGACCTGCGCACTCCCAACGGCGTCCATCAGCCGCTGACCCCGCTGCATTCGGGCAGCCCCGCCTCGAGGGAAAGCTGGAGTTCGCTGGGACTCCAGGGCAAACGGTTCACCTGCGGCGGACCGTCGGCCGACCGGATCGCCGAGGTGATGGGCCGGCCCGCACTGCAGCCCATCCGCGCCTACGCGTCCATGGACGGTCGCAGCATTCAGCAGGTGGTCGATGCGGTCATGGCCGAGCTCGACCGCATGAACGCCTGGACACGCAAGGCGATCCTCGTGGTCACCACCACCGGGCGCGGCAACGTCAATGAGTGGAGCACCTCGTCGTTCGAGTTCTTGATGCACGGCGACTGCGCGACGGCTGCCATGCAGTACTCCGGCCTGCCATCGGCGGTCACCATGCTGAGCAGCAAGCAGGTCCCCGTGCAGGCATCGCGGATGCTGTACGGCGCGATCGAGGACCGGGTGGCCACCCTGCCGCTCGAGCATCGTCCACAGTTGTACGTCGCGGGCGAATCGCTGGGCGCATTCGGTTCCAACGGCACCTTCGCCAGCCCGGAGGACATGCTGTCGCGAGCCGCGGGCGGGGTGTGGACCGGCTGCCCGACGTTCACCGACAATCAGGCCGAGTGGACGCGCCGCCGCGACCCCGACTCCACCGTCGTGCGTCCGGTGGTCGATCGCGGGCGGCACATCCGATTCGCCTGTTCACCAGCCGAACTGCTCATCGACTCGCGGGGCAGGCCGCTGGATGCCTGGATCGCGCCCCGCTTCTGCTATCTGCAGAACGACACCGACCCGGTGGTCTGGTGGAACACCGACCTGCTGTGGAAGAAGCCCGAGTGGCTGGACGAGATGCGCGGCACCAAGACGCCGATGGCCGCGATGACCTGGTGGCCGTTCATCACCTTCTGGCAGATCGCCGCGGACATGCCGGTCTGCCGAAGCGTCGGCCCCGGCTACGGCCACAAGTACCACTCGGCGCAGTGCGTCCCGGCTTGGGCGGGGGTACTCGGGCTGGATCCGACTGCCGACTGGTCGACGTTGATCGCCGCGCTCAATGTCGACGTTCCGCCGGTGAATCCCTGATCCCGATTCTTCGCGACTCGGATCGCCCGGCACGGTTCGCTCGCGATTGAAACCGCCGGCGAGCGGTTCGGGTGTGAATCAGCGGCCTCGCGTCCCGGCGCAGCGCTCCCTAAAAGGTAGCGTGGCGCATGTACACGCAGAAGGGAACGCCATGTCGAACACCCGCTCGGCCGCCGGCACCGCGAGCCAAGCCGTACTCCTGCTGATTGCCCGGTTGGGCTTCGCCGCGATCCTGCTGGGACGCGCCTGGTCGCGTTGGCAGATCGAGGGCATGGACGCCCAGATCGCCCGCATCGCCGAAGCCGGCCTCCCCGCCCCCGGGGTGATCGCCTGGGGCACCGTCGTCCTGGAGGGCATCGGCGGCGTCCTCCTCGCCTTCGGGCTGCTGACAAGGTTGGTCGCCGCGCTGGTTGCGCTCGAGAATATCCTGATCATCGCCCTCTTGCGCTGGGCAGCCGGCCCGTTCATCAACAACGGCGGCTACGAGTACAACCTCGCGCTGGCCTGCCTGGGGATCGTCTTCCTCGCCGCAGGAGCCAGCTACACCGGCCTGGACAGTCTCCTGTTCGGCCGCAGCAAGAGGCCTGCCGACAACGGCGACCTCTACCAGCCCAAGTTGGGATCGACTCAGCCCTGACAACCGGCACCCCGCCAAGACGCACAGCTGATCCACAGCCGATCCACATCCAAACCTGTGCAAAGACTGTCATTCTGCTGTCATGGCGAACCAGAATACCGAGCACCTGACCCGTCCCGACGGCACGCCATTACGCGTGCTCGCCGTGGACGATGAACCCAGCCTGACCGAACTGTTGAGCATGGCGCTGCGCTACGAGGGCTGGAACGCCCGCACCGCCGGCACCGGCACCGAGGCCGTGCGGACCGCCCGCGAGTTCCAGCCCGACGCGATCGTGCTCGACATGATGCTGCCCGACTTCGACGGGCTCGAAGTGATGCGCAAGGTGCGCGCTGATCAACCCGACGTACCGGTCATCTTCCTCACCGCGAAGGACGCCGTCGCCGACCGGGTCGCCGGGCTGACCGCCGGCGGCGACGACTACGTCACCAAGCCGTTCAGCCTGGAAGAGGTGATTGCGCGGCTGCGGGCCCTGATGCGGCGAAGCGGGGCCGCGTCCCGGCGGCCGGACGCCCAGCTGGTCGTCGGCGACCTCATCATGGACGAGGACACCCACGAGGTCTCCCGCGGTGGCGAGCCGATTCATCTGACCGCCACGGAGTTCGAGCTGCTGCGCTTCATGATGCGCAACCCGCGCCGGGTGCTGTCCAAGGCTCAGATTCTCGACCGGGTCTGGAACTATGACTTCGGTGGACAGGCCAACGTCGTGGAGTTGTATATCAGCTACCTGCGCAAGAAGATCGATGTGGGCAGGCAGCCGATGATCCATACCTTGCGGGGGGCCGGATATGTCCTCAAGCCGGCGGGCTAACCAGACACTCAAACGACAACTGGTCGTCCGGATCACGCTGATCGTCACCGTGGTCTGCATCCTGTTGTCCGCCTGCTCAGCCCTGCTGGTCTCGCGCATCCTCACCACCAAACTCGATCAGCAGTTGCTCTACGCGATCAATGCGACGGAGAACCGCCCGCAAGGCCCCGACGCTCAGAATCGGTTCGACCCGACGGACGGCGGTGGGCTGCGGCTGGGAGGTCTGCCGGTCGGCAGCATCTCGCTGGCGATCTCCTCGTCCGGGGTGGTGCGCAGTTCGATCATCTGGGAGTACGGCAGCACCATCCCCGACGCCGGACAGCTGGAGGTGCTGCTCGATCTGCCGCGGGACGGTATCGTGCGGTCAGTCCGGATAGAAGGACTCGGCAGGTATCAGGCGGTCGCCGTGACAAGCACCGGCAGCACCGGGACGACCACGATGGCGGTGGCCGCTCCCACCGCAGCCAATGATGCGATCGTCGCGTCCATGTTGTGGATCGAACTCGGCCTGATCATCCTGGCAGCCGCTGCCGCTGCCGGAATCTCGACGGTCGTGGTGAAGAACTCGCTGCGTCCGCTGACTCGTCTGGCCGACACCGCGACGCAGGTCGCGGCGCTGCCACTGGAATCCGGCGAGGTCGCCATCGATGTGCGGGTGCCCCGCTCGCAAGCCGCCGAGCAGAGCGAGGTCGGACGCGTGAGCGCCGCCTTCAACTCGATGCTCGACAATGTCGAGACCTCGCTGCAGGCCAGGCAGGCCTCCGAGACCAAGGTGCGCCAGTTCGTCGCCGACGCCAGCCACGAACTGCGCAATCCGCTCGCGTCGATTCGCGGCTATGCGGAGCTGACCCGGCGCGGGCGTGAGGAGTTGCCCGCCGATACCGTTTTCGCGCTTGGGCGCATCGAATCCGAATCGCAGCGGATGAGCCGGCTGGTGGAGCAGATGCTGCTGCTGGCCCGACTCGACAACGATCCGGCAGCTGCCCGCGACCAGGTCGATCTCAGCGAGGTGACCCTGAACGCGGTCAGTGATGCACGGGCCGCCGGCCCCGATCACCACTGGCGGGTCCAGGTGCCCGATGAGCCGGTCATGATCTCGGGTGATGCCGGACAGGTGCAGCAGGTGATGGTCAATCTGCTGGGCAACGCCCGCAAGCACACCCCCGCCGGGACGACGGTGACGACCTCGGTCAGCGCCGATGACGGCTGGGCCCGCATCGAGGTGGCCGACAACGGGCCCGGCATCCCGCCCGCGCTCACCGGACAGATCTTCGAACGGTTCACCAAGGCCGACGCGGCCCGCGCACACGACGCCGAGGGCTCCACCGGGCTGGGCCTGGCGATCGTCGCCGCCGTGGCGACTGCCCATGGCGGCCGCGTGGAGGTCGAGTCCCGGCCGGCTACCGAGACCGAGCCCGGCTACTCCCGGTTCATCGTCCGGCTGCCCCTGACAACGACAGCCGAGCCGTCGGATTCGCAGCCGACCGCGTGATCTTGGGCCAAAGTAGGGTCATGGAACCGACTCGCGCCGACCTGGCCCACTACCTCGATCACACGCTGCTGAAGACCGATGCGACCGCCGACGACGTACGGCGGGCGGCGGCCGAGGCAGTGCGGCTCGGGGTCTTTGCGCTGTGCGTCTCGCCCAACATGATCCCGCTCGATATCGACTTGGGCCAGCTGAGGCTGGCGACGGTCTGCGGCTTCCCGTCCGGCAAGCACACCGCCCACGTCAAGGCGGCCGAGGCGCGTCAGGCGGTGGCCGCGGGTGCCGACGAGGTCGACATGGTGATCGACATCGGCCTGCTGAAGGCCGGACGCGACGACGACCTGATCGCCGAGATTGCTGCGGTGAAGCGCGAGATTCCCGGAGTGCTCAAGGTGATCGTCGAATCGGCCCGGCTCAGTGACGATCAACTCGTGGTGGCCTGCCAGGCCGCCGAGGAGGCCGGCGCGGACTTCGTCAAGACGTCCACCGGTTTCGATCCGGCAGGTGGCGCGAGCATCCATGCGGTGCGGTTGATGGCCCGGACGGTGGGCGGACGCCTGGGCATCAAGGCCTCCGGCGGAATCCGCGACTATGCCACGGCGATCGCGATGATCGAGGCGGGTGCCACCCGGATCGGCTGCTCGGCATCGGCCCAGATTCTGGCCGGCGCACATTCGTGAGCTCAGTCGTCGAAGCCCCGCGCCGCCAGGGCATCACCGATCGCATCGGCATCGCGCAGCGCGCGCACCAGCAGCGGCACCGCGAATGCCCGGACGCTGTGGGTGGCGGCACGGGCGATCTGCGCCTCCCGCACCTCACGAGCCAGCCCCGCGACCACCGGCACGCATCGGATACCCAGCATCAGGGTGAGGCCGACACGTTCGGGGTCGACCCCGAACCTGCGCAGCGGCCCCACGGCTCTGACCGCAGCCTCGATGAGCCCGCTCATCGGCGTGGTCAGCGTGATCAGACCGGCCGCTGCGACCAGGATGGCGATCGTCCCCGGCACGGCTATCGCACGTTGCCAGCCGAATGACCACCAGTTCATGGCGGTGATGAAGACCAGCAGCCAGATCATCGGACGAAGCTGCTTGAGCATCAGGCCGACCGGGAATCCCGCCGCCAGGTAGCCCAGCAGCACCACGACCAGCACTGCCAGCACCAGCCACCAGCGCGACTGCACCCAGATCGAGCAGACGCCCAGAACCACCAGTCCGAGCAGTTTCACCCAGGCCGGGGCGCGGTGCACGACCGAGGAGCCCTGACGGTAGAGCCCGAGGGTGTTGATGCCGATCGCCATCAGGCGTCCATCAGCTTGCGGTAGTGCGCCAGCGCCTCGGCGGGCGCGGCGTCGGCCACCAGATGCCCCGAATCGAAGACCAGCACCCGATCGAAGTCCTCCAGCAGATACAGGTGATGGGTGGCCAGCACCACGGTCTGCGGCAGTTCGCGGATCACTCGTCCGATCATCTTGGCGTTGCGTAGATCGAGCAGCGTGGTCGGCTCGTCCATGATGATCAGCTGGGGTGAGGTGATCAGCACCGAGGCCAGCGCGAGCAACTGCTTCTGCCCGCCCGACAGCAGGTGGGCCGGGTGGTCGCGGTGGCCGCTCAGCCCGAAATGGGCGAGCAGCTCGTCCACCCGGGCGGAGATCTCCGGCTTGCTCAGCCCGGATTTGCGCAGCCCGAAGGCGACGTCCTCGGCCACCGTCGGCATGATGATCTGGGTATCCGGATCGGTGAACAGAAAACCGGCGAGCTTACGGACCTTGGCGGCCGAGGCCGCGGTGTCCAGGCCGTTGACCCGGATCCTGCCCTGGCTGGGGATGAGAAGCGCGTTGAGCATCCGGACGAAGGTCGACTTGCCCGAGCCGTTGTGCCCGACCACGCCGATCCGCTGTTCGACCAGGTCAGCGTTGATGTCGTCGAGTACCTGACGCGACAGCGGCCCCTGACCGTAGCGGTGGCCGACGTGATCGACTTCTATATGCACCACAACGTGTCAGCGTACTCAGGCCTGCTGGCCACTCGCCGGCGCTGCTTCGGCGGAGACGGAGTCGGCCGCGGGCTGCTCGGCGGTCTCCGAATGCCAGGGCAACATGCCCGGCACGGCGGTGTGAACACCCTTCGCGACCAACGTGGCGAGGACGACTTTGGTCAGGTCGCCGGGCAGATACGGCAGGTTGCCGATCAGCGCCTGCGAGAAGGTCAGCTTGCCGGAGATCATCAGGCCGGGGATGCCCAGGGCATACATGATCACCAGGCCGCCGATCACGGTGATGATCAGTCCCTTCCACACCGAGTACGGGGCACCCACCCGGTAGGTGGCCCAGCCGACGAACCAGGCGCAGACCACGAACCCCACGATGAAGCCCCACGAGGGACCGAAGAAGACGCCGAGGCCTCCCCGGCCGCCCGACAGCAGCGGAAGACCCAGAGCCACCAGCGCCAGGAACAACAGCTGCGAGAATGCGCCGCGGCGTCCGCCCAGGATCGCCCCGGCCAGCATCGGGCCAAGCGATTGCGCGGTGATCGGCACCGGCGAGATCGGAACATACAGCGGCGGGATGAGGCCGAGTGCCGCGGTGACACCCGCGAAGACGGCGATCAGGGCAAGATCGCGGGCGGGCTGGGACGGTTGACTGCTCATGCGCGGTGACCTTTCGGGAAAAGAACGGGATCACTTTAACACCGTTCAATCCGAGGCCCTTAACAGGGTTCAATTAGAGAACTTGCCAGTTGCAGAAGAAGGCCCCTTATATCACCTTGGGGTGAAACAGACACCACCGGGGTTCCCAAAAACTATGATCATGCCCTGACTTGGGTGTAAGTTCGCGGCATGGACGCACAGGTACTCGCGCGTTGGCAGTTCGGGATCACCACTGTCTACCACTTCTTCTTCGTGCCAATGACCATCGGGACCAGCTGGATGGTCGCGATTCTGCAGACCCGATGGCTGCGCACTGGAGACGATCAATGGTTGCGCCTCACCAAGTTTTTCTCGAAGCTTTTCCTCATCAACTTCGCGGCGGGCGTGGTCACCGGCATCGTGCAGGAGTTCCAGTTCGGTATGAACTGGTCGGAGTACTCCCGCTTCGTCGGCGATATCTTCGGCGCGCCGCTGGCTCTCGAAGCCCTGGTCGCCTTCTTCTTGGAGTCGACGTTCATCGGTCTGTGGATCTTCGGCTGGGACCGGCTGCCGCGCGTCCTGCACAACCTGTGCATGTACCTGGTCGCGCTGGGTAGCACCATCTCGGCGATCTTCATCCTGGCCGCGAACACCTTCATGCAGAACCCGGTCGGCGCCACCTACCGCAACGGGCGCGCCGAGCTGGCCGACTTCACCGCGCTGTTCACCAATCCGTTCTTCCTGGTCACCTTCCCGCACCAGATCGCCGCGTCCTTCATGGTCGCCGGTGGCCTGCTGGCCGGGGTCGGCTGCTGGAAGCTCGCCAAGAATCACCGCGACGCACCCGAGGGCACCGTTCATCCCGATGACGAGGCCTGGCGCAAGTCGTCGCGGATGGGCGCCTGGGTGATGATCGTGGCAGCCCTTGCCGTATTCGGCACCGGCCATGCACAGGCGCAGATCGAGGCCGAGCTGCAGCCGATGAAGCTGGCGGCGTCCGAGGGCCTGCTCGACACCACCCAGGGCGCAGGATTCGCGATCGTCGGCATCTACACCCAAGAGCGCGACAACCAGGGCATCACCCGGGTCACCGAGGTGTGGAGCTTCGAAGTTCCCTATGCGTTGAGCATCCTGGCCTTCAATGACCCCAATGCCGAGGTCATGGGCATCAATGACCTGACTGAGCAGTACCTGGCCGATGGCATCCGAGATGTCAACGGCAACCGGACCCAGCTGCAAGAAGAGTTCTCCAGTCAACTGGCCCAGCTGAGCGTCGATCCGGTACCGAATGTGATGATCGCGTTCTACAGCTTCCGGTTGATGATCGGCTTGGGCACCTTGGCCATGCTGATCGGCGTGCTGATCTTGTGGTTCACCCGCAAGGGCCACTACCCACCCACCAACAAGATCTGGCAGTACACGATGGGCGCGTTGCCGTTCATGCCGCTGTTCGCCAACTCCTTCGGGTGGATCCTGACCGAGATGGGCCGCCAGCCATGGATCGTCTACGGGGTGCTGCCCACCTGGACGGCCAACTCGCCCACCGTCAGCGCCGGCCAGGTGATCTTCAGCATGACCGCCTTCACCTTGGTCTACGGCATTATCGCGGTACTGGTGCTGAAGCTCTTCTTCACCTATATCGCCAAGGGTCTGCCTGACGTGACTCCACCCGAGGTGTCCAAGGACACCGACCAGCCCATGTCGTTCGCCTACTGAGGTAGAGGAGATTACTCACCATGTCGCACGACCAACTGATCATCTTGTGGTTCCTCCTGGTGGCGGTGCTGTGGATCGGCTTCTTCTTCCTCGAGGGTTTCGATTTCGGGGTGGCGATGCTCTACCCGGTCATCGGTAAGGATCCGACCGAACGTCGCGTCATGATCAACACGATCGGCCCGACCTGGGACGGCAACGAGGTCTGGCTACTCACCGCCGGCGGCGCGATGTTCGCCGCCTTCCCGGGGTGGTATTCGACGTTGTTCAGCGGACTCTACGTGCCGCTGCTGCTGGTCCTGCTGGGGCTGATCGTCCGCGGGGTCTCGTTCGAGTACCGCGCCCTGATGCCGGACGACAACTGGCGCGACACCTTCGACACCTGCTCGACGGTCGGATCACTGATCGTCCCGCTGGTCTTCGGTATCGGCTTCGCCAACATGTGGAAGGGCATCCCGGTCGACGGGCAGCCACCTCTGATGAGCGGCGGATTCTGGAGCCTGTTCAGCCCGTTCGCGCTGCTCGGCGGTGTGATGCTCGTGATTCTGTTCATGGTGCACGGCGCGGTCTTCCTCTGCCTGAAGACTGCCGGCTCGGTGCGCACCAAGGCCAATGGCGTGATCAAGCTGCTGGGCCCGATCGCGGTCGTGCTGCTCGCCACCTTCGTCATCTTCGGAAACGTGCTGTACCCGGCGGCCAACAACCACAATCTCGGTTCCGGAGCCTCGATCGCGATGTGGGTCACCGGCCTGCTGGCGGTGGCCGCTGCCGGCTTCGCGGTTCTGATGCACAGCGAGTCGGGAGTTCAGCGGCGCGAGAATCTTGCGTTCCTGGGCACCGGGGTTGCGATCATCTTGTTGTTCGTCACCATCTTCATCAAGATGTTCGGGACGCTGGGCTTCGCGCCCACTGCCGGGACGAATTTCGACATGTGGATCGCGGCCAGCTCGCCGGCCACGTTGCGGCTGATGAGCTTCGCGGCCCTGGTGGGCGTGCCGATCGTGCTCGCCTACACGATCTGGAGCTACCACGTCTTCCGCCGCCGCCTGTCCGTGGCGAATATGCCGCCTGAGCCCGGCTCGGCGAAGCCGGCCAAGGCTCAGGCCGCGAAGGGCTGATCTTGGCGCCACCTCTCGATCCGCGTCTTGTCAAGCGTGCGACGGCGACCAGGGGTTTCCTGGTCGCCGTCGTGCTGACCGGCATCGCCAACGCCTGCTGCATCATCGTACAGGCGTGGCTGATCGCCCACGCCGTGGCGGGCGTCTTCGGTTCCGGGTCCACGGTCTTTCCCGGTCCGCTGCCGGGCTTCGGCGCCTACCTCGCGGCGCTGGCCGCGGTCTTCGTCGTCCGCGCGGGACTCAGCTGGCTGAATCCCTGGCTTGCTCACCGGGCTTCCGCGTCCGTGAAATCACAGCTGCGTGCCGATCTGATGGCGGCCCGGCTGACCAACCCGCTGGATGCCTCGACCCCGTCCAGCACCCTGATTCACCTGGCCACCCAGGGCCTCGATGCGCTCGACGGGTACTTCTCGAAGTACCTCCCGCAGCTGGTGATGGCCGCCTTCATCCCGCTGCTGATTCTTGCCGTGGTTGCGGGCCAAGACGGTGAGTCGGCACTGATCATCGCGGTCACACTGCCGCTGATCCCGCTGTTCATGGCGTTGATCGGCATCACCACCCGCGAACAGGTCAACCGGCGATTGAAGTACCAGAACCGGTTGGCCAACCATTTCGCCGATCTGGTCACCGGGCTGCCCACCCTGCAGGTCTTCGGACGCGCCCGCAGCCAGCTCAAGGGGCTGAGGATCACCGAGCAGCGCTCGCGGATCGAGACCATGAAGACCCTGCGGATCGCCTTCCTGTCCGGCGGAGTGCTGGAACTGCTGGCGACGTTGTCGGTAGCTCTGGTCGCGGTCACCGTCGGTTTCCGGGTGGTGGCCGGCGACCTGGACCTGACGACCGCGCTGTTCATCCTGGTGCTGGCCCCGGAGGCCTACCTACCGGTCAGGCTGGTCGGCGTCCACTTTCATGATTCGGCCGACGGCACGGCGGCAGCCGATGCCGTCCTTCGCATCATCGACGCCGCCGAGACCCCGCAGGCACAGCCGGTGACCCCGCCCGCGCCGGGTGCCACCGAGATCGTCTTCGACCGGGTGAGCGTGCGCTATCCGGGTACCGACCGGGCATCGTTGGACAACCTGTCGTTCACCATGCGCCCCGGTGATGTGCTGGCCCTGGTCGGACGCTCGGGCGCCGGCAAATCGACCGCCCTGAATGTGCTGATGGGGTTCGTTCGGCCGACCAGCGGGTCGGTTCGCGTCGGCGATGCCGATCTGAGCGGAGTCGACCTCGACGCCTGGCGGCGGCAGATCGCCTGGGTCGGGCAGAACCCGGGAATGCTGCGCGGGACCATCGCCTCCAATGTGCTCCTCGGCTATCCGGGGGCGACGAAGGCGCAGATCCGTGAGGCTCTGGACCGTGCCGGTGGCGAGGAGCTGGCGTTGGACCGGCCGATTGCCGATGACGGCGAGGGATTGTCGGCCGGTGAGCGACGCAGGGTGGCCCTCGCCCGGGCGCTGCTGCGTATCGAGTTCGGCGGCGCGCACCTGCTCGTCCTGGACGAGCCGACGGCCGGCCTGGATCAGGCCACCGAAGCGCAGGCGGTCGCGGCGGTCCGCGCGGCCGGGGTCGGCGTGGTCGTGGTCAGCCACCGTGACGCGTTGCTCAGGCTGGCCGACGAGATGGTTTCGGTCGGCGGCGATCGTGAGCAGACCGCTCCGATCAGTGGCAACGAGGGGGTGGACGATGGCACCGATGCGTGATGTCTGGGCACTGGTCGTCCGGCTGCTCAACGGTGAACCGCGAGGCCGGCTTCGGCTGACGGTCTCGGTGCTGCTGGCCATCTTCGCCAGTGGCTGCTCGGTGGCGCTGATGGGCGTGTCGGCCTGGTTGCTGAGCCGGGCGGCCGAGCATCCGCCGGTGCTGTATCTGCTGGCGGCCTCTGTCGGGGTGCGGTTCTTCGGTATCGGACGCGGAGTCGGCCGCTATCTCGAGCGGTTGACCGGCCACGATCTGGCACTGCGCATGCAGAGCGGACTTCGTGAACTCACCTATACCTCGCTCAGTCGCACGACGCTGCTGGGGCGGCGCTACGGCGACCTGCTGGTGCGGATCACCGCCGACGTCGAGGGCATCGTCGATCTGGTGGTGCGTGTCGTGCTGCCGTTCTGCTCGGCAGCCGTCGTCTTCCTGGGCACCAGCGCGATTCTGGCGATCTTCAACCCGCCCTTCGCGTTGGTCCTGCTGGCGATCTCGGTGTTCGCCGGGATCATCGTCCCCTGGCTGGCGGCGCGCTGGTCGCGGCAGGCCGATGAACGGGCGATCCCGGCGCGCGGTGAGCTCGCCGACAAGGTGCGCGAGATGGCTCTCGGAGCACCCGATCTGGTGGCCTACGGACTGGCCGACCGGGAGTTGACGGCGCTGGCTGCAATCGACTCGCAGCTGCGCACCAGCGAACGCGATGGCGCCTGGACGCGCGGGGTCGCCGAGGCCGTGCAGATGCTGGCGACCGGGTTGGCGGTGCTGGCAGCGCTCGCGATCGGAGCGCCGGCGGTCGAAAGCGGGGCAATGCTCGGACGCGATCTGGCGATCCTCGCGCTCGTCCCGCTGGCCCTGCACGAGGTCTACGCGGACTTCACCAAGTCGGCCCAGACGCTGACCCGCTCGCGGGCGGCGCTGGCGCGGGTGCTGGACGTCCTGCGGGCCGAACCCGTCGGCTCGGGAGACCGGGTGCCCGGTGAGGAATCTGCGATGTCGGAGTTGGTCCTGCACGAGGTCAGCGTCGGCTGGCCGGACGGTTCGGTGCTACTCGCCGGCGTCGACCTGACGGTCGGGCCCGGGCAGTCGGTGGCCCTGGTCGGCCCGTCGGGACTGGGCAAGACGACGCTCGCGGCCACCATCATGGGGCTGATTCCCGCGCGGGCCGGGCAGCTGAGCGTGCCGGGTCGCGTCGGTTACCTGGCGCAGAATGCGCACATCTTCGCGACCACGCTGGCCGAGAACGTGCGGATCGGCAACAAGGACGCCACCGATGATCAGGTGCTCGAAGCGATGCACCAGGCCGGACTCCAGCTGGACCCGCAGCGGGAGGTCGGCGAGCAGGGCGCGACCCTGTCGGGCGGCGAGGCGCAGCGGGTGGCGCTGGCGCGGCTGCTCGTGGCCGGCGAGCGTCCGAGTCTGGTGATCCTGGACGAGCCAACCGAGCATCTCGACCGCGAGACCGCCGACGCCTTGCTGGACGATCTGTTCTCGTCCCTGTCGGATTCGGCGCTGCTGGTGATCACCCACGACCAGGACCTGATGGCCCGCTGCGCACGCGTGATCGACCTCACCCGCTGGGCCGTCTCCCCCGCCCTCCCCCGCTGACGCCCCCGCGCTGGCGCCCACCCCCGTTCCCGCGCCCCGAATCGGAGGTTGGTGGCAGCGCGAGCGGCGGCGGTCACACAGCCGAAACGGGAGCGCCTGGAGTAGCGTTGGCGCCACTATGAGCAGGGTTCTGGGAGTCATCGGGGCTGGGAAACTCGGCGCCACCATCGGACGAGCCGCCGCCGACGCCGGCTGGCAGGTGCTCTTCTACGACGTGGCGCCCGCCGCGCAGGTGCAGGCTGCGGTGGCGGCGGCCTCGCCCGGCGCGAGGCTGGTGCGCCTGCCCGACCTCATCAAGGAGTCCGACATCGTGATGATCGCCGTGCCGTTCGGCATCGCGTGTCGCCTCGACCTTTCGCTGCTGGACGGCAAGGTCGTGCTCGACCCCACCAACCACTGGCCCGCGGTGGACGGCCCTGTCCCCGAACTCGATCACTGGAACGGGTCGACCAGCGCTCTGCTCGCCAGCCGGAACCCGCGGATGCGCCTGGTGAAGTCGCTCAACCACCTCAGCTATCACGACTTCACCTCGGACGCCCGGTCTGCCGGGGTGCATCCACGCCGTGCTGTCGCCGTGGCGTCCGACGATCCCGCGGCGCGGCAGGCGGTGGCCGAGCTGGTCGATGACATCGGCTTCGACCCGGTGCAGGTTCCGTTCGATCGGGCCAAGCTCTTGGAGCCCGATGGCCCGGTCTTCGGGCACTGGCTGGACATCGCGGGCATGCGCCAGGCGCTGTCGGCGACAAAGGTAGGTAACCCGTAGCGGGTGGCCAGGAGTCCGATCCTTGCTCCACCGGCCGGCGCAGCCACACAATTGTGATGTGGCTTCTCTGACATTTGCTGGACCGATCGGCTATGCAGCCTTCGTGCTGCCCCGCGACGCCGATGCGGCACCGGCCTTGCAAGAACTCCTGGATCGTATCGACGCGGGCACCATTGAGTTGCTCGACCTTGAAATCCTCGCCCTCGGCGCCCACGGCGCCGCCGAGCGGCAACCAACCTCCGTGCTGCAGCACGGCGACAGCTTTGATCTCTCGGAGTTCGACGGGGCGCAATCAGACCTGCTCGACGCCGAGGACCTCGCCGCGCTGGGCGCCGAACTCAGCGACAGCGAGCTGGCCATCGTCATCATCTACGAGGACCGCGGTCTGGCTGGATTCGCCGCGCAGGTGCAGGCACAGGGTGGACGCGAACTGTGGACCGGCGGTGTCGACATCTCCGAACTCGACACACTGGTCACCGAGTCCGAACAGGAGAACTGATGAGCATCCTCCGTACAGCCGCCCGGGCGTCGGTCGCCACCCGAGTGATCGGGAACACCCACCGCAGGCAGCAACGACGCTGGGCCGCCGAAGATCAGGCGGCCGCCCAGCGGACCGCCGCACAACAGGCGCCCGCTCCTGCCGCGCCCCCCGCACCCGCTGCTCCTGCCGCGGAGACTGGCGACCTGCTGACCAAGCTGACACAGCTGGGCCAGCTGCGAGACTCCGGCGTCCTCACCGATGCCGAATTCGAGGCCCAGAAGGCGCGCATTCTCGCCGCTGGCTGAGCCCCCGCCCCAAGACTCCCCCTCGGGGGGACGACCAGGCACCTCACAGCTCCAGGCCGTGCCCGGCGCAACCCGCCGGCTGGCAGGCCGGGCACCAATAGAGGTTGCGTCCGGCCAAGGTGGCCCCCGAGACGGGAGTCCCGCACACCAGACACGGTTCGGCCAGCCGCCGGTAGACGTAGACCTCGCCGCCGTGGGCATCCACGCGGGGCGGGCGTCCCATCGCCTCGGGCAGGTGGGCATCGGCGACGGTGTCGATACGACCGGACGCGACCGCGTAGCGCATCAACTCCACCAGATCGGCCCACACCGAGTCGAACACCGGACGAGGCAGTGCCTTCGCAGGCAGCAAGGGGTCGATGCCGTGGCGGAACAGCACCTCCGCGCGGAAGATGTTGCCGACTCCGGCGAAGACCTTCTGATCCATCAACAACACCGCGATCGGGCGGGCACTGGCCTGCACCTTGCGCCAGGCCCGTTCCGGATCGGCGTCGGCTCGCAGCGGATCGGGCCCCGATGACTGCACCACGGCTGCCCGCTCGGCGGGATCGATCAGCCGGCACCATTGCGGTCCACGCAGATCGGCGGCCTGTTGATCGGCCGAGATCCGCAGCCGCAGGGTCTGTGGGTGAGGCAGCACCGCCTCAACCGGCCCGAAGCGGAGCTTGCCGATCAGCCCCAGGTGAATCCACACCGTGCGGCCACCCTCGAAATCGATCAGCAGGTGCTTGCCGACGGCCTCCGCCGCGACCAGCCCGGTGCCGTCCAGCAGCTCGGCAGCAGCAGCGAACCGCCCTTGCGGGCTGGCCACCGCTACCCTCCGCTGCCCGAATCGCGACGACAGCCCCTCGCTCAGACGATGGATGACATGACCTTCGGGCACGCCCGCAAGCTTATGCGGACGGCCAGCCATCGGCCCGCGGCTGCGGGAGCAGGCCTAGGCTGAAGGCATGCTGGTAGCTTTCTCGATCACTCCGTCAACTTCTGGCGAAGACGGCGCCGTTCACGACGCAGTCGCCGCGGCCGTCGAAGTCATCCGCGCCTCGGGCCTGCCCAATCACACCGATTCGATGTTCACCACCATCGAGGGCAGCTGGGACGAGTGCATGGCCGTCATCAAGAGTGCCTGCGATAGAGTCGGCGAATTCGCGCCGCGCGTGTCGCTGGTCCTCAAGGCCGACATCCGTCCCGGTTACAGCGGTGAACTGACCGGAAAGGTGGAACGCCTCGAAGCAGCCCTGAGGGACCGCGGCTGAGCGATCCGCCTCGCCATCGCACTGAGCGCCCAAAACCGAGCGCCGAAAACTGAGCGCCGACAACTCCTGACAAATCCCCGCGGTGGCAGTGACAAAAGAGGCTGAAGCCTGCCCGGAAGCCGTCCCGACCCACGGTGCAGCAACCCGGTTGCCAGGGCCCGCCGCTAGCCAACTCAAACAAAGGATACCCTTACCGGACTAGGCATTTAACCCCGGGTAAAGTGACCTCGAAGACGCATTCGTGACAGGTGCGCGGTCGCAACTGGTGAGCGGAAGGGCAAATCGTTCCGTGCCGTCGATCGCACATCCGCCGATCAACGAGGCAGGGGTTTTTGCAATGACGGCGACTGATGGCCAACTCGATATCACCCAACTACCTGACTTAGCCGAGGGCACCGGACGTGTTGGGGCGGTGCGTACCCGCAGACCCGTCTATGTCGATCTGCTGCCGCCCTGCAACAACGCATGTCCGGCCGGCGAGAACATTCAGGAGTGGCTCCGGCTCATCAAGGAAGGTGAAGCCGAAGCCGCGTGGCGGCAGCTGACCCGCGACAATCCGTTCCCGGCGATCCATGGCCGGGTCTGCTACCACCCTTGCGAGGTGGCCTGCAACCGGCGTGAGCTCGACTCGTCGGTCTCGATCCACTCGGTCGAGCGATACCTCGGCGATGAGGCGATCGCGAACGGCTGGCGGTTCAACAAGCCCCGCAACAACACCGGCTACCGCGTCCTGGTCATCGGCGCCGGTCCCTCCGGCCTGTCGGCCGCCTACCACCTGGCGCGCGTCGGTCACGACGTCGAGATACACGATGCCGGCGAACTCCCGGGCGGCATGATGCGCTACGGCATTCCCGAGTACCGGCTGCCGCGCGATGTGGTCGATGCCGAGATCAAGCGCGTCGAAGACCTCGGCGTCAAGATCGTCCTCAATCACCCGGTGAAGGACCTGCTCGTCGAACAGCGCGAGGGCAACTTCGACGCGGTCTTCGTGGCGATCGGTGCCCACCTGTCGAAGCGAGTCGAGATCCCCAGCATGGACGCCGGCAAGATGGTCGACGCGGTCGACTTCCTGCGCGATGTCGCGTCCGGCGAGAAGCCGAAGATCGGACGCCGGGTGGCCGTCTACGGCGGCGGTAATACCGCCATGGACGCGGCCCGCGTCGCCCGCCGGATGGGCGCCGAAGAGGCTGTCATCATCTACCGCCGTAGCCAAGAGCAGATGCCCGCGCACGCCGACGAACTCGCCGAGGCCGAGCAAGAGGGTGTCAAGGTCCACTGGCTGCGCACGATCAACGAGGTCGCCGAGGACATCGAGGTCGAGGTCATGGAACTCGACGAGTGGGGCAAGCCGCACGGCACCGGCAGGTTCGAGAAGCTGCCCGCCGACACCGTCATCATGGCGGTCGGCCAGATCGCCGACACCGGCTTCCTGCGCAACATCCCCGGACTGCGTTTCACCGACGATGTCGTCCAGGTCGACCCCGCCACCTTGATGACCGACGTCCCGGGCATCTTCGCCGGTGGCGACGCCGTCCCCTCCGAGCGCACCGTGACGGTCGGTACCGGGCACGGCAAGAAGGCCGCCAAGATGATCGACGCCTGGCTGAACCGGCGCCGGGTGATGCCGACCATCAAGCACCCGGTCGTCGGCTTCGACGATCTGCACCTGTGGTACTTCGGAGATCACCCGCGCAGCATCCAGTCCGAGCTCTCGCCCGACGAGCGTGTCAGCGATTTCGGTGAGGTCGTCAAGGGCCTGACCGCCGACGAGGCCGACTTCGAGGCCCGCCGCTGCCTGAGCTGCGGCAACTGCTTCGAATGCGACGGCTGCCTGGGCGCCTGCCCCGAAGATGCCGTCATCAAGCTCGGCAAGGGCCACCGGTACCGCTTTGACTATGAGAAATGCACGGGTTGTGCGACCTGTTACGACCAGTGTCCGGCACACGCCATCGAAATGATTGCGGAGAAGTGATGACTACCACAGCAGCTGACGCCAAGATTCCCGCGCCCCACCCGAACATGCTCGGCGCCGAGGACCCGATTGCCAATCTTGACCGGGACGAGCCGGAGGCCAAGCCGACGGCCGTGCGGTCCATCGTCGACGGCAATACTGCCGCGGCCGATGTCGCTTTCCGGGTCAATGAACTCTGCTCCATCTACCCGATCACCCCGAGTTCCCCGATGGCCGAACTCGCGGACGAATGGTCGGCCTTCGATCGTGAGAACATCTGGGGCCAGGTGCCCTCGGTCATCGAGATGCAGTCCGAGGGTGGCGCCGCCGGCGCCATGCACGGTGCGCTCCAGGCCGGTGCCCTGTCGACGACGTTCACCGCGTCCCAGGGCCTGCTGTTGATGATCCCGAACATGTTCAAGATCGCCGGCGAACTGACCAGCACGGTCATGCACGTCGCCGCGCGTTCGCTGGCCACCCAGGGGCTGTCGATCTTCGGCGACCACCAGGACGTGATGGCCGCCCGGCAGACCGGCTGGGCCATGCTGGCCTCGGCCTCGGTGCAGGAATGCCACGACAACGCCCTGATCGCGCAGAACGCCACCTTGCATTCCCGGGTGCCGTTCATGCACTTCTTCGACGGCTTCCGCACCAGCCATGAACTGAACACCTGCCTGATGCTCAGTGACGACGATCTGCGCTCGATGATTCCCGACGAGCTGGTGCGCGAGCACCGCCGCCGGGCGCTCAGCCCCGAGCACCCGTTCATCCGCGGCACCGCGCAGAACCCGGACGTCTACTTCCAGGGACGCGAATCCGCAAACCCGTTCTACCTTGCCACGCCCGGTTTGGTGCAGCAGGCCATGGACGATTTCGCCAAGCTCACCGGCCGCCAGTATCACCTGGTCGACTACGTCGGCGCTCCGGACGCCGATCGGGTCGCGGTCATCATGGGTTCGGGCGCCGAGGTCGTCCAGCAGGCGGTCAGCTACCTGAACGCCGCCGGCCAGAAGACCGGCGTGCTGATCGTGCGGCTCTACCGGCCTTTCCCGGCCGACGAGGTGCTCGCAGCGATCCCCGAGACCGTCAAGAAGATCGCGGTGCTCGATCGCACCAAGGAGCCCGGCTCCAACGGTGAGCCGCTGTATCTCGACGTCACCGCCACGTTTGCCGAGGCGGTCAGCCTGGGCAACCGGGCGAGCCTGCCGCGCATCATCGGCGGGCGCTACGGCCTGTCGAGCAAGGACTTCACCCCGGCGATGGCCGCGGCGATCTTCGACGAGCTGGCCAAGGACAAGCCCCGTCCGCGCTTCACCGTCGGCATCAACGACGACGTGACCCGCCTGTCGCTCGACTACGATCCGCAGATCGACCTGGAGGATCCGCTCACCAAGCGCGCCGTCTTCTACGGCATGGGTTCGGACGGCACCGTCGGCGCCAACAAGAACACCATCAAGATCCTCGGCTCCGATGAGGACACCTACGCGCAGGGCTACTTCGTCTACGACTCGAAGAAATCCGGTTCGCGTACCACCAGCCACCTGCGCTTCGGGCCCGACCCGATCAAGGCGCCGTACCTGGTGAACAAGGCGTCATTCATCGGCTGCCACCACTGGTCGATCCTGGAACGCATCGATGTGCTGGAGTTCGCGCGCAAAGCCATCTACAACCAGGACGGCGAGCGGATCAGCGGCACGACCCTGCTGATCAACAGCCCGTTCGAGGCCGACCAGGTCTGGGACCATCTGCCGGCGCCGATGCAGGCCAAGATCATCGACTACGACATCGCGCTGTATGCGATCAACGCCAATGAGGTGGCTCGCACCGCCGGCCTGGGTGGACGCACCAACACCGTCCTGCAGACCTGCTACTTCGCGATCTCGGGCGTGCTGCCCTCCGATGTGGCAATCGAGCGCATCAAGCACTCCATCACGAAGACCTACTCACGTAAGTCGATGGAGATCGTCCGCAAGAACCATGTCGCCGTCGATGAGGCCGTGGCGCACCTGCACAAGATCGAGGTGCCCCGCGAGGTCACCAGCGATCACGGCTACCTGGCCCCGGTGCCTGCGTCGGCTCCCGATTTCGTTCAGGACGTCACCGCGACCATGCTGATCGACAAGGGTGACACGCTGCCGGTCAGCAAACTTCCGGTGGACGGTTCCTTCCCCAGCGGCACCACCAAGTACGAGAAGCGGAACATCTCCGACATCATCGCGGTCTGGGATCCCGAGACCTGCATCCAGTGCGGGAACTGCTCGTTCGTCTGCCCGCACGCGGTGCTGCGCGCCAAGCACTACCCGACGGCCAGTCTGGCCGGTGCGCCTGCCGGCTTCGATTCGGCTCCGCTGGATGCGGCCGGTCTGCCCGATTCGCGGTACACGCTGCAGGTCTACGCGGAGGACTGCACCGGTTGCGGCCTGTGCGTGGAGGCCTGCCCGGTGTCGCCGATCGGCCAGCCGCAACGCAAGGCCATCAACCTGGCTCCGGTGCTGGAACGCAGCAAGCAGCGCCAGAATGTGGAGTTCTTCGAGTCGATCCCCCGGCCGCGCCGCAGCAAGGTCAACTACTCGTCGGTGCGTGGTGTGCAGTTCCTGACCCCGCTGTTCGAGTTCTCGGGCGCCTGCTCGGGTTGTGGCGAGACGCCGTACCTGAAGCTGCTCACCCAGCTGTTCGGTGACCGGTTGCAGATCGCCAACGCCACCGGCTGCTCGTCCATCTACGGCGGCAACCTGCCGACCACCCCATGGGCCAAGAACGACGAGGGACGCGGACCCGCCTGGTCGAACTCCCTGTTCGAGGACAACGCCGAGTTCGGTCTCGGCATGCGGCTGGCGGCCGACCTGCACACGGCCCTGGCCAAGCAGCGGCTGGAGCAGCTGCGCGCCGAGATCGACGACGACGCCCTGGTGGACGGATTGCTGAGCGGCCCCCAGGAGACGATGCACGAGCTGCGGATTCAGTACCGCCGGATGCAGGATCTCTACGCCAAGCTCGATCAGCTGTCCGGGCCGCTGGTCGACGATCTGCGTTCGGTCGCCGATCACCTGATGCGCCGCTCGGTGTGGATCATCGGTGGCGACGGCTGGGCATACGACATCGGTTCGGCGGGTCTGGATCATGTGCTGGCGTCCGGACGAAACGTGAACATCTTGGTGATGGATACCGAGGTGTATTCGAACACCGGTGGCCAGTCGTCCAAGTCGACGCCGCTGGGCGCGGTCGCCAAGTTCGCTACCGGCGGCAAGACGACCAACAAGAAGGATCTGGCGATGCAGGCCGTCGCCTATGGTCACGTGTACGTGGCCAGGGTGGCGCTGGGCGCCGATCCGCAGCAGACCCTGAAGGCGTTCCGCGAGGCCGAGGCCTACGACGGACCGAGCCTGATCATCGCCTACAGCCACTGCATCAGCCACGGCATCGACATGCGCAAGGGCCTGGAGCAGCAGTACAAGGCGGTGGCCTGCGGTCACTGGCCGCTGATGCGGTTCAACCCGGTGCTGCGCGATGAGGGCCACAACCCGTTCCTGCTCGACTCGCCTCGTCCGCGGATCTCCTTGAAGGAGTACCGCACCGGTGAACTGCGGTTCAAGATGCTGACCCGGTCGAATCCGGAGGAGGCCGAGCGGCTGCTCGAGATCAGTCAGCAGCACGTGTTGCGCCGCTACGCCGAGTACGAGCAGCTGGCCGGCCGCCCGGCCGACATGTTCAGCGCCGACGCCCGCGCGAAGGCTGCCGTCACCCAGGACAAGGAGGCCTGACATGGTCGAGTTCGACCCTGAAGCCCTGCAAGCTGCGGCGGAATCCGCCCGCCAGAAGTCGGCAATGGGCAGCAACGCCACCGACCAGCTGGCTCCGGCCGGATCCCTGCTCGTCGAGGACGAGCCCTCCGGGCGCGACCGGGCCACCGATCTGCGGACGCAGTACATGGGCCTGTCGCTGCGCAATCCCCTGGTGGCTTCGGCCGGCCCGCTGAGCCAGAGCCTGGACGGTATCAAGGCGCTGTCCGAGGGCGGCGTCGGGGCGATCGTCATGTACTCGCTGTTCGAGGAGCAGATCCGCCATGAGTCGGCCCGCGAGGCCGAGCTGCTGGATCAGTCGACGGAGAGCTTCGCGGAGGCGCTCACGTACTTCCCGATCGAGCCGAGCGACGAATCGGGATTGACTCACACCTATCTGAAGCTGATCGAGCAGGCGGCGCCGGTGATCGACGTGCCCCTGATCGCCAGCCTCAACGGCTCGACCAAGGGCGAGTGGTCCAATACCGCACGTCAGCTGGCCGACGCCGGGGCAGCCGGTATCGAGCTGAACATCTACTACCTGCCGGGCGATCTGACCACCACCGGGCGTTCGGTCGAGGACCGCTACGTCGAGATCGTGGCCGACGTGAAGTCGAAGGTCAGCGTCCCGGTCGCGGTGAAGCTGAGCCCCTACTTCTCCAGCTTCGGCGAGATGGCCCGGCGCCTCGACGAGGCCGGCGCGGACGCACTGGTGCTGTTCAACCGCTTCCTGCAGCCCGATATCGATCTCAACCAGCTCAAGGTCGTCTCCGGGTTCGAGCTGTCGAATCCGGACGAGGCGAAACTGCCGCGCAGCTGGATCTCGACGCTGTACGGCCGCGTGAACGCCTCGCTGGCCGCCACCACCGGCGTCCAGACCACCCAGGACGTCGTGAAGTACCTGCTGGCAGGCGCAGATGTGGTCATGACGACCGCCGCCCTGGTGCGCAATGGGCCCTCGTACGCGGGTCAGCTGGTCGACGGGGTGACCTCGTGGCTGAACCGCCGTCAGTTGACGTTGCAGCAGACCCGCGGCATGCTCGCGGTGCCGGTCGACGCGGACGCCGCCGAGTACGCGCGTTCCGGCTATGTCTCCGGCCTGGAACGAGCCAAGCGGACGTACGCGCAGTAAGGGTTCTCTCGCAACAGCAAGCGAGCGTCCGTCAGCTGAGTCTGACGGACGCTCGCTTTGCTTTGCCGGCCGGCCATCGCGGCGCCGGTCGGCCAACGGTCTGCTCAGTGCTTGGGGCTCCAGGTGCGCAGCCTCAGGCTGTTCGTGACGACGAAGACTGAGCTGAAGGCCATCGCTGCGCCGGCGAACATCGGGTTCAGGTAGCCGAGTGCGGCGATCGGGATCGCGCAGACGTTGTAGATGAACGCCCAGAACAGGTTGCCCCGGATGGTGTTCAAGGTTCGCCGCGACAGTCTGATGGCGTCGGCGGCCAGCATCAGATCGTGGCGCATCAGTGTCAGGTCAGAGGCGGCGATCGCGGCGTCGGTGCCCGAGCCCATGGCGATCCCCAGATCGGCCTGGCTCAGCGCTGCCGCATCGTTCACGCCGTCACCGACCATGGCCACCGGTACGGTACCGCCGGCCTGCAGTTCGGTCACCACGTTGAACTTGTCACCGGGCAGCACGTCGGCACGGACACCGTCGATACCCACCTGCGCGGCAACGTATTCGGCGGCCGCCTGGTTGTCGCCGGTGACCATGACGGTGCGTAGTCCCAGCTCGTGCAGGGCGCCCACCGCCGCGGCAGCATTGGGATCGATCTTGTCGGTCACGGCGACCAGGCCGATGACCGTGCCCGCCCGGCCGACGAACACGGTGCTGGCTCCACGTTTGGCGGCATCGGCGGCGGCCTGACTCAGTTCGTCCGGAATCGCCCAGCCCTGATCGGACATCAGCGCGGCATTGCCGGCGGCGGCCGGCCGGTCGTGCACCCTGGCCCGCACGCCACGGCCGGGAATGTTGCTGAAATCCTCCAGCTGCTCGGTGGTGGCATGGCTCGCTTCCACGATGGCCCGCGCGATCGGGTGTTCGGACGCGGATTCCAGCGTCGCCGCGAGCCTGAGCACCTCGTCGGCGTCGGCTCCGGGTGCCGGGACGACGGAATCGAGGCTCATCTGGCCGGCGGTGATGGTGCCGGTCTTGTCCAACGCGATGACCTGGATGCGGTGCGCCTCCTCCAGGGCTTCGGGGCCGCGGATGAGGATGCCCAGCTGGGAGCCGCGCAGTGATCCGGCCAGCAGGGCAGTCGGGGTGGCCAGGCCGAGCGCACAGGGGCAGCTGATGATCAGCACCGACACGGCGGCAGTCACCGCGAAGGTGGCGGATTCGCCCAGGACCAGCCAGACCACCAGCGTGATCAGCGCCAGCGCAATGACGATCGGGACGAAGACCCCCGAGATCTTGTCGGCCAGCGCTTGGGAGCGGGACTTCCCGGTCTGGGCCAGTTCGACCAGGTGGGCGATCTGGGCGAGCTGGGTGTCGGCACCGACCGCGGTGGCCCGTACGACCAATCGTCCGGTGGTGTTGACCGAGGCGCCCACCACGGCACTGCCCGGATGGACATCGACCGGCAGTGACTCGCCGGTGATGACCGAGTTGTCGATCGCCGAGTCCCCGCTGACCACCACTCCATCGGTGGCGATCTTCTCGCCCGGACGCACCACGAACTCGTCGTCCACCACGAGTTTCTCGATCGGGACGGTGACTTCTGCGCCACCGCGCAAGACGGTGACCGACTTGGCCCCGACCTCGGCCAGGGCGCGCAGCGCGGAGCTGGCGTCCTGACGTGAGCGGGCCTCGATGTAGCGGCCGAGCAGGATGAACGTGATGATGCCGACGGCGGCCTCGAAGTAGATCGAGGTCAGCTGGTGGTCGTGCGACAGGCTGAGCGTCCAGCGGTGGGTCATGCCGATCATGCCGGCGTTGCCGAAGATCAACGCGACCAGCGACCACAGATAGGCGGCGCTGGTGCCCAGGCTGATCAGGGTGTCCATGGTGGCAGCGCCGTGGCGCAGGTTCACCAGTGTCGAGCGGTGGAACGGCCAGGCTGCCCAGGTGACCACCGGGGTGGCGAGCGCCAGGCTGACCCACTGCCATCCGGGGAATTGCAGCGGCGGGATCATCGCCATCGCGATGACCGGCACCGCCAGCGTGGCCGAGACGATCAGGCGGCGCTTGATCTCGGCCGCCCGATCGCGCGGCTTGGCTTCGGGGACCGGCAGAGCGGCATCGTATCCGGCAGCCTGCACGGTAGCGATCAGATCATCGGCGGTCAGCCCGGCGGGAGCCACCACATGGGCTTTCTCGGTTGCGTAGTTGACACTCGCCTGCACTCCGTCAAGCTTGCTCAGCTTCTTCTCGATACGCGCCGCACACGACGCGCAGGTCATGCCCTGCACGTCGAGTTCGATGATCTGACGTGCCGGCGATTCCAGGCTGGTGGGTGCGCCGTCTGTCGTCCCCAATGTCATCAGGCCAGCGCCACCTTGTAGTCTCCGGCTTCGGCGACGGCCTCTTCGATCGTGCCGAAATCGATGGCGGTATCGCTGCTGACGGTCATGGGGCCGGCCTGCTCGACCTTGACCTCGGTGACGCCGGGGATGGCCGAGACCTCTTCGGTGACGTGGTTGACGCAGTGGCCGCAGGTCATGCCGGTGACGACGTAGTTCGTGATCATGTGATGGATTCCTCTCGGTTTCATTTCTGCTGCGCTGTCCGCGCTTGCGGTATGACGGGTGCTTCAGGAGCGGACGAGCCGGGCGATGGCATTGCTGGCCTCATCGAGCTTCTCCTTGGCCGCGTCGTCGCCCTGTTTGGCGGCGTCGAGGACACAGGAGTTCAGATGGCCGTCGAGCAGGCCCAGTGCCACCGATTGCAGGGCGCTGGTGGCCGCCGAGATCTGCGTGAGGATATCGATGCAGTACTTCTCCTCCTCGACCATCCGGGCGATGCCGCGCACCTGTCCCTCGATGCGGCGCAACCGCGAGAGATAGGCGTCTTTGTCGTCGAGATAGCCGTGATGGTGCCCGTGCATGCTGCATTCGTCCGTACTCACGGGGCCCACCTTACCCCCCAGGGGTATATGCGCAAGCCCGTCACGCAACCTGTTGCCGTTCGCAGACCTGAGCCTGCCCTGCCAGGCTGGGAGATCACCCGACCCAAGAACTATCTTTTTGCCCATGGACATTCTTCTGCTCGGCGGGCAGAGCCCGAGGCATCTCGAGTGGTCGCGCGCTCTTGCCGAAGCGCTGGAATCGCACGGTCATCATGTCGCCCGGCTCGTCTATGCGAACTGGCTCGCCGGCACGCGGGTCATAGACATTGAGGCCGAGGTGAGCGCGGCGGCCGAGCTGGCCGGCCCGCTCGATCGGCCCGTGGTGGTCGCAAAATCGATCGGCACCGTGATCGCGACCCTGGCTATCGGACGCCGGCTGATCCAGCCCGCAGGCGAGGTCTTCCTCGGACTGCCGCTGGAGGCTTTCGAGAACGATCCGGAGGCGGTCGGCTACCTGCCGAAGCTGCCGCCCGTGACGGTGGTGCAGAACGAAGACGATCCGTTCGGTTCGGCCGAGAAGGCCCGCGAGTTCGTCTCAGCCCACGCCCCACGCCAGTGGCGCTTCGAGACCATTCCCGCGGTGAACACCCACGACTACGTCGACTCGGATGCGATCGAGCGCTGGGTCGAAGAGCACATCTGAGGCGCCAGAATGCGACGTCACGCCCGGGGCGGGGCGGTCGAACTCCGGACGCACAACTGCGCCGGAGCGGGCGTCAGATCCACGGTCTCGCCCGCCAGCGCGGAAAGCGTTGCCAGCAGCACCTGATGACCCAGCGCATCGAAGTTCTGGCGGATCGTGGTCAGCGGCGGAATGAAGTAGTCCGCCCCTGCGATGTCATCGAAGCCGACCACCGAGATGTCGGCCGGCACCTCCACCCCCGCCGCATGGAAGGCTGCCAGCAGCCCCAAGGCCATGTGATCGTTGGCCGTGAAGACAGCGGTCGGCAGGGGGCCTGAGTGATCGGCCGCCCACTGCGCGAGTAGAGCCCGTCCAGCCGCGAAGCCGCTGGCCGCACTCCAGTCGCCGAGCAGCACCTGGCTGACGATGCCGTGGTCGTCGCAGCAGCGTTGCGCCGCGGTCAGCCGCTGCTGCGCATCGACCCAGTCCTGGGGGCCGGCGAGCAGGACCACGCGACGATGACCGAGCCCGGCCAGATGCTCGATCGCGGCGGTCGCCCCGGCGCTCTGATCGACGCTCAGCGTGGCCAGATCGTCCGCCTCGGCCGGGTTCGGTCCTACCACGATCACCGGGACGCCCGGCCGCAACTCGGCAGTCCTGCGGCCCATCGACTCGCGGGAGGCGATGACCACCAGCGCCTCGATGCCGTGGTCGAGCACCTCGTCGACGGCCTCGATCAGCGCTGCCTGCGAGTTCTCCCGCAGCGTCGCCAGCAGCGGCATGTATCCGTTCTTGCGGGCCGCCTCCTGGATCGCGGCCAGCGTGCTCGTCGGGCCGAAGAGGAACGAGCCGACGGCGATCACACCGATCAGCCCGGAACGCCGGGTGACCAGCGTCCGCGCCGCGTTGTTGCGGCGGTAGCCCAGCTCGTCGATCGCCGCCAGCACCCGTTCGCGAGTCATCGGGCGCACCCCGGGGAAATCGTTGATCACGCGGGAGACCGTCTGATGGGATACCTGGGCGCGGTCGGCGACATCCCTGAGACTCGGCGGTCGGCCACGTCCGGCGGCTCGCGACGGATGTTCGGTGCTCACCTGTCCTCCTGAATCGCCCGGATGACCCAGGATGCCTCATGCCTGGCACCGGGGTCGAGGATCACTAGATCGTCACCGCTGTTGAAGGCATCGGGCGGGCAGGTCATCGGTTCGACGGCGATCCCGCTTCGGTTCAGTGCGGGCTCGGGACGATCGGCCGTGTGCACCTGCACCCACGGCAAGACCTGCGGATCCCAGATCAGCGCCACTCCGGTGCCGCCCGACCGCACCTCGACTCGAGCCGTCCCCGGCTCGCCGGCGATGAGGTCGGTGTAGGCGTGGTCGATGAGCGTCGAGCCGACCGGGCGCGCGGACCGGAAGTCCAAGGCGCCGGCCCGGTACGACTCGACGGGGTGCAGTCCCAGTGGCGCCAGCCGCTCCTCGGTGACCTCGAGCACCCGGGCGGCCGGCACGGCCAGCGTCCAATCGTTGGCCCGTCCCGCTCCGCCGACCAGGTAGGGGTGCGAGCCGAGCGCATAGGGGGCGGGCGAGTCGCCGAGATTGGTGGCGCGCACCGACCAGTGCAGACCGTCTTCGTCCAGTCGGTAGGTCGCCTCGGTCAGCACGTCGAACGGGTAGCCCTCCTGCGCCGGGATCCGGTATTCCAGCGTGACCGACGACCGGTCACAGCGAATCGGAACCCAATCCGCCCACGCCGCTAGCCCGTGCAGGGCATTGCCCCGGTCGGGCTCGTTGATCGGCAACTGATGCACCTGGCCGTCGAAAACGTAGCGTCCACCGACAACGCGATTGGGCCACGGCACCAGCACGGCGCCGCGGAAGACCGGTCGCACGATGTCGGCATCGAATGGCGCCACCAGGTCGCGACCGCGACAGGTCAGCGCGCGCAGGCTGGCCCCGACCGAGGCGATCTGTGCCTGGTAGTCCCCACAGCCGATCTGCGCCTGCCACCCACTGATCGGGCGCCGACCATCTCGTCCTGAAGTCACCGAAGACCCTCCTAGCTCGCCGACACTGGCTTATTATCTAGCCACAACGCGTTTGTAGGAGATCATCAGCGATCCCGGCGATGGCTCGATGACAAAATGTTATCGTTCTCATCTTGCATGCCACAAGCCACTCGGTTATGTTGTGTTAACGATAACATTTCCTATCGCGAGACGGACTCAAGGATGACGATGTCGATGACACAACATGCGAGCGCGACGGCGGCCACGCTGGCCGACGGCAACGCCCGGCTGGGCATTGAGCTCGGCTCCACCCGGATCAAGGCGGTCATTGTCGGCGGCGGCGAGACGACTCTCGCGACAGGCAGCGCCAGCTGGGAGAACCGGTACGTCGACCAAACCTGGACCTACTCGCTGGACGCGGTCTGGCAGGGCATTCAGGAGGCCTATGCGGTTGCCCTGGCCGACGCCGAGCGACGCCACGGCGTGCGTCCGACCGGTTTCGCGGCCATCGGCATCTCGGCGATGATGCACGGATATCTGCCCTTCGACAAGGATGGGCACCAGCTCGTGCCGTTCCGCACCTGGCGCAACACCTCGACCGGCCGGGCCGCGGCGGAGCTTACCGATCTGCTCGAGTACAACGTGCCGTTGCGCTGGTCGATCGCGCATCTCTACCAGGCCGTCCTCGACGATGAACCGCACCTGAGCGAGCTCGACTTCTGCACCACACTGGCGGGCTACGTGCACTGGCAGCTCACCGGACGCAAGGTGCTCGGGGTGGGCGACGCGTCCGGCATGTTCCCGATCGACGACATCAGCCACGACTGGGATCCGGGCCGCCTGACGAAGGTCGATGACCTGCTGGCACGCCACCACACGACCCTTCGCATCGAGGAGGTCTTCCCCCGCCCACTGGACGCCGGCCGGGCGGCGGGGACGCTCACCATT
>Ga0334883_1001697_pt1 | contig 30978 bp, 17 predicted proteins | sample GraSluR1_MG_6_FD_207230 | JGI IMG/M metagenome (GOLD analysis project Ga0334883, IMG submission 207230) | Sludge microbial communities from methane-producing bioreactor in Wageningen University, Netherlands - Granular Sludge_09_05-R1 | ecosystem: Engineered > Bioreactor > Anaerobic >...
TTGAAGCAGAAGGTTCGAAATCGGCCGGATGATAAAAAGTTTCAGCCTTTTTTGCAGTTGAGCAGCAAAAAATCCCCAGTCCCAACATGGAGATTGCAGCAGTCAGGAATAAAATGTTGCGTATTCTATTCATGCAAATCAATTCAGACCGGTTTTTTATACTTCTTTTCGGGCAATTTTAACGCCCGTAAAACTAAAAATATTCCGGCCAAAACAAACGGCACACTGAGCCACTGGCCCATGTTCAGTGCCATGCCTGCTTCGAAAGCTTCCTGGTCTTCTTTTATAAACTCGATGAAAAAGCGTGCGGCAAAAATCAGAATAAAAAACACACCCGTCAGCATTCCCTCCTTGTTTTTGGAGCGGGTACGCCAATACATATACATCAGTATTCCGAAAGAAATGAAATAGGCCAGCGCTTCATAAATCTGTGTGGGATGTCGTGGAACTGGATTTGGTCCGTCACTGCGCTCGAAAATGAACCCCCAGGGAAGCGTTGTTTCAACGCCGTAAATTTCGGAATTCATCAGGTTTCCCAACCGAATAAAAACTGCCACAAGCGCGGTGGGCACAACAATGCGGTCGATGGTCCACAAAACATTCCGTTTGGTTATCAGTTTGGAATGAATCAAAAGCGCAATGATGATTCCAAGGGCGCCGCCGTGACTGGCCAGCCCTCCGTGCCATACCTTGAATATTTCACCCGGATGTTGCGAATAATACTCCCATCCGTAAAAGAAAACATGCCCCAACCGGGCGCCCACAATGGTGGCAATAATAATGTAAAAAAACAGGGAATCAATCCATTTTTGCGGGACTTTTTCCGATTTGAGCATTTTTTCGCCAATGGAATAGCCGATTAAAAAACCGGAGGCAAACAACAGGCCATACCAGCGAACTGACAACGGACCTAAATTAAATAACTCAGGATTGGCATTCCAGTGGATAAAGTTTAACAGATGTATCATATTCTATTTTTTTACGCACCTCTTCCGTGGCACTGTTTGTATTTTTTACCGCTACCACACGGGCAGGGATCGTTTCTGCCCACTTTCTTCTCTACCCTCACTGGCTGTGGCTTGCTGCGTTCTCCGGTTTGAGTATTTGCTCCCTGCATTGGATTTTCCACTCCGGGCATATCCGATTTCTGGGTTTTGTACCGGCTCATATCGGTTCGTTTGCGCTCCTCAGCCTGCCGCACCTGGTCGGGACTCTGAATCGGAATATGTCCTTTCATCAGGGTACTTACCACATCCTTGTTCACTTTGCTGATCATCATTTTGAACAGATTGAACGACTCGAATTTGTAAATCAAAAGCGGGTCTTTCTGTTCGTAGGTGGCATTCTGAACCGACTGCTTCAAATCGTCCATTTCACGAAGCTGCTCTTTCCAGGCTTCGTCAATGGTATTTAGTACCACCTGTTTCTGATATGATTTCGCCAGCTCTTTCCCTTTGTTCAGGTATGCTTTTTCGAGGTTACAGATAATCTGAAAAATCCGCTTTCCGTCGGAAATGGGAACGACAATATTTTTATAAACCTGAGATTTTGTTTCATATACATTTTTGATAACCGGGAATGCCTGTTTTGAAATCGATTCCACTTTGCGGTTATAACCGTCGATCATCTTTTTGTAAATGCGTTCGGTTATCTCCTCAACGGAAAGTTGTTTGAACTCCTCTCCCGTAACCGGCGATTCGATGGACAACAGCCGAAGCAATTCCATGTTAAAATCCTCGAACTGGTCGGAACCATAATACTCATTCACCAACTCTTCCACCGAGTCATACATCATGTTGAGCAGGTCCACGTCAAGCCTTTCACCGAACAAAGCGTGTTTTCTGCGTTTGTAAATCACCTCGCGCTGGGAGTTCATCACATCGTCGTATTCCAGCAGCCGCTTACGAATACCGAAGTTGTTTTCCTCTACCTTCCGTTGTGCCCGCTCGATTGATTTGGAGATCATGGAGTGCTGAATCACTTCGCCTTCTTTCAGACCAAGCCGATCCATTACGCCCGAAATACGGTCGGAACCGAACAGGCGCATTAAATCATCCTCGAGCGAAACGTAAAACTGCGACGAACCGGGGTCTCCCTGACGACCGGCACGACCACGTAACTGGCGGTCAACGCGTCGGGAATCGTGCCTCTCGGTACCTACAATGGCCAGCCCTCCTGCCTTTTTCACTTCGGGGGCAAGTTTAATGTCGGTTCCACGGCCAGCCATGTTGGTGGCAATGGTTACACCGCCCGAACGACCTGCTTCTGCAACAATTTCTGCTTCGCGGGCATGCAGTTTGGCATTCAGTACATTGTGTTTTATCCCCTTGATTTTGAGCATCCGGCTCAGCAGTTCCGAAATTTCAACAGAAGTGGTACCTACCAAAACCGGACGTCCGACTTTATTCAGTTCCACAATTTCATCGATAACTGCATTGTATTTTTCCCGTTTGGTTTTATACACCAGGTCTTCCCTGTCGTCGCGCACAATGGGTCGATTGGTGGGAATAACAACCACTTCCAGTTTATAAATGTCCCAGAATTCGCCGGCTTCCGTTTCGGCGGTTCCTGTCATACCGGCCAGCTTGTGGTACATGCGGAAATAATTCTGCAGGGTAATGGTAGCAAAGGTTTGGGTGGCCGCTTCTACTTTCACCCGTTCCTTGGCCTCGATGGCCTGGTGCAGCCCGTCGGAATACCGGCGTCCTTCCATAATACGTCCGGTCTGTTCGTCCACAATTTTCACCTTGTTGTCAATCACTACATACTCCACATCCTTTTCAAACATGGTGTAGGCTTTCAGCAACTGGTTGATCGTGTGTACCCTTTCCGATTTCACGGCATAGTCCTGCAGCAGTTTATCTTTCTTTTCAATCAGTTCTTCATGCTTCAGACCGGAATTTTCCAACTCTGCCATGGCTGTTCCCATGTCGGGCATCACAAAAAAGTCGGCATCGTCAAAACCTTCCGAAATCAGGTCGATACCCTTATCGGTAAGTTCCACCGAGTTTTGTTTTTCCTCAATCACAAAAAAGAGCGGGTCGGTTACAATGTGCATGTTTTTGTTGTTATCCTGCATGTAAAAGTTCTCTGTTTTTGTCATGAGGTTTTTCATGCCTTCCTCGCTCAGGAATTTTATAATCGATTTGTTTTTGGGAAGTCCTTTATGTGCACGCAGCAACAACAAACCACCCTCTTTTCTTTCTTCGTCGGTTGCCTTCTCTTTGGTAAGCAACTTTTTGGCATCGATAAATATGCGGTTTACCAAATCGCGCTGGGCTTTGTACAGTTTTTCCACATACCCTTTCAACTCTTCAAACTGTTGGTTTTCGCCTTTGGGCACCGGCCCGGAAATAATCAATGGCGTACGTGCATCGTCAATCAAAACCGAGTCCACCTCATCCACAATAGCATAGTGGTGTTTGCGTTGCACCAAATCTTCAGGGTTAATAGACATATTGTCGCGCAGGTAATCGAAACCGAATTCGTTGTTGGTTCCGTAGGTAATATCGGCATTGTAGGCTTTCCGTCGCGCTTCGGAGTTGGGCTGGTGTTTGTCAATGCAATCCACAGTCAGGCCATGGAATTCGAAAATGGGCCCCATCCATTCGGCATCGCGTTTCGACAGGTAATCGTTTACGGTAACCAAATGCACACCGCGACCGGCAAGGGCATTCAGAAACACCGGCAAGGTAGCCACCAGCGTTTTTCCCTCTCCGGTTGCCATCTCGGCAATTTTTCCCTGGTGAAGCACAACCCCGCCAATGAGCTGCACGTCGTAATGCACCATATCCCAGGTAATTTCGCTACCTCCTGCCATCCAGCGGTTTTTCCACAGGGCTTTTTCGCCCTGCACCGAAATACTGGCACGTGTGGAGGCCAGGTCTTTATCGTAATCCCTGGCGGTAACTTCAACCGTTTCGTTTTCGAAAAAACGGCGGGCGGTTTCTTTCACAATAGAAAAAGCAACCGGAAGAATTTCATCTAAAACCTGTTCTATTTTTTCATCTATGGTTTCTTCCAGTTTGTCAATCTGCTTGTAAATTTCTTCGCTATCCTGAATATCAGCGTCTTCGGCTTTCTCTTTTAATGCGCCAATCTCCTCTTCTTCAGGCTTTATCCGCTCCCGAATAATCGCGCGTAATTTATCGGTTTCGTTTCGCAGTTCGTCATTCGACAGCTCTTTGATCCGCTGGTATTCCTGTTTAATTTGCTCCACTACCGGATTGATCTCCTTAATATCTCTTTCCGATTTACTGCCAAGTATTTTCCCGAGTATTTTGGTTACAAATGCCATGATTTCAGTAATTAAAACATATATAATAAAACAAGTGCAAATTTAGTCAATTGAACAGGGTAAAAAAACGATTGAAATCTTTTTCATGAATTTTCTTTGAAAACCTGCTTAAAAAAATACAAAACAGGATTGTATTCATTGAAAATCACACAAATTATGAACCAATGTTTATTTTTAAGCAAATATTCATCAAAAAACTATATCAATTTTAATTCCTGTTACAAGAACACCAAACAAATTGTCATTAAAACAGAGTGACTTACGACAAACCAGATGCTGTTCTATCCGTTTCAATAAAAAAAGTCAATAAAAACCGACAATTACAAATACAAAAAAAAAGGAAGAATCGAAGAAAACATTCATATCTTAAGAAAAGCGTACAAAATACAATTATGCATGATTTATTACATTCATGTATGATTTCTTGCATTTTTAGTAAATGGAAAACAATCGCTTGTCGTAAATAATTTGGATATTTGTTACGGAAACAAATAATAGAAAATTAACATTTAAAATTTAAGTACTATGAGATTAAAACTTTTACTTCTATCCTTATTGTTAACCGGTATGCTGAACGCACAGGAGCCTTACCGCAACCTAATTATTTCTGAAGCACGAATGGATGGTCAACGAAGTGCCCATGTGGAATTAACAAACATGGGTAGTAAGGACATCAACCTCAACGAGTTCAAGTTTGCATTGATGCGGCCCTGGATTCCCGAGCCTATACTTGATGTATGGAACGACCCATGGGTACCCGAAGGTAACCGGATGTTTATGTTACCCGACAAGGTGTTAAAACCCGGAGAATCTTTTGTTCTAACTACCGCAGTAGATTTTGAACCCAAGCAGTACTACAACCGTGTTGATGGCTTTGAAGGAGGACAACGTCCGAAACAAATCGACATTTACGATTTGGCAGATTTCCTGATTCACATAGCAGAACCCAAAGGAATAAGAAATGTTAACGACAGCGTGACTGTATCAGACAGGTATGATGATAATTACCAATGGGTTTTTGAAACCTGGAACGGCCGTGGATGCTTTATGATTGAGCACCATTTTGCTGAAGGTGACTCGGCTGTAGTTGACCAGGTTGGCGGTGTTTTTGACAACGATGGCGTCAACTTTGCAAATTCTTACGATGTTGCAGGAGTTACAGGAGCAACAAACAATTCGCTGCTTGTTCGTAAATACAGTGTGAAAACCGGAAACCTCGACTTTGCCAATGCCCGTGGTGTAGGCACAGAAGACTCTGAATGGATGGTTGTAGAGCGTCCTGATGATGGATATAATGCATGGCGTGATTTATGGTGGACAGTTGGCAACCATGGTGCCTACGTGCTGGATGAAAATACTCTTGAATCAGACATTATTGATGTAGATTTTGCCAACAAAACCCTGACAGTTCCGTGGGGGATTCGAAGACTTGACGATATTATGCGACACATGGTGAAAAAACCGGGAATTGCCTGGAACTATCATTTTAATCCAAGTATAGAAGACTCCCTTTTCTTTTCTGCCCGAACAGGAGACAATTTAACAGTTTATGTTCTGGGAAATACGCTTCAAACTGCTACATTCGACATTGTAGTTGATGAACCTGCATCCGATGCCAATATCGTTGTTCCAAAAGCAAGAATAAACATTGGATCAGTTTGGGAAGGAGGACCTATCAGAACAAATACACAGTCTGGAATAAGAGGAATCGACTGGCCAAGAGTTACTACCCATGCCAGCGGAGTAGATACCATTACCGGGACATGGCATGGATTACCTTTTGCCATGAGAGCCGATACACTTATGAAATACCTCGAAAAACCGGCCAATGCAGAATGGGAAATTGTATTCTCTGATGGAGTTGAAAAGCCGGATTTGAAAAATGGTGATAAGCTGAAAGTTACTGCACAAAACGGTTCAGAAAAAGAGTATTTTATCCAGATGAGACCTTATGGCGTTAGTCATAATGCAAACCTTGCCTCCATTACATGGCCAGATATTCCTGAACATCACAAGCCTTATTATACTGTGCTGGGATGGAAAGGTGATACAATTGCAGGGTTCAATGCAACAACTCCTAACTACAGGATGCCTGTACCTGCTGATTATTCCGGAGTACCTGCTTTGGTTGCCAAAACACAAGACGAAAACGCCATTGTGAAAGTAAAAAGAGCTGTCTCGCTGGATGGAACTACTAAGGATCGAACTGTTACGTTTACTGTAACAGCTGAGGACGACAGCGTTACCAACACATATAATGTTGAACTGGTTAAGGACAAAGACCTGACAAAAATTCAGCCTTACGAAGCCGAACCCTTTATTTCAGAATATATATACTGGGAACAGTGGGATAATAGTTATTTGGAAATAGTAAACCCAGGCAATGCACCTTTGGATTTAAGCGATTACATGATTGCCATGGCTGGAACCACCAACCCAGCTGAACTTATTACATGGTACATGGAGGACGACGCATGGGGAAGCCGTTTCCGGAAATATATTCCCGGCTATAAATGGGTTGACGAAACACAATGGGCAGTTACTCCTGGTGTTGTAGTCCAGGATTTGGGCGTGAATTCGATTATACAACCTGGTGATGTTTTCTGTTTAGGAGCAATTGCCACAGACGGACAACTTCCTACCTGGTTGCCGGACTATGTTTGGCCTGTTCCTGCACAGCTAGATGTTCAGTTTTTGAACACCGAAGGTAATTATACATATAAAAACCCCTGGGATGAAGAGGTTAACAGTGACCATACACCTTTCCGTCACTGGCAGAATAACAGTCTGTACATTTGGAAAATCCTGAACGATTCCATTAAACTTGGACTAAAACCGGCCAATGACCCTGACGACTTTGAACTGATTGAAACCTGGAGTATGGAAGATGGCTCAGACTGGGTTGTTGGAGGTGAAGTTGTTCAAATGATTACAAACTATATGCGTAAACCGCATATTTATGAAGGCAACACAGGCTTTGGAGAAGCAGGTTCCTTTGGCACTAACCAGGATGACACGGAATGGACCTGGACCAACCAGGCCTACTGGCAGGCACGAAATGCGGGCTGGCCGCAGGAAATTCTATACATAGGCAACGACCTTGGTCAGCACTTCATGTATGAACCTACCCATTACAAATCGACTGTTACATCACCGGTTTACAAAGTAAGCGATGGATTTTCCATGGAAGAAGAAATCAGAGGTGTTACAACAGGAACTACTGTTGGAGCTTTCCTGAGCAACCTGAACAAAGCTGATGAAGGACAGTCGCTTACAGTAAAATCGGGTGATGCCGATTTAGCTGCCGATGACCTACTAAGTCAGGATGATGTGCTGGTTGTTCTTTCGGCCGACAGCACAAATACCTCTCAGTATTTCCTTCAGGTAAGCGAGGAAGGGTTGAGCTCCGACGCTGTTCTTACTTCTGCTCTATATGAGATTGAAATTGAAATCCAACCCAAAAGTGCTTCTGCTGATGCCGAAGCCGGCGAAGGATACATTACCGGATTTGAATACGGTACCCAGTTGCGCACGGTTTTGAACAATGTTACAGTACCTTTAGGAGCTACCCTGAGCATTATTGACGGGGAAGGAGCTTATGTACCTCTGCGAAAACTGAACTTCGATACGACTTATGTGAACGTGACAGTAAATGCAAACACCTTTTTCGATGTAGTTGCCGAAAACGGTGTGACGCGTATCGTTTACCAGCTGCAACCACGTTCGTCTGAAAACGATGCATTCATTCTTTCTGATGTATATACAGTTTCCCAGGGTGAAAACCTGGTTAACTTTATACCGCGCGGAACAAATGTGAATACCTTCCTTGCTAATATTGTGCCTTCTTTGGGTGCAACAGTTAAACTGGTTGATAAAATGGGATTTGAAAGAACGGAAGGTACGCTATATGAGGACGACAAGGTAGTGGTTACTTCTCCCAACGGGCTGACCACAAGAGTTTATCACCTCTCGATGTTACGTACACAATACATACTCGAAACCACTTATCTGGCTTATGTATTGTCGAACGTATATGCAGTTGACCAGGTAGATTATACCATTACAGGACCAACTGGCAGTACCCTGCTTAGTGATTTCTACGCAAGGATTACTCCTTCGTTGGGTGCAACTGCCGTAGTGGTGGATGCCGATGGAAATGAAAAAACATCGGGTGACCTCGATGACGGAGATATGCTGAAAGTGACTTCTGCCGATGGTAAAATTGTGGTTATGTACGAACTGAAACTCGATTTGACTTCTGTTGATTTGACCGGAGTATCGCAAATCGAAATTTACCCGAACCCAACCAGCGGCAAACTGAATATTCGCGGAGCAGAACCAGGTAACCGCATTCAGGTATTTAATGCCAGCGGAGCAATGGTTCGAGACATGAAAGTTCAGAATAGTATTGAAGTGCTTTCACTCGAAGGCCAGCCTGCTGGTATGTTCCTGATTGTAATCAGTAACGACAGCAAGGTACTGGGTCGATATAAAGCAATTAAAAATTGAAACTTTTTATTATTTAAACACTACAACAAGAGCCTGTTACAACAGGCTCTTGTTTTTTAAAATAAACCAGAATGATCCGGCTTTTTTTCATCTTTTTTACCTTGTTTCTTTTTTTTAATTTTGGAATTTCCAGGTCCGGAATTGCACAGATTTCTCCCCAGGAAGCCATTGCCCAAATGAAGAAAGGCATCAACCTGGGCAACACTCATGAACCGCCCACTGAGGCGGGTTGGAATAATCCGCGGGCACAGGAGTATTATTTTGATTTGTACAAAGAAGCCGGTTTCGACGTGGTTCGGATTCCCGTTCGCTGGGATGGCTACACCAGTAAAACACCTCCGTATAAAATCACCGACTACTGGCTCAACCGGATCGAACAGGTAGCCGACTGGGGGCTCGATCGCGGACTGTTCATCGTTATTAACACACACCATGAAGAATGGATAAAAGAAGACTACAATGAAGCAAATAAGACACGGTTCGACAGCATCTGGTCGCAGATCGCCGAACGGTTCAAAAACAAATCTGAAAAACTTCTGTTTGAGATTATTAATGAGCCCAAAGGACTGACACGCACCCAAAACGATGATTTACATGCGCGTGTGCTTTCCATCATACGCAAAACCAATCCAACCCGGCTGGTTATTTTTCAGGGGCACGAGTGGGGTGGATCGGAAGAGTTGATAACCGCAGCTATTCCCGACGACGATTATGTGATTGGATCTTTTCACTCCTACGACCCCTATTTGTTTGGGCTTGAAGGCGAGGGCACCTGGGGTTCAACAGCCGATTACAACCAGCTTGACCGGAAATTTAAAGCTGTGGCCGACTGGTCGGAAGAAAACAATGTACCGGTTTTTCTGGGTGAATTTGGCGCTATCCGGTTCGGTGACCACAATTCGCGCATGCGGCATTACCGCGCCTATCTGGAGCTGTCGTATAAATACGGGTTTGCACCGGTGGCCTGGGACGACGGGGGCGATTTCCGCATAATGGAACGACAACAAAAGGACTGGAACGAAATAAAAGACATTCTGATATACACTACCGCCCAATCGCCCAAACCTTTTGCCGTGGTTTACCAGGATTCGATAATCCAGGTTAGCTGGAGTCCAAACACAACAAACCACGACAGCATTCTTGTACAGCAAAAGCTGGCCACACAAAGACACTTTTCCACAACAGCCGTGTTGCCTGCTGAAGAGCGAACACTGAATATCATCAAACCTGAAGTAAACAAATATTACGATTTCCGCATCATAGCCCATTACACCGACACCACCGACCTTTATTCCCAGCCGGTGCGCGTATTTTTTCCCGAATGGACCCGACCGGTGCGCAGACCTTTTAACGATACGCTTCATGTAATTCCGGGAGTTGTTGAAGCTGAAGATTTCGACGAAGGCGGTGAGGGATTCACCTATCACGATTCCAATTCAACCAATTTGGCCGGAGCCTATCGTCCCAACGAAGCAGTAGATATTTACGATCGTTTGGGAGACGGATACCACGTAGGCAATACCGTGCCCGGAGAGTGGCTCGAGTATTCGGTGAATGTACTCACAGAAGGCTGGTACAACGTCACAATCCATATTGCAACCAATCAGGGGGGAGGGACTTTTCAGATTGAAGTGGATACGGTTTCATCGGGCCCCGTTACCGTAATTGCCAGTAACAGTGCGCTTCACACCATCCCCATTATCACGCAGATGTACCTGTACCCGGGAGAACAAATCATGCGGTTCACCATTTTGAGCGGACCAACATACAACATCGACAAGATGGTATTTGAACTGACAACCAACGCCTCGCAACCGGAAAACCAACAAGCATTGGGATTCTCTTTGTACCAGAATCACCCAAAAGAACTAATTATCACCCAAAAACCCGGAACAGAGCTGATTCAAATCCATATATACAACCTGAATGGAAAACGAATGAAAACAATTACAAAACCGAAACCTACAGAAAAAATTTCCGGCTTTGAGTTGTCACCGGGATTATACATTGTAACCGGTTATTCTAAAAAAGGGCTTTATTCTGAAAAAATAGTAATTCAATAGGACTCATCATGAAAAAATTATCATTTCGGTTCATCCAATGCCGTTATTTCATTTTCAGATTTTGAGCCAGGCATTTATTTCATTAAAATCAATACCTTTAAGGCTGTAAAAATTGTAAAAATTTAACGACCAACTATTTTAATTATGAAACGATTTTCCAGGTTCATTGAAAAAGGCATCATTTACGTCCTCATTTTTTTAATGTCTGTTATACTGGTCCTTGCTACCATTGAGCTGGGATATTATCTTGTAAGGAACCTCATTCAATCAGACTTTCTGATCATCGATTTGGATGATTTGATGGACCTTTTCGGTGTATTTCTGCTTGTGTTGATTGGAATTGAACTGCTCGATACCATCAAGGTTTATCTGAAACAAAATCAGGTGCATGTTGAAGTAGTTGTTTTGGTTGCCATTATAGCCCTGGCCCGGAAAATAGTTGTATTGAAGATAGAAGAACTTGATGGAGGAACCATTATTGGCATCGGAGTGCTTATCATTGCACTGGCCATCGCTTATTACCTCATCAAAAGGGCCGGACTGATGATTTGCAACTTCGACGATGACGATGAAAACAAACCTGTACCCGAACCACCGGAAAAGATAAATTCCCTTTAGAAGAAAAGGGGCCCCGATTTTTGAAACTTTTCTTTTTTACCGGAGTAAAACCCATACACCGAACTCTTGTTCTCAGGTATGAGGATTTTGAACAGTTGGTTCAACCCAGGATTTTTAAGTTTTCCTGGAAAACGGTTTCGCTACCCAAAGATCCTTCCGAAAGATGGCAGGATGACTATTAGTAAATAGATTGTTCAATACCGGGAATAGCCCTGTATTTCAAGATTGGTAAGCCCTGCCAGCTGTGCGTAATTTATTGCCTTTCTGTATTCCTCAATCGTTATCCTTCGGGAGATTTCAGGATATTCATTTGCTTTGTAAACCGGCGTATATTGCGACATCAGGTTCACATAAGTGTCTTTGGGAAGATTTCCGGCAATCCATTCCACAATTTCTTTGGTGTTGCTCGCATTATTTGGCATAACCAGGTGGCGTATCATCAGTCCACTGCGCATCAGTCCATCTTCCGAAGGCCGGGCCACTCCCACCTGGCGGTGCATTTCCAGCAATGCTTTTTTAACATCTTCCGGATAGGTTTCGGCACCGGAAGAATACCTCGAAGCTTTTTCGCCGTCGGCATATTTAAAGTCGGGCAGGTAAATATCCACAACACCATCCAGTAGCTGAAGAATTTCCAGCCGCTCCCAGCCGCAGGTGTTGTAAACCAGCGGAACGTTCAATCCTTTGGAAGCAGCTTCATTGAGGGCCAGCAGAATATGAGGAGAGTAGTGCGTTGGCGTAACAATGTTGATGTTTGGACAACCCATCTTTTGCAGAGTAAGCATCATGTCGGCAAACTGCCGGATGCTTTTGCGGGGCCCGGGGCCGCCCTGACTCACAACCCAGTTGATACAGAATACACATCGCAAACTGCAGTTGGTCATAAAAATGGTACCCGAGCCGCTTTCTCCAACCAGTGGCTTTTCTTCTCCAAAATGCGGATGAAATGAAGAAATCTCCACCCGGGAATTGGAACCGCAAAAACCTCTCTCCCCATTTAACCGGTTCGCCCCGCATTTGCGCGGACAAAGGCGGCAGTTTTCCATCATTTCCCATAATTTTTCACCCCGTTCTTTCAGCTCGCCAGTCCGGTGAAGTTTAAGGTAACCTGGCTCAAAATCCGTTTTGCTGTTTCTGAGATATTCCGGCAGGCCAGCATCCAAAACCGGTGCATATCCGGCAAATGGGGCTATCAGTAGTGATTTGATCATATTTCGTCGCGATACCATGACTGCCTTTATTGAGTTCTTCCATAAAAATACGAAATTTGAACCACCCTTCAAAAAAATAAATGGCCCGGCCAAAATGGTTCGGGTTTTGAACAATCAGGCCTGTAGTTTGCTTCTGTTTTAAAAGGCATGAACAAATTAAGGTTGAAAGCAATGAACAGGAAAATCAAATATAGTATCATTTCAATTATGCTGGCGGTGAAAACTTTTGCACAATCTCCCGATTTTTATCCGCCTACGGTACCCAAACAGGTTGAAATCACTCCGCTTAATGTGGTTTTATATGTAGTTGTCCCACTGCTGATTATCCTGGCTTATTTTTTATACAGGAAATCGCAAAAGAAAAAGCGGCAGGAGGAAAAAGAAAACAAAAAAAATGAATCCTAAAAAATAAATATCATGGACTGGAAAAAAGAAAGCAACACATGGGTAAAAGAGTTTGTATTCAGTAATTTTAAAGAGGCCTTAGATTTTGTGAACCGGATAATGCCGCTTGCTGAGGAAGCAGATCATCACCCCGACATTTTAATTCATTCCTACAAAAAAGTAAAGGTGATGCTGACAACACATTCTGAAGGAAAAATTACGGAAAAAGATTACGCACTGGCTGAAAAAATCGATAAGCTATAACCGGTTTCTTTTCAGAAAAAGTTTTTTCGAACGCATTATTGATTGGAAAAGTGAATTATTGCTTTTCGTTTTGCATCAATCAGTCTGTTTTTAAAGTGATCGCATTGGAAGGCAGGCTCCTGCGTCCGTCCTGAAGGTAAATCTGCACATAATATTGCACGGATGTAGAACCGGCATCAAGTTGGTCGGCATAAGAAGTAACAGATGGTTCAAGCGATCTGACCGCCGTTGGCTCAGCCCCGTCGAAGCCCCGGTACAGAACCACGTAATGGGGTTCGCTGCAGGTGTAACTCCAGTCGGCCTTTACCAGTTGGCTTTCTTCATCGTACGCCGCTGCCAGCTCTATAGGAATTGCCAGCTCCCGCTTTCCACGCACCCTGAAGGAGAGCACTTTACTCATCCCGGAGCTCAGTCCCGACTCATCAATCACTTCCATCACATACTGCCACCTTTTTTGCGAGGGAGGAGGTGTATCGGCAAAGTCAATCTGTCCGTCCACTTTTTCACGTTGAAGCATTTTAACCAGTTGCCACTCTTCGTCATCAGCCGGTTTTCTGAAAATACGGTAAACCAGCACATCGTTGGCCGGACTGGCAGCCCAGGTGATATAGACATTCTCTTCGTCCTGGCGGCCATCGAGGGCAACGGCCACCGGAGGCGGAACAATATCTGGCCGGGTAAGCTCCAGAATATCGGATACCGGCGACATGTTCCCGGAAAAATCCTCAGCCAGCACCTGGTAATAGATATTGCGCGTCAGGGTTTTGATGCTCACCGTATCGCGGTACCACGCCTGTTCGATGGGCGAAGGTGTTAGCGCCACAAATGCATGGTCGGCCTGGTTGGCGTAAAATATACGGTAGCCTTTAACGTCGGGTTCGGGATTGGGGTTCCAATAGATTTCGGCTATGGCATCGGAATAAATGATGCCGTTCAGTCCGGAGGGTTTTGAGGGTGGATCCATGTCTTCTATAGCCGAGCGAACCGGGAAGGACATTGACTGGTTCCCTGATAAGTCAACGGCAATTACCCGGTAATATCCTGCGCCGCGCTCGCTGGCTCTTTCGTCGGTAAACATACTTGCTGACGGGGGAAGCAGCCCATCATTCACTTCAGTGTAGGGCCCTGAAATTCCGGGCGAAAACTGCACATAATACCCGGCCAGATCGGGTTCAATCGTCTCCTTGATCCAGGCCAGATGAACTTGTTCATTGTTGAAAATCTCCGGTTGTAACATCATTGGAGCCGAGGGCGGTGTAATATCGGCCAACTCCACTTCCAGTATTTCAGAATAGGGTGTCAGGTCGGCAAAAGCGTCAATTCCCTGCACACGGTAGAGATACTGCCTGCCTCCTTCAATGCTGTCGCTAAACACATGATGGTACCTCAGATGATCGTACCATACAGCCATATCGGCAGGTGGAGTTCCGTCGGGGAGGCTGCTGTAATACGGCTGGCTGTTGAGCCTTTTCCAGCTACTTCCATTATCCCCGCTTCGTTCGATGTAGAAAGCAGAGCAGTGGTTGCGGCGCCACGAGATGAGCACAGTATGACTATCGCTCTGCAACGATTCTATCCAAAGGGTATCCTGTAAGGGCACATAGGGTTCGCACATAACAATCTCCGTGCTGTTCCGCAATTCGGCTACATCTGATGGTATGGCGCTTTCAATAAGGTAGGTGTAAAGTACGCCTTCGCGGACATCGGTATCGACATACCGCAGGGCCAGAGCATCGGCAATCCCGGCTCTGAAATCGGCTGCCTGAAGGGCTACAGAGTAGCGCATTTCCTGGTTTCGCTGCTGTTTCACCAGCGAATGCACAAAGTTGGTTCCCCCGTCGTCAATTTCCATCTCAATAAACCCTTCGCCATACAATACTTCGGCCACAATGGCAGCAATGGTATCGGATGGACCGAATGCGTCCATCATCCGTTCAAGCGGCCAGGGCATAAGCGGTTCAGGTGTTAACTGTTCGGTAATGTATTGCCCCTCGCTGTTTACAAACGAGCGGGTTATAAGGTAACCATAATCGTTGGCCAGCAGCCATACTGCGGGCTGGTTGGGCGCCCACCTTAAAACGATGCTGTCGCCATAAGCCCGGGCTACCGACTCGATACGAAATTGGCCCGGGACACCTTCGCTCGCCTGGGCTTCAGCCTGATGACCGGAAACAAGTGCGAAGGCAATTAAAACGGTTATGCAGATATACTGTTTCATACAATTTTATTTTTTTCTGAAAATTATAAACTATTGCCAAAAAACGGCAATTTTCTGACCTAATCCTGTATTACTGTAATTAAACTCACGATACTGATTGTCCCACAGCAACGGGTAAACAGTTATCCAACCGTTGGGAATATTCGATGGCAATATGGCTGCCGGAGCCTGCTTTATAAAATTCCAGTTATCCATGTTCTGTTGGAGTGAAAGCCCGTTATCACTGCGGTTGCTGTACCAGTGCAGATAAGCTATATGATATGCCGGCAGGATTATCCGGGTGTCGTTAGAAGGCTGATTGTAACCTTTAATCTGGTAGTTGTAGGTAATCCAGCTTTGAGTAACCAGGTCGCGTTCCTGCCCACCGGTTGTTCCACCCGACCCTTGCAGATTTTCAAACTCAATGGCTTTGGCCATGAGTTTTGTTTTGAAATCGATGTAAGCCTTTTGGTCGGCCTCTGCAATTTGCCTGGTAGTTTTACGGTTGTAAAAAATATGTTGGTTGGGCGCCACACCACCTGTGGCATCGTTCAAATCGTTTAGGCTTACCGGCGCAGGAAGGAAGGTGGATGGGACATTCATCCCCATAAAGATTTCCTTGTTGCTGCCGGGCCAGAAATCGTTCAAATTGCGGGCCGAAGCGGGATACACCGGAAATTGAGGTTGCAACCGGTATTGGGTTCTCACCTGAAGATCGATTCCGACCGGATTAACTGTTGAAACGTTGGGACGTGGCTTGAATGCGACCCTGCTCAACATGTCGTTAATCTGGTATATGCCGTTGTAGAACTGTTCCTGCCATCCCCTGTCATACTGGTTGGCGGGTATATGCTCCTCATAAAAGTTGAGTAATGGCGGCAGAGCTCCACGGTACCCACAGGCTATTGCCTCGCTTTGGGTGTACCCCTGCAGGTCAAGCTTTTCAAACGGTTCGGTTGCCGTTTGCGACTTGCCGTCTTTAAAATAAGGTCCTGTAACATTTCCGAAGGCCTGTATTTTTTCACTCAGGCTGTTGAACCGGCTGGTGCGGAAAAAGATGTTCAGCAGCGTGTCGGTGTACTCAGAAGTGAACTTTTGCAAAAAAGCCATCTGCCTTATGTTCAGCAAAGTATCCTGACCACACCGGTTTACATGATCTTCGATGACCTCGCGGTGCATGGCAGCAATTTGCGCATTCAAGTCAACCGGTTGACTGCTGCTTCCGGGAGCTGTTAATGGCTGTGTACTGAGGTTGGCTGTGGTGAGTGATGATGTTTCAGCACCCGCCAAAGGTGAAAGCACTGTTGAGCTAGTAGAGGTAGTTGTTACCGGTGTTGCCGTTGTTTGGAACGAAGTGGCTGCTGTTGACTGCAGCAGGTTTGAACCGGAGAGTGCCAATGGAATGGCATTGCTCAAATCGGTGCCGGTGGTGGCGGTGAGTTCACCCGAAATATCGGTTGAATTGCTTTTCGACTGGATTACCACGCCCTGGTATGATGGATTATTGAGCAGGTTCCGCACTATCAGCCGGCGGTTTTCCCTTGCCAGTTTTTCGAGGGCTTCATGCTCTTTGCCTTTGTTGATTTTAACCAGTGAAAGGCTGTAAAATTGTTCGTTTTCGAGCTCAGCACGGTTCACCTGAAATCCGATAAAATCTCCGGCGGTGGTAAAAGGCACTTTTTTGGTGTATATTTCGGAGCCCGAAGGTTGCTGTTGCTGGTCGCTCCAGGGGTCTAACGGCTGCTGCGACAACCGTGTGATGCGTGCTTCAATGCGATATTCATCGGTTTCTTCAATAATATCGGGGCGCGCAGCCAACAGATGAACCCCCCAGTTGCCGTCGTTTTTGGTAACAAAACGCTGTCCGTTTACAGGTGTAGAAAAAACAAGCTGGTCGGTGAAATCATCCGGGAGCACACCCGTTTTGAAAAAGGCTTCTTTTACTTCTGTATGCTTCTGTTCTTTCCCGTCAATCCAGGGCCATTTCCACTGACCGTCGCGCCTTTCGCGGGCAGCAGCTACCACGCGTAATTTGTGCATTTTACCGGGTTCAAAATATTCCCTTGTCGGATGTATCAAATTAACAATAGTTGGTTCAAACGGACTGGCCAGGGTTTCCATATTGGCCTGAAAATTCTGATCGGTAACTGTACCTGCACCTCCCACATACAGCAATACACTGTCGATAAAGAACTGGTAGGTTCTCAATTTCCTGGCATCGCTGTCGTACAGGTTGAAGGGATAATTCGGGTTGTCGGAGCCGTCGGACAGATCGACATTGGCGATAATCCGTGGTCTGATAAACGGGCTTTCAGGCTCACCATCGGCTGCCATCTTCATCTCCGTTACTCCGGGCTGAATCTCCTCCAGAATTTTTATATCGGCCAGCGGATTGCCGCCGCCGGGCACACAAACATCGCCAATTTCCACCTCAAATGAGCGGTTTACCTTGATAAGGCCACCCAGCACCGAGCCTTTCACCCGCAGGGTGCCGTATGCCCAGAAGGGATCGGGCATGCCTCCCATCAGGAGCGCGCCGGCGGCAAAACTGGCAAAGGGCACTCTCCCCTTGAAGAACCAAAGCCTGATGTGAATACCCACCTCCCCGCCAAAGTAGGAATAAATCTGTCCGGCACCGTACCAGCCATTGTATCCCACAGGTTTGTTGTTGCAGGTTGCGCCCGGGTCGTGTACCATCATCAAATCGAACCCGGCCAATATCTCCAGCTTACAATAAATGAGCAAATCGAAATTGAAACTTCCGTCGAGATGGGCGCCCATCATCATTCCACGGCGCCCCAGCGATCCCGGATTTGTTCGCCGGGCGGTGAGATTGTCGCGGTTGAGGAATCGTTGCACTTTTTCGGGTATGGGCGGAAGTTCAAATTCGAGAGCATTGCCCAACGCAAAATAGGCGTTGGCACCCAGTCGGGTCTTTATCGGTCCGGCTTCCCAGTCGATAAGAGTTACCTGTACCCGGTCTTCCACAACACCCGGACTGCCAATTGTAAAGTACCATTTTTCGGTGCCATAGTTAGCCCACATATTGATGGGTACTTTGGCTTCTGCTCCCAAAAAATTCACTTCAATACTGGGTTCAAACCAAAAACTCACCTCTTCATTATCCTTGTCGTAAACCATTTCAAAAGGCCCCTCGAACAAACTATTTTTGTTGCCCGGATAATCGGTTAATGCATAAGTATCCCCATATATTCTGAGTGCTGAAAAGCCGTTACCGTTCCAACCACAATCAATCCAGGCGGTTCCGTTTAAAATATTGCCGCCACCCAGGCCGTTGCTCAGGGTAAGTGTAACCCCGGCCCTCAGACCAAAGGCATCTTTTTCAGGAACATACCTCACACCCGAATGGGATAAAAGTGTTTTTTGACCACCGAACTGGTCGGCAGGGTCGTTGGCAAACTGTTCCGCTTTCATGTTGTAGCGTATGCCACCGCCAAATCCTCCAAAAGCCAGCGGGAAGGCTTCAATGGGAGGATTAAATGCCACACCCGCATCAACCATCCAATAGGGGTAGCCGGAAACCGAACCAAACATGGCCAGGGCTTCCACATCGAACAAAGGATCGAAGGTGGCCTGAACAATGCCCCTGACACCCCTGCCATAAGTGGGGTCGTTCTTAAAGAAGCCAAAGGTTCCGGCTACGGTTACCGGACTGAAATTGCCTTCAATGGTAATTTCAGAAATGCTTACTCCGGAAAAACGGGTGGTGGGTGCGGTAAGTCCCGAGTGCAAGGTAACCTCTCCGTCCACATCAACCGAAACCGTCCCGGTAAACACTTCGGCTATGGTCATCTTTCCTTTTAGTCCTAATCCGTAATAGGTATGCTGTTTCTTCTGGAAATAGACCGAATCGAGGGCGAAATCGAACGGACCGATTTTCTTTTGCGGACTGCCGAATGACCAGGTTCCTTCGTCGAGGTAGAAGGTTTTTTCAGAGGAGACGGGGTCGCGGTTGGCAATGCCCATATTTGCAAACTGTATGGAATCGAAACTGAAATCGATGTCGCCGTGCGAAACATTCACAATATTAATTTGTCCGTTCATCAGCAGGCTCACGGCAGCGCCATGCGCATCCTTTTTAATATCAAGGCCGGAGTTCTGATCGATCTTCAGTTTGGCCAGCCACATGCCCATCTCTATGTCATCTTCAGGATGTATGGCAAAGGCATAATCGAGCCGGTCCTGTTCATCGGTGGTGAGGAATCCGGCATAATGCAGGTCTTCGTCAATGGCCGGAACTGTTATCATCCCGGCTACCCGGGCTTTTTCAAAGTCGTTTTTCAGTATATCCAGGGCCAGCGTATCCATCGAGAACGCCCAGCCGCCAAGGTTTCCCGTGGTCAGAGAAACGATGTTGGTTTTGTTGATGTTGCAGCTCACTCCATTGTCATCGATAAGCATATTCGATACATCAACCGACAGGCGGCTGCCCGAGGAACTACCGAATTCCGTAAAGTCTTTTGGCAACTGTACACTCAGGTTTTGTATGTAAAACCCCTGCCAGGCCACTGTTTTCTCCGATGCGGCATATTTGGCAGGGAAGACCATCCCTGCACCCGGGTTTCTCTCTTTTGAGTTATCGTAGGTAATGTTTGAAGGCGTAAAGGTAAATTCGGGCAGGCCATCCACCTGGAAAGGTTCCATGCTGGCAGTGGCAATCCAGTCGTTCCAGTCGGAAAACTGCGTGCGGAACGAGGCAGTTACCTGCTTTGCAGGATCAATGTTCCCATTCCCGTCGTCGGCTTTCAGGTAGCCTGTAGAAAATTTCAGGTCGCAGTCGATGCCGGCCACCTCAAATCCGTCGGTATTCCATTGCACAAAGGTGCCGTTACTGGTATCGCCCAGGGTTGAAGCCTTTTTGAAAATCAGTTGATTACCACCGCCCACATTCACTTCAAAGTCGCCCGCCAGGAAGAGTGTTCCCTGCTGTTCGAACAGGAGGGCATCCGGTGTGAAGCACATGCCCTGACCCACAAACACAAGCCACGGACTGTTGATTGCATCGCTTTCGGGCACCTCAAAAACAGCCATGGTATTCATTTTGGCCGAGGATGGCGTGAAAACCATGCCGATAATGCCAATGTCAACCGGGGTGGCATCGTATGCAGCATTTACAGCCAGCGGCAGGGTTACAGGCGCCTGTCCCATCACCTGGTTCAGCTTTCTGGAAGGTTGCTTCAGCATGTCGTAATACCCCTGTGCTTTTGCCCGGTAGGTGGGTAAATTAAGACCATATTTCTGTTTGTACTGATCGAGTTTTGCATCGGCCCATCCATACGATTTCTGGATGTACCCGGGAACGTAATCTACAAGGTCGATGGTGTCGCTGTAAATTTCTCCGTCATACACCTGCAACTGGTCGTTGATTTTAATGTCGGCAAAACTGACTTTAATGTTTACAGGACTTCCGAATGGCCTCCAGGTTACATACCCGTTCCCCTGATAATGATCTTCGGCGCGGGTGGCCTGCTGTACATGCACGGTAAAATGGCCAACGGTAATATCCTGTCCGGCCAGGTTATCGGTGGAAAAAAACTGTTTGCTGATGTTATCGGCAAGGCCGGGTTCACATTCGGTAATGGTTTCGTGAACGATTTCGGGCTCGGGACGGGGTTCTTCCGGAACGTCGGCTACAGGAGGTAATTCCACAGGCGTGGCCGATCCCCACACAAAACTGCAAACGGGACTTTTCCCCTGATTGGCCATAATTATATTTGAAGTTTGGGCAGTAGGCATAGCCGTAACCTGCATAGCATAGCGTTGTCCGGGCCGCAAAATACTGGCAAACATGTTGGTATCGATTTGGGCTGTTGAAGCCATCATGTTATACAGTTGAATGGCTACCGGGTTAAAATCGATGGCGCTCTGGATATTCTGTCCGGGCATAACTTCTACCATCTTGAGATTGTAAGTAAATTGAGCAGGCGGACCGGCACAGTTAAACATGGGCGGTCGCCAGGAAATAAGCAGCGGATTGATGGGCTCAACCACATCACCGCTTAAATCCAAACAGGCCACAGGAGTTATAAATTCAGGCGACGATGCCGAATAACAAATGGTAAAATGGGTGTTGCCGGGTGCGGAAGCCAGGATGGGCGTTCCGGCATTGGGATTGTATTCATAAGCTGTAATGCTGGCTGTGTAATTCCCCTCAGGCATCAGGTTGCCTTCGCCCGACTCGAACCGGCTGAGACGAATTCCGCGGGTGAGCAGATTATGAAGCTCCAGATGGCCCAACAACTGTCTGAACATCATTTGGTCGAGTACGATGGTTTGATATCCGCCAATTGTGAGCGGACGGTAAGGCGGCATATTCAGCGGCGTTTCCAGTACAATCCGGTCGGGAAAGGTCATTTCGATACGCATACCCACCCAAAAGGACACATTGTTGGGCGAAGTGTTGGTAATGGCCACATTAAAGAAACGGGCGGGATTGTCGAAATAGGTACCAGCCTGCGGCGGGAAAGGTGGCAATGCAGCCGCAGTAATCTGCAATGGTTGCGCTGATGCAAAATTCAGCAGCAGTAAAAACGCTGCAAGAAGGCTTGCGAATATTCTGGCTTTCATATCGTTGATTTTCATTTTCATCCGTATTTTTACATTTAAATCATTTCCTATTTGTGCAAGGGTGCGAATGCTGAGGAACGAACCTGCAAAGGAGCAAAAGTGTAAGTGTATCCTACCCCAATGGTCATGTCGGTGCCGCTAACGCTGTAAAGTCCTTCGCGGTTGTGGTTGTTGATATTGGTCAGGTTCAGCCTTAAATTGGCCGAATGTTTTTGATTATAGGTATATGCGGCGCCTGCCGAAGTCATTACCGATAATCCTTTCACCTCTTCGTTTACATTGCTGAATGAGAGGTTACTGTTGAGAGAAACGTTCAGGTTGCCTTCGGGCAGCAATCTTTTGGTAACACCCAATCCAAGATTATTGGAATTGAATTTATGGAATTCGGATGATGAATTTTGCAGGTTCCAACTGGCCATTACATTCAGGTTCCTGTCGTTTATCGTCAGGTTGTAACCCAGGCCGGCAGCCAGGGTGTTTATATCGCCGAAATCCTGTACCTGTGGGTTCTGGTTTTTGTTGACGCTCAGATTAAGGTTGCCGGAGTACCCGTGGGCTAAATTTCCTTTAACGATGTTGAGCGATGGCGCCAGGGTAAAGTTGTGCATGAGTCTGTCGATGCGCACCGAGTCGGTGATGGCAGCCCGCCCGTCGGTCTGATTTTGGTTAAAACCGTTGTACGATGCGGTAAGGTTAAAATTTTGGGTTAACCGGGCCGTTACATTGGCGTTATATACCATGGCGCGATTAGTGTAAAGCTGCCGTTTCGATACGTTGTCCTCCTGCCCGTGTGCCGACAGTCCCACAACAAGCCGGTTTTTAAAAAACAGTGTGTTAAGATTCACTCCCAGACTTTGCAGGTTATGATTAAAAAAACTGGTTCCCAGCGAATAATAATCGGGTTGAATATACCGGTAAGTGGTAAGCAGGTTATAATTACCCAACCTCAGATTTGCCTTTACATCGCCGGCATACCGAAGGGTGGTACTAAACCGGGGGGTGAAATAGCTGACATACGGATCGAGTTCTTCTGCTTGAAGCTGCATGGCGTGTATATCGTTACTGAACACGCTACCGGCTATGTCGGAACTTATCACCAGAAAATTGCCAATGCTCACCCGGGCGCTTGTTCCCACAACGAGGTTTTCCAGACCTGCCAATTGTTGCCTCCAGGATGGAAGCACAGAACTTGTATCGTCTTTCGCTTTAAAAACAATTACATCCAGATAATTATTTGCACTGCCAATGCCTACTTTCGCCCCCACAGCATTCCTTTTATACATTGGCATGCGGGGCGAGGGAAGCAAAGGATCGTCGCTGACGGCCTGGTTGAGTGTGCCTGCAAACACCCCAATGCGGATAATTTTCCAGTTGTATTCCAGTCCTGCTCCCAAAAAGTTTAATCCACTGTACGTATAGGAAGAGAAATTCATGCTGCGATAACCTAAATGTAACTGCAATGCCTTATACCTCGGGCTCATGCCAAACTGCACAAACGGATGCGTAAACCCGCTGTTGTTGTTGGCATAATAAAAAGCCAGTGGCACATCGAAACCATACACCGAAAAGTTGAGGTTCATAAACAGGTTGTTGGAAAACGGACTGCGGTACCCCAACCCGTTTGACGAGGTAAAAAAGGTATTTTGCGTACCTATACTGCCGGTAATTTTCAGCGGATCGGAACTTCTTAACTGCGAAAAATCCTGCCCTTGCAACGAATTCGTTGCAAAGGCCAGCGCTAACAGCAAGAGTAAAATTGATTTTTTCATGGTTTTCAGTTACTTGTCAGGTTGAATTCCTCTGTAATTTCTGAGAATATTACGGTATTCATATAATTGCAATGCCCGTGACCGGATGAGGTCATTTTTACCCTGCCCTGCCATTTGCAGATTACTCAGGCTCACCTGGAAAGAGCAAATCTTATCCAGGCAGTCATATTCCACATCCCTGTATTTAAGCCAGTTTCTCTGGGATTCCTCCACCAGACTCCGGCAATCGGTTGCGCACAGCTCCAGCACCTCTTGGTAACAGGATGCCATCAGGGCTTCCCAGGCCCGGTAGGTTTCAAGCAGCAGGGTTGTATCGTTTTCCGGCAAAGAAGCATTCTTCTGCAGCATTGCTACCACCTGGTCAATGGGGTGAGATCCTGTATTTCTACCATTCGCCTCCATCATATCATTAATTAGGTTTAATACCGCATTGTTGTGAGTGACTGGCACCGGTTGGAAGAAGCGCATCTTCAGCATTTCCTGAACAAACAGAAACGATATAGCCTTTTGGTTTGATTTTTTTTTCGGATGATTGATTTGTTTTGCAACAAAACACAGACTCCCCAAAACCAAACAAACCTCTAAAAAACAATACATTAACCAACATACACCTGTTTAAATCCATTGCATTCCCGATTTTTCAACAAGCTACATGAATAAGCGGCCTGAGGCAATCAGCATTTAACCCTAATTTAAATAGGGGAAATCACACAATAACAGCTAAGTGTATGAAAACAGGAAACGCAGACAGTCCTGAAGTGCCTGAAAGGAAGTTATAAGGTACAGGCTTATTATCGGATTACCGGCAATGAAAAGCTAAAGGTACTCCCCTTATTTGGGGAGGAGGTTACCCAAATTTTGCCCCCTGCCTTTTGGAGCAGTTCGTGACAAAGAATCAGGCCCAGGCCCGAACCTTTGCCTTTTTCAATTACGGCATCACTGCCAATGGTTTTGGGGTCAATATCGATCCTGAAAAGTTTTTGAATTTCGTTTTCCGACATGCCGGGACCGGTATCGGAAACACTGAAGATGGCCTCTTGTGTGCCGTTCGCTCTGTAAGAAACTGAAATTTCGCTGCCCTCGTCGGAATACCTGACCGCATTTGAAATTAAATTTCGCAGAACGGTTAAGACCAGGTTATTATCGGCAGTCAACTTCTCAGTTGCCCCAACGGAAGTCCGAACATTTATATTTTTCTGTTGAATGAACGATTGATGTGACTCCAGCGCTTTTTGCACCATTTCTTCCGGATTGATTTCCTGATGATGGCTCCGGTGAATATTTGCCTGCGATTGGGCCCAATGCAGCAAATTTTGCAACAGTTCATTCAGTTGGCCGGCCGACTTTTGAAGTTCAACGATGTATGGTTTAATCTCTTCCTTATTCAATCCGGGAAGCGCATTCAGCAATCCGACCGAAATGTTGCGAAATGCAGAAACCGGATTTTTCATATCATGTGAAATGATAGTGAAAAATTTATCCTTGGCAGCATTAAGGTTTTGCAAGTCGTTTGTAACTCTCGATTTTTGGCGGTACAGCCTGGATATAATCACCAGAAACACCAGGGCAATCAGCCCAAAGGCAAGAATGCCTGCCTTTTCAAACCGTGCACGCCTGAGCATAAAATTTTGTAATTCCCGTTCCTGTTTCAGGAGTTCAATTTCTGCCTCCGATTTATCCAGTTCATTGATAATACGCAACTCTTCAAGGGCTTTTTTACTCGCTTCATTAAAAAGAGAATCCTTTAACTGATAGTATTGTTGCATTACCATCAGGGCATTTTGGTAGTCTCCCGTTTGCTCATAAGCTCTTGCCAGGTCTCCGTTGTTTTTCATCACCAACTGCAGGTTTTCCGTTTCCTGAGCAATTTGGAGACTTTCGTTTAACGGATCAAACGCATTATCATAATCTCCGGTAGCCAGGTAAAGATTTCCCTGCTGGTTTAGGGTGATGGCAAGCGATCTTAAATTTGAATTCGCCCTAAAAATGGCAATGGCCTGGTTGTAATAATCAGCGGCTTTCCGGAATTCTTCTGTATCCTGATAAACCGAACCAATGTTGCTGTATCGTATAGCCAGACGGTTATCCAGCCCCAATGCACTTTCGATGGAAACAGACCGGTTTAGGTATGCAAGGGCCTTTTCGTAATCTTTCATACCCCGGTAGGCCATTCCAACACTACTTAACCGTATGGCAATCCGCAAGGAATCATTTTGTAATTCACTCAACTCAAGGCTTCTTCGGTAATAATCAAGCGCCTGGCTGTAATCTTCCCAAATTTCAAAAACTTTTCCAAGATTGTTGTAATTCACGCTGAGTCCGAAAGTGTCTTTGCCTTTTTTATCGATTTCAATCGCCTCCAAATAAGCTGAAGCCGATTTTTCGTAATCACCAAGATTAAACCATGCAACACCCTTGTTTACCAGGCTGGCGCTCATTTCCCCTGGAATATTACCAATAACCGCATAATCGTAACAAAGCTTCGAGTATTTTAAGGCCTCCTGGTATCGATCTAACTGATTTGAAACATAGCCGGCATTTCCAAATGATTCACATACCAGCTGGTAGTCCGGATCTTCCTTTTTCAGCTCCTGCTCTGCGGCATGCAAATAATACGCAGCCGACTGTACCAGGCTATCCTGATAATAATAAGCTTCGGCGAGATCATGGTATAAGCGGGATTTTTCTTCCTCCCGCGCCTGCTCAAGTCGCTCGTGTAATTGCTCAATACTTTCGGCCATTACTTCGTATGGAAGCAGGAAAAACAACCAAATAAGATATGTGTACTGTTTATCCATTAGAGACATTATGTATCTGAAACTTAATTAACTTAATTCAGCAGGAAATTTATATCGAAATACACGCTGGATAAATATACGGCATTTTTTGAATAACATAACGATAAATATTCGAATAGATTAATATTTTCTTCCAAAAATCGATAAATTACAACCAAATCTGCTTTACACCACTCAAATTCTTGTAAAATATTCCTATTTTGTTACCGATTTACAGAAATCACACAATTATGATTAAAATTGTTATTGCTGATGATCACAAAATAGTAAGGGATGGAATTAAAGCGCTGTTGCTTACTCAAAAAAAAATACAGGTAGTCGGAGAAGCATCCAACGGAACCCAGTTAAAAAAATTGGTAAAAGAAACGAAACCCGATTTGATTCTTCTGGATCTCATCATGCCCGGAGAATCGGGTCTGGATGTTATACCCGACCTGTTAAAGCTGGCGCCTGAGGCCCGGATACTTATTCTTTCTTCTGAAATGGATGAAGAAACAGTTTGTGAGGCTGTTTCGAGGGGAGCCATTGGCTTTTTACATAAAAACTCTTCCGAAAACGAACTGATTATGGCCATAGAAGCGGTTTATAACCATGAACCCTACTTCGGGCAAAACATAGCCGGAATTATATACAAAAGTTATACCCGCCGTCTGCAGGAGCATAAATCGAACAAAGAACCCAAAATTACAGATCGCGAAAAAGAAATAATTGCCCTTCTTGCCGAAGGTTTATGTTTTAAGGAGATTGGTGAACGATTGTTTATCAGCCCCCGAACGGTTGAAAACCACAAAAACAATATTCTCAGTAAACTCGAACTGAAAAACACCATTGAACTGCTCCGCTATGCCATAAAAAATCACCTGATTCATCTTTAACACCTGCCACAGCAAACCCCTAAAAAGCTTAATCTGTAATCTTATCCGACTGATTATTAACATCCAGTGTGCATATCCCTTAAAAAGGGATAAGTAAATAAACTTAGCAGATTTGAGGTTTATTACTTCTGGCAGACTTTAAAATTCAGCCTTAACTTGCTTCAGCAAATTGTGCAAACCATCTGCCTTTTATTACGATGGTTGCCAAACATTGCTGTTTTACGAATAAAATCAGGATGAATACAGTGATGACGAAGAAAAAAGATACCATATCAGACGCTGCCAACCTTCTGTTAAGGGCGAACACCAAATTTCTGCAGGGTGATATACCTGCCTGTCGCGATCTTACAGCATCAGCTCTGAAAATGGTAAAAAAACTAAAATCAACCACCGACAACAGCAATGACATTCAGTTAATTGACAAGCAGCTGGCAATTTTATACCAGATGGTATCCTTACCTGAATATGCGAGACTGAACGATGAAAAAAAACCTTTGCCAATAAAAATTAAAGCACAGGTCGATTTGCTTAGGGCTTGTATTTCAAGAGGAAACATAAAAGCCTCGAAAGAAAACCTGAACAAGATAATGAATGTGTTACCTCCGGATATACGTTTTCACCCCGATATCCTCGAAATTGAAAAAATTATACAAAATGAATCAGATAAATAGTACCATTTACTCACCAATTAAAAGAATTATGAAAACAACAATTAAAAAAACTGCAGTACTACTGGCTGCATTTCAATTAACTCCGGCACTGTTTGCTCAAATCCCATCTCCAAAAGGTTTGGCTCGATCAGTTAAAGAATCAGTAATCCAACCACAGGACAAGCAGGGTGTGGTTGATGTGGTAAATGAAATAACGGAGCAAAACACCAATTCACCAGAGCTGGCAGACATCGTTATGAATGTAGCGAATCCCGGTGAAAACACCATTGTATTCTCAAAAACACCCATCAATCCGCTTAATCCGCAAAATCTGACCCGGTCGTTTGTGGCCGGAGATTACATTTATGGACTGGCACTTTTCCCGAAATCAGTTTCGGAAATGGCCCGCCAGGATGACCCATATAAACTCGAAGTAATGATTTCTTATGAAATGGGTGAGGATTTCAGCAATACCACAACCGGCACTTTAAGCGCCGATGCTGTTCAAAGGAATTACATCGCCTTTGAATTTGTTGCCAATCCGGAAACCGTGGTTGAATCTTATACAAATCCCGATTTCAAATTTAAAAAGTATCCTAACCCTCCGGCTTGCGATGGCCCCATACGTGTAGCGGATGATATGAGGCAATGGCCGTCAGGCAAGCACACCGTTTCATTAAAAATGCACCTGAACTACCAGCCGGTGATAACGGGTGAATTTACCATTGAGGGGAATGATTTTTCTGTTTATAAAGACATTCGCGACCAGATTATTGCGGCTGCCGATCGTGGCGCTGCTGCAAGCGCAACAATGCCTGTTGCAAAAATGAACGACAAAGAAACCGAAGCACAAATGCTGACCGCTTTCAAAAACTCAAACGACTGGAAAACAGGAAGGATAAAAGCAAAGGAAACGTTGAAAATTGCCATTGTCGATCCCGACTGGACTATACGCAGGCATGAAATTACCGGGGCTGTACTTCACCGGTATATCCGGGCTGCAATAGCTGTAAAAACAAGTGACGGACAATGTGGCATCTATAAACTTGTAACCTTTCAGCAGGATTATACCAGCGGCCAGTTTCAACCCCTGAAATACGATGGGGCAGGCGACTTTACCCCGGTTGATTGCGCCAACATTAAATAAATCCAACCAGAAAAACAACTACCAGTTACTTAAAAATGGCCGGAAGCCTCCATCACTGCCCGGTCATTTTTAGTACCATTCTCCCCAAAAGAAATATAGGGTTTTTACCTCAAACGTTTTAAGGTATTTAACTTCTGGCACAGGCCTGAAATTCAATGTAACTTGTCAATGCATTTCTGTTCCCGGTTTTTTCATTGAAACAATGCAATAGTCGCCTTTATGAACTAAAAATAAATTGAGATGAAACGAACACTTTTTTTGTACCTGACAATTATCGCAAGCATGGGCCTTATTCTGTTTTTTGCCTGTGGTGATGAATATGAGCCTGATGAATTTGATGCTTCTGTTGTTTCTGTCAGCGATGTGATTCTAAGTAATTCATCTCTAAGTATCTCTGAAGGCGATACTACTGTACTGACTGTTCAGATTCTTCCTGAAGAGGCAACCAACAAGGTGGTATCCTGGCGATCTTCTGAAACATCAGTGGCCTCTGTAACACAAACCGGGAAGGTTACTGCAGTTTTTGCCGGGAACACAATAATTACTGCAACATCTGTGGAAAGCGGCCGGTCAGATTCCTGCTCAGTTGCAGTTCTTAAAATAACTGAAAATGTGAAGGAGATAGTTCTGAATTATTCGGAATTAACCATTACTGTTGGAGAAAAAGCCCAGCTGCTCGCCACAATTATACCCAATGACGCTATAAATAAAACCGTTTCGTGGAACAGCAGCAACACCGGTGTGTCAACTGTTGATTCAACCGGCGTGGTAACCGCAGTTTCGCCCGGAAGTGCAATCATTACCGTAACCTCTGTGGATAGCGGAGTTACCGCTACCTGCATAGTAACTGTTACCGAAGCTGTTGTCCCGGTTACAGGAATTACCCTCAACAACACCACACTGGGTATTGTGGAAGGCAATACAGCTCAGCTTACCGCTATCGTGGCGCCGGCTGACGCTACAAATAAAAATACCGCGTGGACCAGCAGCAACGAAGCTGTGGCTACCGTCAGCCAGACGGGTGTGGTCACTGCCGTGGCTGTTGGAACGGCTGTGGTTACTGCAACCACCGAAGACGGTGGATTTACTGCCACCTGTTCAATTACAGTCACTTCTGCTTCGGTGCCGGTTACAGGGATTTCACTCAATCCGACTTCGCTTTCACTGATTTTGGGAGATACGGGTGTTATTGCTGCCAACGTGTTACCTGAAAATGCAACCAACAAAAATGTTATATGGAGCAGCAGCAATGTGGCTGTGGCTACGGTGAACCAGGCGGGCGAGGTAACGGCTGTAGCTGGCGGAACGGCTGTGATTCAGTCAGTGACGGAAGACGGCGGGTTTGAAGCAACGGCTTCAGTTACCGTAACGGTTCCCGTAACAGGTATTTCGGTTAACCCGACTTCACTGGCACTGATTACCGGACAAACCGGACAGGTTGAGGCCATGATTGAACCGGCAGACGCCACCAACAAAAGCGTTGCATGGAGCAGCAGCAATACCGGGGTGGCTACGGTCAGCATGACCGGCGTGGTTACAGTGGTTTCGCCCGGAAGTGCGGTCATTACGGCAACTTCGGTGGACGGAGGATTTACTGCATCCTCCAGT
>Ga0334883_1001701_pt1 | contig 30902 bp, 29 predicted proteins | sample GraSluR1_MG_6_FD_207230 | JGI IMG/M metagenome (GOLD analysis project Ga0334883, IMG submission 207230) | Sludge microbial communities from methane-producing bioreactor in Wageningen University, Netherlands - Granular Sludge_09_05-R1 | ecosystem: Engineered > Bioreactor > Anaerobic >...
AACGGGTTTACGTTTTTCATGGTTGCTTATTTTAATACTGCTAAGTTAAGCAATTTATAAGCTATTTCATCAATTAAAATATTAACAATCAAGTGTTTATATTAACAATTGGTTTTTAGAGATGCCCATAAGTAAAAAGTATGGTTTCCCTCTCTATTTTTACGAAGCAAAGCATGATTCAATCCGGGAAAGATACGGAACCCGGGAAAAATACTCCAGATTGATCAAAAAAGAAATTACTTTTGCAGAGGAATTCCAAACCGGGAAAGACTTGTTTACATTCGAATGCACAGTAGAGAATCCTAAAAGTCCCTTTATAACCCTGTTCTTCTTAGATAAGCCATATGGCATTGAATATTCACCAAAAGTATTAAAACTGGACGAAAACAACCGGGTTACTTTTCAAACCAAACTTCAGGCGCCTTCTTTTTTATTTTTTGCTAATAAATCGTTTAGACGCCCAATTGATTTTAGTATACCGTTTTTTTATGCTGAACCGCGGGATACGCTTATTTTAACTTTTACCGACGGTTTAAATGAACCACCTCTGGAAATTTCCGGAACCAATGCAACAGTAAATCAGTTTTTACGTGATATTCCAAATGTGCGAGATGTATTTTTTAATTTAAGGCCTCGCCGTGCTACGGAGTACGATGTATTTATTCGAGCACAGAAAGTCACGGAAAAGTTTAATTCATATTTAAAAAGTAGTAATGTAAATCTTGAGGGAGATGTCATTGAATTTATTAAAAATGAACTTATTACAATTGAGTATTTCCATTACTTTGCATTTCTGAACCGTTATTATTCCAATTCGATAAGTTTGAGCAATAAGTCCAAAAGCGTACAAGAAATTAATGAAGAAAATGAAATGGTGCGCATCGCTGAACAGAGAATTCGTGATTTTGATATTCATGATTATTTCAACGATTATGGTATTTTTTCAAGGAAACTTTCTATTCAGTATTTTCATTATTACCTGAATAATTTAAGCAGGGTAAGAAACCCTGAGTTTTATTTAGTCAGAAGGAATATACAGGAGGAATTTGAAGTTGGGAAAATGATACTTGGTGGTTGCATATTTTACCGGGTTTTAGCTGATCGGATTACAAACAGTATGACGAAGGGTATTCATTCTTTAATGCAACCGGCAACTTATGAGCTTGACAATGCAATTAATTTGATTAATCAACTTATAAACCAATCTTACAGCGAATATTTTAAGCAACATCTGCAAACTTTTCGAGATACCCGGCTTAACTGGGAGAATGAAAATTACATTCCTGAAACAACGTTTTATAAACCGGATGGCAGCGCAATTAACCTTGATGAATTATTGAAGGACAAACCAACCATTTTATATGTAAACAATGATTGGGGCAGGTATCGGTACTATTGGGATGAACAGGCAAAAAAAAATCCCGGCATCCGGTTTGTTTTTGTAATGGAAGGAAAAGATTTGAAAAAGTGGCAGAATTACCTTCAACAGGCCGAACCGGTGGCTGAACAACTCATCTTAATCGATAATAAAAAATCGTTGAAAGATATTTTTTTCCGGTCAAATCAAATGTATATTGTGTATGATAAAAATGGTAAGTTGTTGGATTTTGATGTGGATGAAAAGGCAGCCATCCAAATGGCCCGGGAAAGCCTTGCACAAAAAAAAGAATTCAATAAATCACAACTTCAATTCATAGTACTATTACTTCTTATTGTTATCATTTTATTGGTTACCGGATTTATTATCTGGAAATGGCGGGTTCGGCAGCGGCTCCGGAAAGAAGAGCAGCAGCGGCGTTTGCGCGAGTTGGAGCTCACAGCCATCCGGTCGCAGATGAACCCCCATTTTTTGTTTAACTGCCTCAACTCGGTGCAAAACCTGGTGCAGCAAAACAAGGGCCGCGAGGCCCATTTGTATCTGGCCGATTTTGCCGGGCTCATTCGCAAAGTGTTGCAAAACTCCGAGAAAGAGGAGGTGTCGCTGGCCGAAGAGCTGGAAACCGTTGAGCAGTACCTCAGACTGGAAAAACTGCGGTTCAATTTCGATTTTCAGATAACAGTCGGCGATGGGATAGACCCTCACAACACACCGGTTCCTTCGATGCTGCTGCAACCCTTTGCCGAAAATGCGGTGATTCACGGCTTGCAGCATAAAGAGGGAGAGCGGAAGCTGAAGATTGAAGTTTTGAAAGAAAGTAAACAGACAGAGCACACGCGCTTAGCGGTTGATAACCGCTTAGCGCATATAGCATCCAAAGACGGCATTTTAATCATTATCGAAGACAACGGCATTGGCCGGGCAGCAGCACAAAAGCTGGCCACCAACAAAAACGGTAAAGGCTCCAAACTGATGCAGGAACGGCTGGAAATTTTACAGGAAAAACAAAACGAAAAATACCGGCTGCAAATCACCGACCTAAACGAAAAAGGCGTTACCGGGACGCGGGTGGAGATTCAGGTGCCGGAGGAGAGGTAAAAACCGGTGTTAACAGAAATTAAGTGAAAAAAGGACCTTTTTTAAAACAGTTAACATATTGTATATTAATTTTTAACTTTTATTAAATCCTCTATTTAAATGTTTGTTTCAACTTTACTGCAAATAACTAAAAATCAATAATTATGAGAAAATTTACTCCTCTTTTCATTGCATTCCTTTTTGCAATTATCTCAACTGCAGGAAATGCCCAAACCTTAAAATTCGGGCACATCGATTTACAGGCGTTGATTCAGGACATGCCGGAGCGTGAAACCGTTGAAACCGAATTCAATGGATTCCAGAAAGACCTGGAAGATATTTTGGGCGAAATGCAAAAAGATTATCAAACCAAACTGGGAGAACTGGAACAACTGGGTGAAGAAGTTTCTGAACTGAAACGAAATGCCAAAATTTCTGAATTGCAGAATTTACAGGAACGTATTCAAGGCTATCAAATGAATGCCCAACAGCAAATTCAGCAGAAGTATCAGGAGTTGCTTAATCCGCTGTACGAGAAAGCACAGGTAGCAATAAATGAAGTTGCCCGGGAACAGGAATTGATTTACGTTTTTGAAACGAGTTCCAATGTGGTGTTGTATAAATCAAATCATAGTATCGATTTATTTCCGATGGTTAAGCAACAACTGGGGATTGAATAAATGAATTTTAAAAAAAGGAAATTACCGTAATTTCGTACCAAAAACCAAAAATTACTACCATGAAAAAATTAATTGTAACCTTCGCATTTCTCAGTTTCATTCTTTTTAGCCACGCCCAAAAAGTAATTGAAAATCCCGGCTTTAACGGAACAACTTCTCCAAACGTGAAGATTTCCAAAATTGTTTTAAGCGATACTGCTACGGTGTTGGATTTTGTAGTTCATTCACGACCCAACTCCTGGATTTTTATCCCTAAAGAAACATGGATTAGAAACAGCAGTGGCGGCGAAAAATTATTCGTAAAGTACGGAGAAGGAATAGAGATAAACGAGCGTCATTCAACCGGCGAAACCGGGATAAACAAATATTCCCTCTGTTTCCCTCCGTTGGGAAATGAAGTTGAAAAAATTGATTACGAAGAAAACCAGTGGAAGATATATGATATTGAACTGGTTCCTCAGGAACATTTTTCCATTTTCCCGGAAGCCTTACTTGGCAATTGGTTTCGTACCGACGGAAGTAATGAATGGGTGTACGGATTTTATGACGATTGTGCGGTATGCGAAAGCGAAATATGGAAACAAGTCCTTATAAATCAAAAAGACAATATCTATACTATACTGATGAAGGCGGGCGATAAAAACAAAAAGCTTTTCGTTCAGCCCGATGGAGATAAATTGCTAATTGGTTCGGAAAAAAATAATCTGAACCCTTTTAGCCGCGAAAAGACAGTAAACACCGATTATGTTGGCTCTGATGATGAGGATTTTCAACTGCCGGTTTTTAAAAATGATTCCGCCGTTTATAAGGGTTACCTCAGGGGTTACAATCCAAAAATGGGAGCAACAGGGATGGTATTTGTAAACAACATCATTTCGGGTGAACAGGAATCGAATCTGATTACCGTCAATTCCGATGGCACTTTTCACGCGGCGTTTCCAATGCTCTACCCGCAAACAGTTTACGTCCGGTTTTTAGGTATGGCAGAAGAGGTTTTTTTCGAACCCGGAGAAACAACTTTTCAGTGTTTTGATTTAACCAGCGATAACAGGAATGGACTAAATTATCTCTTCATGGGGGAAAGTGCACGGGTAAATAATGATTTAATGGCCATGAAATCAATCCGTTTTTTTGATTACCAGGATATGACGAACAAAATTCTGGACATGTCGCCGGAGGAATATACTGAATATGTTCAGGAAACAGAAAACAGAGAGTTACAGGCGCTGAAAGATTATGTGCAAAATAATACAGTTTGTAAAAAGGCGTTACAGATAAAGGAGATGAAAATCAGTTTCGATTCATGGAAAAATATTCTATCCTATAATATGAACCGGACTTCGGCTTATCGCCAAATTAACAAGGTCCCCCGCGACCAGCGCGAAATTCCGCTCGAAAAGGTGGAACTGGAAAAGGAATTTTTTGGATTTATAGATGCTGAAGAAGTGAACAATCCACTGGCGTTAATAACAGGTGGCGATTACTATTTTTTCATTAACCGGTTGAAGTTTTCTGACCCGGTGCGCACAACCGGACCTGTGTCGGCTGATAACATCGATAAAATTTTCGAAGGTTTCGAAACCAGAAATATTATTGTCGATCCTAAAGTAAGGGATTTAATGGTAAAACTAAATGAGAGTGAAACAAATGAGGAGCGGGAAGAAATAATAAAAGGTGATTCTGCCATTTATTATGGATTTTTGGAAAAACATAAAGAAGTTTACCGGGAGATTTCAATGGAAATTTTTAATGAAATACGTGAAAAGCATCGTAGGGAAGGATTTAGTGAACACTTTGGTATGGAAGGTGGTTTGGCTATGGACATCATGAAAGCACAGGATGTTTCACAGCGAATGGAATCAAGTTTTGAACCATTGGCTGATTATCAAATTGAAAACCTGCGCAGTGACATTGAAAGTCCATTTATCGTTGATTATTTGCTGGATCAAAGCGCTGAACTTGAAAAAGAAATTGCCCGGAAAGAAGAGGCATTCAGTAATAAATCGGGTTTTGTGGTGAATGAAACCCCTGATGCAAAAGGTGGAGACCTGTTCGATACCATCATGAAAAAATACGAGGGGAACCTGATTTTTGTCGATTTCTGGGCCACATGGTGTGGCCCCTGCCGCTCGGGAATGGAAAAAATAAAGCCGCTGAAAGAAGAACTGAAAGACAAAAACATCAGGTTCGTTTACCTTACCAATCCGTCTTCACCAAAGAAAACCTGGAAGATGATGTTGCCCGATATCGACGGGGAACATTATTACCTCACGCAGGATGAATGGAACAAAATGGCCGCCCGGTTTAAAGTAAGCGGAATTCCGCACTACGTGCTGGTAGGAAAAGACGGTTCTGTGCTTAAAGACAAAGTCTATTTTGCTTCGTCGAATACGGAATTGAAGAAGATGTTTGAGGAGAATTTGGATTGATTGATAAAAAAGTAATCCTGTTGAATTATTTTAAATCTTTAAAATTTATATTATGAACTTTATGAACTTAATGCCATTCTTTCCGATTCTGATTGTTGTTTTCTGGTTGGCAATACTATTTGCAGTTCTTTATTTGATTAATAAATGGGTGAATGCAATAATTTCTTTGAGGCGGCAACAGAATGACCTGTTAAGGGAGATTATTAAAAAGATGGATTCCAAAGAATGAAACAGTATACACTTATAATTTATAGGTGGCGTTGCTGCTTTTCGGAATGGTTTAAAGCAGAAAAATTTGCCTGACCAATATAATAGTACTCCTTTTAAAATGAAAACAATACGATTAATACTCACATTTTACAAATCCTTTGCATTTACAAGTTTGCTAATAACCTTTATTTGTCTGGGGCTTTTGTATGGTTTTGGTGCAAAAGGGATTCATATGATCCAGGTACTAATTTGGTTTAAGATTTTTACCCTTGTTGCAACAGTTTATTCAGTGAACGTTTATAAGAAGAATGAATTTTACTATTACAAAAATCTGGGCCTGTCAAAACTTACATTGTGGATTTCGGTTTTGACAACTGATTTTCTTATTTTTTTAATTTCCATAATAATTTTAGCACAGTACCTTCATGAAGCACTCCCTGGAAGTTGACAGTATAATTCTTGAATTTGACACAAAAAGAGTGCTGCAGGATATTTACCTCAGGACTGAAACCGGGAAAATAACCGGTATTCTCGGCCGAAACGGTTCAGGAAAAACCTGTTTAATGAATGTTATTTACGGAGAGCTAAAAACAAATAATAAGTCAATTCGTCTGGATGGAAAAGCGATTTATAGTGGATACCGGAATCCCGGAACTTTTAGATATTTACCTCAATTCAATTTTATTCCGGGTAGTTTGAAAATAAAGAGAGTTTTTAAAGATTTCAATATCGATTTTTCTCAGTTCATTGGCTACTTCCCTGAATTTGAAAAATATTACAATTACAGGATTAGGAATCTTTCCGGAGGTGAAAGCAGAATTGTTGAAATTTATGCAATTCTTGCTTCCAACACAAAATTTTGCATGTTGGACGAACCATTCTCACAAGTCATGCCGGTACATGTTGATACAATAGAAAACATTATAAAAGAAGAAAAGCATAACAAAGGTATTGTCATTACCGACCATTTATATGAACATGTTATAGAAATTTGCGATGAGATTTATGTGATAGCAAATGGTAAAACATACCTGATAAAAGATAGAAATGAATTAAAAAATCTTGGATATATTAATAAAAATTAAAAAATAGAACACCGGGAAACTGGAACCTTAATAATTAAATTAGCCATAAAATGAAAATTCATTTTTTAATTATTCTTGTAATAGGAACGATTGGTTGTAAGCAAAATAACAATATTAAGAATTCTGTTACTGATAAAGAGGATGTTAAGCATCGGGTTACAATGCCAAAACCGGATTTCTATAAAAATCTTTATACTCAGGAGTTGCTAAATGAGTCTGAAATTAAAAACTTTAGAAATTCTCTGATTCAGGACTATCCTGATTCAATTAAGCATAAGTTTAGATTCATTATGATGTTTCATCGGATGGTAGATTCTGCTGGGTACAAAATTCAACCGTTTAGTTATGATTTAAGAATTGGTACTGATTACATAAAAAGATATTATTCATACGACAAGATTGGAATGAATATCTCTCCGAGAGAATTCCGTACGATTAAAGGGAAGCTTATTCAAATTGGTGGAGAACAATCGAAACCTACAATGATTAATCTATGGTTTACAAGATGTAGAGGATGTGTTCAGGAAATTCCTGCATTAAATGAATTACAAAAAAGATACAAGCGAAAAGTAAATTTTGTAGCCATGACCTTTGATGATGCAACAGAAGTTGAAAAATTTCTCGAAAAGAAAAAATTTAAATTTCATCACATTACAAAAGCAAGATCAATGATCAATGAAATCGGAACTAAACCTTATCCGGAAAATATTTTTACTGACAAATTCGGAAATATTACACATATTGAACGTGGGCTGCCTTACAATGAAAATAGTGATATGGATGTTGTTTTAGAACATTTTGAATCTATAATTGAAGAATTACTGACAAATTCGAGATGAGTGATTGGAAAGAAGCCCTGTCAAAAAATTTTAATTAGAAAAAATGGAAACAACTTTTTATAATAAAGTGCCATATTCAAGAGCGGGGTCAATGGTTTCCGAGCCGCAGATTCTCGCATCGCCGTTCAGTCCTGCCGGACAGGAACGCTCTCCGAAATCCGCTACGAAAAATTGGCACCAGAGCGTTCATTTTTACAGGTTAACAGTTCATTTATTAAACTTTGAAAAAAATCAATTGCACTGATTATAAGTATATCGTAGTTTTAAATCAGATATAGTTAAAACTTCAATCTGGTTTTTAGTTTAAATATGATAATTATGCAGGAAATAATTGAAATAGTAAAAAAGTCTGGTTAAACCTGGTTTGGGGGGTAGATTAAAACTATTATGACATTCTTCATCGATAACCAAACGTTAAATGATCTCGAGCTCTTCCCGATACGGGGGAGAGCCAACTCCATATTTGATTGTTACAACTGCACGGAAACGAAAGGTGGAAGTGAAGTTTTGCACAAATACTTCCGGTTTCCTGTAGCAGACATTGAATTTCTGGAGCAACGAAAACAACAAATCATTTTTTTTCTTCAAATGTTTTGAAACAATATTAATAAATGAAATGGCAGAATACGATTATAAGCTGAAAAATGGGATTTCCAGCGAGCGGTTAGGATTAAAAATTATAGAAAGCGAAAACATTAAAGCCATTCTTGAAAGCGTGGTTGAGCAACAACAATTGAATACCGAAAAAACTGATGAAAGAAAATAGTTGAGAGCAAATGCAAGAACATGGAAATAGTAAGCCGATGTCTGAAAAAGTAGTCCGAACGTAACCTGTTACAAATGTTCAAATTCATTGGGCTGTTGGTGTGATTTTTGCTGTGGGAAAATATCTTTTCAATAAAACTAAAATGAAACTATTTTTATCCTTTTCCTTCACAATTTCAATCTGCTTTGCTGTTAGCAGCCAGACATTGCAAAGCCCAAATTCAGAAATTGGTACCACCCTTTACGAAAAATTGTATCTCCACATCGACAGGGAATTTTATTCACCGGGGGACGACATTTGGTTTAAATCGTACCTGGTAAGCGGAATAAATCACAGACTGATACCCGGTTATAAAAATGTATATGTACAACTGGTAGCCGATGATGGCAGGATAATTGACCAGCAGATGATGCTGTCTATCTATGGGACTTCCAACAATGATTTCCATCTCCCGGACACTCTCCCAACAGGCCAGTACACCATCAGAGCTTATACCAAATATTTGCAGAACTTTGAAGAGGAAAGCCTCTTCCACCAGAAGATTAATGTTTCGCGTACTACCGATTTGCCGGAGGTCAAAGAAAATCAGGAAGAAAACAACATTATTGATATTTCCTTTTTGCCCGAAGGCGGTAACCTGGTTATGAATACCGCCAATTATATAGCTTTTAAAGCCATCGGTAAATCGGGGAAGGGGTTTCCTGTTACCGGAAAGGTTGTGGATGAAACAGGCCGGGAAGTGGTAACTTTTGAGAGCACTTACAGGGGAATGGGCAAGTTTTTACTGATGCCGCAGGAGGGAAAAAAATACATTGTCCAAATCGACGGTTATCCCGGTTTGAGGGTTCAGCTTGAGGATGCCCGTTTTGATGGCGTTGCTCTTCATTACCAGACAAATGGAGATAATTTGCAATTCATCCTCAACCGTAACTTTAAGGCGGGAAACAAACGGCTACTGACACTGCTGGCTTCACACAAAGGAAAGTTACTTTTTCAGGAAACCATCGTAATGAAAGACTTTCAGCACGCTGTAACTGTTTATAAAGGTTTTTTTCCACAAGGTATATCAAAGATCACACTGTTGGATGAACAGGAGAACATTCAGGCCGAGCGGCTTATATTCGTTAGGAATTCCGGAGAAAGAAATCTCATGATAACATCGGATAAAAAGGAATACCAACCGCGGGAAAAAGTTGAATTGCAACTTGAATCCCTGCTGGATTCAGAAGAAGACAGTATCGTAGCCGGACTTTCACTGGCAGTGGTTAACGAGGATTATTTCAGCATGGGCGGTAAAAGCCAGTCGATTGAAAGCTACCTGCTTTTGGATTCGGAGCTGAAAGGGCCGCTCGAATCGCCTGCTTCCTGCTTTACAGATGAGGAAAACATAACTTCTGATGAGAAACTCGACCTGGTTATGATGGTTTATGGGTGGAGGAGGTATTACTGGGACGAGCTGAAAAATTATTTCAACAAGCCGCTGGCAGACTGGAACGATACCGGACTCACCATTGAAGGTGAAGTGAAAACTTTGTGGGGCGGGAAACCGGTTTCTGGAGGAACCGTTGAACTGGGGCCGTTTTCCAGTCAGTTCCTCATATTAAAAGACACAACCGATGATTGGGGAAGGTTCCGTTTCGACCGGATATTCCTGAGGGACTCAGCCCATGTAATGATAAATGCCTTCAACAAAAAGGACAGGCAGAATGTGGAGATTTTCTATGAACCTGCACCTCTGTTCGATTCGGCAGTTTCAGCCTTCAAACTTAACAGGGTTGCCCGGCAAATTGAAAGGCATGAAGGATACAGCCAGACCAGTTTCAGACGCCACCTGGCAGAACGGGAATTTATGCTTGAGCACGGCAGTATTCTTCTGGGAGAGGTGGATGTAATTGAGGAATACAGAACAGGCCCGGTAGTTACGGGAACACGTGGATTTCGTGACAGGGAATTTACTCTTTCCGAAAACGATAAGCAGTATAGCAACATTATAAGATATATGGAATTTGAGGTGCCGGGAGTGTTTGTAAATGAAGTAGATTCGATAAAATTAGGTGCGTCAATGGAATCTCCTGTTTTTTTTGTTGATGATGTATGGGCTTCTTTTGATATTGTGAGAAATTTGCCTATGGATGAGATTGTAAAAGTTGAAATATTTAATCCCCAACTCAGAATTGGGCTTGTAGGAGAATGGGATGAACCCGGATTGCCAAAAGACGGTGGTGTCATATCCATTTTAACCAAAAACCGGTTCGGCGTTTTTCCTCATAAATTTGTAAGAAACATAAACGGTAGAATAGTTCCCCGGATTCAGGGGTTCCGGCAGGCACGGGAATTTTATTCCCCACAGTATCCTCTGGCAGAGCAGGATTCCATAGTGAAACCTGATCAACGGCCAACCCTCTTTTGGGAACCGTTTGTATCATTGGAAAAAGGTCAGAAAAGACTCGGGTTTCATGCATCAGAAATGACAGGTCAATACCGGGTAATTGCTGAAGGAATCAGCGCAAAAGGAAAGATTATCCATAGTACCGCACTGGTGAATGTTGCTGCACCTGCCAGGTAAGATTAAAATGGTGAATAAACCCTGTAAAGGAAATTATGAGACTCAAATCCATCATCGTTGACGACGAAAAGCACGGGCGGGAGAACCTGGCCGGAATCCTGCGGGAGTATTGCCCGGAGGTGGAGGTACTGGGCGAAGCGGCTTCGGTGGAAACGGCGCTGTCGTTTATCCGGGAGCAGCCGCCCGACCTGGTTTTTCTCGATATTGAAATGCCCCGCGCCAATGGGTTTCAACTGCTGGAGCATTTGCAGGATTTCAGTTTCGAGGTGATTTTTGTTACTGCCTACGACAACTACGCCATCAAAGCCATCCGGTTTTCTGCTGCCGACTACATCCTGAAACCCATCAACCGTAACGACCTGAAATTTGCCGTGGAGAAAGTGGCCGAACGCATCCGTGAAAAGCAGGACAACCACCGGATGAAACAACTCTACCACAACCTGAATCAACCCGGCAACCCGCGCATCGGCCTGCCGGCAGGCGACCGCATCGAATATGCCGGTGTGGGCAAAATCGTGCGTTGCCAGGGCGAAGGGAATTATACACATATTTATTTTGACGACGGCAAACACCTGCTGGTGGCCAAAACGCTGGTGGAGTTCGAAGACTTGCTGCAGGAATTTGGTTTCGTACGTGCACACAAAACGCATTTGGTAAACCTGAAACACGTGGCCGCCTTTTTGAAATCCGGCAGCCTGTTAAAACTTAAAAACGGAGAGCAAATTCCGGTGTCGCGCAGAAGAAAGGAAAACGTAATAGATAAATTAAAATCGAAATTATGAAAAAGAATGTTTGGGTTATTGGTTTTTTGTTGCTTGCAATGTTTGCCTGCAAAAACGACAAATCCGTTTGCTATTTAAGCGGAAAAATTGAAAATGTACCTGATTCAACCTTGCTTTATCTCACGGAATATGATTCCCGGATATTAAAGGATTCATTTATAGTTGTGAATGGTAAATTTAATCACCAGTTTCCTCTTCAGCAACCGAAGAAGTTTTTTTTGCACAATAAAGGGAATCGCTTTGATTTCAGAGATCGGAAAATAATCTGGCTCGAACCTTCTGAAATTAAAATTGTTGGGGATTTTTCATTTATAAAGAATTTTAAAATTGAAGGTTCTCAATCTCAAACTGAATTTGAAACCTACGCTCAACTTGTTGAAAAATATACCAAACAGATAAATGCTTTAAAAGAAGAAATTCATTTTGCCACGGATAAGAAGTCTGTAGAGAATAAGATTGATTCACTAAGTGCAGTTCAAAAAAATGAATTTAAAAAGTATTTGCAGGCAAACAAAAATTCATTTGTTGTATTGTCGGTCTTGCACGATGAAAGTTATTTTGCAGACAGGAAATTAACAAAAATGGATGTGGGAGAAATTTACAGAAACATGCCGGTTTCGATGAAGCAAACTACACAAGGTGTTGAAATAGAAAAGTATATTGGACTTCCGGAGGTGCCTCAAATTGGCGAAAAGGCGTTGGAAATCATTCAGCTTACACCGGGAGGAGATACAATTAAACTATCTGATTTCAGGGGTAATTATGTGCTGATTGATTTTTGGTCGTCGACATGCGGGCCGTGCAGGGCAGAACATAAAAACCTTAGAGACTACCATAAAAAGTATCACCAAAAAGGATTCGAAATTTTAAGCGTTTCGGGCGACAATAACAGGGAGTATTGGATAAAAGCTATTGCAGAGGATTCGCTTACATGGACAAATGTTTCTGATTTAAAAGGCTGGAAAAATGAGGCATTTTTGAAGTATGATGTGAAAATGATTCCTTACAAGGTGCTGATTGACAGAGAAGGCAAAATATTAATGAACCAGATTTTATGCAGTGAAAACTGGGAATTGGTATTAGCTGAACTTTTTGAAGAGAAAACTCTTCAGGCTGCTAATTCCCCTCTGGTAAAATAAAACCTTATTTTTATTTTCCTGACCTTAGTAGAGTACGTTCAGCCCAGATGATTCTGACCTTATTACTTTATTAAAAAGAAACATAACGTTTTCAAAATGAACAAAATAAAAACCAAAATTCTACTAATTACCTCCGTTCTGGCAGCCATCGCCCTGCTTGTTTTTGCCCTTCGTCCCGGAAAAGAAAAAACCGAATCGCTGGTAAAATTAAACGCCTCGGTAACTTTCGACGGAGAACGTTTTTCTGTTTCCAACAACGACACTACCGATTATCTGAATGCCGAAATGACGGTGAACGGCTACTATAAACTCACCGGACTAAACCTGCACGCCGGTGAAACCTACACCCTTTGGCCGGTGGAGTTTGCCCACATCAACAGAATGCGGATGCCTGTAAAACAAATCCCGCTGCAGTTTTCCATTTGGTGTGAACTGAGTGACGGAAGAAACGGGTTTTATTCAAAAAAGCTAAAGTAAAATTTTTAACTGGCAAAAACCATTTGTTTTTGTTTCTAAAATGCACTATTTTTGATGCAGAATAGAAATAAATGAGCTGGCAACAGATTTTAAAAGCCGATGAATTATCTGGAATTTAAAAACAGGATGTTTGATTTAGGGTGTTTTAATACGCACCAGGTTTATGCCTGGAAGCCGGATTTTGACAGGAACAATTTTGTCCGTTGGACAAAAAAAGGCCTTTTAATTCGATTACGACAGGGGTATTACACATTCCCTGAGTACAAAAGCAAACCTGACTTCACCCTGTTCTTTGCAAACCGTATTTATCGTCCTTCATACATAAGTTTACATACTGCCCTGGCATTCTACGGGATTATTCCTGAAGCAGTGGTGCAGATAACAAGCGTTACCTCGCTTAAAACAGCAAGTTTTAAAAATGAATTCGGTGAGTACGAATACAAAAGTGTCAGGAAGGAATTAATGTTTGGTTATGATATCAAACCTGTTGCCAATGGACAGTCACTACAACTTGCCCAGCCCGAAAAGGCTTTGCTGGACCTGCTGTATCTCTATCCTTTTTTCAATACAGAACAGGAAATGGAAGATTTACGACTTGACGAGGATTTTTTAATGGATGAACTCGATCTCCAACGATTGGAAAATTACCTGTCAAAATTTAAAAATAAAGCTCTCCAAAAAAGGGTGAAACTATTAAAAAATACATACGGCTTATGATGCAACCGGAATTGATAAAAAACTTCTTTCCCGCAGAAATAAGAGAGAACGCCTCATTTCAAAAATATATGCTGAAAGAATATATCCAGCTATTAATTCTGGATTTTCTTTCCACAACCCCATTTATTAAAAAGATAGCTTTTATTGGGGGAACATATTTAAGACTGGTAAAAGGGATCGATCGTTTCTCTGAAGATCTGGATTTTGATTGCAAAGACTTTTCAAAAGAAGAATTCATGGAAATGACAGATGCTGTAATAAACTTTTTAAAGCGTGATGGGTTGCGGGTTGAAGTACGTGATCGTGAAAATAAAAAACTGACAGCCTTTCGCAGGAATATCCATTTTCCCGAAATGCTTTTTGAATTAGGTCTTTCAGGACATAAAGAGGAACGATTTTTAATTAAAATTGAAAGTGAAGATCAGCAAACGGCCTACAAACCAGTATTAGTCAATATCAAGGGTTGTGGGTTTTATTTCCCGTTTCCTGTTCCTCCTGATGGTGTAATATGCTCAATGAAAATCTCTGCAATGCTTTCCCGCAGGAAAGGAAGGGATTTCTATGACGCGATGTTTTTGCTTGCACAAACTCAACCAGATTATTCTTTTCTTGCCGAAAAGCTAAATATTCATAATCTGGAGGAATTGAAAACTGTAGTGGTGAAAACCTTAAAAACAGTCGATTTAAATATGAAAAAGAGAGACTTTGAACACTTGTTATTTAATAATAGAAGCAGTGAGCGCATTCTTTCGGTTGGAGATTTTTTTCAGGATTTAAAATAATCACTATAATAACACAACCCGGGAAAAACTCCCGGGCTGCGTTGTTAAATCTGAGTTTTTAAGGTAGTAATGAACAGATTACCCCATCGGGAAATCCTTCGTCATGGCATTGTATTTTATTTGTAAAGTGGCAAAATAAGGTAGGTATAAATAAAACATCCCACACAAATTCCGAATGCAAATTCAAGCGTGGCAAAAAACACCAGAATGCCGGCCACAACCATCGAGGCGGTGTAAAGTTGCAGCAAAAACAGGGTGGCAATTACCAGTGTCATAATGAAACCCATTCGGGCGGCAAAAATTTTGGGCGCTTTGTCGATGGGTTTTTTGCTCAGTTGCAGCAGTTTTGCCAGGCCTGTACTTAAAAAACTCACCGGACTTATCTTTGCATTAGTGAATGCCCGTATGAAAAAATCGGCCAGCAAAACCAGCGGAAAAATCACCGAGTTAAATACAAATCCGGCGGCTACAATCAGAATGGTGAAAAATGCATTCAGCCGGGTAAGGCGCTCGTTCACCATTTCATTGGATATGGGGCATATTAATTGTTTCATCTTAAACATTTTTTCGGTTATCCATCGTTTAAAACATCAAATTAAACACAAAAAAGTATTTTATCCGAATAAAGGGACGAAAAATGTATGGGTTCCTTACAATAAATTAACTCTCACCAACCCGAAAATTGTGCTACTTTTGCAGCAAAATTTTCGCATGAAGCAGGTTTTGATACTACTTTTTTTACTGACATTTTCGGTTTCGGCAATGGCACAAAACGAAGTTGGCCCCGAAGGGCACAAACTGATTTGGTTTGCGCTTGTTTTGGTTGTTGCAGGAATTGTTGCCTTTTTTTGGGCAAATTCAGGGAAAAGCAAACCCGGCTTCAAAATTCCCTTTTTTAACAAGCCAAAAGTAAATGTGGAGCTGACAAAAGACCGGATGTATTACCCCGACTATATTGAACTTACCTTAACCAACACAGGAAAAACCGATGTGGATATTGGTACGCCATTGCTGGTTTTCAGCGGAATGTGGTACAGCCGGAAATTTAAACTGAAAGGCACCAATAACAATCACTATTACCCGTTATACCTGATGCAGGGACAGAATCATAGGCTGAATATCGATTTAAACCGGTTTTACGGATTCGACAGAACCCTGAAAAAACTGCCCCGTGTAAAAGTGGTGGTTTCGGATGTGAACGGAAAAAAGCTGGGCAGCCGGAAAGTGCTTCTTCGTAAAACGTTATTTAATGTATAATGAGAGACTGGAAATTTAACCATATTGATTTTTCAACTTACCCCTGTTATGCCGGAGATGATTTGGGCGTTTTCTGGACACCGGAAAAAACGATAGTGAAAATATGGGCTCCAACTGCCAAAATGGTGGAGTTCAGGCTTTATAAAGACGGAAAAACCGGCGAGGCTTTTCATAAAACACAGCTCCAGACCAGTGGCGACGGTACCTGGGCAACGATTCTTTCGGGTGATTACGAAGGTAAATTTTACACATTCCGGATTGATGACGGCGAATGGCTGGAGGAAACGCCTGATATTTATGTCCGGTGTGTAGGTGTAAATGGTTTGCGGGGAATGATTTTTAATCCGGCAAAAACCGACCCCGAAGGCTGGGGGCACGACAAAAGTCCTGAACTAAAGCACTTTACCGATGCCGTGATTTACGAAACCCATGTACGTGATTTTTCCATTTCCGAATCGTCGGGGATTGAACACAAAGGGAAATTTTTAGGTTTTACGGAAGAAAATACGCAGTCGCCGGAAGGCATGACCACCGGCCTGTCGCATCTTAAAGACCTTGGAATTACCCATATACACCTGCTTCCGGTGAATGACTTTTTTACGGTGGACGAGGAAAAACCGCTGGAAAAATACAACTGGGGGTACGACCCGCTGCATTACAACGCACTGGAAGGTTCTTATGCCACCAATCCGCATAACGGAACCATTAGAATAAAAGAGTTTAAAAAGCTGGTGCAGGCTTTGCATGCTGCCGGAATTGGTGTGGTGCTCGATGTGGTTTACAACCATACCTATTTTGCCAAAGAATCGGTTTTCAATCAAACGGTGCCGGGTTATTTTTACCGGCAAAAATCCGATGGTTCGTTTGCCAATGCCTCGGGTTGCGGAAACGAGCTTGCAACCGAAAGGACCATGGTGCGGAAATACATCATCGACTCGCTCAAATACTGGGCCGAAGAGTTTCACATCGATGGGTTCCGGTTCGATCTGATGGGCATTTACGACCTGGAAACCATGAAAGCCATCCGCAAAGAGTTGCCGGAATTGTTGCTTTACGGCGAAGGCTGGACCGCCGATCAAAGTCCTATGCCCGAGGATCAGCGGGCGGTAAAACGAAATCTTCACCAGTTGCCAGGCATAGCCGCGTTTAACGACGATTTCCGCGATGCGCTGAAGGGAAACCACAGCAGCAAAAAAACCAAAGGTTTTGTGAGCGGTCTCGATCTGCGGGAGGAAGCAGTGAAGTTTGGAGCAGTAGCGGCTGTAAATCACCCTGAAATTGTGTATGATTATGTGGAAACCTCGAAACAACCCTGGGCAACACAACCCGATCAATGTGTGAATTACGCCTCGTGCCACGACGATTACACGCTTTGGGATAAGTTGAAATCAAGTTGTCCGAAAGCCACTGACGAGGAAATGCGGAAAATGGTAAAACTGGCCGGTGCGCTGGTGCTTACTTCGCAGGGTATTCCGTTTTTGCACTCGGGCGTGGAATTTTGCCGGACTAAAGGCGGAAATCCCAATTCCTACAAGTCGCCCGATTCGGTCAATCAAATCGACTGGAGTCGCAAAAAAGAGTACCACGATGTTTTTGAATACTACCGCAACCTGATTCTGTTGCGCAAAAACCACCCGGCATTCCGGATGACCGATATCAGTCAGATTCAAAAATACATTCACTTTTGTACAGAATATAAAATTGGTGCGGTGAGTTATTGCATCGAAGGCGCTGCGGTTGGCGATTCGTGGAAAAATATTGTCATGCTGTTTAACGGGAGCCAAAAGGATGTTTTGCACCCGCTGCCCGAAGGCCATTTCAGAATTGTGGTTAAAGGAGATGAATTTTTGGAAGAAAACCAGGGCGAAGTGGTTTCAGGGGAGGTCAAAGTGCAAGCTGTTTCGGTGATGATTCTAATCAAAAAAGAAGATTAAATCCGGCATCCTTTGTTTTGAATTTTTCAATTTCAGCTTTAAAAAATTTCAGTTGCTGCGAAGCGATAAATTGCCTGAAAATTTCCGGGTCTTTTTTTTCTTCGGTTTCGTTCAGTGCATGGATATATTCCGCCCGGTCTTCCGTGAAAATTTTAATCAGCGGTTCATTTTGGTACAACTGAATGTAATTCATCATCAGCCGTGATGCCCTTCCGTTTCCATCGCCCCAGGGGTGAATATTGACCAGATTGTAATGAACATCGGCTGCCAGTTTTAAAACTTCCGTGCCTTCTGTTGTATTCAGTTTTTCGTTTACATTGCTGCATAATTTTTCAAGTAAATCAGGCACTTTCTTAAAATCCGGAAATTTTTTTTATCCACATAACCCTGTGTGCGACGCAATTCACCTTTTGAGGTATCAAAATTTCCTGAAATGGTTTTTACAATTCCTCCGGTATTTTTCAAAATCATCGCAGCCACTTCAATTAAAAAGGGAATGGAAAAAATTCGTTTTTGCCGGGCCTGTTCGTGAATAAAGAGAAACGCATGAAAATGGTCTTTCAGCATTAAGTGGTCGGTTAGCGGTTTCCCTTTTGCGGTGATATTTTTTTCAAGAAGAAGTCGGGTGTCGTTTTCATCCAGCGAACAACCTTCAATTTTTGTGGAATTCCAGACAATGGAAATCATGCTGAATGTGGAATAATTTTGGTTCTCATCCAAATTCAGGTTAAGGTATTCCTTTTTGTATTTTTCCAGCTCTTCCCACATAAAGTACATTGTTTGAATTTTACTTCAAAAGTAAACATTTCAAGCTATTGCACGACAAGTTAAAAGAAATTCATCTTTTTGAAAACCCGCCGGTAGTGGTAGCCATAAATGGTGTAGGTGATGGCCAGCGGAAAAACTTTCGGTTTACGGAACAAACTCCAGAAGAAAAGTCTCCAGTAATGCTTCCGCGAACTGTCGAACACCCCGATGATAAACATGGATTTAACCACTGCCAAAAATTTATTGAACGTAATTTTGGTTTTGTTTTTCACCTGCGGCTGAAAATCTTTCAGAAAGTGTTTAACCCGCTGATAAAAAGGCTCTCCGCCGTAAATTCCGCGGATAACTTCGCCATAGCCGGCAACCAGTTTTTCAATACCCATTTTAGGGATGAAGTTGGTGGTGGCATCGGTGTTGTCGCCGCTCATTTTGCTTAAAATCCTGCCTTCTTTTTGTAAACGCTGATAAAGCCTCGATTTGGTCGGGGCATTCAGCAGTCCAATCATGGCAGAAACAATTCCGGTATTTTGAATGAAATCAATTTGTTGCTGAAAAATATTCGGTGAATCGTTATCGAATCCAACGATAAAACCGCCCAAAACTTCCATGCCGTTTTTCTGAATGGTTTTTACACTGTCTGCCAGGCTTCGGTTTCTGTTTTGAACCTTGTTGCATTCCTCCAGGCTCGATTCCTGCGGCGTTTCAATTCCCACAAAAACGGAAGAGAAACCGGCTTTTGTCATCAATTCCATCAACTCCGGGTCGTCGGAAAGGTTTACCGAAGCTTCGGTGGTAAAAGAAAACGGATTTCCATGAAGTCGTCTCCAATTTATCAGAGCGGGTAAAAGGTCTTTTTTCAGTTCCTTTTTTTTGCCAATAAAATTGTCGTCCACAAAAAAGATGTCGCCGCGCCAGCCTTGCTGATAAAGTCGCTCAAGTTCTGTTAATACCTGAGTGGTTGTTTTTGTGCGCATTTTATGCCCCAGCATGGCTGTAATATCGCAAAATTCGCAATTGAACGGACACCCGCGGGAATACTGAATGCTTTTGGATGAGTAATCGGCAAACCGGATGAGAGAGTAATCGGGCGGCGGAGACTGAGTAATGTCGGCAAACTCATTCGTTTGATAAATTTTTTTGGGAAACCCTTTTTGTAAATCTGCCAGAAACAGGGGAAGGGTAATCTCCGCCTCGTTTAACACCAGGTGGTCCACCGATTCAAATTTTTCAGAATCTTCAGTGAACAAAGGTCCGCCGGCTACAATTTTTTTCCCCAGCGATTTGCAGCGACTGATAATCTCAAAGGCCGATTTAATCTGGGCCGACATGGCGCCCACAAAAATATAATCGGCCCAAAGAATGTCCTTCGTTTTCAACGTTTTCACATTCAGGTCGATGAGTTTTTTCTCCCAATCGCCGGGTAGTAAAGATGCAATCGTTAACAAGCCAAGCGGTGGGTTGGCTGCTTTTTTCGACACAAATTTCAGGGCATATTTAAAACTCCAGAACGTGTCGGGATACTCCGGATAAACAAGCAGGATTTTCATCTCATTGTAATTTTTTATTTATTCGAAGTTATTACGCTTTCAGGTAACAGTAAAATTTAAGTGACTGGTGGATGAAAAGTGTGATTATTAATGTTTTTTGGGGTTGAATGCGACTGGTAAGGGACGAATGGCATCCGTCACTGCGGCTGTTCGAGCGCTTCTCTCACTTTTAGCACATACTGTCGCGACACATTTACAGCCCGCGAATAATCGAGCAAATCAAGTTTCAGGCCCTCGGCGGTTTTGTTTACTTTCTGAATGCAGTTGATGTTAACAACCGATGAGCGATGGCACCGGATGAGGAACGGGTATTGTGACAAAAGTTGTTCTGCATAAGCCAGTGTGTTCCGAATCATTGTCCGGCTCACTTTTTCATTTTGTTTGTAAATAATTTCGATGTAATTGCCTGCAGATTTAATGAGAATAATTTGTTCCGGGAAAAGAAAAAACCGCTCCGACTGGTTTTCCGATTCAAATTCAATTCCGTTTAATGCGTCAATATCAGGTTCATTTATTTCGGAATTTTTGTTTTGCGCCATAAATGACTGAAGCTTGTTTTTCAGGAATTTGTATTCGTTGACAATGACCAGCACGGCAACCGAAGCCGCAGAAATTAAAACAATGTTCACTGCAATATGAAAGTTTATCCCGATTTTTCCCACGTAACGTGCGTAAAACGAAAAGGCCACCGAATTTAAAACCAGAAAAATCAGATGCAGAAAAACTTCCTTTTTTACCGTCCATTTTTCAGGTTGAAACCAACCGGGTAAAACAGATGGAATAACAATCCGGCAAACAGCCAGCAGCAAAAGGTGAATGACCCCGAAACCGGCAAGGATTAAAAGTTTTCTGTTGAATTCATCAACCGGAGGATCGAGGGGTTGAAAAAACAAAAGGAATATAAACAGGCCCAATGAAATGCCGGCAGCCGATTGAAGATTCAGTTTCAAATCGTCGGTAAAAGGGTACGGTTTATTTTTAATGCCAGGCATTTTTATTCTATTCATTTATTAAAATACCGCCAGAAGCAAATCAATATCTTTTGAAGGCAGATTAAACAACCGCCCGATTTCGTGATTGGTTAAAATACCGTGATAGATGTAAACTCCTTTTCGGAAACCGCGTGAGTTTTTAATATAATTATCCACTCCGCCGCTGTCGCCAATGGAAAGCAAAATCGGTATCAGGATGTTGCTTAGCGAAATGGAAGCTGTCCGGGCCACAATGGCCGGCGAATTGGGCACACAATAGTGCACTACGCCATGTTTTACGTAAGTCGGATTATTCAGGTCGGTACACTGTGTGGTTTCGAAACATCCGCCCTGGCTTGCGTTCAAATCGATAATAACCGAACCTTCTTTCATCTGTTTCACCAAATCTTCGGAAACTTTGAATTTCGGAGTGGTGTTAAACTGCATGGCGCCAATAACTGCATCGGCCGAAATGAGCGCTTTTCGCAGCACTTTAGGGTAAAAAACCGAAGTGAAAATGCGCTGGCCCAGCCGTTCTTCCAGTTTACTGAGGTCGTACACCGAAGTGTCGAAAACTTTCACCAGAATGCCGAGACTGAGTGCGCCACGGGCAGCATACTCCGCAGCAGTGCTGGTTCCGATAATAACCAGTTCGGCGGGTGTGATACCCGTAACTTCCCCAAAAAGTACGCCCTTCCCGTTCCGGGTGTTGCTCAGGTATTCGCTGGCCAAAGTAATGGCCGTTGCGCCGGCAATTTGACTCATCTGGTGCACGAAAGGTGCAAATCCATGTTCGTTTTCAATGTTTTCGTAAGCGATGGTGGTTACCCGCTTTTGCATCAGTTTTTGAATGGACTCGCTGCAATGGGCCTGAATCTGCATGTTCGACAGAATGGCCTGGTTTCCGCGCAACTGGTCGATTTCTTCATCATTAAAGGGAGCCACCCGCAAAACGATGTCGCACTGGAAAATCTCTTCTTTTTTTTCCACAATCTGAGCGCCTGCCGCCCGGTAATCCTTGTCGGAATAGCTGGCCATTTTACCGGCATTTTTTTCCAAAAGAATTTCGTGTCCGTAAGAGGTGAGCAGATCAACTGCCTGCGGGGTAAGAGGTACCCTGAATTCCACCTGCTCAAGGTCTGATGGAATTCCAATTTTCATTTTTTGCCCTTTGTTTTGAATCTCAAGCATCTCCTCCTGCGGCATCAGCATGGTTTTCGATACCGACATGTTCTCTTTTGTTCCTTCACGGGTTGTCATGCGCAATCAGTTTTAAGCGATTAAATGGTTCAGCAAGTTACGTTCTTATGTGTAATTTTCAAAATTTTGCCGAAATATGCCGGTCTCCGTTTTCCTGCACCTCAATTTTTACTTCCACAACATTTTGGGGGAGCAACGCTTCAATTTTCTCCGGCCACTCAATCAGACAGTAATTTCCGCTGTAAAAATAATCTTCGTAGCCCAGGTCAAATGCTTCCTCCAGGTCTTTAATGCGGTAAAAATCAAAATGAAAAATGGAATCTCCGGTTTCGGTTTTGTATTCATTTATAATGGCGAAAGTGGGGCTGGTTACATTGTCGGGCGTTTCCAACTCCTTGCAAACAGACTGAATAAAAGTAGTTTTTCCGGCGCCCATTTTTCCGTAAAAAGCAAAAACCCGCTGACCGGGAAACTGGTTTATAAGTTTCCTGGCTGTTTTACCAAGCGATTTTAACGATGTTACTTTCTCAAAAAACATATTTTTCTTTTTTAATTCAACCTGAATACTTCCGGCAATCAGGTAACCGATAATAATTTGAACCTGCAGGTCCTGTTTCCGGTTCAAAAATACGACATAAATCAGGGATTTGAGTTGTATTTAAAACTTTCGTTTCGGTAAAAAGTATTAATTTTGACCAAAACTTAAAAATTGAAGCAATGAAAATACCAGCAGAATTGAAATACACCGAAGATCATGAATGGGTTCGTGTTGAGGACGATACTGCCACAGTTGGAATTACCGATTTTGCCCAGGGAGAATTGGGCGATGTGGTTTTCGTTGAAATTGAAACTGAAGGCGAAGAACTGGACAAAGGGGAAACCTTTGGAACGGTTGAAGCTGTAAAAACGGTTTCCGATTTATTTATGCCCGTGGGCGGCGAGGTAACCGAAGTGAACGAAGCGCTTGCCGACGAACCGGAACTGGTAAACAAAGACCCTTACGGAAAGGGCTGGATGGTGAAAATTAAAGTGAGTGATACTTCTGAGTTAGACGATCTGATGTCGGCTGATGATTACAAAAAGATGGTTGAAGCATAGCAGGCAGAGGTTGAGAAGATGAGAGAATGAGCAGATGGGAAATTGAAGTAAAGAATTCAATTTTGCAGCATAAAAACCCAGGATTGAAATTCAATCCTGGGTTTCTATTTTTCTGACTATAGTTGGAATCTCTTCAGAAAAGCCAATTGGTTATCCACATTTTGAAGAGCCGCACGACAGGCAGGTGAGGCAACCTTCCTGGTAAACCACTTCGTCGGAACCACATTCTTCGCAAAGTGCATCATCTGCCAAAGTTCCGTCGGGAATGTATTTTTTCAGTGCCCTTGCCACACCGGCTTTCCACGAGTTGATGGTTTCGTTGTCGAGCTGCAGGCTGGTAACCAGTTCCACTATCTTATGAATGGGCATACCGTGCCGCAACGTTCCGGAAATCAGTTTGGCATAATTCCAGAATACCGGATTAAATTTGTAGGAAAGCCCTTCGATGGTGGTTTTATAACCACGTTTGTTTACATACTGAAAATCGTAACGGGAATTTCCATCGGGGTCGTAATTTTTAATAATGTATCCTTTTGTAATGGATCGCGGCAGCAGAATACCGTCTTCATCGTCGGATAAACCGGTGAAAATTTCGTAAGGTTTGCTGTCCATTAAGCCGATAAAGGCAACCCATTTCTCTTTATTGTTCTGAAAACGAACCACATCTGCTTCCAGCTTTTCAGGCCGTTTGGTGGGGAATCCGGTTTTTTTCTTTTCGGTTCCGTTATTGGAAATAAGAACACCCGAACGCGATCCGTCGCGATAAACGGTAACACCCTTGCATCCGCTTTTCCAGGCTTCGAAATAAAGTTGACCAACCAGCTCCTCGGTTGCATCCGACGGAAGATTGATTGTAACACTGATGGAGTGGTCAACCCATTTTTGAATCCGGCCCTGCATACGTACCTTCGACAGCCAGTCCACATCGTTTGATGTAGCTTTAAAGTAGGGTGATTCTTTTACCAGTTCATCCAGTTCTTCCTGTGTATATTCCCGGTTGATGTCGTGGCCGTTGGCTTCCATCCATATTTTAAATTTGTGGTGGAATACGATGAACTCTTCCCAGTGATCGCCCACTTCATCCACAAAATCCACCCGCACGTCTTTGTCGTTCGGATTTACTTTTCTGCGGCGTTTGTAAACCGGAAGGAATACCGGCTCGATCCCCGAGGTCGTTTGTGTCATCAAACTGGTGGTTCCGGTGGGAGCAATGGTGAGCAATGCAATGTTGCGGCGACCGTATTTTGTCATCTCTTCGTAAAGGTTGTCATCTGCCTTTTTTAACCGGTTGATAAACGGGTTGTTCTTTTCCCTTTCTACATCGTAAATAGCAAACGGACCGCGATCTTTTGCCAGAAAAACCGATGAGCGGTACGATTCCAGCGTAACCGTTTTATGAATTTCTTCGGAAAAATCGGTGGCAATATCGCTTCCATATTGCAGGCCAAGTGCAGCCAGCATATCTCCTTCGGCAGTTATACCTATTCCGGTGCGCCTGCCTTCTTTGGCTTTTCGTTTAATATTTTCCCATAGTTTTTTCTCTACTGCTTTTATCTCTTCTTCTTCTGGATCAGCATTCACTTTGTCGAGAATGGCGTCTATTTTTTCCAGTTCCAGGTCGATGATGTCGTCCATAATGCGCTGGGCATAATGGATGTGTTCTTTAAACAGTTCGAAATTGAATTTAGCATTCGGTGTAAACGGATTTTCAACATAGGAATAGAGGTTGATGGCCAGCAGCCGGCAACTGTCATAAGGACAGAGCGGAATTTCGCCGCAGGGGTTGGTGGATACGGTGCGGTAACCCAAATCGGCATAACAATCGGGAACTGATTCTTTAATAATGGTGTCCCAGAACAAAATGCCCGGTTCGGCTGACTGCCAGGCATTTTTTACGATTTTCTCCCACAGTTTTCCGGCATCGATTTCTTTTTTATAAACCGGTTTTTTAGAATGAATGGGGTAAGATTGTTCGTAATTTACACCTGCCTCAACGGCTTTCATAAATTCGTCTTCAATTTTAACAGATACATTGGCGCCGGTAACTTTTCCCTGTTCCAGTTTGGCATCGATAAAGCTTTCTGAGTCGGGGTGTTTAATGGAAACTGAAAGCATAAGCGCACCGCGGCGTCCGTCCTGAGCTACTTCGCGGGTTGAGTTGGAGTAACGCTCCATAAACGGCACTATACCGGTAGAGGTGAGCGCCGAGTTTTTCACCGGCGAACCTTTGGGCCTGATGTGCGACAAATCGTGCCCCACACCCCCCCTGCGTTTCATCAGTTGCACCTGCTCCTGGTCAATTTTCATAATTCCGCCGTATGAATCGGAATTGCCGTCGTTACCAACAACGAAACAGTTTGATAGCGAGGCAACCTGAAAATCGTTTCCAATACCGGTCATAGGACCTCCCTGGGGCACAATGTACCTGAAATCTTTCAGAACATTAAAAATTTCATCTTCGGTAAGCGGGTTAGGGTACCGTCTTTCAATTCGCACAATTTCTTTGGCCAGCCTGCGGTGCATGTCATCGGGTGTGCGCTCAAAAATATTCCCGAAAGAGTCTTTCAGGGCATATTTGTTTACCCATACCCTTGCTGCCAAATCGTCGCCTTTAAAGTAATCGAGCGAGGCTTTTACCGCTTCTTCCTGTGAGTAAATTTTCTTACCTGTTAGGGTTGATCTTACTGTTACTTCTTCAAATGCCATAGTGTTCAGATAATATTTTAATAGTAATACTTTATTATTTTCAAAATCGAGAATTTTTTTCTTTGAGTTTGTGCTATGCAAGATAAAACAGATAGAAAAATTTTGGAGTACTTTTAAGGATAAAATAATGAAAAGTTATCAACTTCGGATTGTTACTGTTTTGACTATTAGGTTGTTGTCCTGTTATTTCCTGAGAAAAGTTTACAAAAACCGTTAACTTTGCCTTGTTTCTAAGGAAATTATTTTATCGAATTTTCGGTTTGAAAAAACCAATTTTTGAGAAGTTTTTTAGTAACAAAATACGTGCAAAATTGTGCTAATTGTTAAAAACTTTTTTTATGATAAGATTTGTCGCTCCCACGTTTTTTTCTACGTAATTTTTGCAAACCGTTGATGCTTCTGCCAGTTTGGAGTTGTCTGCCAAAAATTCATTCAGAATAGATTCAAGCTGCTGAAAATTTTGAATGGGGTATGCCCCGCCCAAATTTTTCAGGTCAACGGCTTCTTTAAATTTTTTGAAGTTGGGGCCAAAAATTACAGGGAGCCCGAATGTAGCCGCTTCCAGAATGTTGTGAATGCCCACGCCAAACCCGCCACCAATATATGCCAGGTTTCCATACCGGTAAAGTGACGAAAGCAACCCGACAGAATCAATTATCAACACCTGAAACTGATGAATTTCATTTTCATCGGCATTGCTGAACCTAATGTGCGAGGTTTTCAACAATTGCTCCAACCTGTTCATATTTGCTTCTGTTACTTCATGGGGTGCAAACACCACCTTCAGTTTGGGGTGGTTGTTAATAAACGCTGCAAGCAGCTCCTCATCGGGCTTCCAGGTGCTTCCGGCTATCAACAGTGGCTGGTTGTTCTTAAACTTTTCAACAACCGGGATTTCTTTTGCACTTTTTGCAATGGCAGCTACCCGGTCGAAACGGGTGTCGCCCGAAACGGTGTAATTATTCAGTCCGATGGTTTGCAGTAGTTGAGCCGATTTTTCGTTTTGCACAAAAAAATGGTCGGTTTTCAACAGCATCTGCCGGTACCATTTTCCCCACAGGTTATTTTTGAAAAAGTGCTGGTTTTCCCTGAAAATGGCCGAAACGATGAACAGCGGAATTTTTCTTTTCTTCAATTCATCAATATAAAAATGCCAGTATTCGTATTTAATAAAGAAGGCTTTTTCAGGCTGCACCAACCGAAGAAAACGTTTTGCATTTCTGCGGGTGTCAACCGGAAGGTACATCACTATATCGGCCAGTGCGTAATTTTTTCTGATTTCGTAACCTGATGGCGAAAAGAAAGTAAGCAGAACGCGGTATTCGGGAAATTGTTTGCTCATTTCTTCAATTAACGGCCTTCCTTGTTCAAACTCGCCCAGCGATGCACAGTGTATCCAAATGTAGCGTGCGTTGGGTCCAATTTTTTCTGCCAGTTTTTTACGCCAGTTGCGTCGTCCGCTTAGAAATTGCCTGGCTTTTGCATTAAAAAACGATGCAACTTTTATGGAAATTGCGTAAATAAATATTCCAGTTTGATATAGGAAATTCATAGTGCTTAAAATCTAAAAATCCGTTGATTTTTCATGTATTCGTAAATGGTAAGGTTCATTAGCAACAGCAGGAAAAAGTAAAAGGAATCCTCAATCGGAATTGTAAAAATTCGGATTCCCAGGTTGTGGTCGTTGTTGTATTCCACCACCGGGAGGGCTGTGAGAAAACCGTTTACAATTAGAAAAGGAACGAGCGAAATGAACCAGGTCAGGTAAAATTTGGTGTAGTGCTGTTTAAACCGGTTGCGGAAAATGGTGTAGCCGAAATAGATGGTTAGCAGAAAGAAGTTGAAAAACGTGTATAGTTTCTGCCGAAAAAAGTATGCAAGCAGCGCAAAAGCAACCAGCAGCACCAGGCTCACAACCAGAAATAGGTTGGGTTTTTCAAACTGCGGAAGTTTTATTACCAGTATTTCGTAAATAAAAATACAACAGTAAGGAATCACTAAAAAGAAAAGCCATTCTTCCAGTGGTAAATTCAGGATGTAAATCCCCAGAAGATATTCGGGATTAAAACTCCAGATTCCAATTTCTTCAAAACGGATATCCCATAAAATAAAAATGGCGCCTGAAAACAAAACGGCGGGCAACAAATATTTTAGTTTGGTATAAAAGCGCACCTGTTTTTCGAAACTAAATGCCAGCGGAACGGCCAGCGAACCCAGCATCAGCAGAAGGTATGTAAAGTTTTTAAATTCCATAAACGGCAATTTTGGGCAAAGGTAAAACTTTAAAATTTCTGGTGTTTTAAAATTTGCTAATTTTGGAGAAAGACTTGTATTATGGATACATTGGAATTAAAAAGGAGTTTTCATCACCTCATTGACAGCATCGAGAATGATGATTTGTTAATGGACTTTTATGAATTGCTAAAAAACCGCTCTTCGGTAAAGGAAGGGCAATTGTGGAAAAGTTTGTCAAAAACTGAAAAGGAAGAGCTACTTATCTCTCTCGAAGAAAGCAAGAGTTCATATAATTTGATAAGCCATGCGGAAATGAAAAAAAAGCATAGAAAATGGCTTTAGAGATTGTTTGGACAACACGTGCAGAACGTAAATTTGACAGTTTGCTGGAATATTTACTTGAAGAATGGGGAGAACAAGTAACCAAAAATTTTGCACGAAAAGTTTACAGTTTTTTAGATTTGCTTTCTGAATTTCCGAGTTTAGGTTCTTTAGAAAATGAAGAAATGGGAATCAGAGGTTTCACAATCGTAAAACAGGTAAATCTTTTTTACACAGTAAAAGAGAACCAAATAATTTTGTTAAATTTTTTTGATAACCGGCAGAATCCTGAAAAGAAAAGGTTGTGAGATCAAATCACAATCGTAGTAACACTTTTCCCGGCAATTTTCAGCGATTCGTTCCTGTCGAATTCACCCCTGAATTTCAGGTTATTTTCTTCCGAAGTTTCGTACACTTTTGCTTTCGAACTGTAATCCCCATCCAGTTTAATGTTTAATTTCTGTGCATTATCGTGTTTGTTTAAAACGACTATTACCAGTTGGCCGTTTTTGTTTTTATACGATGAAGTTGTTAGCACAGGATTTTCACCCACAAAAGTCATTATTGGTGTTGCTCCGGGCCGGATAAACCGCGAAAAATTGCCTAGTGCCCACAAAAGTTTCGATTCGTAGATGTTCCCGACGGTTTCACTTTTGTCGATGTAAACCAGCCCGTCTTTGTAATCGTACGGACTAACAGCGAGCCACCAGTGCCAGGCGCTCGCACCGGCAATCATCAAATCGGCATGAATGACATTAGCTACAAATAAGGCGGTTTCCATGCCTAAATCGCGGCCGTTTCCCCTGAACCCGTCGTTGTCGCCCAAAATGCAAAACTCGGTCATCCAGAATTCCAGTTCCGGGTCAACCCGGTAGATTTCATCTTTCAGCCTGGTTCTCACTTCCTTAATTACCTGGTCGTTGGTGGTAGTAAAATAACTGTGACCGGCTATTTTGTGCGCCATATTAGGAACATCTCCCACAAAATTTTCAGAAGAAGGTGAAAAGAATTCCCTGATTTGATTTCCCCGTTCGGCATCGTTGGCTGCTTCGTATAAATGGTTGAGCTGTCCGGCCTCGGTAATTTCAATCTGTGTGGGTAGGCCTGTGTTTTTTAAATCGCTTCCCAAAATCCGGCACAATCGGGCAATTTCTGAATTTTTCCAGGGCGAACCTTCCTGGCCGCCTTTCCAGTCCCATTGAGGCTCATTTACCGGCGAAAGGTAATCAAATAACACACCTTCGTTTTGCTGAATGTTTTGGGTAATATCCACTAAATATTTGCTGAAGGCAGACAGGTTTTCCGGTGGTAGGTTCATTGAATTTCCTCCATCGGAGTGGGCTTTGCCGTTTTTGGTGAGTGCAACCGGTGGACTGTTTACAAAACCGATGAAAGTTTTCACCCCGCGTTCTTTAGCTGCCCGCAAAAACCAGCGCTGACCAGCCTGCTTTTCCCAGTTGTAACTGCCATCTTCCTGCAAAAAACTTTCGGCACGGCGCCAGGGATCGTCAATTCCCGATTCGTTTCCCTGCCAGGCGCTTCCGGCGCCAATATTAAACCGCCAGCAACTTAGTCCAATGCCTTTGGGCGAACCGGTTTCATCCGTTTCAAGGCTGAACAGCAGGTCGGCAATCCGGTTTTTCTGTTCATCGGGCCAGTTTCCAACAAACTGGCAACTCCAGGCATCTGATGCTCCAAAATTGTGAATTTCCTGGTAAGTAACTTCCGGATTCAGATGAATCTCAACCGGTTTTTCCTGTTGATTGCTTTCTTTATTGATATTACAGGCAATCAGCAAAACGGCAATAAGCAAGTTTACAAAAAGCATTTTTGTCATTTTTAATAATGGATTGATGGAATTCGTTCGATGATTTCATTAAATGGAGGAAGTTCACCACTGGCCACTTCATACATTTTTGAATGGCTTTTGATAGCTGC
>Ga0334883_1001704_pt1 | contig 30842 bp, 24 predicted proteins | sample GraSluR1_MG_6_FD_207230 | JGI IMG/M metagenome (GOLD analysis project Ga0334883, IMG submission 207230) | Sludge microbial communities from methane-producing bioreactor in Wageningen University, Netherlands - Granular Sludge_09_05-R1 | ecosystem: Engineered > Bioreactor > Anaerobic >...
GTTTTGCCGCCGGCTTCCTTCAGACCCTGCCTTGCGGCAGGCGCCCTTGCCTTAAGCTAACACCTACTGCGCCTTCGGTGTTCCGGACTTGCACCGTATAGACATGAACCATGCCGGGCGCACAAAACAGATCCTTCGCGCTGCTCAGGATGACAGACCAATCAACCACAGATCCTTTGTCGCATGCGGCTGCTCAGGATGACAGACTTCCCGATTCCGGCTCCTCAGGATGACAACAAATTCCTAGGACTTCAAATTCCGTATGCCGTCGATTATAAACTTCTGCTCGGCGGATGCGACAATGTTCCTTGTGTATCCGAGCGCGTCAGGGTTGACGCTGATGCTGTCCACACCCATGCGCACCAGGTGTTCGGCGAAGTCGGGGAATACTGAGGGACCTTCGCCGCAGATGGAGCACGGTATACCGGCCTTGCGTGCCGCCCTGACGGTCATAGTGATCGCCTCCAGGACCGAGGGGTGCCGTTCGTCGAAGTAGCCCATGGAGCCGAGCTTGGCAGAGTCACGGTCGACACCGAGTATGAGCTGGGTGAGGTCGTTGCTGCCGATGGTGAATCCGTCGCAGATTTGGGCGAACTGGTCAGCCTGCAGTACGACGGAAGGAACTTCAACCATGAGCCATATCTTGAACGACGGGCCGGAGAAGAGCCCCTCCGAATCGAGTATGGCCCTGACGTTCTCCATTTCCTTGAGCGTCCTGACGAAGGGGATGATGACCGAGAGGTTGGTGAGGCTGAAATCGTCCCGGACTTTTTTTACAGCCCTGCATTCAAGCCGGAATCCCTGTTCATAATCAGGCGACACGTACCTTGAAGCACCGCGCCAGCCGAGCATGGGGTTGGATTCGACGGGTTCGAGACCTTCGCCGCCCTTGAGCTTGCGGAAGTCGTTTGTGCGGAAGTCACTGAATCTCATGAGGACGGGGCGGGGAAAAAATCCGGCTGCAACAGCCGCCAGCCCCTCTGCGAGCTTGTCGACGAAGATGCTCTCCTGCTTCGTGCGGACAAGGTGCATGGGGTGAATGCCGATATCACCGGTGAAGATGAATTCGGTCCTGAGAAGGCCTACACCGTCTGAGGGAAGATGAGCGCACCGCTCCACCGATGCGGGACCTTCGAGGTTGAGGAAGATCTTGGTGGCGGTAACGCTCTGCGCAGGTGCCGCCTTTGCGGGGGCACCCGCAGGTGTGACATCCTTCGCAGAGGAACCGGCTGCCGCAGACGCGGAGGTTGGTTCAAACCGTGGCGCGGCATGCTCTTCCCCCTGGAATACGACGCCCCGTGTGGCGTCCACGATGACGTACTGCCCCTCGGTGAGTATCTGCGTGGCTTCGCCGGCTCCGACGATGCAGGGGATGCCAAGTTCACGGGAGAGTATGGCGGCATGGCAGGTCCGCCCTCCTTCATCTGTGACCACCGCCCCGGCTTTTCGAAGGGCGGGGATCATGTCGGGAGTGGTCATGGTGGCGACGAGGATGTCGCCCTCGGAAATCTTCATCGCCTCAGCAGATCCGGGGACCAGGACGACCTTTCCTTCGGCGAGGCCCGGAGAAGCGGCAAGTCCCCTGATGAGGAGCTTTCGTTCCGGGGTTCCGCCTGCTGCTTTTGATTGTGCTTTTTTCCCGGTTTGCGGCATGATCTCAGGTCCTTTCTTAAAAGTTGCCGCGCCGGAAAAACCCGGCGCGGCTTCTGTTTTCCTCTACTTCAGCCTGCCCATGGCGGCGTGAGCCGCGGAGATTCGCGCTACGGGGACTCTGAAGGGTGAGCAGCTGACGTAGTTGAGCCCTGCTGTGTGACAGAAGGCGATGCTTGAGGGGTTGCCTCCGTGCTCGCCGCAGATGCCTATTGAAAGATTCGGATCGACCTTCCGTCCCTTTTCAACGGCTATCTCCATGAGGACACCGACGCCCTCCCTGTCGAGTTCGTGGAAGGGGTTGACGGGAAGGATCCCCTTTTCCTCGTATTGGCCGAGGAACTTGCCCTCGGCGTCGTCGCGGGAGTAGCCGAAGGTCGTCTGGGTGAGGTCGTTGGTGCCGAAGCTGAAGAATTCGGCGTACTCGGCGATCTGGTCTGCGACCAGGGCGGCATGGGGAACTTCGATCATGGTCCCCACGAGGTAATTGAACTTCTTGCCGGATTTCTCCATGTAGTCTTTGGCTATTTCGTCGATCTGCTTCCTGAAGAATTCCATCTCGGTTTTCACGCCCACGAGAGGGATCATGATCTCGGGGTGGATCTCGATGCCTTCGTCCACCAGGCGAAGTACGGCTTCAAATATGGCGCTTGACTGCATGGCGGAGATTTCAGGATAGACTATCCCCAGGCGGCATCCGCGGAAGCCGAGCATGGGGTTGGACTCCTTGAGGGCCTCGACCTTGGCCATGATCTTACGGACCTTGTCGGCAGCGGGAGTGTTCTCGTTTCCGTCGGCGGTCAGCTCGGCAAGCTCTTCCTCGAGGTCTCTCTCCTTGGGCATGAACTCGTGGAGAGGGGGATCAAGGAGGCGGATGATGACCGGGAGTCCGTGCATCTCTTTAAGGATGCCGTAGAAGTCTTCGACCTGCATGACCTTGAGCTCCTCGAGTGCTTCGAGGCGCTCTTCGTAGGTGTCGGCCACAACGAGGCGCTGCATGACGGGAAGGCGGTCGGTGGCCATGAACATGTGCTCGGTCCTGCACAGACCGATCCCCTTTGCGCCGAAAGCCCGGGCGCGCTTCGCGTCCTCGGGGGTGTCGCCGTTTGCCCAGACCTGGAGGCGGGCAAATTCGTCGGACCAGGAAAGAACTGTCTGGAAGTCGTCGCTGAATGAGGCTTCCATGAGAGGAGCGCCGCCCACGAGGACACGGCCTGTGCTGCCGTCCACGGTTATGGTGTCGCCCTTGCGGATGACTTTGTCTCCCCTGGTGATGGTTTCCTTGTTGAGGTCTATGGTGATGTCCTCACATCCGCTGACGCAGGGTTTCCCGAGGCCGCGTGCGACGACCGCCGCGTGGCTTGTCATGCCGCCGCGGCTGGTGACGATGGCTTCCGCGGCGAAGAGACCGTGGATGTCATCAGGGCATGTCTCGGGCCTGGCGAGGATGACCTTCTGGCCGTCCTTTGCCATTTCAACGGCATCGTCAGCATCGAAGCAGACTACGCCGACACCTGCGCCGGGAGATGCGGGTAGGCCCTTCGCAAGGACTTCGTTTTCGGCGGTGGGGTCGACCTGGCGGTGAAGGAGCATCTCCACCTGCTCGGGGGTGACTCTGCCGACGGCTGTCTTTTTGTCGATGAGTCCTTCGGCCACCATGTCCACTGCAATTTTCACTGCAGCACCGGCGGAACGTTTACCGTTCCTGGTCTGAAGTATGTAGAGCTTGTTGCGCTCGATGGTGAACTCGATGTCCTGCATGTCCTTGTAGGCTTTTTCGAGGTTGGTGGTGATCTCGAAGAGTTCGTTGTAGACCTCGGGCATAGTGGTCTTCATCTGTACAATGGGAAGAGGCGTCCGGATGCCGGCCACAACGTCTTCACCCTGGGCATTTATGAGAAACTCCCCGTACAGTTCCTTTGTTCCGTCGGAGGGGTTGCGGGTGAAACAGACGCCTGTGCCGCAGTCGTCACCAAGGTTTCCGTAGACCATGGAGACGATGTTGACGGCTGTCCCGAGTGTATGGGGGATCTTGTGGAGCCTGCGGTAGGTGACGGCCCGGGGATTGCCCCAGCTTTTGAAAACTGCCTCTACGGCGTTGCGGAGCTGCTGCCATGGATCGGCAGGGAAATCGAACCCGGCTTTCTCTTTGAAGATCTCTTTGAAGCGGGCGACGACCTCCACGAGTTTTTCCGCGGGGATCTCATTGTCGAATTTCACGCCGAGGGAACTCTTGAAGTGCTCGAGGACTTCCTCGAATGCGTCTCCGTTCACCCCGTGGACGACGTTTCCGTACATCTGGATGAAGCGGCGGAAGCTGTCGAAGGCGAAGCGCCTGTCATCGGCCACACGGGCAAGGGATTCAACGGACTCGTCGTTGAGGCCGAGATTAAGGACGGTATCCATCATTCCGGGCATGGAAATTGGAGCACCGGAGCGGACGGATACGAGGAGGGGGTTCTCCCCCGAACCGAAGGTTTTTCCGGTCTTCTTCTCGATATCTTTCATTGAACTGACCACTTTGTCCCAGACCGAGTCGAGGAACGCGGGGTCTTCTCCGTACTTGAGACAGGCTTCTGTGGTCAGGATAAATCCCGGGGGTACGGGGAGGCCGTACTGCACCATCTGTGCAAGGTTGGCTCCCTTTCCTCCGAGAAGGTCTTTCATTTCGGCGTTGCCTTCCTCGAAACTGTACACGTATTTCTTCACTTCATTCATCTCTTTAATGCACCTCCATGTCAAGATTGCGTCTGATCCATATTTTGCAGCAGAGCCAGTATTTCATTTGCGGTCTCCTCTATGGCTCTCGTTGTTACATCGAAAACTACTATTCCAAGATTCTCCATTATACACGAAGCGTAAGAAATTTCACGGGATATCCGATCATTTTGAACATACGAACTTTCTCCGGGAGAAAGGCCCATCATGGACATCCTTCGGCTTCGTATCTCTCCGAGGGATCCCGGTGACCTGGTGAGGCCTATGATCCGCTCCGGGGGGATCCTCAGCAGCTGAGGAGGAAGCTCCATTTCAGGGACAAGGGGAACGTTGGCGGCCTTTATTCCCCTGTTCGCCAGGTAGACGCACAAGGGAGACTTCCCCGTGCGGGAGACGCCGACGATGACCACGTCGGCCTCCTTCAGTATTGAGGGGTTGCCGCCGTCGTCTGCAGCAATGGTATATTCCATTGCCCGGATGCGTTTGAAGTATTCCCGGTCCATGGGATGGAGCAGCTTCGAATCTTCCTTCGCCTCTCTGCCCGAGGCCTTTTCGAGCCCGGAGAGCAATGGGGAAAAGACATCGAACTGGTCGATCCCGATAATGCGGCACTGCTCCCTGATAAAGGACCGGAGCCTGCCGCTGAGGAAACAGTGGATGACGACCGCATCTTCCCTGCGCGCCTGCCGGAGCACGGACCGGAGTTTTTCCTCTTCGAGGATCGCCCTGTGCCGTGTTATCTCGACGCCTTTTTTTCCGAAGCGGCGGGTTATCCACGAAGCAGCTGCTTCCGCCTCCTCGGAGAGGTAGTCGGAAAGAACAAAAAGATCAAGAGTATCCTCCGCCGGCCCGTGTTCGTTCCGTGCGTCGAAGATGGCCACTCTCCCTCAGCGTGCCCTCAGGACATCGAGGATTTCCTGGGCTGTTTCCTCGACCGCCCTGTCGGTCACGTCATATATTCGTGCACCAAGAGACTTCAGGTAGCTGACGGCCGCCTGGATCTCCCTGTCCACCCGATCCCTGCTGGCGTAGGCCGATGCCGACGGCTCAAGACCAAGGAGGCGGAGACGCTCCTGCCGTATCTGGATGAGCCTCTCGGCGGAAATTATGAGGCCCACCAGTTTTGAGGACGGTACGTCCTTAATGGCCTCGGGAGGATCCACTTCGGGGATGAGGGGTATGTTTGCGGCCTTGAATCCCTTGTTTGCGATGTACATTGACAGCGGAGTCTTTCCCGTGCGGGAGACGCCGAGAATGACCACATCGGCATCCGGAAGGGACTCTGTGCCCCTCCCGTCGTCGCACTGGATGGCGAACTCCACCGCCTTGATCTTCTTGAAGTAATCTTCGTCCAGTTTCCGGAGAAGGCCGGGGGACTGCAGGGGCGGCCTTTCCAGGCGCTCTTCCAGGGCATCGACGATAGGACCCAGGAGGTCGACGCAGGGAACTCCGGCCCGGGCGCTATTCTGTGCCAGCGCGGAGCGGATCTGCCTGTCGACAAGAGTGCAGATGATGATGGACGGTACTGTTGACGCCCTGGAGACAATTTCGTCGATCCTGCCCGGACCCTCAACGTACCGGTACCGTATTATTTTCGAGAAATCCGTGTCGAACTGGCTTATGGCCGCCAGGGCCACATGTTCGGCCGTTTCGCCGGTCGAATCGGAAACGATAAAAAGATTCAGGGTGTCCATTGCTTCCCGCCCTCCCCGGTTCAGTTTTTCTGCAGGCATTTCTGCCGCTGTCTATGCTCCCTTGAGGACTCCCACGTCGCCCACCTTGAGGAACAGTGAACTGCACATTCCAAGGAGCGCGATCCTGTTTGCCCTGACCCTGTCGTCAGGGTCCATGACGAGTACATCGTCGAAGAAGCGTGTGACGTGAGGCGAGAGTTCGGCAAGATTTCCGGCAAGGGCGTTCCAGTCCTGCTTCGCGAGGGAGTCATCCACGAGGGGGACTATCCGCGTGATTTCTCCGAAGAGGTCTTTTTCCCCATCCTTCGAGAAGAGGGACGGATCCACTTCGACGGAACTCTCGCCGCCGCTCCTGGCAAGGATGTTCCTGACCCGAACCGCGGCAGTGACAAGGTTCGTGAACCAGGTGCTGCCCTGGATCTTCGAGAAGACCTCGAGGAACCGGAGGACCTGGAGGGGCCTGTGCCCTGTCACCGATATGGCGAGGGCGGCGAGTTCGTGACCGTAGCCTTTTTCCTTGACCTGGACGAGAAGCCTCTGGGAGAAGAACGCGAGCACCTTCCCGAGGACCTCGTCCTGTTCGGAGACAGTTCCGGCGGACTGGGCGAAAAGGCGGGACATATCAACGTCGAGGCCGAGGCCCCAGATTATTTCATTGATGCACCGTGCCGCGCGCCGGAGCCCATAGGCGTCCTGGGACCCGGTTGGTTCGAGGCCGGCCTTGTGGCAGTTCACTATGATAAAAGCCCGTTCGGACAGGCCGAGAAGGGCTCCGGGGATGTCGCCCGGAAGTTCGCTGCCGGCGGCCTTCGGAAGATACTGGTCGTAGATCGCTTTAGCCACACGGTCGGGTTCCCCGTTACGGAGCGCGTACTCCCTTCCCATGACGCCCTGCAGCTCGGGGAACTCGTAGACCATGCTGGTGACAAGATCTGCCTTGGCCAGGAATGCCGCCCGGTCGACGACGGGAATGAGGTCTTTCTTGTCCATTTCCGTGCACAGCCAGAGGGCAAGCTCCCGCGTGGAGGCGACTTTTTCGTAAAGCGTACCGAGCTTTTCCTGGTAGACGATGTTTTTGAGCTTGTCCACGTTTGCCGCGAGAGGATTTTTAAGGTCTTCCGCCCAGAAGAAGGCGGCATCTTCGAGACGTGCGCGCAGTACGCGCTCGTTGCCTTCTCTGACGACGTCCATGTTCGAGGCAAGGTTGTTGCTGACTCCCACGAAGAAGGGAACGAGCTTTCCGTTCCTGCCCCGGACGGAGAAGTATTTCTGGTTCTTCTTCATGGATGTGGTGAGGACTTCTTCGGGGATGTCGAGGTATTTCCTGTTGAAGGACCCGAAGAAGGGCACGGGGTATTCCACGAGGTAGAGGTTCTCGTTGATTATTTCGGGGTCGAGTTCCACCGAACCGTCCAGGTCTTTCTCTAGGGAGGCGATGCCTGCGAGCATTTTCTGGCGCCGCTTGTCCTGGTCGAGGATCACGTAGTTGTCGTAGAGTTTGTCCATGAATCCGGCGGCGTCGTTGATAACAATTTTCCGGGCGCCCATGAACCTGTGTCCCGTGGTGGTATTGCCGCTTTTTATGCCGCCGTATTCAAAGGGGATGACTTCACTGTCGGCCATGGCGAGGATCCACCTGATGGGGCGGGCAAACCGCACTGTGGGGTCGTCCCAGAACATGTTCTTGGGAAAGACGAGCTTCCGGATGAGGGCCGGGAGAAGATCGGCGAGGATGTCAAGAGATTTGCCCCCGGGTTCTGAGACTTCGGCGCAGGCATAGCGAACACCGTCCACCTCGGCGGGGACGAGCCGGTCTATGGAGACTCCCTTGCTCTTTGCGAATCCTTGGGCTGCACGGGTGGGGTTTCCGTTGGCGTCAAACGCCGCGGACCAGGCAGGCCCCTTGAAGGTGCTCACGAGGTCTTGCTGCCGGTCTTCCGTGTCCCTTACTGCAAGGGCTATGCGTCTTGGCGTCGCAAAGGCCGAAAGGCTCTTGAAGGGTATGCGGGCAGCGGTAAGGTCGTTCCGGGCCGTCTCCTCGAGGGTGTCGAGGATGTCGGGCAGAAAACGCGACGGGATTTCTTCCGTTCCTATTTCGAGCAGTATGTTCTTGATCACCATGATTTCACCTCGTGGCCTCAGGGCCGAATTTTCCCCGGAAGGGCAGGCCCATGTCGCGCCTCTGGGCAGCATACGCCGCACAACATTTGCCTGCGAGCACCCGGATCCTGCCGATGTAGCCCGTCCGCTCGGTGACGCTGATCGCGTTCCGTGCGTCGAGCAGGTTGAATGTGTGCGAGCATTTGAGGACGTAGTCGTAGGCCGGGAGGACATACCCTTTCTCGAGGATCCGGGCGGCTTCTGCCTCGTACATGCCGAAGAGCTTGAAGAGCATTGGGGTGTCGGCTATTTCAAAGTTGTAGTGGGAGTACTCCACTTCCCCCTTGTGATGGACGTCTCCATAGGTCACGTTGTCCACCCACTGGAGGTCGTAGACGTTCTCGACTTTCTGGACGAACATGGCTATGCGCTCTATTCCGTAGGTGATCTCGGCAGGGACGAGGTCCATGTCGATGCCGCCGACCTGCTGGAAGTAGGTGAACTGGGTGACCTCCATTCCGTCGAGCCAAACTTCCCATCCCAGGCCCCAGGCTCCCACCGTCGGGGATTCCCAGTCGTCCTCAACAAACCGGATGTCGTGAGCCGCTGGTTCAACGCCGAGGGCGGCGAGGCTCTGGAGGTAGAGGTCGATAATGTTCGAGGGTGCGGGTTTTATGATGACCTGGTACTGGTAGTAGTGCTGGAGCCGGTTCGGGTTTTCGCCGTATCTGCCGTCAGTCGGACGCCTGGAAGGCTCTACGTAGGCGACCCTCCACGGTTCTGGGCCAAGTGCCCTGAGGCACGTGGCAGGGTTCATGGTGCCTGCGCCGACCTCTATGTCATAGGGCTGCTGGACGACACACCCCTGCTCCGCCCAGAACCGTTCGAGCCGAAAGATGATTTCCTGGAAATTCACTTCATACCCCTCCTTGATTGCAATGCCTGCGTTTCATCGGGACGTTCGCCCCGCTTATTTCATAAAGTCAAAAAAGGCCTTCATTCTTCTGCACCCGTCCTTCCAGAAACCGGGATCTTCCATTGATGCGGGGAAGAATTCCTTCATCCGCGCAGTCGGGCACTCCTCCGCCAGGAGCAGCATTTCCCGCCGTGACCGTGAGAGAAAGGCCCCGTTCGATCCACTGGCGCACCGGGAGCAGGAAAGGCCTTCGGCAGTCCAGTACGCGTCTCCGAGAGCGGTTCCGCACGATGCACAGGATCCGAGGGACGGGGCAAGGCCCCAGTTCCCCAGCCATTTCCTCAGGAAACGCCACTCGGCCGCTTCCGGCAGGACTCCCTCTTTCAGAAGCACAGAGGACCAGTAAAAGGGACCGAGGATCTCGTCGCAGGGATGGCCCGGAACAAGATGGAGGCACAGGAGCCGGTCCCATTCGAGAAGGGTCCGTATCTTTCCGGCCGAGGCGCGGAGACTCCAGAAATCCTCCTTCACATCTACCGACTTAAGATAAAACCTTCTTGTCCCTTTGTAAAGGCTGAAGTTTCCCCATACAAGGGGTTCAACGCTTCCGCCGAACCTGACTCTACCCCGGGAGGCTCCGGGTACCGAGACCCACACGGGGCCGAGAGACCTGAGCAACAGGTAGAGGGAGACATTTCCTTCAGGGTCGGCGTTGCGGCGCAGGACGACCCCCGACTGCGAGACGAAGCCCTGGGGGGTGTTCTCGCTCACGGAGACTGTTCTTTGATCCCGAGCCTCTTCAGGTCCGACTCGGACCTGCGCCAGTCCGCACGGACCTTGACCCAGAGGTCGAGAAAGACCCTGTGGCCTGTGAGCGACTCTATTTCAAGGCGGGCAAGCCTTCCGATCTCCTTGAGGCGGGATCCCTTGTCGCCGATTATGATCCGCTTCTGCCCTTCGCGCTCCACGCAGATCGTAGCCCGGATGAAAAGGACCGTCCGTTCCGGGTATTCGTCGGGACTCTTGTACTCCTCTATCTCGACGGCGGCGCTGTGGGGAACTTCCTCGTGGGTGAGCCTGAGGACTTTTTCCCTGATGATCTCGGAGGCTATGAACTTTTCCGGGCGGTCTATGAAGATGTCCTCATCATAGAAGGGAGGCCCTTCTGGAAGGAACTTCCGGACGAGGGAGACGAATTCGTCGATCCCCTCCCCGGTCCGCGCGGAGACGGCCACGGCTCCTGCCGGTCCGAGAGCTTCCCCGTACACTCCCCGTGCGTTTTCAACGAAGTTCTTGCCCTTGACGGCGTCGCATTTGTTCACCACGAGGATGACCGGTGTGGATGATTTCCGGAGGCATTCAATGATCTGCCGGTCTTCGGGACCGATGGATCTGTCGCCGGCCTCAACAATGTAGCAGACGAGGTTGGCGTCGTTCATTGAGGCGACCGCAGCATCGACGATGGTCCTGCCGAGGGCGTGCTTCGGCAGGTGGATACCGGGCGTGTCGGTGAAGACGATCTGAAATCCGTCACCGTTGTAGACGCACCGGATGACGTTGCGCGTGGTCTGGGGCTTGTCGGATACGATCGAGGCCTTGTACCGGATGAGCCGGTTGACAAGGGACGATTTTCCAACGTTGGGGCGCCCTGCGAGGATAACGATGCCTGCTCGGAAGGATGGTGTGCCTTCAGCGCCTGTCATGGCCTGTTCTCCCTGTTGAGGAGGAAGGGGGCCGGAAAGAGCGCCGCGAGGCTTACCACGGCGGGGGTTCCGCCCTCGTCGAGGACAAGAAGCAGTTCGGGATTGAACTCGGCGAGGAACTGCCTGCATGCCCCGCAGGGAAGGCAGGGAACACCGTCCTGCCCCGCTATGGCGACGGCTAGAGGATGGGTTTCCCCGGCGGCGACCATGGCCACGGCAGTGGACCGTTCCGCGCAGAACGAGAGGCCGTAAGAGGAGTTCTCCACATTGCAGCCGGTAAAGAATTCAGGCCTTCCACGGACGAGAAGCGCCGCACCCACTGAAAACCCGGAGTATGGCGCGTAGGCTTTTTCCCGCGCCATCTTCGCCGCGTCAAGGAGGCGGGCGGCGGGGGGATAGTCTCCGGGCCAGGATGCGCGAAAGGGGGAAAGGGAAATCATTCTCCGCCCTCCGGGAAGAAGAATCCCTGTTCCTTCGGCCGGAGCCTGAGGAGCTTTATCCTGTGATCCTCCACCTCGAGGACTTCGATCTCCCAGAGCCTGCCTCCGGAGGGAGACGTGTAGAGTATCTTTTCCCCCGGCGAGGGGAAGTCTCCGGAAATGGAGAGCACAAGGCCGCCAAGGCTCTCGGCATCCTCCGATTCGAAGGATGACTCGAGGAAGTCGCTGAGGTCTTCAAGGCCGAGATGGCCCTGAACGAGATATGACCCGTCCTCCTCGGGCAGAAGGGTCGGTTTTTCCTTGTCGTATTCGTCCTGGATCTCTCCGACGATCTCTTCAAGAAGGTCTTCGAGGGTCGCGATGCCTGCTACTCCGCCGTATTCGTCCACCACGATGGCCATGTGGACGTGGCGTCCCTTCATGGTGTTGAAGAGCTCCACGACACGCATGCTTTCGGGTACGAACAGGGCGTCGCGCATTATTTCAGAGACGGGCAGAGAGAGATCGCCTGCCATCAGCGAGGGGATGGTGTCTTTGACATAGAGGATCCCCACGATGTCGTCGGGGCTTTCATCGTACACGGGAACACGGCTGTGGCCGTGCTCCTGGAAGATCTCCATGGCTTCCTTGACGGTGGAGTCGGATGCCACGGCGTCCATGTCGGTCCGGGGGACCATGATCTCGTAGACCCTGGTCTCCTCGAAGGAGATGATCCCGTGGATCATCCGCCGCTCAACTTCCTCGAGAGCGCCTGACTCTTCGCCGATGTTCACCATCTGCTCGAACTCCTCCCTGGTGACGAAGGGGTGGCGGGCCTTGAGGTCTACCTTGAGGAGCACGCCCAATCCCCTGACTACCCAGAGCATGATCCACAGGAACGGTGCGAACAGGATGTCGAGCATTCTGAGCAGCGGGAGCGAGAAAACGAGCATTGTGTCCGACTTGATGATGGCGACGCTCTTGGGGAAAATCTCCCCGAATATTACGATGAGTGCCGTCATTGCAGGAACGGCGATTATGACGCCCTTCGCGCCGAAGGCCCCTATGGCCAGGGACGTGGCGACGGCGCTCGCGGCGATGTTGACGAGGTTGTTGGCTATGAGGACGATGGTGAGCACGCGCTGAATGTCCCGGAGGAGCCAGGTGAAGAATCCCTTGAGGTAGGGGTACCGCTCTATGAGCGCGAGTATTTTGCCTCTTCCGGAGGAGGTGATCGCCGTCTCGGAGGCGCTGAAGAACGCGGAAAGCAACAGCAGTACCGTGAGGATCAGAAAGCTTTCTGCGAAAACCATGTTCACTTTCCTCTCACCCCGCTTTCGGCGACTGAAGCAGCCGCCAGCAGAGCATCCCGTATCTTTTCCTGGGCTGTTTCCATTGCGGTACGACGTTCATCAGTGTCGTGGTCCCAGGCAAGGAGATGAAGGAAGCCGTGGGCGAGCATGAGTGCCATCTCCCGGAGGAAGTCTTCCTCAGTTGAGACGGTTTTTCTCACGTACTCGGGACAGATGAGGATATCCCCCAGGGGAAGTACCGGGAGCGTACGGTCAGGACGAAATTCGCCCTCCTCCTCCCAGAGGGGGAAGGAGAGAACGTCGGTGGGTTCGTCGATACCCCTGTGCCTGCTGTTCTGTTCTTCCATTTCTCCGGGCGTGAGGAGTGAGACGGAAATTTCAACTGTGCCGGGCATACCTCCCCCAGGTGCGGGGAGTTCCCTGAGAGCGGCTTCCAAAACGCCGCCCGCTGCGGAAAGAATGTCCCCGAAGGGAGTGCTACTTGCGGGATCGGCGTCTTCGCTGTTATCGAGACGCAAGTGAACCTTCAATTGATTCTTCCTCCTGTTTTTTGAGTTTCTGCAGCAGCTGCTCCTTGTCTTTTTCCTGGATCTCCTTCACTTTCCGTGTATGGTACATGGACTGGAAGGCGGTAAGGAGCGTCTGCTTTATAAGGGCCAGGTCCTTCAGCGTAAAGTCAACGTCGTCAAGCTGGCCTTCTGACATTTTTGTCTCCACCACTCCCTCGATGGTCTTCTGGAGGTCGGGTATGGACGTGGATGCACGCATCTCGGCGCGGACAGCAGCCTCGACGGAGTCCACCAGCATGAGGAGGCCCGTTTCGCGGGACCTTGGCCGGGGGCCGGGGTAGCAGAACTGGTCCCTGGGTATTTCGAGCCCCATGCTCTTCGCTTTCCTGTAGAAATAGGAGAGGCACGTGGTGCCGTGGTGTTCTTTTATGAACTCGCGGATCTTCTGGGGCAGGTGGTACTCCTCGGCAAGCTCGAGTCCTTCCCGTATATGGGCGATTATGATGAGGGCGGAGAGGGACGGCTTAAGTTCGTCGTGGATATTTGCGTTTCCCATCTGGTTTTCCACGAAAAACTGGGGCCTTTTGAGTTTTCCGATATCGTGGAAGTAGGCCCCCGCCTTGAGAAGGTTGGAATTCATGCCAAGCTTGTCCGCCACCGACTCTGCAAGTGTTCCGAGCATGAGTGCGTGATGATATGTGCCCGGCGCCTCTATCTGGAGTTTCTTGAGAAGGGGGTTCGACGGGTGGCTCATCTCCATGAGGCGCAGCGGCGAGAGGACGTCAAAGCTGTTCTCGAGCAGGGGCAGGACGGCGATTACCACGGTACTCCATGCGGCCGTTCCGATGACGAGATACATGAGCAGCTGGGGATAGATGCCTAGTTCGAAGGCCCACCGGATCAGCAGGCTTACCGCTCCCTGGAGCAGGCCGAGCTGAAAGAGCTGCCTCCAGAAATGGCTGCGGGAATTGACATCGCTGAGCAGGCCGAATCCCGCGATGGCACTGATGAGGCCCATAAGTGCCACGAGTACCACGTGAAGGGCGGAAAGGCCGGTGACTACTATTGCTCCGAGTATGCTTCCTCCGAGGACGACCTGGAACGCCAGGAGGGACGGAAGGGTGAGATACGCGCAGCCGGCAAGGAAAAGGCTTCCCATGCCCTGGACATTGAACAGGGACGAGAAGTATTCCACTACCCAGCTGAGACCGACGACGAAGGAGATGTAGATCCAGGGGGTCCTGTCGGGGGATGACGGCCTGAAACCCGACTGGAGCCTTATCCAGAGAGGCCAGAAGGGAAGGGCGAAGAGGGCGAAAAGGATCTGCTTCCACGGGAAGGTGACCTGGGAATATCCCTGGAGCTTGAGTATCCGCGCAACCTGGGGTGTGACCATCTGCCCCTTCTCCACGAGGAGATCTCCGGGTGAAACAGACCGCTCGAGAGGTTTGAGGGATTCGGCAAGGTCATCACGAAGCGACCTGGTCAGCTCTTCGTCCACCCTGGTGAGGGGCTGAAGGACTTCGTCGAGGATCTGGAAGATGATGTTGTTCTCCTCCATGGGGAGGGAGAGCTTTTCTATCTCTTTCCAGACGGCCTCGGAAGTGACCCCGGTAAGAGCCGTCTCGGTGCCGGAATTTTTGAGGAATTCATTGGCCAGGAGGGCGGATTCACGAAGTATTTTTTGCCTTGCCTCCTCGGGCAGAGCCTTCAGAAGGTCGGACAGGCCCTGTGATATGGAGAGGGACGAGGTGTCTCCCTTTGCCATGGACTCGATTTTTGAGATGAGAAGTTCCACGGCGGAACCGTCCCGCACGAGCACGCCGGCCACAGTTTCGCCAACCCGTGACCTGAGCACGCTTGTTCCGTCTTCGTCCACAAAATTCATGGGATACAGGGCGAAATATGACCGCGGGGATGGTTCATCCGGCAGAAAACCGGTCATCCTGTCGTTGATGACCCATCTCATGAATAGGATCGAGAGGGCAAAGGCCACGAGGACAATGACCCCGGACGCACGGAAAAACGGAAATTTTTCCGCGAAAAAACCCGCGATCCCTTTTTTCCCCAAGGGGGATGCTCCCTTATACACCTGATTCCCGCTGCTGTTCATAGCGTTCGTATGCCTTCACCACCTGCTGGACTATTTCGTGACGCACCACGTCTGAGTGGGTGAGGTAGAAAAATTCGATGCCGTCGATTCCGTCAAGGATATCCCTGACCTGTTTCAGCCCGGACATCTTCCCTGAAGGAAGATCGATCTGTGTCACGTCTCCGGTTATGACCGCTTTCGAGCCGAAACCGAGACGGGTGAGGAACATCTTCATCTGCTCGGGCGTAGTATTCTGGGCCTCGTCGAGGATGATGAAGCTGTCGTTCAGTGTTCGCCCCCTCATGTAGGCGAGGGGGGCAATTTCGATAACGCCCTTGTCCACGTACCGGAGAAACCGCTCGGGAGAGAGGAGATCATAGAATGCGTCATAGAGCGGACGGACATAGGGTTCCACCTTCTCGCGCAAGTCACCGGGGAGGTACCCGAGGCTTTCGCCGGCCTCAACGGCGGGCCTGACGAGCACGATGCGGCTTATGGCGGCAGCCTTGAGAAGCGCGACCGCGTGGCAGACGGCGAGGAATGTCTTGCCTGTCCCTGCGGGACCTATGGAGAAGACGATATGGTTGCTTCTCACTGCCTGGAGATATTTTCTCTGCCCCTCGGTCTTCGCCCGGATGGGCTTTCCCCTTGCCGTCGTGCAGATAACTTCGGAGAAGAGGGGGGCGAGGTCCACCTCCCCCTTCTCCGCTATCATGTCCATGGCGTACCGGACATCGGCTAGGACCAGGGAATGTCCTTTCGAGGCTATCCTGTGGAGCTGTTCGAGAAGGGAATAGACCATGTCGACCACCGGGCCGTCAGGGCCGCGGACAGCGACCCTGTTCCCCCGGACGATCAGGCTGACTGGATACCGTTCTTCGATGGCGGCCAGGTTTTCATCGTCCTTCCCGGCGAACCGGGACATGGAATCGATGTCCGGAAAATCGATCTCCCGGATGACCGGCCCCGTTCCGACGGTGCTGTTTCCCTCGACTGTATTCATGAATTCGATCTGATCCCGCCTTTCGTCTATACGGGATATCCCGCGCCGTCAACGAGTTCGGCGACTCCCACGTCCACTTTCATTTCACGGGCGAATTTCCTCATGAGGAAGTCCTTCGCCACGGCGGGGAAGAGGACATAGCTGAGCACGTCCTCGGGCTGAAGGATCCAGGGCTCAATGGCCTTCGCAGCGGCGTCGAGCTCTGGCGCGATGTTCTCCGCAGGTCTGCAGGTGATGGGCGTCTCGTCGCCGATGACCTTCTTCTGTATCTCAGGATCGAGTTCTGCGGGAGGCTTGCCGTACTGGCCGAGGAAGTAGCTCCTGACCTCTTTGGGTACGATCTTCCAGCGCTCGCCGACCAGGACGTTGAGCGTGGCCTGGGTGCCGACGATCTGGCTGGTGGGGGTGACAAGAGGAGGATACCCCATTTCCTTCCGGACCCGGGGAACTTCGTTTAGCACATCGGGGAGCCTGTGGAGGGCGTTCTGGTCTTTGAGCTGGCTGACCAGGTTGGAGTACATGCCGCCGGGGATCTGGTACATGAGCACGTTGATGTCGACTCCGCCGAGATCGATGAAGATCTTGGAGTACTTTTCCCTCACCTTTTTGAAGTGGGTGGCGATGGGGACAAGTTTCTTCAGGTCAATGCCGGTTTCGAACTCTCCGCCCTGCATGCCGGCCACCATTGACTCTATGGGAGGCTGGCTGGTGCCCTGGGCAAACGGGGAGATGGCGCAGTCGACCACGTCCGCACCTGCCTCGAGGCCCGCAAAGTATGCCATGGAGGCCATTCCGCTCGTGTAGTGGGAGTGGATCTGCACGGGAAGCCCGGTCTCTTTCTTGATGGTCCGAACGAGTGCGGCCGTCTCTACAGGGCTGATGATGCCGGCCATGTCCTTGATGCAGATGGAGTCGGCCCCCATTGATTTCATGTCCCGGGAGAGTTTGGCGAACGCGTCCAGTGAATGGACCGGGGAAAGGGTGAAGGAGAAGGCAAGCTGAAGATGGGCCCCTTCCTTTTTGATCTGGTCAGCGGCGACTTCCATGTTCCTGAGGTCGTTGAGGGCATCGAATACCCTGATGATGTCAAGGCCGTTGCCTACCGCACGCTTCACAAATTCCCGCACGGTGTCGTCTGCGTAGTGGCGGTATCCCACCACGTTCTGGCCGCGCAGAAGCATCTGGAGCTTCGTTTTTTTGAAGAGTTTCCTGAGGGTGCGGAGCCTTTCCCAGGGATCTTCGTCGAGGAAGCGCATGCATGAATCAAAGGTGGCCCCTCCCCAGACTTCCATTGAGTGGAAGCCTACGTCGTCCATCATCTCCACGATGGGGGTCATGTCCTCGATGCTCATGCGGGTAGCCATAAGGGACTGGTGGCCGTCTCGAAGGCTGGTGTCCGTTATTCCTACTTTTCTCGGTTCTTTTTTCTGCACAGCCACCGACTGCACTTCGGGGGCCTTCTGTTCCGCAGGTCCGGCCGGAGCGGCCGATGGCATACTCTTATTCTTGTTGTGGTTGCTCATAGAATAGTCTCCTCCGTTTATTTTATAATTGATGAAGCTGCTTGAGCTGCATTGATTCCGTTCTTTCAGTCCGCCGTGAGATGAGCCGTTTTCGCCTTCTCCCACAGGCTGTCCAGTTCTTCCATGGTGTATGAGCTCCAGGGCCGTTCGTTTTGAGAAACAAGCTGTTCCACCTTCCGGAATCGGCCGGTGAACTTCCGGTTTGCCCGCCCAAGGGCCGAGTCGGGATCGACGCCCAGGTGGCGGGCGAGATTCACCACCGCGAAAAGCAGGTCTCCCACTTCGTCCTCGATATTTTCGGGAGATCCGGAAAGTACAGCCTCCCTGATCTCGTCCATTTCCTCCTCCACTTTACCATAAAGAGGAGCAGGATCGTCTTTCGGCCAGTCGAAACCTACATGGGCTGCTTTTCCCTGGATCCGGAAAGCTTTCGCAAGAGGGGGAAGCCCTTCGGGGACCCCGGCCAGAAGGGATGTATCGTTCTTTTTCCTGTTCTCTTTTTCCTGCGTTTTTATCTGTTCCCAGTTCCTGAGAACGTCGGTGCTCGTGGCCGCGTCAGCATCGGCAAATACGTGGGGATGCCTCCTGACAAGTTTTTCCACCAGGCCGTGGATAACATCCTCTACGGAGAAACGACCTTCTTCAGCAGCGATCTGGGAAAGGAATACGACCTGGAGCAGGACGTCTCCGCACTCTTCCTTTATGTCGGGAAGATCCGCCCTTGTGACGGCGTCCACCAGTTCGTAGGCTTCCTCTACAATATAGGCCCGAAGGCTCTCCATGGTCTGCTCACGATCCCAAGGACATCCTCCTGGAGCCCGAAGGCGTTTCATCACCTCGACCAGCTCCCCGAATGCCCTGTCGCTTTTTTCGTTCATTCACCGCACCTGCTTTCTGTGGCGGAGCGCCTGGAGTATTCCCGCGAGCCCCGCTGCCCCGCCCGGGCCGACAAGCCTGTCTCCCGATGCGATCCATGAGCGCGTTCCCTTCAGCCCGTCGAAAACAGGACCGTTTCCTTTGAGGATCGTTTCCCTTTTTCCGCACTCCACCGACAAGATACCATAAATACCGCCCCGTGACCGGAGTAAAGATACTGAAAAAAGATTCCTCAGGCTCTCGGGCAGCGGACCAAACCGGTCCTGCACTTCCTTTTCGAGGCTGTGAAGCTCTTCGTACCCGTCGATCCTCAGCAGGCGCCGGTAGAGAGCGATGCGTATGGCCTCCTGGGGTATGTATGATGCCGGTACCAGGCAGGGGATATCAACAGAGACTTCCGCAGAGGACGGAAGCGCGCCCCTGATGCCTGCTATTTCTTCCTCGAGCATGGAGTAATACAGGAACGAGTCAGCCTTTCCCCTTCCGCTTCCATGCTGGGACGTTCCGAGAAGCTCTCCGCTTCCGCGTATGCGAAGGTCCTCCAGCGCAAGATCATATCCTGCCCCTTCATCGTTGAGCGCCGTGATGGCGTCGAGCCGCTCCAGGGTCTCTTTTGCAAGGGGCTGTCCCTCGGGATAGAGAAAATACGCGAAAGACGTCTCTTCCCTTCGCCCAACGCGGCCCCTGAGCTGGTACATCTGGGCGAGGCCGAGCTCCTGGCAGTCCTCGACAATGAGTGTGTTCGCGCCGGGTATGTCGAGACCGCTCTCAATAATGGTGGTACAGAGAAGGATCTCAAGTTTTCTATTATAGAAGTTCATCATGGTCTCTTCAAGCTCGTTTTCCTTCATTCTTCCATGGGCCACCCCCAGGGCGGCCGAGGGGAAAAGTTTTCTCAGAAACGACGCCCTTTCATCGAGCCTTGAAATGCGGTTCGAAACATAGAATACCTGCCCGCCCCGTTCGAGCTCCCGCGCGATAGCCGTCCTGACAATGGGCGTGTTCCAGGGACCGGCCGCAGTAAGGACGGGGATCCTGTTCCGGGGCGGTTCGTTGAGAACTGAAATACTGCGCATTCCCTTGAGGGAGAGGGCGAGCGTTCTTGGTATGGGTGTGGCGGAGAGCATGAGAACATCTATGTTTTCCCTGCCCTCCTTGAGTTTTTCCTTGGACAGTACTCCGAAACGATGCTCTTCATCGATGACGATAAGGCCGAGGTCGTGAAACTCGACATCTTTCTGGAGCATCCGTGACGTGCCTATGAGAATGTCGGTCTTTCCCGAGGCGACGTCGGCAAGTACCCGCTGCTGTTCGGAGCGGCCGGCGAAGCGCGAGAGGAGCGCAACGTTCACAGGGAAGCCCGTCAGCCTGGCGATGAAGGACATGTAGTGCTGCTGGGCAAGAATGGTCGTGGGAACGAGCACGGCGGCCTGCTTTCCTCCCTGTACCGCCCGAAAAGCGGCACGGACTGCTACTTCGGTTTTTCCGTAGCCCACGTCGCCCACGAGAAGCCGGTCCATGGGGGAAGTGCTTTCCATATCGGCCAGGACCTCCGAGATCGCGGTGAGCTGGTCCCTGGTTTCGACGTGGGGGAAGGCCTCCTCGAACTCGCGGAAAAGACCGTCACCATGAGGGAAGGCAAACCCCTTGACCAGTTCACGCCTGGCGTAGAGCTCAACCAGTTTCCTGATGTCCTTTTGCACCCGTTCACGGGTCCGCCTGACGGTGTTTTTCCACTTCGTTCCCCGAAGGGAATCAAGCCTGACGTTTTCACCCATGTGATCAGGGAGAGGGGTTATCTTGTGAAGTTGGAGCACCGGCAGGAAGAGACGCTGCCCGTCAGCGAATTCGAGTATGAGGCTGTCCATCACTTCTCCCGAGATGGATACCTCCTCGGAACCGCGGAAGACGCAGAGACCGTATTCGTCATGAACGAGGAGCTGCCCTTCTGAAAGACGGTCGTTCCATTCTCTCGGGGGAGCGGCAAGGAGCCCCCTGGCAGGGATGTTTTCAGATATGCCCGCAAGCTCGAGGTCGGATATGAAGACGACCCGTTCCTCGGGATCGAGAAATCCCCGGGAGAGTGCTCCCTCCACGGTGAGGGGGAGATCGTCCTCTGAAAAGGAGAGAATGCGCCTGTTCCTGGTGACGAGGCAAACCCTGTAGCCGTCCTTTTCCCATGCGCTGCAGGTCCAGCGGAATTTTTCCAGGTTCCCCCGAAAGGGGGGGATCTCCTCCAGGGTCAGGCGGCTTTCCGAGAACGATACGGAGGCTGTGATCCTGATCCGCGGGCGTGACGCAAGCCTGAGAAAGACGTCCTGCCACGAGGGGAGAACCTCGCTTCTTCCCTCCGCTTCCGCGATGTCCTTCCAGAGCATGGAGTAGGATTCCGCAGAGACCTCGATCCTTGAGGGCTCGAAAAAAGCGGAAACGGTTCCCTCGGGCAGAAAGTCGAAGAGGCTGGCCTGTTTTGACGCGCTGAGGGAATGGATGTCCGTGTCTTCAAGTACGCCGACGCTCATCTGGGTGCGGGGAGAGAAGCTGCGGATGCTTTCCACTGTGTCATCGAAAAATTCGAACCTGAGGGGGTGCGCGTAGGCGGGGTCGAAAATGTCGAGTATGTAGCCCCGAAAGACGAACTGTCCGGGAGCCCAGACTATGTCGGATCTCACGTAGCCTGCATGAACCAGCCAGTCGAGAAGGCTCTCCCGGCTGTAGTCCCTGCCCGCGGAGATGCGGATATCCCGGCTTCCCCTGAATACGGGCGCAAGAAGAGATCCTCCGCTTGCGGCCAGGAGGCCGCCCTCGCTCTTCCATCGGGCAAGGGTCTCGCCGCGCTGCACGGGAAGAGCCCTGTCGGTCATTCCGCCGGGGGTGAGGGGGATCTCCTGGAGAAGGAGTACCGATTCTTCGGGAAAGAGCGTCTCCCAGTCGGAACAGAAAATACCCGCCTGCTTCTGGTCGGGGAACACGAGAAGCGCCGGGGATCCAGGGTTCCGAAAAGCCCAGCACCTCGCAGCGCCGTCAAGGGGAAGGTGCAGGGCCGCTCCGCCGGTCCATAGCCGCGTGTCCAGGTCCCATATTCTGTTCCGCCGGGATGGTCCCGTTCTTTCCATTTTTTTCTCCGTTTCGGCAAAAAAAGAGACGGCCTGTGGTCCGCCGCCTCTCAGACAGTTCCGTTTATTATATTCATTGCCCGGTCCGGGCCTTCGGAACACCAGGCTTCGACTCCCCGGGCAGCCTGGTCGAGGAGGTCGGGAAGGGTATCCCGCTCCGCCCGGGAAAAGGCACCGAGAACCCATGAGACCATGCCTTTTTCATCGGGGACGGATCCTACTCCGATCCTCAGCCTGCAGACTTCGAGCGTTCCGGCTGTACCCAGGATGGAGAGCATCCCCTTGTGCCCTCCTGCTGACCCCTTTTTCCTGAGCCTGAGCCTGCCGAAGGGCAGGGCGACGTCGTCGTACACCACGAGGACGTCTTCCTCCCAGGAAAGGCCGAAATAGTCTACGGCCTCCCTGAGGGCCCTTCCGCTGAGGTTCATGTACGTGAGGGGTTTGAGGAAAAGAAGCTTTTCGCCTTCCCTGAAAACCGACCACGCCATGGAAGCGAACTGCATGCGGGGAGTACCGCAGGAGTACCTGTCCACAAGATGGTCCAGCAGGAGCCAGCCCGCATTGTGCCTTGAGAAAACATACTCAGGACCGGGATTGCCCAATCCGGCGATCAGCTTCAAACGGCGCTACTCCTCCTCTTCGGCTTCCTTGGCCTTGCCCTTTGCGACTACTTCGACTTCCTTCTCTTCGGCCGCCGCTGCCTCCGCTTCCTCTTCCTCGGACACGCCTCTGGGCACTACGACGGCGACTATGACCTCGTCAGGATCGGCAAGGACCTCAACTCCTTCGGGGAGGGTGAGGTCTCTCACGTGGAACTGGGAACCGAGCCCCAGAGAAGAGACATCGACGTGGAAAGAGTCGGGGATCTGGGAGGGAATGACTTCAACGGCCACTTCCCTGAGAAGCATGTCGATGACACCGCCGAGCTTGACTCCTTTGCATTCGTCGCGGCCCTTCAACTCCACGGGAACATTCACGGTGAGCTTGTGCCCCTTGACAAGCTGGAGGAAATCTATGTGCAGGATCCTGCCGGTGAGATGATCCTTCTGTACTTCCCGCATGAGGCACATCTCCTGCTTGCCTCCGGGAATAGTGAGGTTCAGGGTCTGGGTCTCCCAGTATCCTGAGTTGGCGATCTTCGCAATATCAGATGTTTTGACCTTTGCAGGTACCGACTCCCTGTAATCGGGCCCGTAGACCACACACGGGGTATACGCGGGCCTCATTTTTTTGCAGGCCTCCTTGCCCTTTTCTGCGCGTGCTTCAAGAACTATCTGTACCATTTCCGACATAACCGACACATCCTCCTTAAATTGCGATCCCCTCTGCGAAAACCGGAATAGGCCTGTTTTTCCTAATCAAACAGGCTGCTTACGGAACGGTCGCTATGGACCCTCAGTATGGCTTCCGCGAAAAGGGGGGCTATTGACAATTGAATGATTTTATCCGATTTTTTGCTCTCAGGCAATGGTATAGTGTCAGTAAGTACCACCTGATCGATCTTTGACTGCTCGAGACGGTCAAGAGCGGGCCCCGACAGAACCCCGTGAGTCGCGCACGCGAAAACCTGCACGGCTCCCCTTTCCTTTATCAGTGCGGCCGCGTTGCATATGGTTCCCGCAGTGTCGATGATGTCATCGACAAGCACTGCCGTTTTTCCACTCACATCGCCTATGATGTCCATCACTTCGCAAAGGTTGGCGACCTCGTGGGATCTCCTCTTGTCGACGATGGCCAGATCCGCCTTGAGGATGCCGGCAAATTTCCTCGCACGGACGACTCCCCCCACATCGGGAGAGACCACGACGAGGGAACCGCACGTCTGCGAGGACTGTACGATGGCGTCCCTGAAGTAGCTTCCGAGGAGGGGCATACCCGTGAGATGGTCAACGGGGATATCGAAAAATCCCTGTATCTGGCCGGCATGGAGGTCTGCAGAGATGACCCTGTCCGCCCCCGTTCCCGCAAGCAGGTTTGCCATGAGTTTTGCCGATATGGGATCCCTGGGTTTGGTCTTTCTGTCCTGCCTGGCATAGCCGAAATAGGGTATGACCACGTTTATCCTGTAGGCAGATGCGCGCCTGAGCGCGTCTATCATGATGAGAAGCTCGACGAGATTCTCATTTACCGGGTTGCACGTAGGCTGGACGACAAAGACGTCCGCCCCCCTGACGCTTTCCTCTATGGAAAGCCCTATCTCACCGTCGGAGAACCTGAAGTGCTTGGCCGTGGCAAGCTCAATTCCAAGTTCAGAACAAATCCTTCGCGCAAATGCCGGGTGAGCCGTGCCCGAAAAAATCTTCAGTTCCCTTTTGGCTGTCCCCATCAATTCCGGTCTCCCCCTTCATTCGCCTTTTTTCTTTTTCTCTGCGCCCATCCTTCTATATTTCTCTGCCGGGCCCTTCCCACCGCAAGGGCACCTTCAGGAACGTTCTGCGTGATCACCGATCCGGCGGCGGTACTTGCGTCGTCTTCAAGTGTTACCGGAGCGACGAACATGGTGTCACTGCCGACAAAACACCTGTTGCCGATGACCGTGGAATTTTTCTTCTCACCGTCGTAATTGCAGGTTATGGTTCCGGCACCTATATTGGTTCCCTCCCCTATGACCGCATCGCCGAGATATGAGAGGTGGGGCGCCTTGCTCCCCTTCCCGAGAACAGATTTCTTGATCTCAACGAATTTTCCTCCCTGGGCGCCTTCCTCGAGGCACGCACCGTCGCGGATGACGATGAACGGCCCGGCCTTCGCACTCTTCTGGAGGATGCTGCCGCTGAGGACCGCGTGACTGACCACGTGGACGTCCTCTTCGAGATCCATGTTCCGGAGGATGGAAAAGCCCCCGATCCTGCATCCGCGCTTGATGGTCGTTTCGCCCCAAATCTGGACAAAGGGATCGAGGGAGACGTCCTCACCCATGGATACCTTCGGGCCGATCCAGACGGACGAGGGGTCCATCATCCTGACACCGGAAGCGAGATGCCCTTCAACTATTTCGCTCCTGACCAGAGCGACGACATCGGCGAGCTGGCGGGGGGTGTTTATGCCCCTGAACTCGTTTTCATCTCCGGCTAGTGTGGCCCGTACGTTCATTCCGGAACGGATCATCATGGATATGATATCGGGGAGGTAGTACTCTCCCTGGGAGTTTTCGTTGTCAAGCCTGTAAATATGGGGAAGAAGGGAGGAGATCCTGAAAATGTAGATACCGCTGTTGACCTCTGAGAGAAGCTTCTGCTCCTCTGATGCGTCCTTTTCCTCTACGATGGACATTCCGTCCCCTGACCGGACGACCCTGCCGTAGCCGAAGGGGTTGGAGGCGTGAAAGCTTATGAAGGAGCAGTCCGCCCCTGATATTTTGTGATCGGATACGAGCTCCGCTAGAGTTTCGCTCCTGAGGAGGGGGACATCCCCGGGGAGTATGAGAAGATGGTCGAGCCCGGCCCACCACTCCTTGGCTATCTGGACCGCGTGGCCCGTTCCAAGCTGTTCGTGCTGCCAAATGGGGACCGCGCTGCCCCATTCGCCGGAAAGGTAATCCCTGACCATTTCACCCTTGTGGCCCACGACCACGGCAACCGAACCGACCTGACCTCCCGGGGCGTCTTTCAGCTTTTCCAGCGCCCGAAGCACATAGTATAAAATCGGCTGGTCAAGGACCGGGAGCAGGACCTTCGGCAGGGTACTCTTCATCCTGGTTCCTTTTCCCGCCGCCAGAACAAGTGCTCCTGTGACTCCGTCAGAGCCTGACAAGTGAATCAACACCTTTTCCGAGAATTTTTATGATACAAAAAAGGGAGCCGCTTCAAGTCCCTCTCCGCATGGCCATTTGGCTGGGGTGGCTGGATTCGAACCAGCGATGGCGGATCCAAAGTCCGCTGCCTTGCCGCTTGGCTACACCCCAAAGTCAGCAACCACAATATAGTAACAGAGGTTCATGGGCTGTCAAGAATCCCGACAGAAATACCGAAACAGGGACTGGTTCATTGTACTCCAAAAAAAGATTTTTTTCCCCGCCCTGCTGCCAGGGGTCAAACCATGATCATCCTGCAGATGGAATACAGGACGAATGAAGAGCCCATGAGAATGGGCATGAAGAAGCGGTATTCCCTGTACGTGCTGCCGAGACTGCATCCGATGCACTCGTTGGAGAGAATCTGGCACAGGTGGAGGGGAGAGAAATAATATCCGATGAACGACCAGATATAGATGAACCAGACATAGAGCAGCATTTCATTCGAACTGATCTGCAGGGGCGCAACGAGAGGAAGCAGCAGCGTCATGGGAACAAGGCTGAGCCCTGTGATCATGCCGAAAAGGACTGCGAACACCGCCACGGCTCCCAGTATGGCCGTGTTTGAGGCCGCGGCGAAGAGGCCGTTGAGCAGTATCAGCATCTCGTCAAAGGAATTGATGACGTTCCTGAAAAAGTAGATCCCGATCATCATGAGCGTGATCTTTGAGCTGAAGCTCCTTCGGATGTTCGCCGGGAAGTCCTTCCTGTCGGAGAGAAAAAAGGTGATCCCGATGCAAAGAAGAACTGCGATGTAGAGAGGAAGGCCGAAAGCGACGTTGAATACCACGATCATGTAGATGGGCGAAAAGTTCAGCAGAAGGGTGCCGAGGGCTTTTTTCCGCTCTCCCGGGGCCGGAGCAGGAAGGGTACCGCCTGGGGAATTCCCCAGGTACAGGAACCAGGCGGCTGTAATCATGACTGCCACGAAGAGAAGATTTAGCCCGATGAGGGCATAAATATCAATTTCCGGGACGATTCCCTGGGTTATGATGATGTTTGCGGAGAACGGGAGCACAAACATGGAGATGTGCCTGAACGCAAGGTTGACCACAGAACGCACCGGGGGCTCGAGCTGAAGGTCTTTTCCTATGGAATCGGCAAAGGGAGCGGAGATGGCAGCTCCTCCCGGCACCTGCATAATGCCCATGACGGCCGGGATCGACACCATCAGGAGCTTTTGGCCCGTTATGATTTTCTTCAGCGAATCCACGATACTGTCCACAATGGAGTATTTTCGCAGAAGACCGCACATGATGCTCACGAGAGCCACGACAAGTATAGCCTTGACCGACGACGGCGTTGTGAATACTTTCGTAAAGGCGACAAAGATGGACCGGGCATCCAGGCCCCCCGAAAATCCGATGACTGTTCCAGTGATAAGCATGGCAGCCCCGAAGCCGACCTTTTTTTTCATGAGGAGCGGCAGAAGAACGACCGCCAGAAGGACCGAGATGATTTGTCTCAAGGCTCTCTCTCACCCGCTTTTTCGAAAAATATGGCGACGTCCGGAATATAAGACGGCTGCTGTCTGAATCGATCTCCGGCGCCTGCAATACACCAATTCGGTACGTTTTTTTCTCGTGTCTTTTGCATTGTATGCCAGAAGCACCCTTTTCTGCAACCCGGGAAATACCTGCGGTGCGATGGAGGCGGAAATGTTAGAATGGATAAAAGAACCAGGCCCGAAGGGACCGGAAACACCGTACAGGTGAGAAAGGAGCAGGAATAGGGATATGAGGGACATCGCCGATTTTGCTTTCCTGAAAAGCCTTTGGCCGTTTCTTGTACTTTTCGTCCTCTCCATTGTTTTTCTGCATATCTTCAGGTCCGGGGGAAAGCAGCGACCGTTCTATATCGTGCTGTCGTTTTTTTTCCTTCTGTCCGCGATTCTTTTTCTTTTGATGCACCGGCCGTTCGCCGCTCTTTCCCTTCTGTTTTTTCCGGCGGCGCTCTGGGGGATCCTGAGGGGCCGAAACGAATGAGAGCCGGAAAGAAAGGCGGCGCTGAAAAATGAAAGTTGCTGCATTTGTTCTGTTCGCTTTCTTTTTGTATTTTCCCTATGCATGGTGCGCAATAAGGAAAGAGCCACGGGAGAAATACGGCCTCCTCTGGAGAGCGGACAGGCGGGCGCTTCGTGAGACGGCGCTTTTTTGCGCCGCTACACTGCTCCCTCTTACAGGCGTATCCCTGCTTTTTTTTAGTGGGCGGCTTTTTTTTCCCTCAATTCGCCTTGTTCCGGCGGCGGTTCTTTCGGGGCTTGCCGCTGCAGTAGCCGAGGAGACGTTCTTCCGTGGATGGCTCCAGACGATTCTTTCAGCAAGAGTTTCACCCTTCTGGAGTATCGTGCTGGCATCAGGTCTCTTCGGTCTCGCCCACCTGGCATCTCCCTTCGCTCCATTCGCTCTGCTTGCATTTTTTCCCGGGCTGATCATGGGGGTGCTGAGGGAAAGACACGGTTCCGTTCTTCCGGCTATTTTGTACCATTGGGCGGGGAACATCTGGTCTATATGGTTTTATCCACATTTTTAATTTACTGCAGAGAGGGGTGTTTGCTATGAGATCCTTTTTTCGAATGTCGGTTGTGTGCGCCGCAGCGGCCGCACTTCTTTTCGGTTCGGCTGCGGCGGCCGAGCCTGTTTTCACGATATATGTCCCGGTGATCTCCGGTGCGGAGGCACGGGCGGTCCTTCCAGACGGAAGGGAGTTTTCCCTCGGTACGGTCAGGGATCTTCCCACCGCAACACGCTGGCCGGGGTACACCGCCTCGAAATGGGCCGCCCCTGGAACAGTGGCGGCTTCGGCGGTGAACGCGGTACACCTGACGCTGTCGGTGGAAAAGGATGCGGGAAGGACCATGAGCATCTTGCCGCTCCATACGGTTGCTCCCGCGGCAGGGGCAAAGGCGTTCCTGACCCTTGACGTGCCTGCAGGGACAGGATTTTTCGGCGGATGGGCGCCTCCCGTGGGAACGCCGGTGAAGGTGCGGAAAAACGACGGGAGAACGGTGCCCCTTGCGGAAAACGGCCTTCCGTCTGCCGGAGATGTGATGATATTCGAGGTCAGCGAAGCCGAAAGGCCATACATTGTGGACATGGAGAACCGGCCGGGAGGCCGGGTGATCGGCTGGTACCCGTCAGGACCGAAAGTACTTGCGAGGGTCATACGACCGGTGAAGGGCTCGGGACGGTTCGGCGGGACCGAGTTCCAGGGGCCTGGAAGGATCCGGGCGAACCATTCGGGGGTCATCGACGTGAGCACCGCGGCGAGGGGTGTGGTGGGGGGCTTCCAGGTACTCCCCTTTCTGCACTCGAAGTCGAAGGAGATGGGCGGGGCATGGCAGCTGACCCAGTGGCTCATCATCGCCTCAGAGACGGTGGATCCCCTTCCGGGGACAGCTCCGCTCTTCGCCGGGAACTTTCTTCCGGGAAGCCAGCTCTCTGACGCTCTGTGGAACATGTGGTCGACTTACGGAAGGAAACCCCTGGCACTGTGCAGGATCGACGGAGGCCCCTGGCGGAAATTTCCCGAGGGGGCCGGAAGACAGGACCACGTGTTCGACCGTGTGACGCACATCCGCATCTACAGTCCCTTCACACGGGAGCCGCTTTCAGAGTAAATTTGCAAAAATTTTTTCCGGACAAGGGAAAGAAAAAGGGGCACGGGAGAAATTTCCCGGGCCCCTTCGTTTTTTTCCTGCCGCGTTCCTACTCCACGGTGACGCTCTTCGCGAGGTTCCGGGGCTGGTCTATGTGACAGCCAAGGAACCGGGCGAAGAAGTAGGAAAAGAGCTGCAGCGGGGCGACGGTGAGGAATGGCGTGAACTGGTCGAGGGTGCGGGGGACATGGAAAATATGGTCCGCCGTACCTTCGAGAGAGTCGTCATCCTCGGTAGCGATGGCGATGACAGGTGATTTCCTGGCCTTCGCCTCGAGTATGTTCGAGAATGTTTTTTCGTGCAGTGCATCCTTCGGAGAGATCACGACCACGGGGACCCTGGGGTCGAGGAGGGCTATGGGGCCGTGCTTCATTTCTCCGGCGGCATAGGCCTCGGCATGGACATAGGAGATCTCCTTCAGCTTGAGTGCCCCTTCAAGGGCGATGGGGAAGGATATTCCCCTCCCGAGGAAGAGGAAGTCACGAGCCTCGTTGTAGAGCATGGCCATTTCCTCAAGGGTTTCCTGTTTCTGCAGCACCGATTCCAGCTTGTAGGGAAGGGCGAGAAGCTCGTCGCAGAAGGTTTTTTCCTGTTCGGGAGTTACCTTTCCCTGCATCTTGCCCAGGTGAATGGCGAGAAGATAAAGGACTGCCATCTGCCCCATGAAAGTCTTTGTGGCAGCAACGCCTATCTCGGGGCCGGCCTTGAGCTGAAGTATATCGTGGACTTCCCTGGCGATGGTGGAACCGATGACGTTGGTCACCGCAAGGCACCTGGCTCCCCGTGCCTTTGCGATCCGCTCGGCGGCCAGGGTGTCCGCGGTTTCTCCCGATTGGGAGACGAAGATGGCGAGGGTGTCCGGACCAATGGGTATGTTCCTGTAACGGTATTCCGAAGCGACATCGACACGTATGTCGAAGTCGGCTATCTCCTCGAGGAACCGCTCGGCGACGAGGGCTGCGTAGTATGATGTACCGCAGGCGACAATGTGGAGCCTCTTCCACGCCGCGACATCGTCCTTTGTCCAGGGAAGCTCCGCGGAGAGGTCAACTCGGCCTTCGCAGAGGCGTTTCGCCATGGAGTTTCGGAGCACGGCTCCCTGCTCGTTGATCTCCTTGAGCATGAAGTGGGGATAGCCGCCCTTGTCCACCATGGTCACGTCCCAGTCGATATGGACCAGGGGTTTCTGCCTCGGTTCGCCCCTGGAGTTCCAGAACCTCGCCTCGTTTCTCGAAAGCTCGGCAATATCCCCGTCATCCATGTAGATCACATCCTGGGTGTAGGGAAGGATAGCCGGGACATCGGAGGCGCAGAGAGTTTCACCGTTTTCGGAAGTACCTACAACAAGGGGTGATCCCTTGCGGACACAGTAGATTTTTCCGGGGCGATCCTTCACCATGATGACGAGGGCGAAGGAGCCGCGAAGCCTCTCATAGAGGTCCACGAGGGCTTCGATCATGTCGCCCCGGTCCCTGTAGAGGCGCGAGAGAAGCTCAGCAACCACCTCGGTGTCAGTTTCGGACTTGTAATCACCGGGACATTCATCGGACAGTTCTTTTCTGAGTTCCCTGTAGTTCTCCACGATCCCGTTGTGAACAAGCACCAGTGTCGAGGAGAGGTCGGAGTGGGGGTGGGCGTTCAACTCCGTCACACCGCCATGGGTCGCCCACCTGGTGTGCCCGATTCCCTGGCTGCCCGATACGGGTGTTTCTGAAAGGATTTTCTCGAGATCTGAAACTTTTCCGACACCCTTGACGAT
>Ga0334883_1001708_pt1 | contig 30798 bp, 23 predicted proteins | sample GraSluR1_MG_6_FD_207230 | JGI IMG/M metagenome (GOLD analysis project Ga0334883, IMG submission 207230) | Sludge microbial communities from methane-producing bioreactor in Wageningen University, Netherlands - Granular Sludge_09_05-R1 | ecosystem: Engineered > Bioreactor > Anaerobic >...
ACCGCCTTGATGGGCGCGCACCCAGGTTACTTCGAAATGACCTCGCTGGTGTCCTAAACCTCACCAACCGCAATCAACCTGGCTCCCTGCCTCAAATGAGATTCTCTACCGTTTTTTGAACAGACACCAATCCGCATCCCACTGCTTGATTTGATCGAAGGTGTCATTCATGTTTCTGTTTCTCCCCAAAGTCTTCCGCTGCAAGTGCGGCCGGCTTACGCCTGCCGTGGTTCTTTGACCCACCACAGCATTAAGCCCAGCGCCAGCACATTGAACAGCAGGCCAATGGCGAACAAGAGTGCGTAGCCCCATTGCGCCAGCAGCGCGCCCAGCAGCGGCGCCAAGACGCCTATGATGCCAACGGCGGTGTTGGTAAGTCCCAGGTAAGTGGGGCGGCGTTCCTCGGTGCAGAATTCCATGACCATCAACATCCCCGAAATCATGACTGAACTTGCGGTGACGCCATGCAAGGCGAAAACAGCCAGATATGTCGCCGGGATGGGTGACCACCAGGCCAGTCCCAGGCTGATGCTTGCCGCGATGAGGCTATACACCAGGTTGCGCTTGTGCCCATAGCGATCCCCCAGAAAGCCGAAGAGCAGGTTGCCCACCATCTGCCCCCCCAACAGTACCCCGGTATACAGCCCCACCATTCCATCGGAGACCTGCCAGGTGTGCAATGCCGCCACTGTGAAAAAGCCACTACCTAATCCGCCCAGCGTCATCACCAGGCGGACAATCAGAAACCGGCGAAAATTGTGATCCTGGCGTAAAATGACCGGCAATGCGCGCCAGAACTCGCGTGAGGTTTGCGTATGTGCGTTAGGCGGATAGGCTGGCTCACGGATCAGGCTCAAAAAAAACCAGCTGATGATGGTGAACAACGCCGCAAGTGAGAAAGAGAAAAAGAAATTTTGAGGGTAGGGCACAGTCTCTAACAACCGCGCGCTCCAGCCTGCACCTACCAATCCCGCCGCAGTGCCGACAAAGATGCTGACGCCGAAGAACCGTCCGCGCCGCTTCACCGGGAAGATGCGCGCAATCAGGTCTTGCCATGCAGTTGCTACTGTGCCCGCCCCCAGATTTTTCCAGGCGAAGCTTAGCAGGAACAGCGTCAACGCCAGCGTGGGGGAGCGCAAAGCCAACAGCGGCGTGAGGGCCATCCCCACAACAGCCAATCGTTCCAGAAAGAAGCCCAACTTCACCACCACCGGCTTCTTGCGTGGCAAGCCTTCTACCCAGTTGGCGGTGAATAGCTGTGGCAAGGGCCAGGCCGCCTGACCGATGATGGCGACCAGGCCGATTGCCAGCAGACTATCCGTGAGTTTGCTCACGAAGAGCGGCAACACCGTGCTGGTTGAAATGAAACTGCCACCGAAGATGAAAAGGCAAATATCCAACAGTGTGACCGTGAAGTTCCACGGGTAGTGCTGTTCGATTTCCTCTGTCAGCTCCGCGCTGGTGCGCGGCGGGATCGGGCGATCCACTTCCAGTATTTTGTGCAATAGGTTTAGCGATGTAGTGCGAAAGGATGCGGGCATAACCATGTCCTTTAGTGGCGCAACGCATACAATGAGGTTAAGTGCGCTATGCCTCAAGCGTATAGTGTGTTAAAAACAACATATAGCTGCTCCGGCGACGTTCCGAACTGCCGTGCGCGCTCCTGGTTGATGACCAATCGCTCGCCATCGCTAAATTCGATGAATAGCAGGTGGTGTGGCATAGTTATGGAGACACCATCAACTTGCGTGTTTACGGGTGCGAGTTCCAGCCAGATGCGCTGTACGGCGCTCGCCGAACGGGTGTACCACGGCCCACGCGGGAAATGGTAGCGCAACTCGCGCGGCGTTAGTTCCAGCGCGCTGGGCTGTTTGGTTTTGTACGGCCCGTAGGGGGTGAGCAATCCATGCACAACAATGATGAGCGCGGGCAGGAAGAAGATGCTGATCATGCCAAACATGATGGCAGCACCGGTGAGCATGGAACTGGTAAACGGCGGTGCTAATCCTTGCAGCCAGGGCATCCAAAGTCCCAGCAGTCCGAAGCCCAGATAGAGCAGCGTTACCAGCACTGTGCCGGTGATGTAGAGCGCCCACACGCGCCGGGAGATGCTGAAGCGGTAGGTATTGCCGCTTGGGGTGGGGGTCGCACCCAGCGCTTTGTTGCGCGCTTCCGGCGAGATGCGCTCCAGTATCAGCCCCTCAAGTTGCAGCTGCTTCTCGACCGATAGTGGGATGCTCAGCACGCCCTTGCGCCCGCGCAGCCGCAGCACGGGGGGGATAGCAAACCTTTGTGCCAGGGTGTGGATGTCTGCGTAGGGCAGCGTTTTCTCGCTTCCCAACCGCCACAGCGATATCGTATATGCCTGCGCCACGACAAAGCCGCTGTTGTGCCACAACCACGCCGGCGGTATGAATACCCATACGGCAAACGCCACGAGGCTGAATATCAACACGCTCGGGTCGGGTGGGTCGGGCGGTGTCTGGCGCAGCGTTGCATATAAGAACAGGCTCACGCCTAACGTGGTCAAAAATAGCCAGAGCATGGTCCCGCGCGCCAACGGCGGGATGGTGAAGACTCGCCCCCTATTTTGCGCCGCTTGTTGTTGCGCGTGTTCCCATTTTGTCCACCAGCGATTGAGCAGCACGGCACCGGTGGTGGGGAATACAACCACCAGCAAAATCATGGTCAGCCAGGTCCAATTGATGCTGCTGGCAGGAAGCTGATACGAAATTATCAGCTCGCCTGCTTCCGCACGTTGGGCAAGTGCGGCGGGCAGTTCACCCATCCGGTTCGCCAGGTACAGCGTCTCCAGATTGGGTAGCTCTAGCAGCACATCAGGGAAGGTTGTGAAACGATTGTGCCGCAGGTCGAGAAACTTCAAGTTTTGCAGTTGCGCCAGCTCTGGCGGGAGCGACTGCAAACGGTTATTCTCGAGCCGGAGGGTTTCCAGCTGTTGCAGGCGGCCGATTTCCGGCGGGAGCGAACGCAGCTGATTGTCGGACAGTTTGAGCTCGGTGATGTGTTCCATCTCCCACACTTCGGGTGGGATTTCCTGCAAGCTAAATCTGGACAAATATAACGAGGTGTTACCACTAGCAGTCATTTCAAGAGATTGTTGCACAAGGTCATGCCGGGTAGGTGTATGGGATGCAACTAGAAAGCCTAGCACCAGGAACATCCCGATACCCAGGCTCAGCGCGCCCAAGCCGATTTGCAACCCGTCCGCTACTTGTTGATGCGCCAGTTCCGTTTTTTCCCTGGCAGAAAATGCGGCATAGAGCAGCCCTATGCCCAAGAGTATTGCTATCAGCCCGCCGCCTACAAACAGCCGCGCCGGGTCGGAGAGCAAAAAATACCCCAGCGCCAGCCAGAAGAGCGTATTGAGGATGCTGAAGGGGATGTCGCCATCCCATAATTTCTGGAACCATGGTTTCATAAGCATTCTCTTTGGTAGCGATGTTGGCAAGGTTTAGAAACGCCGCGATGTTTACCGCGAAGGCGCAAAGAGAAAAAGAAAAGGGAGCGTTTCGTTTGAGTTGAGAGGGGCACGGTCGGAGACCGGCCCCAGCAAGCTCTGGTCGGTCTCCGACCGTGCCCGCCTTTCTTCTATCCTTCCTCTCACATTATAACCCATTTTATGGTAAAATACCTGTGCGCGCGGTAGGTGCGAAATACGCGGATTTTCTTCACGTTTCACGCCTCACGCCGCACTATCATATCAACAGGTTTTTGAGAGGTTTATGGACGAGAATACGCATACCATTGTAGATGATTTGGACGCCTTGTTAGAGGTGCTTCCGGCTACGTTCCAGCAGACGTTGACCGCGCTAGGGCGGCGCGACGATTTGCTAGAGGTGGTGTTGGATTTAGGCCGTGTTCCAACGGCGCGCTACACCGATCAGGAAATCATCCTGCGGGAGACTGAGGTCACGCCGGAGGAGATCGCTTATGTGGTGGAGCATGTGGGCGATTTCGACGCCGACAACCGCGCGGGCATTCCGCGCACGCTGCACCGCATCTCGGCGCTGCGCAATCGGCGCGGCGACGTGGTGGGCCTCACCTGCCGTGTGGGGCGCGCGGTCTACGGCACCATCGAGATTATCCGCGACCTGATTACATCCGGTAAGAGCGTGCTGCTGGTGGGCCGCCCGGCTGTGGGCAAGACGACGATGCTGCGTGAGGCTGCCCGCGTGCTGGGCGACAACAAGCGCGTAATCATCGTGGATACCTCCAACGAGATTGCGGGCGATGGCGATATTCCCCACCCGGCGATTGGCCGCTCGCGGCGGATGCAGGTTTCCCAGCCCACGTTGCAGCACGAGGTGATGATCGAGGCGGTGGAGAACCACAACCCCGAAGTCATCGTCATTGACGAGATCGGGCGGGCGTTGGAGGCTGAAGCCGCACGCACCATCGCCGAGCGCGGCGTGCAGCTCATCGCCACCGCGCACGGCAACACGCTGGACAACCTCCTGCTCAACCCCACGCTCTCCGACCTCGTCGGCGGCATCGAGAGCGTCACGCTCTCCGATGAGGAGGCCCGGCGGCGCGGCACGCAGAAGACGGTGCTGGAGCGCCGCGCCCCGCCCACGTTCGATGTGCTGGTGGAAATTCAAGACCGGCAGCAGTTGTTGATTCACCTGGACGTGGGTCGGGCAGTGGATCTGTTGTTGCGTAACAGCTCGCCGCGCGCGGAACTGCGCTACCGCGACGGCAACGGGAAGGTCCAGCGCGATCACGTCGCGCCCTCCGCCGCCGCTTTGCCCGAATACGAGGAGCGTGAGCGGGTGCAACCGGCATTACGACCTGCTCTTGGTGCGACGCCGCGGCTTAAGGAGACCGCTGTCTACCCCTATGGCGTAGCGCGTAACCGGCTCTTGCAGGCGGCCCGACAGATGCGCGTCCCTGTGCGTATCGTGGATGGGTTGGGCGAGGCCGAGGTTGTGCTGACCTCCAAGCAGTTCTACCGGCGGCGTCCGCAGGTGGTGGTGGATGCGGAACGGCGGCAGATGCCGGTGTATGTCATCCGCGCTAATACCACCGCGCAGATGGAGGATTTCCTGGCGACGTTATTTGGGGTGCAGGATCAGCAGACGCCGGATGCATTTTCCCGTGCCGTCGAAGAGACGGAAGAGGCCGTGCAGCGCGTGCGCAACGGCTCTCCGATGGTGGAATTGAACCCGCAGTCTTCCTACATCCGCCGTCGCCAGCACGAGTTGGCGCAGGCAGCGCATCTCAGCTCCCAATCGGTGGGGCAAGAACCGCAACGGCGCGTGCGGATTTTTAAGGAATAATGCGTACTGCGTAATCTTTCTCTTTACGCATTACGCAGTAGCCTGACAGTGTTTTGTGGAGCTCAAGATTTAATTCCATGCAAAAAGGCTTATTCATCACCCTGGAAGGCCCGGAAGGCAGCGGGAAGAGCACGCAGGCGGCGTTGCTGGCCCACTGGCTGGCGGAGCAGGGCTACCCGGTGCTCGCTACCCGCGAGCCGGGCGGTACGCGCATCGGTGAGCGCATTCGCGATCTGTTGCACGATCCGGCCCACACGGAGATGGCCGCCCACGCCGAAATCCTGCTCTACTCCGCCTCGCGCGCGCAGCTCACGGCGCAGGTCATCCGGCCCGCGCTCGCTGCCGGGCAGTGGGTGCTATGCGATCGCTACTTCGATAGCACCTTCGCCTATCAGGGCTACGGGCGCGGCCTGGATTTAGCCGCTTTGCGCGCCATCACGCGCTTTGCGGTGGCTGATCTCGCGCCCGATGTGACGTTGCTGCTCGATGTGCCGGTGGAGCTGGGTTTGCAGCGGCGGCTCTCCGGTGGCGAGGAGATGAATCGCCTGGATCGGGAAGCGGTGGAGTTCCACCAGCGGGTGCGGGCGGGCTATTTGGAGCTGGTTGCGCGCGAACCGGCGCGTTGGCGGCATATTGACGCGACCGGCTCGGTGGCAGCAGTCCAGGCGGCGCTCCAGGCGACATTGCGCCCCTACTTGTGCGCCGCGCCGGAGTCTGCGGATGACTGAAGCTGCTCTGGACAATCTTTTCATTGCTTCGCGTGCTGTCTAGGGTCAGGAAGTGCGGCTAGTCTTTTGGGAGGTTGGAGTTTTTGGAGGGGGCGACTTTGGGTGAGCTTGATTGCCCATTATTGCATTGGGTTAGTAGGTGAGGGAGGAATTTATGATAAAGGATCAAGAGTTACTGGCGTGTGCTCATATTATTATCGAAACAGTGCCGCGTCTTTCGCGCATGATGCGTAAAGATTTGCGTTTGCACAGCGCCGGTTTGTTCACTGAGCCGCAGTTTCGCGTAATGGCGACTCTGTTTCGCGAAAGAACGCAATGCCTTTCTGATCTAGCGGAACTTCAGGGAGTTTCACTACCTACAATGTCCAAACTGGTGCAAGGCTTGGAAACGCGGGGATTGGTGGCTCGTGAACAGGATTCTCATGACCGGCGCCGGATTGTCCTGGCGCTTACACCGGTGGGGCGCTCTGAATACGAGGCGCTGTTGCGACATACTGAGGAGCATATGGTGGATTGGATTCAAGACCTCACACCGGCCCAATGTCAGGAGGTGATCCAGGTTTTTATCATGCTGGACGACTTGTTTGCCAATGTGGAGCTTTCTGCTGCGTCGGCTGAATAAGATGAGCGGGAGATTGGTGGGTTTCAAAAACCTGACAGGCCTGCTGAATGGAAATTTGGGGAACTAACGTTCTCCTCAGATCTGAGAGCGGAGCATCAGTTCCGCGATGGGGTTAAGTGCAGGGTGCTTTAGGGCGAGGCAATCCCCGGCTGACCTATTGGATATGCGAGGGGCCGAAGCGAGTTTGATGCAGCAGGGATTGCCTCGCCCGAATGTGTATTTGCCATTTTTGAAGGGGATTTTCTATGATTGATGATCCAGCGCAAGTAACAGTGGTGATGATGGGGGGATTCTGTGCGACATTACCCCTTCATGCGATGCTAAAGAAGCTTAGTCGTCTCGTTGACGCATCTGCGTATTTCTCTCAAACATCCACTCGCAGCAGAAATCCGTGATTATCAACGCAAGCGCAAAGCCGGCCTTGCGCAGCAAGCCCGCTTTTAACCGAGACTCGGCGGGGCTGCGACAGGCTCAGCCACCGGGCTTCGACAGGCTCAGCCACCGCCTTTTCGCTTTCTTGCTGATTCGCTCTCTCGCCACAGGAGGTGTTATGCCCGTCCGTGTTGCCATTGCCCAAATGGATCCCCAACTGGCGCAGAATGCGCTCAATCTGGAGCGTGTGCTGGCTCTGTTCCATGAAGCCGTCGAGCATGGCGCGCAGCTAGTAGTATTTCCCGAATGCGCCATCTCCGGCTACGGGTTTGCGGATTTGGAATCCGCCCGGGTTGTCGCCGAACCGCTTCCCGGGCCTACTACCGACGCGCTGAGCGCTGCGTGTGCGGCTACTGGAGCGTATACGGTGGTGGGCTTGCTGGAGCATGACAGCCCAGAGGTCTACAATGTTGCCGCACTTATCGGGCCTGAAGGGCTGGTGGGCGTGTATCGCAAAATCCACCTGCCCTATCTGGGTGTAGATCGCTTTGCTACGCCCGGCGACCGTCCTTTTGCGGTGTGGGATACCCCGCTGGGCCGTATCGGCATCGCTATCTGCTACGATTTACGCTTTCCCGAAGTATTGCGCGTGTTGGGTGTGCTAGGGGCAGACATCATCGCGCTGCCCACCAACTGGCCGGAGACCTCGGAGCTCATGCCCGATTATGTGACCCGGACCCGCGCGCTCGAAAATCGCGTGTACCTGTTGGCCTGCAATCGCGTAGGCGTGGAGAGCGGCTTCCGCTTCTTCGGGCGCAGCCAGATCGTCGGCACGAGCGGTAAGGTCTATGTGGAGACCGGTGATCAGCCCGAAATCGCCTATGCCGATATCGAGCCGGTACTGGCCCGTGAGAAGCGCATCATTATTCGGCCCGGTGAGATGGAATTGGACACAATCGGCGATCGGCGACCGGAGTTCTATGGGCCGTTGGTTGCGCCGCGATGCGCGTAGATACCAGGAACGTAATGATGGGCTAGGACTATGGCCCTGAGTGCTAGGTTGGTTGACAGTCTCCCAAGCCGTGCTATGATTTTTGTTAATAATGGTAGTTACGTGATTGAAGCGCCCTCAATAGTGGTATTTATGCAGCACTATTGAAGTTATACTTTTACGAACCCTTAGTGAGCGTACTTCAAATGGCGGAGTGCGTTGGTTCCCGTTGGGGAGAACTATCAGGCTCGCATTATCAAGGAGTATGTTGGACATATTGAATCGCCTCAACCGCGAAGACAGCGATCAGGTAGACCTCGGCTTTGTACCGCAGTTGCGCCGGGAATATCTGCATAATATTCTGTTGGGCGCGATGGTTGCGGCGGGGTTGTTGGGTATTTTTACGTTGGTCTCAGTTTTTACGCAGATTACACCGTTTCCGTTCCTCTCTCTGATCCCCTTTATCTGTATCTTCCTCGGTAGTTTTGCCGCGTTTCGCGTATTACAGCAGCGAGATTATCTCGATCTGGCTGTTTATCTCTTCATCATCGGGCTTCTTCTGGGGATGACCTTCTTGATGCGCTACGGTGTTGTGTATAGCCCGTTATTGCGGCAGGTGGCGCCTTTCATGTTGACTGTGGTCGCTGTGGTAGCCGGGATTTTGCTTGCGCTCGACCGCGCGCTGATTATCATGGGTATTAGTGTTGTGTGGACATTACTCTCTAGTCTGCTGATGAGCCGCACAGGCTTGTTGGGCATTACGTCTTATGATTGGATTGCCGTGCTGCTCTCTGGGTTCATCACCAGCATCACTTCTGTTACCTCCGGCAGCCTTTACTTGATGGCGAATTATTCCACCCAGAGCTATCTGGCTGCCCAACGCCGTGCTGACGAGTTCTTTGAGAACAAGGAGCAGCTGCGTAAGGCGTTAGCGAACCAGGACTGGCTCAATCAGAAGCTCAAAACCACTAACCGCGCGTTGGAGACCAGCAATGAGGTTGGGCGGCAGGCTACCTCCATCCTCAAGGCTGACGAATTGTTGACGCTGGTAGCGACGCTGATTCAGGAGAATTTTAATATTTACTTTGTGGGTATCTGGTTGCCCGATGAGGCGCAGCAAGATTTGATGTTGCGTGCCGGGGTGTTGCGGGATCAGTCTGCTGAAGCCTGGCGCGACTTGCGAATTCCGTTGGATGCTGCCAGTATTGTGGCTGATGTGTATCGGCGGGGAGGGCATCGCCGTGTATTGGATGTGCATCAAGAACCGGATTATTTGCCGCTGGAGCCGCTGGCGCGCACTCGCTCCGTGTTAGCGCTCCCGCTTCGCTTTGGCGACAAAACACTTGGGGTGCTGGATATTGAAAATATGGAAATTGGGGCCTTCGATGAGGATGCGCTGGGGGTGATGCAGGCGCTTGCCAACCAGATTTCTGTGGCGATGCGTAACGCGCAACTTTATGGGGCGGAACAGGCGCGCCGGCAGCTGTCCGAATCGCTGGAGAAGACCGGGCGTGTGCTTTCTGGTAGCCTGGATTTGCGTGAGGTGCCGCAGCGAATTTTGGAGCAACTGGGGGTGGTCGTTCCCTATACGCGCGGGGCAGTGTTATTACATGAAGCAGTAGCGTTGCGGAGTGTGGCTTTGCGCGGTTATCCCGACGAAATAGAGCGTGATGGATATACGGTTGCCATCCGTGAGGGGGATTTGTTCCAGCAAATTGTGGACAGCCGTGAACCATTGTTGATTGCCGACACTGTTGCTGATCCACGTTTTCAGCAGCTGCCAGACCTGGAGGTGCATCATTCTTACCTGGGTGCACCGTTGATCTCTAAAGATCGCGTGGTGGGTATTATTTCGCTTACGCGCCCAGGTGTGGGAGCATTCACGTCGGCAGATGCACAATTGGTGATGGCGTTTACCGGTCAGGCTGCCATTGCCCTGGAAAACGCGGGCCTGATGAACGAAATTCGTAATTTCAATGAACAGTTGGAGCAAATGGTTACTGAGCGCACGGAGGCGCTTAACCGCGCTTACAAAACGCTGGAGAAGATGGACAAGAACAAAACCGTGTTCATCGAGATTGCGGCGCATGAGCTACGGACACCGCTTACGGTCATTAAGGGGTACACGCAAGTGCTTAAAGGTACCGTAGGTGGAGAGCGCAATCCGGCGGCACAGGAGATGCTTAGCGGGATCCTTATCGGTACCGAGCGGTTGCACACGATTGTCAACAGTATGTTGGAGATCGCTAAAATTGATAACGCTGCGCTCAATATGGTGCGTGCGCCGCTCAAGCTGGATCGCCTTTTCGCGCGCTTGGCTGTGGATTTCGAGCGCTCATTGCAGGAGCGCAACATCAATTTGTTAGTGGATGATCTGTCGGCATTAGCGACATTGGACGGGGATGGGGTTTTGTTGCGGCGCGCCTTTAATGAGCTGCTAAGCAATGCCTTGAAGTATACCCCAGATGGGGGAAAGATTGTTGTGTCTGCCAAGGAAGTCTTAGAGGATGGTTACCCTCTGGTGCAAATCACTTTGCAAGATACCGGCATCGGTATTGATCCGGAATATCACGAGATTATTTTCGAGAAGTTTTTTCAGATTGGCGCGGTTGCTAGCCATTCATCTGGGCGTACTAAGTTTAAGGGTGGTGGTCCTGGTTTGGGGTTGGCGATTGCTAAAGGGATTATCGAAGCGCATGGTGGTAGTATTCGTGTGGAAAGCCCTGGCTGTAATGAGCAGGCTTGTCCCGGTAGTACGTTCTATGTGAAGTTGCCCGTGCGCGTATGATTTTTGCGCGGCAATCTTACCAGCAGCGCAATAGGGCCAATCAGCAAGAGCCAGAGTGTTGGTTGTAATCCCCATCGGCTGCTATCCCTAGCCCCAATGGAATCAAGTTTCCCAGAATGCTCCCCAGATTGTTGACCGCCACTGCCAGGCCGCTACGCCCCGGTTGGGTGGTATAAAGCCGGGCCTGGAGAATTGAATACCACCCGGCATTGCACAAGCCCAATAGCCCCGCGCAAATCATTTTCGGCCAAAACCCTGGTAGCAGCAGGAAGGCGGTATAGCACTAGTGACGTAGTGAGCTGCTCGCCTCAGTGGCGAGCTGGTCGTTAGCATAGCGCCAGGCCGCTGCTAACGGGAGTAAGGTGAGCGCGGCCAGTAGTCAGTGTAGACCGCTGTAGGGCCGTTCATGCTAGGGCTTCGCTTTTGCCCTTTTGTTGCAGAAATGCAGCCTAAAAACACTACTTTAGCAGTGCAATAGGGATTGTGAGGGGATAAGTTTTCTAAATCCGATAGTCTTGCTGTACATGCCTTGCCAAAAGTGCGGTTGATGGTAAAATGACCCTGTGCGCCCCTGTAGCTCAGTTGGATAGAGCATCGGCCTCCGAAGCCGGTGGCCCGCGTTCAAGTCGCGGCAGGGGTATGTAAACGGCCCGGCAATGTGCTGGGCCGTTTGCGTTTATTGTGGAGGGATTCTGTATGGCACATGAAAACCCACCTCATGGATTTTAGTCCGCTGTACCAAGATTTCTACCAGGAGAAAATATCATGCAACTAACTGATCGTAAAGCGTTTATCGTGTTTCCCGTGTTGATCTTGATTGGTGTGCTGATCGCTTGGGCGGGTGGTCAAGGCGGTGCTACAGTATTGGGTATGCCCGTATTTGCCGTGGCGGTTGGATTGATTTTTCTAATCCAGTGGCTGGTTTTCATCCCCGCCTATGGGTTTCAGACTGAAAAGTTCTTCGACCTGACAGGTAGCCTTACCTACATTTCTGTGACCACGTTCGCACTGATGCTGAGCACACATGTGGACAGTCGGGCCATTCTCCTGGCAGCGTTGGTCATCATCTGGGCGCTTCGTTTGGGGACGTTCCTGTTCCGGCGCATTCAAAAAGCGGGCAAGGACGACCGTTTCGACGCCCTCAAACCTTCTTTCATCCGTTTCCTGGTCGTGTGGACGACCCAGGGGTTGTGGGTCACGCTCACTGCCGCTGCCGCGTTGGTTGCAATCACGACTACTACCCGCAAGGCATTGGATCTGTTCGCCCTGATGGGGTTGCTGATGTGGGTGTGTGGCTTCGTCATTGAAGTACTTGCCGATGTGCAAAAAAGCCGTTTTAGCGCCAATCCAGACAATAAAGGCAAGTTTATTCAGACTGGTTTGTGGTCGCGTTCTCGCCATCCCAATTATTTTGGCGAGATCTTGCTCTGGGTAGGCGTAGCGGTAATCGCTTTTCCCGTTCTGCAAGGTTGGCAGTGGGTCTCTCTGATTTCGCCTGTTTTTGTCACCATTCTGCTTACGCGTGTCAGCGGCGTGCCGCTGCTTGAGGAAAAGGCAGATAAAAAATGGGGTGGGCAGGCAGATTACGAGACTTATAAAAAGAGTACGCCGGTTTTGATTCCCCGTTTGTGATTTTAGGTTGTTGGAACCCTCAACCCTAGTTTGAGAGTTTGGGTTGCCCGTGTTTCAGTGCATTTCTAAGCATCGCAGGGTGGGTTGGCCGGGTGCGCTCTTGCGCGGCCGGCCAAATAAGTGAGCATGCCGCTAAGCAGCAGCCCACCTATAATCAGCATGAAGGGGTAGCGTCGGTCGAGTGCCGAGAGTTGTCCGGCAATCCAACCGAAAGGTGAGGTGCAGAGAATCACTGCGAGGTTGAGCAAGGCCATGATACGCGCCCGCTCGGTGGCATTGACTGTGGTGACAGTGAGTGTGTCAAACAGAGTGAAGGCCGCAGGCACGGAGAAGCCTTCCAGTGCCGTTGCCAGGAACAAAATGCGATAGTTGCCCGGTGGTGTGGAAATCAGGATGATGTAACTAACCACCAGCCCCAACAGCCCGTAAATCATGGGTTTGTGTACGTGCGTAGAGCGCACTCGGGGCATGATGAAGAAGAAAAAGATTAGCATCATGATAGAGCGCACAAAAGGATAGATGGCGATGTAGGTGGCGGAAATTTGTAGTTCTTCGACTACTAGAATTGACCAAAATGTACCGCTAATCGTGCTGACGATACTGAGTAGGATCATTAATCCGGCTGTGTAGAGGGTGGCCGGAGAGTGCCGGATAATCCGCAGTACGCTGCCAGAACCTTGCAGAATACTGAAGAGGGGCAACTTGTGCGTTTCTTGCATTCGCACCCGCCCTTGCTGAGTTTCGGTTGCCAGCGCGTTGAGGGTGATGAATTTGGCCGTCATCATCACAAAGGCGAGGAGATAAAGGGCGCGCACTGTAGGTACCAGCCCAAATCGTCCTACGAATAGCCCGGTTGCCGGCGCAACAAAGGCTGATAGTAGTCCGGCGATGTAAATCCATGAGTAGATGTCTACCAGTAAGTGGGGTTCGGTGTCTTCCACTAACAGGCAGTTCCACGAGTTTTGGGTGACACGCCAAACAGCATTGACGATAGCGGCGACCAGGAAGTAGGTGTAGTTCTGCGCTACGGCCCAGATCAAGGTCGGTACGCTCCACGAAATGATGTCGAAGATGAGTGTAGTGCGCTTACGCCCCAACTTATCGGTGATGGCACCGCTCAGAAGCGTCCAGAACACCTGGAAGAGCATTCCTACGCTGGCAATCAAACCAATTTGCGCGTCATTCATCCCGAAGGCAAGCATATAGATGGAAGCGTAGGGTGCGTAAAGGTTGAAGGGGATACCCCACAACGGCTCGGTGAGCACGCAGCCGCGTGCATTCCCGCGTAGGTGGCGCAGTGTCAGGAGTAACGGGTGGTTTTTCACAGTTATCGGTTGCCTTGATGCAGTTTAATCGCGAGTATCAAGTGACAAGCCGAAACCGCCCAGCCAGAGGTGTTGCCCAGGTCGTAGGGGAACCCAAACCCCTGGGGGCAGGAGCGCACCGTTGATGCGTGTTTTGTTGGTACTGCCCAGGTCTGCTACTTCAATGAACCCGCCGTGGTAACGTAATGCGGCATGGCGACGTGAGACAAGCGTGGCGGTATCGCCTTCGGCACTCAAGTCTACATCTGGTTTAAATCCTAGTCGTGGATCGGAGCGTCCAATGATGAGTTCTTCTCTTTCGGATAGTTCGAAAACATGACCGGTGGGTGTCGCGTAGAGGATGTAGTGTTTGCCGGGGATAGTCCAACTGGATGGTGCGGGTTCATAAGCCAGCTCGCACAGTCCCAGAGCTAAGATGTCGCCCCTTTCCAGCCGGTAGGCGTTCCGCGCGAGCAGGCGCTGTCCGTTGAGTGACGTACCTGCCGTACTTCCAAAGTCTTCTATAATATGCATATCATCTTGCCCTGTAATGCTCGCGTGAACAAGTGCCACACTACGGTGCTCCCGGTCGTCATAAGAAAGGTCTATGTCGGGAAAAATTCTTCCGAAAGGATCAAGGCTGCCGAGAGTGAGACGTCCAGTGTGGGGAACTGCAACGCGATGTCCCGTTTTGTGAACGTGTAACATCCAGGCAGTTGTTGGCTTAGGGAGTTCTTCTTGGAGCATAGATTCTGCCAGAGTCTCGCCCGGTGAGGGTTGAGCTATCGTTTCGGCGATAAAAGCTTGCATGGCGCGGGCATCCATCACCATTGTCGGGGCTTCATGCAAATCAGGGGGGAGTTCCACGCGCGCTGAGGTTGTGGATTTCGCGGGGGGGGGGCTGGGTTTCATTCGGGATAATATCCCCTGTTTGCGCTTGGTGGGGGTAGCTGCGAGGCGCTGACAATAGGCTTGCAATTGTCGCATCATTGTCTCAGTGGCGGTGCCCGCAGCAAGGGCTTCGCGCAATACCCGTTTAGCACCCGGAGAAAGTAGGGCACGTTGAATGCATGCTTCGATTTGTTCCGGGGAACAATCTCGACAATCTAGTTCGCTTACTTGTGAAGCCATCTCGTAACCCCTAATAAGACCCCGTGAGTTGTTTCTTTAAGAATCTATCCGAAATTCGCAATGGCGGTGGTTGAGACTGTTAAAATCAACGCTAGGTCTTAGCAGACTTGCCCACTAGATACTAACTAAATTTTACCCTACTTTCAACAACAAGCAACCGGGTATATGAGGCCAACGGTTGCCCTGGCGACTTTTTCAATTTGCTTAACTTTGGCTCTGGGTTACAATGGGGTGTGGAGGCGAACAATGCGGTCTCGTGTTTGGTGGCGGGGCCTGGCGGCTTTGCTGGTGTTGTGGATGCTGGTCCCCCCGGTACACGCACAGCAGGGCGGCGATCCCGTGCAACAATTGATGGCAGCTATGCCCACCCGGATGAAGGTGGGCCAATTGCTGTTGGTTTCTTTCCCCGACGTGGATGTGGGCGCAGAATCTGAAATTGCCGCGTTGATCCGCGACTATGCCCTGGGTGGGGTGCTTCTCTCGCCCCGCAACGGCAATTTTGGGGCGGAAGGCGTCGCTGATCCGGCGGAACTGATTGTCACGGTTAATCAATTGCAACAGGCGGCTTGGACAGCTTCGCAGCAATGGCTTTCAAGCCCCTTAGAAGATGACTTAGCACCTTCTCCGCTATTGCACGTTCCTTTGTTTGTTGCAGTGGAGGCGGAAGTCTCTGGATTGCCTATCACGGCTTTGATTGCTGGAACCACTCCACAACCCACACCCCTTTCCTTGGGAGCTACTTGGAGCGTACCCCTCTCTGAATCTGCCGGGCAGGCTGTTGGCCGTGAACTAGCAGCTTTAGGGGTCAATCTCTTCTTAGGCCCAGACCTGGACGTGTTACATCGCCCTAATCCCGGCAATGCCGCTGACTTGGGGATACGTTCCTTCGGCGGGGATCCCTTCTGGGTAGGCGAACTGGGTCAGGCATATATTCAGGGCTTGCATCAGGGAAGCCATGGCCGTCTGGCTGTGGTGCCGCGGCATTTTCCTGGCTTGGGCAGTGCCGATCGGCTCTTGCAAGAAGAAATCCCTACCATCCAAAAACCCCTGGGGCAGCTCAAGCAAATCGAATTAGCGCCCTTCTATGCGGTTGCCTCCGATGATCCAAGATTGGAAACGATAGCTGACGGGTTTTTAGTGACACACATTCGTTATCGGGGTTTTCAGGATAATCTTCGCGCTGCAACCCGTCCCATCAGTTTAGATGCCGCTGCGTTGCAGTTGGCGTTAGCTGATGTGCGCCCTTGGCGAGATGCTGGCGGGGTGTTGATTTCGGACAATCTGGGGTTAGCTTCGGTGCATCGGCTCTATGATCCGCGCGGTAGCTCGTTTAGTGGACGGCGCGTGGTGCAGGATGCGCTTACAGCAGGGAACGACTTGCTGATATTGGATAACTTTGCTACCGATAATGCGGATTGGGATGCGCATTTTGCCAATATCCGCGATGTGTTGGAGTATCTTGTATTACGTTATGAGGATGATCCTAGCTTTCAGGAGCAGGTAGATACTGCTCTGGTGCGAATTTTGAGCCTCAAATTGCGTCTCTATCCTAATCTGACCCTCAATCAGGTGTTGGTTGAGGCCGATGTTGCGTTAACTGAGTTAGGTTTGGCGCGTGGGTTGACCGCGCAAGTTGCGACCCGGGCGATTACGCGGCTGGCGCCTTTTTCTGATGATTTGCTGCCGACTGCGCCCCAGGCTGGAGAGCGGATTGTGGTATTCACACAAGAGCATCCTGTTACCTTGGTAGCAGGTGCGGTAACGATGGAGGCCCTCTCGAAGGAGGCTGTTTCACAGGCGATGCTGCGTTTGTATGGGCCAGAAGGCACCGGTCAAATTCGTCAGGGATCAATTCAAGTATTCACGTTTGAAGACCTCGCGTCTGCGCTGGCAGCTGAGCCGCCGTTTGCGCCTGATTCTCCGGCAATTCCCGTACTCGTAGCGTTAGAACAAGCACGCTGGATTGTGTTTGCAACGACGGGTTTGGATACCCGCGATCCAGTTTCCGGGGCGCTCAAAAACTTTTTGGCGCAGCGTACCGGCCTGGCAAGTGGGCAAATTGTTGTGTTGGCCTTTGGCACACCTTACGACCTTGATAGTACTGAGATTAGTAAGGTGGATGTTTACTACGCGCTCTATAGTCCACGCAATGCTTTTGTCGAAGTAGCCGTGCGTGCGCTATTCCGAGATATAGTTGCAAGTGGTGCGTCGCCGGTCAATATTCCGGCCATCAACTATGATCTCATTGTTCAGACCACGCCTGATTCCAATCAGATCATTACCCTTAGCCTGGTAGATATTGAGGGCAATCCTTTGGACGCTGACCATATTCGTAAGGACGATGTGGTTTACTTGCGTACCGGCGTTATCCTCGATCGTAACGGCTATCCCGTGCCAGATGGCACCCCTGCACAGTTCATCCTTTCGTATTTACAGGAAGGTATTGAGCAGCGTATTGCGGCGGAGGTGCGCGAGGGTGTGGCAATGACATCGGTGACGCTGGATCGAGTGGGGCAGTTGGATTTTACCGTGCTGGCTGAGCCTGCCTTGGCTTCGTTTCACATACAGTTGACCGTCCGCGAGGATCAGTCTGGGCCATTGGTTACTATCATGCCTACTGCGACGCCTACGCCACCCGTTCCAGTACCTACACCCGACCCAGAGCCACCCCCTAAGGAGCAGATGTTGCCGGAGCCGTTACACTTGCCTGCCCCACAACGGGTGGCGTTATGGGTTTGGGGAGGGTGTGGCGTGTTGCTCTGTGTGTTGGGCGGTGGATTTTGGGCGCACAAGCGGGCTTGCAATCCAGTGTCGGCTGTGAGATTGGGGTTGTGGTGCGGTATTGCTGGAAGCTGTGGTTACGCGTTATTGATGCTGCTGATACGCCAGGCAGGCGCAGGGGCTTACTATCAGCTGGCAACCCATGAGCATTGGGCGGGCGGCATTGCGCTGCTGGCTGGCGCTTTGATGCTGATAGCAGTTTTTTTGTTTGTTACGCCGTTGCGTTTAGGGCGTCAACAATAGTGCCACCGTCAATAGTGCGAGTAGCGTAAGTACCAACGGTAGGTTGGTGTGCAAGGCTTTACGCCATACGCGGGACCGCGATTCAAGGATTTCAATGTTATCTGAAAGTTGCGTGTGTTGCAACAGCTTCTTGAAACTCGCTACTGTTTGCGGACGTTCTTTAGGATGCAAGGCTAGTGCCTGAAGAATGGCTCGCTCGACATGGGGTGAGATGGCGGGATTGAGCGTGCGGGGGGTAATCAGGGCGTCTGTGTTGAGAAAGCGCTCGCGAGCGGTTGCTGGCGGGCGTCCAGTCAATAGGTTGTAGAGCGTTGCCCCGAGTGCGTATATGTCGCTTTGGGTGTCTGTATGTGCGTCATCCCCACCGTATTGCTCCAGTGGCGTGTAGGCCGCCGTTCCACGGCCCTGAATGACCGTGACTGTGCGAGATTCGTCGCCTGTTAGGATTTTTACCAGCCCGAAATCTACTAGTTTGATAAGTCCCGAAGGGGTGAGTTTGATGTTGGAGGGCTTCAGGTCACGGTGTAGGATGGACGGCTCCTGTGCGTGCAGGTAAGCGAGTGCTTCGCATAGCTGTTCGCTCCAGACCAAGACCTGTGGTTCGGGCAGGAATTCACGTTGAGCGCGGGCCTCGTTGACTAGTTCGCGTAGGTCGTGACCGGGGACGAAGTCCATCACTAGATATTCACGTGCATTGGCAGTGAAGTAATCGGATACTTTTGGTAGATTAGGGTGATCCAATCGCGCCAATACTTCAGCCTCACGCCGAAACTGTTCCTGAATTTGCATCACTATCTCCGGCGCACTTTCCGGATCGGGTGCAACTTCTTTAAGGGCGCAAATTCGCCCCGGTAGCAGGATATCTTCGGCGCGGTAGACCGCGCCCATGCCGCCCTGGCCTATGGGTCCGGCTATTTTATAGCGTCCTTGTAGGACGGTCTGTGGTTCCAACAATCTCACCATAGGTATTATCATAAACCGGTGGCTGAGTTTGTCAAGGTTGGTGGGAGGTGATATGGGCGAACAAGTTCCATTGTTGATTGTGTATGAAGGAGCTGGTACCGGTGCGCGTTACATGCTGGATCAGGAACGTGTCACGTTGGGCCGTGCGGCGGATTGTGAAGTGGTGTTATTGGAGCGGCAGATATCACGTTATCATGCTCGTGTTGAGCGTGATGCACAAGGCTATTTGCTACGTGATTTGGGTAGTAAAAATGGCACGTGCGTCAATGGTGAGCCGGTACACGAGCAATCTTATCGGTTGCGTGATGGTGATGAGATCACCATTGCCGGGGTGGTGTGTTTAGGATTTATCGCTGGTGATGCCACGTTGCCGTTGGAGCCAACGGCGTTCCCATTGCTGGGTATCGAATTGGATGAAAAGTCGCGCAGTGTACGGCTGGGCCGGCGTGAATTGGAGCCGCCCCTCTCGCCCGCGCAGTTTGTATTACTTAGTTATTTGATGGAATTGAACGGCAACGTGGCGACGCGCGAAGCGATGGTGCAACGCGTCTGGCCTGATGCCGTTGGCGGGGTAACAGATCAGGCACTGGATGCGTTAGTACATCGTTTGCGCGAGCGGTTGGTTGAATTGGATCCTGATCACAACTATGTAGTAACCGTGCGGGGACACGGCTTTCGTTTCGAGTCACGGCGGTGAAATGCTGCTTTTTTACTATGATTTCGCGTAGTCATAGGGGTTGGGGTAAGGATGCAGAAAAGAGTTGTTTTTTACTTTTAATTAGCAATTGGCTATGCGAAATATGGACTTGCCTCTTGTTGAAAAACCGCTACAATAGCCCCTTGTGAACACTATATTGTCTGCTAGGGTGGGGGATTCCCCGCAAAAGCCAGTTAGCTCGTGCCGCTTTTGCTCAATATTGATACTATTATTCCTCACGTTGGCCTTCAGCGTTAGCCTTGCCAACCCACTGTTTGAATCCACCGATGAACTCCGTCATTATCGCTATGTACGCCATCTCGTAACCCAGCGCAGTCTGCCGGTGCAAGGAGCAGAGACTGTGCGCTCGCAGAGCCATCATCCACCGTTGTATTATGCTCTGAGCGCACTGGTTAGTAGCTCTGTTATCTCTCCACACACGCAAGATTACGAACATCCTATTAACCCATTTTGGGGATATCGTAATTGGGATGTAGGGGTGGATAACAAACTTCAGTATTGGCATACTCCAGCTGAAAATTTTCCTTTTCAGGATGGTTTCCTCGCAGCTATGTTACCGCGCTGGGTTAATGTGTTGCTCGGTGCATTGACCGTCTTTTTGACCTACCAACTAACGCTGCGTATATGGAGTGATTCTTATTTGGCCTGGAGTGCGGCCCTGTTAGTGGCGCTCAATCCGCAGTTCATCTACCTCAGTGGGGCGATGAACAACGACATTATCGCTGCTGCTGCTGGAACCGGTGTCCTGCTATTGTGTGTCGTGCTGTTACAAAGCGCCCCAAATTTCAGTACCTTGATAGCGTTGGGTGTGGTTTACGGTCTTGCGCTGCTCAGCAAGCTGCATCTGGTAGCTCTCGGGCTGATCATTGCCCCGTCCGTGTATCTTTCAATCGCACGCAATCTGGTTGAGCCAACCTTCAAGAAACTTATACGTTTTTGGCTCTTGGCAATGGCAATCATTGCTAGTTTAACGCTTCTCCTGGCGGGGTGGTGGTTCTGGCGCAATTGGCAACTATATGGCGACCCTACCGGCCTCAACATGGTCAATGCTCTGTGGAGCGGCCGTCCGGCACAGGGTAATGCCTGGGCACTTTGGCAAGGGTTGCCCTATCTATGGGCTACTCTGTGGGGGCGCTTCGGCTATGGGCAAATCCCCTTGCCTTCGTGGATATACATGAGTTTGCTGATAATCTGCATTCTTTCACTACTAGGGTACCTATTGCCCCGGCGCGGGCCACGCCCTATGGCGCTGGCGCTCTTGTTTACGGCCATCGTTATTTTCACGGTTATTGTTGCTTACTATATCTTGATCCAACCTGCCGGACCGATGGGCCGGTTTCTCTTTCCAGTGCTACCGGCTTTTGCCGTTATATTGGTTGGCGGATTGCAGCGGAGTGTACAAAATAGCCGTTGGGTAGGGGGATTTTGGACACTCTTGATGTTCCCGCTGATGCTGATTAGCTTGTGGGGCTACTTATGGCCAGCGGTCAGCTATCCGCCGCGCGTCACTGAGCCATTTCCGGGTCAACCAGTGCATCTCCAGTTTGGAGATACAGCTCGCGTACTCGCGGTAGACATACAGCCCGCTACAGTGCAGCCCGGCGAACCGATCTTCGTAACCGTGGTCTGGGAGCCGCTGCAATGGACGCCAATCCCCTACACGGTCTTCATTCATCTCGTAGATGAAAACGGAGCTTTGATATCTCAGCGTGATACTTGGCCTGGCCTGGGACGTGCTCCTACGACTTTTTGGAAGGGGAATTGGCCCTTTATGGATGTTTATCGTGTAGATTTACCAACTGCGGCCTACGCACCGGCGCATATCACCACATACCTGGGACTATATGAAACGACTGCTGGGCGACTCCCCGCCCTCAGTGGCAATGGCTCGCTATTAGGCGATAGTGTTGTCGTAGGCAAGGTGAATCTTACGCCACGGTCAGGGCCTTGGCCGAACAACCTATATGCAAATTTCGGCAATGAAATCGCTCTGGTGGGCTATGTATTGGAGCCACGTCAGGTATGTGCTGGAGAAACCTTCACATTGACGCTCTATTGGCAACCACAACCGTCGCTTGCTCACGATTATCTTGTATTCGCACAGGCGATAGGGGATGATGTCCAGGTCTGGGGCAGTCATGATGGCTCCGGGCCAGGCTGGCACACGGGCGCTCTTGTAACCGACGTGCGCCACATTACACTAAGCCCAGATACACCTGCTGGCTCTTATCCCGTGCAAGTGGGACTCTTTCACGCTGCAACCGGTCGTTTGCCGGTCATTGCGCCAGCAGGTTGGTATCATCTGGACGAGCGGGTGTTGTTAGGCCCGATTAAGGTGCAAGAATGAAACATCGTATTGTGATGCTTTTACTTGTGGTCTGTTTGGGGCTTCTGCTGGCATGGCCCTTGCTCGCGCGTCCGGGCCTACCTCGCGCTACCGACGCCGAGTTGCACATCTACCGTACTGCCGAAATGGGGTATAGCCTACGCGCAGGAGAGTTTTATCCGCGCTGGGCTCCAGATTATTACTATGGCTATGGTTATCCTATTTTTAACTACTACGCACCTTTTACTTACCATCTAGGAAGTTGGCTTACTTTGTTACAACCTGAACGCGCTGTAGCGGGCACCAAAGGAGTACTGCTACTGGCGTACATTCTGGGGGGGGTAGGGGCGTATTTATTAGGCAAGGAATATGGTGGCGCACGGGGGGGCTTCCTCTCTGCGACAGTGTTTTTGTGCAGTCCTTACATTCTGTTAATCAACTCCCACATACGCGGCGATGTCCCTGAAGTCTTTGCTGTGGCATTGCTCCCGCTCACGTTGTGGTTCTGGGAGCGCCTCTGGCGTGGTGGCGGACGTTGGATATTGCTGGGCGCGGTACTTTCTGCGTGTATAGTGTTTTGTAGCCACAATCTTACGGCCTTGACAATGTTGGGGCTGTTAATAGGGCTGGGGTTGTGGCACTGGTTAATTTTAGGGCAAAAGCAACAATTTAAGTGGGGGGTACTCGCTGGACTGCTCCTGGCCGCGCTCACGGCTTTCTTTTGGTTACCATTTCTTCTTGAACGTGGTTATGTCAAACTGGATGTCATTGGCAGTGCGCACTATGATTTCCGTAACCATTTTGTGCCGCTTCGCACGCTGCTGGCGTTGCTACCACCGCTGGATTGGGGGGCAACAACGCCACAATTACCCAACACGGTCGGCCCACTGGGCCTCATCGTAGCACTGGCTGGTGGGGGGCTACTCTGGCATGCACCGGAGCAACGCCGACGTAGTTTTTTCTATGTCCTAAGTACCATCCTATTGTTTTTTCTTATCACGCCTTACAGCGCGTCCATCTGGGAACATGCTCCAGGCCTAGCCTACTTTCAATTCCCCTGGCGTTTCTTAGGGCCGTTAGCTGCTGTGATAGCACCACTGGCCGCCGGACTGGAGAGACTGCGCACGCGCTGGATAGTCTGGGGCGCAACCGGCTTATTATTGTTTGCCGCGCTGCCAGGTTTGTACCCGCCCCTCTGGGAAGCAGAATTCGGCGATGTCAGTCCTACTGGCATGATTGCTTTTGAGTTGGAAGGATGGGCACGAGGTACGACTTCAACCGATGATTTTCTTCCCACCACTGTGACGGTAATCCCTGCCCCGGCGCAACCATTGTTGCAATCCTATTGGCGGCAACAGCTATGGGGCTCGCCGCTCGCCCGCATCTATGGGGTACCAGCGGACGCAACCGCGCAGCTGCTAGAACAAGGCCCGACGCTTAATCGTTACTTTGTTGAGACGCCTGAAGCCTTTATCTTGCGCTTTTATCTCTTCGATTTCCCGGGTTGGCAGGCGTATCTTGATGGTATCCCTGTACCTATTGAATTAGCGCACCCGGAGGGCTGGATTACTGTCCCGATCCCTGCCGGTTCTCATGAAGTGCTAGTCCGCTTTGAGGATACTCCACCGCGACAAGTGGGTTGGTTAATTGCAGCATTGGGGGTGGGGGGGCTGTTACTGACACTGTGGTTCTATCGTCCCCCGCTGCAGCCTCAAACCTATCTTGAAGAAGCTATTGCACCGCGCGCAGTTTACACGGCATTGGCGCTATTGCTGGCATTTGCCAGTTTCAAAGTGGGGATTGCGGATCATACACGCTGGTTTCACTATCGCTCAGCGCCAGGTGAGGCACGCCCTGCGCACTATCCGCTACACGCCGATTTTGGCGGCGAGATCGCATTGTTGGGCTTTGATCTGGTGCCACAGACAGCCCACCCAGGTGAGACAGTCGAAGTAACGCTGTACTGGGCTGCCCAAGTGCCCCCAGCACAGAATTACCAGGTTTTTGTGCATCTAGTGCGTCCCGAAGGGCAAGTGTGGGCACAATCCGATCACTTGAACCCGGGGGGCTTCCCGACAATGCGCTGGCCGTTGGATCAGTATGTGTGGGATCAGCATCGGCTCGTATTGCCGCCAGAACTACCGCCAGGAGAGTACGAGATCTCTGTGGGCTTGTACTTGCTGCATACAAGAGAACGTCTGCCGGTACGGGCGGCGGATAGTGGCGCACGCCAGGACAATATCATTTTATCGCGTCCATTGCGCGTGCGGTAAGAGGTAAACAAAAGGGGATAGCCAAAGCTATCCCCACTTTTGTCTGGATTCTTCACATATAGACCACAAACGGCAACCACAATTTTACAAAACGGTGGTTGACAACTTGGCAGCAGTACGCGCAGGAAAAATTAATCGCTTAACGTGCGACGATAGATGTCTTCCATCTCATCATCGTAGTCAAAACGTTGTTTGGCACGCATCTTTTCGCCATGCGTTTTCTTGCGAGTATTCACTTTTTGTGCCTGGCGGTAAGCCATCTCCATCGCTGAAAGCAGCGGTTCTTCAGAGACTTCTTCTTCTACCTCCGGTTCGTCGCCCAAATCCATGGTAAAATCAATCTGGCGTTTGCGGCGATCCAGGCGCAGAATACGTACTTCCAGGACTTCGTTTTCCTTGACGACTTCGGACGGCTCGCGCACATAGCGCCCCATAGCGCTTACGTGGAGCAACCCCAACCGCTCTGCGCCGACGTCTATAAACGCACCGTACCGCTCCAGTCGCTTGACCGTACCGGTGACGATTTGCCCTTCGTTGAGCTCGTCCCAGTCCACCGCCGGCGGTTCCACCATCGTCAAACCGATGCGCCCTTGATCTGCGTCTACGTTTGTGACCCAGACCATGACCTTGTCGCCAACTTTGACTTTGTCGGTGACTTTATTGACCCGCTTGGGCGCTAGGCGCGAAATGTGAACCAGCCCCTCACGTTCCAGTCCAAGGTTCACAAAAGCTCCATATAATTCTGTGCGGGTCACAATCCCTTCCAGACACATTTTTGGGCGTAGGTCATTCATGCTTGTCGCTTGCGTCATCTCTTCCGACATCCGTATTAACTCCCTTAAATCTAATTACAAGCACTATTATAACGCACCCGGCGATGATGTCAAACGGGTTTTCAGCCGCGCTCGAACTCCCGCCATTCACGGCGCAGACGGCGATCTTCATCACGTTTGGCGATGGTTTCACGCTTGTCGTGCTGGTGCTTTCCGCGTGCCAACCCCATCTCGAGCTTAGCGCGCTTACCCTTGAGGTACAAGCGCAACGGGATCAGCGTATAGCCAGGCTGTTGCACAATACTGCTTAACCGGTTGATCTCTCGCCGGTGCATAAGTAGCTTCCGCGTGCGCTTGGGATCGTGTGTCCACTGCCCGGCTTCTTCATAGGGAGCAATGTGAACATTAATCAGCCATAGCTCGCCCTCACGCAGCAGAATGTAGCCCTCTTTAAGGCTCACCTGCGCGGTCCGCACTGACTTGATTTCTGTACCAGTTAGCACCAACCCCACTTCGAAGGTTTCTTCGATGAAGTATTCGTACTGTGCCTTACGATTGGTAGCAACGGTTTTGATTTCGCTCACGTTAATCCTCTGACAGTAAGTAATCAATAGCCTGCTGAAGCTGGGGATCTTCTTCCGCAGGGGTATCGGAAGGGAATTCTACCTCGATGTCGGGGGTAAGCCCTGCACCGTGAATAGTGTTATCGTTGGGCGTATACCAGCGCGCAATGGTTACACGGAATTGTGAGCCATTGGTCAAGTTGTAGGGCATTTGCACTGAGCCTTTACCAAACGTAAGTTCGCCCATTAGTGGGGCACGCTCACGATCCTGGATTGCACCGGCTACAATTTCTGACGCGCTCGCGCTTCCGCCATTCACTAAGACCACCAGCGAGATCTGTTCGGCCATATCACCATTGTAAGATGAAAAACGCCGCACGCCGCCGCTGCTGTCCCGCTCAATCAGTACCAGCCCCTCTTCAAGAAACAAATCGGCGACGGCGATGGCCTCATTGAGATAGCCGCCGGGATTGTCGCGCAGGTCGAAGATAAGCCCGGATGGGTTTTGGGCCAGGAGCTCGGTTAGCGCATTTTGCACACGGTTGCTGGCTGTAGCATCGAACTCAGTGAGGCGGATGTAAGCGATGCCTTCATCCAGCATTTCATATTCCACCACTGGAATCTCGATGCGCGCGCGGGTAATTACAAAGGTCAGTGGGTCTACTTCACCTTGCCGCCCGATTTCTAGTGTTACCTGTGTATCACGTGGGCCACGAATCAAGGTCAACATCTCATACAGACCCTTACCCAACAGCTCTTCTCCATCCACTGTAAGTATAATATCCCCCGCGAGGACGCCAACAGCTTCTGCCGGTTGCCCTGGCATAGGGCGCGAAACTTCCAGGTACCCATCCGGTCGCATCTGTACCCAGGCCCCAATCCCTTCGAACTGCCCGGTAGCATCTTCGGCAAGGATGCGGGCGGTGTTTGGCTCGATGAAAGCGGTGTTGGGATCGTCAAGGGTAAGGAGGAGGCCACGGATTGCACCATAAGTGAGTGTTTCGCTATCCGGTATTTCACCATAGAATTGTGCATCTAGCAATGTGAGTATCTCGTTCAGCAACGCATAATCAAGCAGTTCGTCGCTGGCGGGCGGTGATGTGGTCGGAGCGCCTGGGGCGAGAGGGGTAGTAGCTACCGGCGGCGTAGTAATCGTACTTGGTAATGGGTTGGGTTGGGTCACCCGCGCCACGGCAAAGCCAGCGCCAAACATTGCGCCTGCCAGCATAAAAAGCACAAACACTATTAACAATCCTACTATGACTTTACGCATGGTCTTCTCCTAATTGTGAATTGCAAGCTGAGTAGTTACAATTTGACATCAAAAATTCTCTTTCAGGTATTCGATAGCCCGCTGGAGTTGTGGGTCTTCACCGGGAAGGGCATCGGCAGGGTGGGGGACCTCGATGTTCGGTGTAATTCCATCACCATGGATAGACTGTTCATTGGGCGTGAACCAGCGCGCGGTGGTGACGCGCAATTGCGACCCATCCCTGAAGTCATGGGGTTGTTGGACTGACCCTTTGCCGAAAGTCTGCTCCCCGATGAGCACGGCGCGACCACGGTCTTGTAGTGCTCCGGCGACTAGCTCTGAGGCGCTGGCGCTGGCATTGTTGACCAATACGACCAGCGGAATGTACTCACCGGCTTCCCCATCTGTAGAGCGCCAGATTTGCTCCCGACCGGCGCTATCACGCTGAATTAGCACAATCCCCTTATCCAGAAACAGGTCGGCCACACCAAAAGCTTCGTGCAGGTAGCCGCCCGGATTATCACGCAGATCCAGTATGAGGCCGGCCGGCATTTCGTTCAGCAAGCTTTCCAGCGCGGCTTTCATGCGGGTCGTTGCGGTAGCATCGAACTCGGTGAGGCGCAGGTAAGCGATGTCACCCTCAAGTAATTCGTATTCCACGATGGGCATTTCGATGCGGGCGCGAGTGATGGTAAACACCAAGGGATCCACTAGGCCTTCTCCCTGTCGTAGGATTTCCAATCTTACCTGTGTGTCGCGTGGCCCGCGCACGAGATTGATTGCATCGTACAATCCTAGTCCTGTCAGATCTGTGCCATCAGCAGAGATAATGAGATCGCCGGAAAGCAGCCCGGCTTGTGCTGCTGGCTGATTGGGGAAGACGCGGATGATTTCCAAATAGCCATTTTCATGTTGCTCCACAGTAACGCCAATGCCCTCGAATTGCCCGGTGGCATCCTCACGCATAATGCGCGCCACCTTCGGTTCAAGGAATGCCGTATAGGGATCATCGAGTGTCAGCAACAGGCCACTAATTGCGCCATAAGTAAGCGTGCTCTCGTCAGGAATCTCGCCGTAATATTTGTTATTGAGCAGCGTTAAGACTTGGTTTAGCAGCTCGTAATCAAGCAAATCACTACGCGGCGCACTCTGACGTGTGGCGAAGTGCCCAATCAATACCCCACCACTAAACGCGCCGGTCAGCAGTAGCCCAGCAATTATCACTATCAACAATCCCAAGACTATTTTACGCATGTGAATCTCCTGGTTCGGTATGCAATGAAAAGGTAGATTTATTGCCCTTTATTCATTCCCCTGTAAGTAAATACACGCAGCCTCAATCATTTCATCTACCCATGGCGGATAGCTGTTATGTGTGGGTAACAGTGCATCCGGTGTCAATGCGGGTACAAGCCCCGCTCCCTCTAAGGGGTGTTCTTGTGCAGTTAACCATACAGCAGAGGTAATGTGCAGGGTGCTTCCGTCACGCAGCGGATAGAGGGACTGGATCGAACCCTTGCCATAAGTGGGTGCGCCAAGTAGAGGCGCACGGCCTTGCTCCGCCAGCGCCGCCGCAACGATTTCGGCAGCACTGGCCGTTTGGGCATTGACTAACACTACCAGTGCTTCCTGATACTGCGCCTGTCCGGTAGAGTAGGTTACTTGTTCTGCATCACGGGTAGCAGTGCGGTAGATGACAGTGCCTTCGCCCAAAAACAGCCCCAACAGGCGGGGCAAGGAGGCCAGCACGCCGCCCCCGTTATTTCGTAGATCGAGGATAAGGCGTGTCACGCCGTGCGTGCGCAAATCGCTCAGCGCAATGGATACTTCCTGTGCTGTTTGATCCGTGACAGTCTCAATGCGCAGGTAAGCGATGGCTGCCTCAGGGCGTATGATACGCCAGTGAATGGAGGGACGCACGACAGGCGCGCGGGTGATCACGAGGGTTGCCGTAGGGTGGGGCGGGCGAGCGATTTCGAGCGTAACGGGAGAACCCTCTGGCCCGCGTAGCCGTTGCGCTATTGTGAATAGATTGTCAGAAGCGTTGGCTTCATGAACTGCGATACCGTCTATGGAAAGTAAATAATCACCCGCTTTAACGCCTGCCTGAGCTGCCGGGCCATCCAGGTAAGGGGTCAAGCCGATTTGCCCATCTGTGCTCCACCATAGATGCACCCCTACATCTTCTTCGCTGTAGTCGCCGGATAATTGCAATAATTCTTGTTGCGCTGGTTGTGGCTCGATTAAATATGTATGCGAGTCATCGAGGGTATACAACAAGCCCTGCACCGCTGCGCGGGTGCGCGCAGCGCGTGGTGGTAAGGTGCCGTAAAAGTCTTTCTCCAGTACAGCGACAACATCGGTCAGTAGTGAGAATGGCGCAGCAGCATGTGCCTGGCGCGCGCCGATCAACACGCCCGCGCCAAAAGCCGCCAATAAGGCGACGCCACATAACATCGCTACAAGCAGACGAACTTTGGTTTTCACAAGGGCATTGTAACACAAAAAGAGCGAATCAGCGAATCAGCGAGAAAATGCGTAGCAGGTTTTCCTGAGAGGGACTAAGAGAACGCCCGTATCAACTTCCGACTATGTATATTATGTAAATACAGCCAGCGGTATACAAATTTATGATGTAGTCGGAAGTTATTAATATACAGGTAAACGGTAGCCGGTGAAAAGCAAACGTGCGCCTTCTCACTGCTTTTTCGCTGACTCACTCAGCGCGAGTTTCCCTTCACCCATGCGAACAAACGCTTCGCGCTACGGGTATTGAAGATAAAAGCCGCAGCGCATAAATCAATGTGCTCGTGCGCCGCCCCCACCCTGCTGGGACAGAGCTTCGCATAGCCGGGCAGCAAACTGTCCCCAACCTTGAACAATTGTATGTGCAGGATCTGTAATACATTGGCTTCATCCAATTTCGTTCCCTCGGCACGGAAGATATTAAGTGCTTGTTCGTAGAGGTTCATAGCCGCAACATACTCACTCTAAAGTGATTGTATATCCCCCATAGCCTTCAAGACATTTGCTTCGCCCAAGCGATTATTAACTCCGCGGAAAAGATCCAGGGCCTCGTTGTAGTTATTCAATGCAGTTTGCTCATCTCTGAACTGCTGCACATCACCCATAGATTTTAAGACATTTGCCGCGTTCAAATGATTACCAATCTCACGGAAAAGGTTCAAAGATTCGTCATAACTCTTCAATGCTGTATCAGGACCGTCTCGAAACTACTGCACGTCGCCAAAAGATTGAAGCACTTTAGCTTTGCCCAAATGATCATCATTTTTCCAGCACGGTAAGCCGTTTCAGCACGTTGTTCAGGAATAAGGTTTATCTGCACTTCGGCAGTGTTCACTACCTCAAATAACGCTGCCCATGTCTCGTGATTGGAGCTAAAAGCAATTTCACTTTCCCATTGTTGCCACTGCTCAAAAGCTATAAGTGGATCACTAAAAAAAGTATGGTACAGTGCATCTAGTGGACGATCCCGCATATTGTAATACTCCTGCGCTCGTAGATGAAAAGTTTGGTATGCTTCTGGAAAAGAATCTCTTAACTCGGTTATCTGCGCTCGACGGATCCAGTCATGGCAGGCCCATTTGTCTGGTGCAAAGCGTGGTCGGATAATGAAAGCGTAATTGGTCAACACACGGAAATTGTCGTGTGTAAGTGCTTGAGGCAGTGCAAGGATAGTGTTAAGGCTATCGAAATCAAACCAACGAAGCAGCGCAACCCAAGACACCGCATTTTTGAGTGGTTCGTTGAGCCGTCCAAAAATGCGTTCCTTAATCCAATCTACTGCCTTTTTGTGTCCGTGTAGGGCAGGTACTTCAGTGGCAGGAATACCATAAGGTTTATTGCTCAGCCAAGCTTCGGCGGCTAGACGTGTCATCAATGGATGACCTTGTGCTAGTAGTTTAACAGAGACGATTTGACGGATAAGAAAAGTGTGGCATTCTTGTACCAAAAACCAGAAAAGAGGAAAGAATGCCAGCGAAAATATATCGGGTCACCTTGGAAAAAGAAGAGCGCGCT
>Ga0334883_1001716_pt1 | contig 30680 bp, 25 predicted proteins | sample GraSluR1_MG_6_FD_207230 | JGI IMG/M metagenome (GOLD analysis project Ga0334883, IMG submission 207230) | Sludge microbial communities from methane-producing bioreactor in Wageningen University, Netherlands - Granular Sludge_09_05-R1 | ecosystem: Engineered > Bioreactor > Anaerobic >...
GGTCTCCTCGTGACGGAGCGGCGTATTGGTGGGCGCCTGCAGGCACGATCGAGCGGCGGGGCCGCAGTCCTACCGTCGGCGAGCGTCCCGCAGGGCGGGATCGAGCTTTCCACTCAGACTATGCAGGTTCGGGGCAGGCGCCGGTTCAGATCGCCGCTGGGTCTCTACAGGTCCGGCCGGAAACCCCACCTTCGCCGGGAATGTCATTCCGAGAGCGTTCGCTCCCGGAGGGAGCAGCTCGAGAGATCTCCTGGCGTTCAGCGAGATTCTTCGCTATCTCGCTGCGCGAGATGGGCGCTCGGAATGACATGAGACGGACCAGCCGGACTTCTCGGCCGGCTTCTATGACGCCGTCTCGTACTCGATGGCATCGGCGAGGAAGCGCAGGAGGATCAGGGAGTGCTCGGCGCTCAGGCCGGCGGCAGCCATCTGGTCTACGACGCTGCGGCCCCCCAGGGCGACCTGAGACATCTGCTCCTCGTCGGTACGCGAGCTGCGCATGCCGGCGAGAAACACGGCCGCCTCGCCGTAGCCCATGCCCCTGTCCCGGGCCTGCTTCACCTGGCTCGGCGCGCGCAGCACATAGTGGGCGACCAGGCCGTCCAGGCATTGCCGGGTCTGTGGTGAGGCCCCGATGGCGGCGAGGTTGATGCGTGCCACCAGCGAGCGCATGGCCGCGCGGTCCGACAGTTGCCCGGACTTCTGAGTGACGGCGAAGGCCGTAAGGCCGCGGATCTCCGCCAACTGCGAGGCGCGCTGAGCCCCCTCCACCGCCTGCCTGGACTGATCGCCACGCATGATCCGCCCCACGTACTCCGTGGCCTGCTCCGCGTGCTGCTGGGCCTCCCTGACCGCGGGCTCCGCTCGCTCCAGTTCGGACAGGGCATCTTGGATATCGTCCAGCGCACGACGTGTCTCGCCCAGCGTCCGGCGCAGGATGGCCACATCACCGGCCGCCAGTTGGACGGTCTGCCCGTCGCCGAGGTTCCGCACCAACGACTGGGTGAGCGCCCCGGTGCGGTCCGCCGTCAGCAACAGCGCCTCTCGCTGGGTCTCCACCGAATAGACGGGGTCCACGGCGCGGTTGATGGCCGCATTGGCGTAGGCAACGATGCCCTGAGTTGCATTGGCCATGGAGGCATTGCTCTCCGCGAACCCGAAGAGACTGTCCAGCACGCTGTGAGTGCCGGTGACGGTGGCGCCCAGCCTGGTGCCTACCGCCGCGGCGCGGGATCTGGTGCCAGACACGACGGCCTGGGTCCTGCCCGCCACCGAGCGAGCATCGGCGAGCAGCTCCGGAACCTGCCCCATCTCCTGCCCCGAGGCCGGTGACAACGGCGTGGTGGTGGCGGCCTGGGCCATTCTGACCCCGTCGGCGGCCTCCTGCCCCGGACGCAATGCCGCGGCGGTCTCGAAGGACCTCTCGGCCTCCGCGTACTGACCCCGGGCGAGCTGCACATCACCCAGCGAAAGCATGATCGCCGGGTTGTCGGGGGTCAGGGCCGCCGCCTTGCTCAGCATCTCCTGGGCAAGGCGCATGCGGTTGCGCCGTGCGTAGCCTCGCCCCGTCTCAAGCAGCGCCTGAGCGTTCCGGGGCGAGAGTTCCGGCATCGACTGCTGGCGGGCGACGCGGTCGGCCGTGGCAGGGTGCGTGCGGAAGAGCATCTCGATGTTGGAAGGCCGACGCTGCTCGTACTTGTCCATGAGCTGTGCGAAGAACTCCACGTTCCCCGCGGGGTCGTACCCCGCGGCGTACGAGAGCGTCCGCCCCATGTCGTCGGCCTCGTACTCATTGTCCCTGCTGTAGCGCAGCGACAAGAGCCCCAACCCGACACCGGCGATGTCGGCGAGGGCCTCGTTTTGGCCCCCCAGGATCATCAGCCCCAGATTGTACCAAAAGCCGCGCTTGATCGCGTGCATCCCGTGCCGCTTCGCCACGTGGCCAATCTCGTGACCCATCACGCCCCAGATCTCGTCCTCGCTGTTGGCGAACCGCAGGAGCCCGGTAGTCACGTACACGTGGCCGTAGGGGGCCGCGAAAGCGTTCACCATGTCGGTCTCGATGACCTTGAACTCATAGGGGATGTTCTGGCGCGGCACATAGCCAAGCAGCGTGTGTCCGGTGAGGCTCACCCAGTCAGAGAGCAGTGGATCGTCCACAACCTTGTAGGTGCTCTCCACCGACTGGGCCGACATGCTGCCGATCGTGCGCTCGATCTTGTCTTCGCAGCCGCCCACCAGCACAACGGCGGCCAGGATGCAAACGGCCGTGCGCAGGCGCCGACCTGAGTCGCTTCCGAGAGTCATCACACGCTCACTCCTGGTGACGGGCATCACGGACCCACCGGATCCGCGGCGCGCGGGCCGTCCAAAGTGTCCCCGGTGCCCAATCGCGGGCACAACCCTCGCTGAGGGATTGTAAGTGTCCGGCCGCAGGCAAGTCAAGCAGGGGAGAGGCGGGGGAGGACGTCGCCCCGCCCCAGCCATTCCCGGCGCTTCCCGGCCGTTACCTGCCTTGCTCGGCCGTTCTCAGTCTTGCTCAGCCGTTCTCAGCGCACTCCGTGCCTGTGTGGTCCGCATTGCTCCTGGTGAAGCATTCCCGCAGCTCCCCCCCGGGAAGGGCCTTGCACTGCGCAGAGCGTAATGTTAGTATATAAGCGAATACTAACATGAATGACCGACCACTCCTCCCCGAAGACGCGACCGATGCCCGCGAGCTGGCGGAGCTTTTCAAGGTGCTCTCCGTCGAGACTCGAGTGCGCATCCTGCAGATGCTAAGGGAGCGTCCCCTGTGCGTCAACGCGCTCGCCGGACGTGTGGGCGTGACACATTCCGCGGTTTCGCAGCATCTACGGGTGCTGCGCGGCGCCGGACTGGTCAGCGCCCACAAGCAGGGCTACTTCGTGCACTATCGGCTGCAGGAGAAGGCCGTGGAGGACCTGCGCCGGGTCTTGCACGGCTTCCTGGCGGAATAGCCATCTGTCTGACGGCACATCTGTAAGTATTCGCGCATATACTTAGGAAAGGAGCTGACGCCATGTGCGGCAAGAAGAGCGACTGCAAGCAGCCCGACTGCGGCTGCGCCAAGCGGCCGTCCTGCTCGCCGGAGCAGGTCCGCAAGTGCCACGGTGACAAGAAGGGTGGCAAGTAGTACACGCGGCGCCGGGGCGGCGAGCATTGCCCCGGCGCTCATTCCCCGCTGGGACCCCGAGCGGCCCGGCAGACGAAAGCTGTGATGCCCATGGGAGCGGCGATTGTGATGGAGAGTCTGCGCAAGCAGTACGGGGATCTGGTGGCGGTGGACGGTCTTTCCCTGGAAGTGGAGCAGGGCGAGGTGTTCGGCCTGCTGGGCCCCAATGGGGCGGGGAAGACGACCACCATCCGTATGCTTGTGGGGCTGACCGAGCCCGATGGCGGTCGGGCCGCGGTGAACGGGTTCGACGTGATCCGCGAGCCCGTCAAGATGAAGGCCGGTGTCGGCGTGGTGCCCGAGCTCTCCAATCTCTACCCGGAGCTCACCTGCCTGGACAACCTGCTGTACACCGCCGAGCTGTACGGCGTGCCCCGGCGGGAGCGGCTGGCCCGCAGTGAGGCGCTGCTGGAGCAGGTCGGCCTGACCAACAGGCGGGACGCCGGGTTTGGGAAGCTCTCCCGGGGGATGAAGCGCCGTCTGACCATCGCCGCCGCCCTGGTCCATCGGCCCGCGGTGCTCTTCCTCGACGAACCCACCACGGGGCTGGATGTGTTCAGTGCGCGCTCGCTGCGTGGTCTGGTGCGGGAGCTCAACGCCGGGGGGACCACGATCGTGCTCACCACCCACCTGATTGCCGAGGCCGACGAGCTGTGTCATCGCATCGGCCTGTTGGTCAAAGGCAGGCTGCTGGCGCTGGACAGCCCGGCGGCGCTCAAGTCGCGGGTGGCGGCGGAGCAGCGGCTGTGGGTGGAGCTTGAGAGCGAGCCGCCGGCGACGGCGCTGGAGCAACTGGCTGCTGTGCCGTCGCTGAGTCTGGCGGAGACGGCGGGCAATCGGCTCCTGCTTGCCGCCACCGACGTGCACGCAGCGCTCCGGGATGTGGTGGCCTGGAGCGTGAACCACGGCCTGCGAATCCGCCACCTGGCCACCCAGCCCCCCACACTGGAGGAAGCCTTCGTGCGCCTGACGGGGATCGATGCCGACGTGATGACGGTGGACAAACCTCAGAAGCCCGCGGGGGGTGGCTAGCGATGTCTGCCATCTGGGCCATCGTGCGCAAGGACCTGCGGGCCTACTATCTCAAGCCTCCGCTCATCAGTTGGGCCATCATCATGCCCATCGTGCTGGTCCTGGCCTTCTACCTGCGCCATCCGGAGGGTATCGGCGATCTGCTGCCGGGCCTGGTGGCGATGACGGTGCTGTTTGGCGCCACCTCGATGGAGGGGATCGTCTTCACCTTCGAGAAGCGGATCGGAGCGCTGGAGCGACTGCTCCTGGCGCCGGTAAGTCTCCGTCAGGTGCTGATGGGGAAGGTACTGGGCGGCACGCTGTTCGGTGCTGCCACGGGCATCGCCATGCTCCTGATCGGGATGCTGGGCTTCGGGGTGAGCGGGCCGCGCTGGGAGATCGCCCTTCCCGTCATCGTCTTGTCTTCCTTCGCGCTCTCCTGCATGGCCATGGCATTGGTCGCCGGCGTCCGTGAGGTTTTCGAGGCCATGACGTTGTTCAACTACTTCCGGTTCCCGATGGTGTTCCTCTGCGGCGTGTTCGTGCCGGTGGCCGCAATGGCGCTGCCTTTGCGCGTGGTGGCCTATGTCCTGCCGCTGACCTATGTCGTGGACGGGCTGGGGGGCGCATTCCCCGCGCGCTCGGGGCTGTTCTCCCCGGGGCTCGACCTACTCATACTGGGAGGCTACTCCGCGGTGTTCCTCCTCTGTGCCGAGCTGGTGCTGAAGCGCAGCGTGCGGCGAGAGGGCTGAGGCGGCACGGGAGGGTTTGGCCCCGAGAAGTGTGCGGTTCCCGAGGAAGGAGACCTCATCCCGTGTGGATCAATGCAGCGCCCCCCGCCAGAGGCGCCGTCTGTATGACCGCCATCCTGTTGGCGGCCGCCGTGGTCGTCCGCGCACAAGTTGCACCGCCGCCAAGCGCGACGGCCCCTCAGCTCTTCATCGACCAGAGCCTCATCCAGTACCGCGAGGGCGTCGACCTGGTGATGCATCCGGCACAGAACAGGACGCTCGGCCCTGTCCTGCGGCCCCAAATGCCCTGGGAGGCCCGGGGGCTGTCCATGGGCGGCTCGGTGATGCGCGAGCCCGGGGGCGGCCCGTTGCGCATGTGGTACACCGCCCACGCCGAGACGGACCGGATCTGCCACGCCGTCTCCTCCGACGGCCTTGACTGGCGACGTTCGCCTCTGGGGCAGCCGCAGCTCGCGTCCCACGGCGAGGGCACAAGCATCGTTCTCGAGGGTGCGCGCTTTCCGGGAGTGCTGCGCGACGAGGGCGACCCGGAGCCGGCGCGGCGCTACAAGATGATCTGTCGCCCGGCGGGCTCGGCCGGGCGTTGCCTGACCTTCGCCTCCGCCGACGGCCTGCGCTGGGAGCCGGCGGGTGTCCTGGATGTGCCGGGGACGGGCCCGCTGTCTGTAACCGGGGGGACGGGGGAGGGTTTCGTCGCATTCGCCTCGGCCGATGACCGACTGTACCGCCTGAGCAGCCTGGACTTCGCCGCCTGGACGGCGCCCGAGGCGGTGGATCTCTCCGACGCCCCGGCAGGTATCGGTCTGTGGCGAGTTGGCCGGGCACTGTTCGGCCTCCCGTGGTGGGGCGGAGCCTCGGGGCGCGTGGACCTACTCACAGGCGGTCCGACACTCTGGCGCGAACCGGGGTTCGACCCGTCGCCCTGGTCGCCGGGAGCGGGGGAGGACGGCTGGGACGCCACCCTCCTGGGCCTGGCAGGCGCCCCCGTCCGCTGCGGCGGGAGCCTGCTGTGGTACTACTCCGCCGCCACCACCGGGACCCGGGGCGCCATCGGGGTCGTCGGGTGGCGGGAGGAGGGTCTCGTCTCGGCCCGGGGAGGGCATCGGCCCGGCGTCCTGCTCACCACGAGCCTCGTGGTCGCGGGCGATCGACTGGAGATCAATGCGTTTGCGCCCGGAGGTGTGCGGGTACAAGTGGAGAACGACCGTGGCCAGGCTCTGGCGGGTCTCTCCAGTGAGGACTGCGTGCCCTTCAGCGGAGATAGTCTGTGCCACCCGGTGCAGTGGGCGGCAGGCGGAGACCTGTCTCGGCTGCGCGGCCACAGTGTGAGATTGCTCTTCACGCTGTACGAGGCCGACCTGTTCTCATTCCGGTTCGCCCGCGCAGAGGGCGCCCCCGGCGTGCGGTGAGCGCGACCGGTAATGCGGGGCCGACCGCGGAGCCGACCGCATTGCATTGCGGTTGCCGTTCGGAAGTGATCGCCGTTCGGACGCTTGACACTCCACAAGACGCGAGTCTATAATTCTGCTTCTAGACAGCAACTCGGTGCCTGTGGGTGCTCTGCCGGACAGGGAGGGGCCTTTTTTCATGCTCAGCTCCAACGTGGGGGAATACGCCAAGATACGTGTACTGGGCGTAGGTGGCGGCGGCTCGAACGCCGTGGACCGGATGATTGAGGCCGGCCTGATGGGCGTCGAGTATATCGCCATGAACACCGACCTCCAAGTCCTCGACCTCTCCATGGCGGACAAGAAGCTGCAGCTTGGCGAGGGCCTCACACGTGGCCTGGGTACCGGGGGCAACCCGGACCTCGGCCGGCAGGCCGCCGAGGAGAGCAGGCAGGAGATCATGATGTCCCTGGACGGGGCGGACATGATCTTCATCACCGCGGGCATGGGCGGTGGCACCGGGACCGGGGCCAGCCCTGTCGTGGCAGAGATCTCCAAGGAAATGGGCGCCCTGACCGTCGGGGTGGTCACCAGACCCTTCGCCGTGGAGGGGAACCGCCGCGGGGGCCTCGCCGAAGAGGGCATCGAGCGTCTCAAGCAGCACGTCGACACTCTCATCGTCATCCCCAATGACCGTCTGCTGCAGCTCTCCAACAAGGAGCTCAGCCTCAAAGAGGCCTTCAGGCTCGCCGACACCGTCCTGCAGCAGGGCGTCCGCGGTATCTCCGAGATCATCGTCTTCCCCGGCCTCATCAACCTCGACTTCAACGACGTGCGCGCCGTCATGCTGGACGCGGGCACCGCCATGATGGGCATCGGGGAATCCGAGGGCGCCAACCGCGCCGTGGATGCGGCACAGGCGGCCATCTCCAGCCCGTTGCTGGAGACCGACATCGCGGGCGCCTCGTCGGTGTTGCTCAATGTCACCGGCGGGCCCGACCTCACGCTGGCCGAGGTCCAGGAAGCCGCCGGGATCATCCAGGAGGCCGCCGGCGGTGGCGGCGCGGATGTCGACATCACTCTCGGTGCCGTCATTGACGAGAAGATGGAGAGCCAGGTGCGCATCACGGTGCTGGCCACCGGTTTCGAGAAGGGCAAGCGCCCGGCCGTGGCACCCGCTGCCGAGGCCACCCGCGCGGCTCCTGCCTCACGCCGCCCCGACGTCTCCCGCGCGGCCCAGCGCGCCGCTGAGCCCGCTCCGGAAACCGAGCCCGAACCCGCCACCGCAGAGGAAGAGGAGGCCGCAGGAACCGCCAAGCGCGAAGAGAGCCGGGAGCGCCGCCGCGCCGCCTTCAGCGACGACCTGCCCACCTACGACGAGGACGACATCGACATCCCGGCCTTCCTGCGCCGCCGGTCCTAGCCGCGTAGGTCCTAGCCGCGTAGGTCGGGCTTTCCGGCCCGCCTCGGTCGTCTTTGATATCCCGTCACACACAGGCCCCCGCGAGATCCTCGCGGGGGCTTTTGGCTCTCTCAACCGTCCTTGGCCGCTCACCCCTCCGTGTACGTCGCCGACTGCGACGAGGTCTCCCAGACCCTCACATGGCTGGGCGACAGCCCGTGCTCCGCCAGAGCCTCCTTCGCCCGGACATACACGTACCGCGCGATGTTCTCCGAAGTGGGGTTGATCTCGGAGAACTGCGGTAGCTCATTGAGCATGCGGTGGTCCATGCCGTCGAGTATCTCGTCGCAGACCTGCTTGAGGATGCCGAAGTCAAGCAGCATGCCGTTGTGCTGCAGCTCGGTGCCCCCCACGCAGAGCTCCACCTTGTAGTTATGGCCGTGCACGCGGGCGCAGGGTCCGTCGTAGCAGCGCAGACGGTGCGCGGCGGAGAAGTGTCGCTCGACGATCAGCTCATACATTCGCGTCGGTCCTCCGAACTGTGTCTGTCACCGGCTGTCAGGTGGCACGGCGGTTGAGGCTTTGCACGCCGGGATCCGGCGGGCCGAGACGACCGCCATCACCCGCCGCCGCGCACAGCGCGCCGGGGCCGCCGGTTGTCTCGCCCTGTGGCGTTGCCGAGGCTCTCTAGGCGAAGCGCTGAAGCACCCCGCGCCACTTCTCCGCCGCCCGCTTGTGGTCTTCCGGGTCACCTCCGGTGCCGATCAGCATCAGCCGCGGCATTATGTCCTCGGCCACCGGGCACAGCCCCTCCTTGTACTCGGGGTTGGTGTCGGCGAAGGGGCACATTCGCGGGCAACCCTTGCCGTAGCCCACAGGCTCGGCGATAGTGGGGTGCAGGTAGGCGGGTTTGCCGATGTAGCCGAAGTTCACGCCGAGCCCGGCCTCGGCGTGGGCCTGCTGGAACTCGTCATACGACACACCCACCTTATCACCCTCGAACAGCGCCGTCCAGATGTGGTACGTGTTCACGCGTCCCGCCGGGACCGCCTGGGGCACAACGAGCCTGTCGAGGCCCTGCGCGGCGTCGCTATAGTGCCGGGCGCTCTCCATGCAGATGTCCGCATAGCCCCGGGCCCGCTTGAGCTGCACGGTGCCGATGGCCGAGACGACCTCGTTGATCCGATAGTTCCACGCCACCCGCGCGGGGATGGTACCGAAGGTGATCATCTCGTGGATGGTATCCCGGTGTGCCTCGCTGCGGCACAGCACCATGCCGGCGTCACCCAGGGCCATCTGCTTGGACATCTGGAACGAGAACACCCCGATGTCGCCGATGGTGCCCGCATAGCGGCCCTCGTACCGGGCGTAGATGGCGTGGGCGCAGTCCTCGATGACCACGAGATCATGCTCCCGTGCCACCTGGAGGATCTCATTCATGTCGGCGCACAGGCCCCAGAGCTGGGTGACGATGATGGCCCTGGTGCGCGGGGAGATGCGGCTCCTGAGACTCTCCACATCCATCGTGTGCGTGTCGCGGCGCACATCGGCGTAGATGGGGATGCCGTTGTGGTACATCACCGCGAGGCCCGCGAAGGCGACCAGCGGGTCCACGATCACCTCATCGCCCGGCTCTACACCGGCCGCCGCCACGGCCGCGTGCAGCCCCGCCATGGCGTTGCACACCGCCACCGCATGGGGCGAGCCGAACTCGGCGGCGAAGGCCTCCTCGAACCGGCGCGTAACGGTTCCACTGATGGAGCACAGATTGCCTCCATCCAGCACTTCCTTGACGGCGGCGAGATCCTCGTCATCGAAATAGTGCCACATGGCAAAGCCCTCTTCTCGATGTGATCAGGCGCGGCGAAGACAGGGCATTTCCGCCCGTGGGCGACAGGGACCTGCAGGGACAAGTGAAGCGAGTCGAGCGCCCACAGACCGCGCAGGAAGGAGCGCGCAGAGCGGAGCCGACGCACCGCCTCCCCCGTTTTGCTCCGACAGATGCAGGCGCAGGAATTGCCCCCCTGTGGCCGGAACGCTACCGGGGTCGCCACATCGCCGCTGAGCATACCCCACCGGAGGAGACGCCCATGGCCTCAGCCAATGACTTCGCCCGAGTGCGCCAGTCGCTGCTTCTGCAGGGCAGGCCCGACCGCGTCCCGGCCTGGGAGCTGGAGGTGGACATCGAGGTCAAACAGGCCTTCCTGGGCAAGCCTATCCGCTCCGAGCGGGACGAGGTCCAGTTCTGGGTCGAGGCCGGGTATGACTACGTCCCTATCGCCGCGGGGCTGCTGAAGGTCGGTGGCGTGCTCTCGGGGGAGGCGACCGTGGTTAAGGAGCACGACTACAGCGTGTACGGCGACAGCCGCCGCGAGGTCACGTGGGCCGCGGAGGGCGAGGGGGTCATCCGCTCGTGGGCGGATTTGGAGGCCTTCGCGTGGCCGCAGAAGGCCGACCTCACCCTGGACCATGTGGAGCGCGTCATCGCCGCCGTGCCCGAGGGCATGGGCGCGATCGTCATCATCGGCAAGATCTTCACCCCGACGTGGATGCTCATGGGCTTTGAGGGCTTCGCCGAGGCCTGTGCCTTCCAGCCCGATCTGGTGGCCGAGGTGTTCCGGCGCGTGGGAGAGCTGCAGTTCGACTGCTGTCTGCGGGCCATGAATCTGCCCGGCGTCAGCGGCCTGTGGATGTCGGATGACATCGCCTACGGCCAGGGGATGATGGTCAACCCGGCCATCCTGCGGGAGCATGTGTTCCCCTGGTACCGGAGGCTGGGCGAGCTCATGCGCGCAGCCGGCATGCCGTACATCTACCACTCCGACGGCAATCTGTGGCCGGTGATGGACGACATCCTCGGCTGCCACTTCAACGCGCTGCACCCCATCGAGCCCAAGGCGATGGACAGCCGCGAGCTGAAGGCCAAGCACGGCGACCGCCTGTGTTTGCTGGGCAACATCGAGCTAGACCGGCTGTCACGCGGCACGCCGGAGGAGATCCGCCAGATGACGCGTCGCAATATCGAGGAGTTGGGCCGCGAGGGCGGCTACTGCGCGGGGTCCTCCAACTCGGTGACCTACTACGTGCCTTTGGAGAACTACCTGGCGATGCTGGAGACGTCCTTGGTGTACTGGGGGTAGTGGGAGCACCGGGCAGCAATGCGAAGAGCGCCGCGCCCAGGGAGGGCGCGGCGCTCTGGCCTTGGGTGGGTCGATAGCCGGCCGGCGGGATGGGAGCCCCGCCGGCACGGTGCATCTCTGGCAACAGCCGGCACGCTCCAAAGCCCGCGCCACCAACGGCAAGGGGCCCTCCGCCGCGGGCCATCCTGCGCCCCACGTCTACTGCGTCAGCTCCAGAATCCACTCGGCCATCTGCCGGCGGGTCTCGTACAGCTCCGCCGTATCCGGATCCAGCTCGTCCAGCCACTTGCGCGCTTCCCCGGCCCGGTCCGTGTCGGTCGCGGCGATGACCTGCTCCAAAGTGGTGACGTAGCGCACGTCATCCACGGCCTCGCGGAAGCCCTCCCACTGCACCGTGCCCACGATCCCGTTCACCGTAGGATAGGTGAAGTTGTGGTCGCGGTAGTGGACGCTGTCGAAGTCGTTCCAGACGTGGCCGAAGCCGTGCTGGTAGGCGTAGTCCATGGCGCCGTCGAAGCCGGCCTTCCACAGGACGAGGCCGAAGTTGCGCCGGTAGGTCTCCGGCTCCTCGTTACCCACCTGCGGGTAGGCATAGCAGAAGGCCTCGGAGCCCACGGAGTGCCACTTGGCGGCCTCCTCCGGATCGGGCCGGCCGGCCAGCACGGCGCAGTTCAGCAGGGCGCCCATGGTCTCGAAAGTCTTCTTGTAGCAGGCCACGAACGTCTTGCCTCCGGCGTCCTGGACGGCCTTCCAGGCGGCCTGCTGCGCCTTCAGCCGGTCCCCGGTGGCCTCGTCGATGCCGTAGAAGTAGACCTCGTCATAGCCGTAGTCGGCGCAGAAGTCCACCCACTTGCGCACATTGGCCTGCAGCGTCTCCAGCGCCGCCTCCTCGCCGCTGCTGCCGGTGCCCTGGCCGAGGTTGTAGAACCGGCCCGCCGGCAGGCCCACTTCCCTGCGGATCTCCATCAGTCGCGGGAGCAGGTCCTCGCTCCAGTTCTGGTAGTTGGTGGGGTACAGCACGCCGTGGGCCTTGAGGTCGGCCATCTCCGCCCGGTACTGCTCCTCGGACCTCCTCTCAGAATCGATGGCCGGCTTGCCGTCGGCCGCGAGGCGGGCGCGATAGTAGATGGAGTAGGTCAGCCGCGACGGGGCGAGCTGGAAGGGGTAGACCTCGACCCGCAGGGGCAGCTCCTGTCTGCCCTCCGCGGTGGCGAAGGTCACCGCTCCGGAGTACATGCCCCCCGCGGCCTCGGGCGGGATGGCGATGGTGAGCCAGAACTGCTTGAGCGCCCCGGCCGCGATGTCCACCGGCTGCAGGGTCGCGGCGTCGATCGGCCTGGCATCTGCAAGCTCGGCGCTGTCGGCATCGCTGCACAGCAGATAGTCCGTGGTGCCGTCCTCGTCGGTGCTGCGCAGGTAGTTGGCCTGCTCCTCGGTATCGACCCGCACCAGGCCATCGTCCTTGAGCAGCAGTTCGGGTACGAGCTGCCTGTTTCTCAGGTCCGCAATACCGCGTCCCGCCTGGTACCAGCACTTGACGGCACTGATGTCCACGTTCTGAGCCGGGATGGCCCCGGCCGGGCCGCTGAGGTCCGATGCGGTCACCTGTAGCCCCGCGATGTCCTCGAAGGGGATGACGACGGCTGTGACGGACTCATACTCCCCCGGGCAGCCGGCGCAGGTCAGCTCCTGGGCCACGGCGCCGCCGATGGCCATCTCGCCCGGCAGGAGCCGCTGGTTGCTGATGGCCCGCGGCGTGTAGATGACGTACGGCTGGCCGGCGTCCTTGGCGCGGGCCATGCCGGCCACCGTGTCGGGGACTGCCAGGGCCTGGGCGATCCCGGCCTCTATCCGGGTCACATCATCGGGGGAGACGTAGCCGCGCTCAGCGGCGGCTTCCACAAGCTCGGCGGCACCGGCCCGGGCGTCCCCGGCCGACTGGGCCGCCTCCCGGGCGAATTCCGGCGGCTCCGGCATTCCCTCCACGGCCACCACGGCCTCCTGCAGGCGTTGGCGCCAATCCACGATCCGCCCCCGGAGCGCCTCCGCCGCCGGCGCATAGCGCTGCTGCACGACGCCCTCCATGGCCTGCTCGCTCGGCACCTCGCCCTCGATGCGGACGTCGTCGATGTAGACCACCGCCCGCCGGCCCTCGCCGCCGTTGATGTGGATGTACCAGCGGTCCAGGTAGGGGGCGATGTTATCGCCCTTCACATTGGCCGTCAGCCGCTCCACGACGGAGAAGGCCCCGTCCCTGCCGGTCTCCACCAGGTCGGCCTCCACCAGGTGCCATTCCGCCGAGGGCTTGTCGAAGCTCTCCAACGGGCCGCAGCCGGTGTGGTGCGTCGGTCGGTACTGCATATTGGTCCCGAAGCCCACATGTGCCGTGGTGCCCTCGGCCACCATCACCCGGGCCGAGAGCTTCAGCCTCCCCACGCACGGCACCCGCACGGGGACGCCGAAGTAGTGGTACGAGCCGCCCTCGAGGCCGACATCCAGCTTCAACGAGCGCTTGCCCTCGAAGGCCTGCTCCTCGGAGCCCCCGGAGAAGTTCACCGTGGAGGGTCCGTTTTTGGCCCACAGTTGCAGCTCGGGGACCTCACCCTCGAAGCTTTCGTGGTACGAGAAGGGCTGCAGGGCAACGTCCTGGGCACAGCCCATGCCCGGCAGGCCGACAGCCAGAATCAGTGCAAGCACGCGGAGCGCCGTCATAGTGGTCTCCTTGTCCGGCGGAGGTTGCCGTCACGACTGCCCGGCAGTCGGAACGCCTGACGCAATGCATATTTCCTCTCCGGTGGTCGGTTCGCCTTCACCGGGGCCAGGGCCGCGGGGCGGGCCTTCCCCTCACACTATGCATGAACGCATTGATGCTACATCCCGCCACAGCCGGGCCTCTGTCGGTCGCAACAATGCCGTTCTCCCCCCCTCCTCCCGTCTCGCTGGTCGTATCGGCGAGTAAGGGAGAGGGGGGCTGGGGGGGTGAGGCGACGTAAAGCGGCGCCCGCCCGGAACCTGCATGATCTGAGCTTCCTGCCCGCCGGGCCAGCCCGCAGGATCGGCCCGGGCCCTCGGGCGGGTGCTGACCTTGCTCTGAGCGGATAGGGCCCCCGGCTCAGACGCAAGTGCGGCCATGCGACCGGGTGCCGGGCCGGCCCGGAAGCAGATAATGATGGCGAACCCGGGATGGCCGTAACCGGCGGCCTGCGGATGCGCCCCCGCAGACATGCTTGACAGCCTGTTGCCCTGCCCGGTAGACTGCGGCTTCGGTATGGGGAGTGCACCATGTCCGTGGTGTCCCACTCCGGGGGAGCAATGGCGGTGCAGTCCGCCGCCCATACCGGACAAGAACCCCCTTGCCTCAACAGAGGCTACGTATTAGACTCATACGCGCGACGCTCCCGGTACCCACGAAGACGCGCGGTGTACCACGAGAGCTTTCCGGTGGCCAACAGGTCGAAGGAGGTCCGACCAGATGGACTTGTCTGAGCTGAGATTTGACGAGGGGCATACGTGGATCAGGGATGAGGGCAAGGAACTCATTATCGGTATTACCGACTATGCGCAGGAGCAGCTCGGAGACGTCATCTTCGTTGAGCTTCCTGAACCGGGCGCGAAGATCGTCCGCGACGACCCCTTCGGCAGCATCGAGTCGGCCAAGGCCATCGAGGAGCTGACCGCTCCGGTCAACGGCGAGGTCGTGCGCCGCAATGACGAGATCATCGACATGCCCGAGACCATCAACGACGACTGCTATGGCGAGGGTTGGCTGATTGCCGTCAAGGCCGAGAAGGACACCGATCTTGGCAAGCTCCTCACCTGGGATCAGTACCGCAAGCATCTGGAGCTCCTGGAGAGCGAGGACCTGGACGAGGACTACGACGAGGACGAAGACGAAGACGACGACCTGTTCTTCGACGACGACGAGTAGTCGCCTGCACGGCCGTGGCCGCCGTGACTGCCGGGATACTATCGCGCCCGGGCATGCCTTCGGTTGGAGCTTGCTCGGGCGCCTGCTTTCCCCACCACGATCTGAGTAACACCCACGATGACCTCTCCCTGGCGTCTGATCTGGAGTGACCATCTCACCGCGGCGCAGAACATGGCCGTGGATGAGGCCATACTGGAGCAAGTCGCAGCGCGGCTGGCTCCTCCCACGTTGCGCATCTACGGCTGGCGGCCGCCCGGCGTCTCCCTGGGCTACTTCCAGAGGCTCGACGACGGGGTGAACGTGGAGGCCATCCATCGCCGGGGCTACGGACTCGTGCGCCGGCCCACCGGCGGGCGTGCCATCATCCACCACCACGAGGTCACCTACAGCGTCTGTATCCGTACCGATGACCTGCATTCGGGCGATTCGGTGCTCAAGTCATACCGCGAGCTATCCACCGGCATCGCCGCGGGCCTGTGCGCCCTGGGCGTCCCGGCGCAGATGCCGCGGAAGCCCGCGGAGGACCGAGTCAAGGGACACGAGCTGCCCGCCGTGTGTTTCGCCAAGACCGGCGGCGGCGACATGGTGGTGGATGGCCGCAAGATCGTGGGCAGCGCTCAGGTTCGTCGCGACGGCGCGATCCTGCAGCATGGATCCATCCCCATCCGGATCGACCTGGACGAGCATCTGGAAGTCCTCCCCGGCAAGGGCGACCTGGGCACCGTGGCGCCCGATGCCCTGCGCCGGGCCGCGGTGGGTGTGGCCGACGCCATAGGCCGTGACGTGAGCTTCGAGGAGCTGGGCCTGGCGGTGGTCGAGGGCTTCCGCCTGCGCTTCGGCATTGAGATACCCCGCTGCGAGCTGTCGGGGCCTGAGCTGGAGCGGGCGCAGGAGCTGTGTGCCACACGCTACGCCACCGAGGAGTGGACGCTCACGCCCGGGAGTCGCAGGTAGCACAGCTCCCCGCCGCGCCCTCCGCCCCCGCCCCCACCTCCACCCGCAGCGCCCGATCCACGGAGGCCGCCCATGCTCAGACTGGCCAAGCTCGAAGGCGTCGGCAACATCGTCCTGGAGGAAGTCGACACGCCCCCTGTGGGGCCTCGGGACGTGCTGGTGAAGGTCCAGACAAGCCTCATCAGTCGCGGCTCCGAGCTGGGCGGCAGGTACCTGCAGCAGGCCTCCGTCGACGCCTCCGTCATGGGCTACGCCGCCTCGGGTGTGGTGGCGCAGGTGGGCGACGCGGTGGCGGAGCTGAACGTCGGCGACCGTGTGGCGGCCCTCAAGCCCCATGCGGAGTATGTGGTGGCCAACCTCGACGACCAACGCCACCGGCCCCCGGTGGTGAAGCTCCCCGACAGCGCCTCCGGCGATGACGGCATGATGTGGCCTTTTTGCACCAGCGGCTGCATGTGGGCGCAGAACGCCGACATCAAGCCCGGCGATGACGTGGTGGTGGTGGGCCAGGGTCTCATCGGCAGCACCATGATGCAGCTCGTACGCCGCTGGGAGCCGGGGCGCGTCATCGCCATCGACGCGCTGCCTTTGCGCTGTGAGATTGCGCGCCGGATCGGCGCCGACGAAGTCATCGATGCTTCCGCCGCCGATCCGGTGGAAAGGGTGCATGCGCTCACCGGCGGTAGGGGCGCGCGGATTGTCATCGAGGCGGTGGGCGGCAAGTGGGCCGCGCAGGCCTTCCCCCAGATCCAGCGCATGGTGGCCCACGGCGGCAATGTCCTGCTCATCGGTCTGTACCAGGACGGCCCCCTGCCCCTCGATGCATCGCTGGCCATGGCCCACCGGATCATCGGCGGCGGCAGTGGCTCCACCCCCCGGCCCGTCTTCTCCGACATGGCCCTGGAGATCCTGGCCTCCGGCACTTTCCGCACCGCCGACATGGTCACCCACCGTTTCCCGGCCGCCCGGGCCAGGGAGGCCTTCGACCTGCTCTACGAGCACCCCGGGGAGGCGCTGGGCGTCGCGCTGGTGTGGGAGTAGACGCCTGTCTGGGCGCAGTGCTTGACGTTTGGCGCAGGTTCCGGGGCGTGGCCCTGGCGTTCGCAGCCGCGCCGTTGGCCACCCTCCCGCCTTGCGGGATCGCGGCCTGGCCGTGGCGCCGGCCGAGGCGAAGCTCCGCGCCGTGCTCGTCGGTCCGCGGCGGAGCTTCGCCAGACGGCGCCCTCGGCCCGGTCCGGACGGTATCGCCGTATCCGGCGCCGGTCCGCCTCGGGAGCGCGTCATCGCCCTTGCCGTCACCTTTCCTTGCGCAGACGTGCCCTGCTTGACGCGTCCCGCGCGCACGTGCGAGAATAGCCGCGCAACGGCCGGGCCGCACCGACCACAAATCGCCCCCCTGAGGACACACACAGACCATGATCATCCTCATCGACAACTACGATTCGTTTACCTACAATCTGGTGCAGTATCTCTCCATGCTGGGCGAGAGCGTGGAGGTGTACCGCAATGACAAGATCTCCGTGCAGGAAGTGGAGGACAAGGGCCCGGAACGCATCGTGATCTCCCCGGGGCCGTGCACACCCTCGGAGGCCGGGATCTCCTGCGATCTCATCGCCCACATGGCCGGCAAGGTGCCCATTCTCGGCGTGTGTCTGGGCCACCAGTCCATGGGGCAGGTCTTCGGCGGGAAGGTGGTACGCGCCGGGCGCCTGATGCACGGGAAGACCTCGCCCATCCACCACGACAACAGGACGATCTTCGAGGGTCTCCCCAACCCCTTCGAGGCCATTCGGTACCACTCCCTGTTGGTGGAGCGCGAGAGTCTGCCGGATTGCCTGGAGATCTCCGCGGAGAGCGATCAGGGCGAGATCATGGGACTGCGGCACAAGCACTATCCGATCGATGGCGTCCAGTTCCACCCCGAGTCTGTCATGACCCGCCCGGGGATGGATCTGCTGCGCAACTTCCTCAAGCGCGAGGTCGTGGCGTAGGCGCGCGGGCAGAGCAACCGCGCCGTGCCCGGCCAAACACGCCGGCCATGGCGCGCTCCGGATGCCCGGCGCAGGTCCATGGCCGATCCGGTGCGGAGGGATTGGAGCTCGCGATGTCGAATAGCGCTGCGCCGTCGTCACGCGCCGGCCGCCGGCCCCGGCGGCCGCTCTCGGGACATCGCCCGCCAAAGGGAGGCTGCCATGCTCAAGCACGCACTGGCCAAGGTCGTGAACTTCGAGAGTCTCACCGCTCAGGAAGCCCATGACGCCATGTGCGTGATCATGCAGGGCGAGGCCACCGACGCGCAGATCGGGAGCCTGCTGGTCGCTCTGCGCATGAAGGGCGAGACCCCCGCGGAGATCGGCGGGTTCGCTCGGGCGATGCGCGAGAGCGCGGTGCAGATCACCAGCAAGCACGGGAATGTGGTGGACACCTGCGGTACCGGCGGGGATTCGGCAGACACCTTCAACATCTCCACGGCGGCGGCCTTCGTCGCCGCCGGAGCGGGGGTGCCGATCGCCAAGCACGGCAACCGGGCGGTGTCCAGCAGGTGCGGCAGTGCCGATGTGCTGCGCGAGCTGGGGGTCAATGTGGAGGCTCCGCCGGAGACGGTCTCCGAGTGCCTGGATGAGCTGGGGATCGGCTTTTTGTTCGCTCCCACATTGCATCCGGCCATGAAGTACGCCATCGGCCCGCGGCGGGACCTGGGCCTGCGCACGGTGTTCAACGTTCTGGGCCCGCTCACCAATCCGGCGGGCTCCAGGCGCCAGGTGATCGGCGTGTTCGACGCGCAGTTCACCGAGCTTCTGGCCTCCGCCCTTCTGGAGTTGGGAGCGGATCATGCCCTGGTGGTTCACGGGCTGGTGGGAATGGACGAGCTATCCACCTGCGGCGACACGCAGGTCACGGAGTTGCGCAACGGCGCGGTCCACAGCGCCCTGTGGGGACCGGAGCAGTTCGGGCTAGAGCCCGCGGAATTGGACGCACTCGTCGGAGGTCCGCCGGAGAGGTCGGCGGCGATGCTGCTCGCCGTCCTGCAGGGCGAGGAAGGCCCCAGACGCGACGTAGTGCTTCTCAATGCCGCCGCCGCCATCTACGTGGGGGGCAAGGCCGTCGACATGCACGAAGCGCTCTCCGTGGCGCGGCAGTCCATCGACTCGGGGGCCGCGGCCGCCAAGCTCGTGGCACTGCGGGAAGCCACGAGATGACGCATCTTCCCGTGCCTCCGCTGTTTACATACTTCTGTGGGCGGATTATGTTTGGGTCATCGGCAGATGGGGCATACTACAATCGCAACCAGGGGAAACAGAGAACAGGGAAGAAGAGGTGGACGTAGGGGTAGCGGTCACCGAGACTGCTGCGGATAGCCCCCAAGACGTCGAAGGGATGTGATGGCTGCATAGCCACGACACCGGACCTCTTGAGAACCCGCCTGGCCTGACCGGTGAAGGTTAAGCATACGGTCCTATCGCGCACCTCCAGAAGCTGCGCACAACGGACCGACTGAGGCAGAAAGCCTCAAGCGCAACCGGGACAGAATCAGCCAGGCGGGTTCAACTTTGTCTGCAGGTTTGCCGTCCCCGGCAGCCCCTCCCAACCCCGGTAACCCACTTGTCCTGGCATCCGTCATCCCGCCCCCGGGTTTGCCTCTTGGCGCGCCATCGGTGGTCGTCTCGCCTGCCCCCGCGGGCCTCTAGTCCCAATCGATGGTTCTCAGGGCCGTGAAGTCCTCGTCCCCGAGCGCGTTGGCGTGGAAGATGCAGATGCCGTCGGCACCGGCGCGCCTCGCCATTTCGATCTGCTCCATCATCTGCGGTGTACCGATCTCTCCCAGACTGCTCTTGCGCCCGATCCCCGCGTACCACAGCACATCCGAGCCCGCAAGCAGCCCGGTATGCTCCTCGAGGAACCGCGCGAAGCGATCGTTACACGGGTTGTAGCTCATCGGGCATACGGCGTCCACCAGCTCGTCGGCGGCCCACTCCGCCCAGTCCTGGCCCTCGGCCACGGCGTCTTTGAGATACCTGGCCCGTGCGGCCATGGAGAGCGGCACCCCGGCGTCGTCCGCGGCGTCACGCAGGCCCTGCACCAGCGCCTTGACGAAGCCCCCGCGCATCTGGATCTCCTTGTACAGCACCGCCGGACGCTGCAGGTCCTCTAGGCTGGGGACTTCCTTGCCCAACCAGTCCATCCGCTCGGTCCGGCAGCGCTCGCAGCGGCAGGGATGGGTGTCGAGCACCGCGCTATTGGGGTAGCGGACGTAGTCCATGTGCAGGCCGGTGGGCTCGTAGTCGTCCAGCATCTCCTGGGCAACGCGCACGGTGAGCTGTCGGTTTTCGGCCCAGGATGCACAGGGCCATCCTCCGGCCCACGAGGGGAGGTTGTCGATCTCGCCGGGGTCGTACATCCCCGCTCCGCGGACGCCCACCGCTCCCAGCCCAATGATGGGATGGACCTCGATATCGAATTCCGTGCCGGCCTGGATGGCAGGGCGCAGGAGGTCCCGCTCCGCCTCGCCCAGGACCCGGCTGCGGAAGTACGACTTCCCGTGGGTCAGCACGAAGGCGTAGTAGGTGCTCACGTGGCTCCGGGCGAGTCTCTCAAAGCCACGTCGGAAGTCGTCCAGGCTGTCCTGTCCGACCGGGTATTCGGAGTACGGATGTCCCCACACTGCGAGGGCCATTGGTCCTGGCCTCCCTTGCCAAAGGGAGCGGAAGGGTCTCTTCCGCTCCCGTCCGCGGCGCCGGCGGCGCTGCGGTTGCGTCTCGTATTGTGCCGACTGACGACGTGTGACCCTCCGCCCGGCCCACGTGCCTCTCCCGCATCCCCGTCTTTCGATGGGCAGGCACGCAGTTCCCGCTCAATGGTGGGCACCAGGCGCGCTGGGCCGCCGGTCGCGCTCGGATGCAGCGACGGGCCTGCCTAGGCACCCAGCATCTGCTTGATGTTGCGCAGTATCTTCTCCGGAGACGGGATGTTCTCTTGCTCCAGAGGGGTGGCCATCGGCGGCGGCACGTCGTGAGCGGCCACCACGCGGGCCGGCTTCTTCATCACATCGAAGCAGCGGTCCTGCACGACGTACGCGATGTGCTCGCCGTAGCAGCCCACCGAGGGCGCCTGCTGGACCACCAGCAGATGGCCGGTCTTGGCCACGGAAGAGGCGATGGTGTCCACGTCCAGCGGAACGAGCGTCCGCGGGTCGACGATCTCCACCGAGATGCCCTCCTCGGCGGCGAGCTCGGCGGCCGCCACGGCCCGCCAGTACATGTAGCTGTAGGCGACCACGGTGATATCGGAGCCCTCGCGGGCGACCTTCGCCACACCGATGGGAACGGTGTAGTCGTCCTCGGGCACCTCGTCACGCTCGGTGTAGCAAAGCTGGTGCTCGATGAAGACGATCGGGTTGTCATCGCGGATGGCGGCCTTGAGCAGGCCCTTGGCATCGTAGGCGGTGCTGGGGGCGATGACCTTGAGCCCGGGGATCATGGTGACGACGGCCTCGAGGCTCTGCGAGTGCTGGCCTGCATAGCCCTTGCCGCCACCGATACTGGTGCGGATCACCATGGGGATCTTGGCCTTGCCGCCGAACATGTAGCGGTTCTTGGCGGCCTGATTGCCGGTCTGGTCCATGGTCATGAGGATGAAGTCGATGTACATCAGCTCAACCACCGGCCGCAGCCCGGCCATGGCCGCGCCCACACCCGTGCCGACGATAGCGGCCTCGGAGATGGCGGTGTTGAACACGCGCTCACGGCCGAAGACCTCCAGCAGCCCCTTGGTCGCCTGGAACGCACCGCCGTAGTCGGCGACATCCTCGCCGTAGAGGACCACGCGCTTGTCGCGAAGCATCTCCTCGGTCAGGGCCTCGATGATCGCATGGCGGTAGAGAATCTTCCCATTGGCGTCGCGGTTCTGCGTGATGGGCTCGGCGTGCAGGGCCTCGCTCGGAGTGGTCCACTTGGGGTCGAGGTCCTCTGAGGTGGTGTCCGAGAACAGGCCCTCGTAGATGGTGGCGGGGTCCGGGTCGGTGGCGTTGTAGGCGTAGACCGCGGCACGTTCCACACGGTCGCGAGCCAGATCGCGGCGCAGCCGGATCTCCTCCTTGGAGGCCACGTCGGCCTTCACCAGGGCGGTGGCATAGGTCTTGATGGCGTCCTTGTTCTGCCAGGCCGCTTCCTCTTCTTCCGTCCGGTAGGTCATGCGATTGTCACTGAGCGAGTGGCCCATGTAGCGGTACGTCATGGCCTCGATGAGCACCGGGCCCTGGCCGTTGCGGCACAGCTCGGCGGCGCGCCGGACCGCGTCGCGGACGGCCAGTACGTCCATGCCGTTCACCACTTCGGCGTGCATGTTCGCGGCATTGTAGCCGGCGCCGCGCTGCGCCAGGTACTCCACGCCCGTGACCTCACCGCGTGCCTGGCCGGTCATGCCGTAGTTGTTGTTCTCAATGACCCAGATCACGGGACAGCCGCGCTTGAACTGGCCCATGGCGGCGAAGTTGTAGGCCTCGTGGGCGATGCCGTTGTTGGTGGCGCCGTCGCCGACGAAGGACAGGCAGATGCGGCCATTGCCCAGCTTGTCCGAGGCCATGGCGGCGCCGGCGGCGATGGCGTACGAGCCGCCGACGATGGCATTGGCACCCAAATGGCCGGCGTGGAAGTCGGCGATGTGCATCCCGCCGCCACGGCCGCGGCAGTAGCCCTCTTCCTTCCCAAACAGCTCGGCCATGGTGCGGTTCATGTGCACCTGCAGCGCGCAGTCCAGAAGCCCGCGCGGGTCATCCTTGTCCACCTCGGTGCCGACGAAGTCGGCCAGGAAGTCCACGGTCTGCTTCTCCAGAGCGCAGGCGCCCTTGGCAATGCCGTGCCCGTGGCCGCGGTGGGTGCTGGTGATGTAGTCGTCGGCGTTGAGCACCGAGATGGCCCCGACCGCCACCGCCTCCTGACCGATCGAGAGATGCGTGGCCCCGACGAACTTGTACTGCTCGAGGGCCTCGAATTTCCCGTTCTTGAGCTTGACGATCATCTCCTCGAAGTTGCGGATCTCCAGCATGTGATCCAGGAGGCTGATCGCCTCCTGTTTGGTCATGCCGGCGGCCATCTCCGAGCTGATGTCGCCGCTGTAAGAGAACATGGGGATTGGAGGGAACGTGATCTTTCCGGGCTCGAACTGGGGCAAGACGTTGATGTCTCTGGGCATTGAGATGCACTCCTGCTATTTGGCAAGCCGCCGCCCGAGGACGACGGGCATCGCTGGTCGCATACAAGCTGAGATTATGCCACATCGTGGGGGCGATGTCCAATGCCGGAGAAGCCGGGAACGGCAACACCTCGCCACGGAGACATGGAGACCGGGGAGATGCAAGGAGAACTGGGGGTGCGGCGAACGACTCAACACAGAGACGCAGAGACACGGAGAGCACAGGGAATGAACGAGCACGGTGGAACGGCCTGGGATCGAGAGCACGGTAGAGCGGGCAGAGACCGGCGAGAGGGCAGCAAGGGCCTGCGCGTCGTGCTCGCGCAGGGCGGGACCGGCGCCTCGCCGGTCTGCTACGTCTTGCGCTCCTTCGTCTTGGCCGCCGGGAACAGGACATTGTTGAGGATCAGCCGGTAACCGGGGGAATGGGGGTGCAGGGCCAGGTCCGTGGCGGGCTCGCCCACGATGTGGGCGTAGTCCTCCGGGTCGTGGCCGGCGAAGAAGGTGAAGGTGCCCTTGCCGTAGTCGCCGTGGATGTACTTCACCTTGTCCCGGCCCGGAAAGTCGCCCAGGACCATGACGGTGCTCTTGAGCCGGCTGCGGCGGAAGGCCGTGGTCTGGCCGAGGAAGTCGGCTAGCGCCCTGACATGACACTGGGTGAGCATTGTGGCGATGGGGTCCTGCCGGGCGGAGAACTCGAAGAGCGTGTACTTCTCGCCACCGGAGATCATGCTGCCTCCCGGTGGCGGCACGTCGATGTCGGAGAACTCGGTATCGAAGGCGTTGGTCACGAGCGCGAAGTTGCGGAAGGCCAGCGTCGGGCCGAAATCCAGGGCGGCGTTGGGGTCACTCACCGTCGGCGTGCCATCGATCTCGCGGGGCACGATGTCCACGCCCTGTGCGGCCAGAGCGATATCCAGTGTGTCGGTGGCCGTGCACATGGCGAAGAGGAAGCCGCCCTGATGCACCCACTGCGCGATGCCCAGAGCCACGGCACCCTTGAGGGCCGGCACAGTGTCGAAGCCCAGCTCCTTGGCGGTGCGCCGCGAGGTCAGCACGGTCCGCCGGTACCACGGCTCATGCTGGTAGGTGGCGAAGAACTTGCCGAACTGCCCGGTGAAGTCCTCGTGGTGCAGATGCAGCCACTCGTAGTCCGCAAGCCTGCCCTGGAGCACCTCCGGATCCCACAGCTTGTCGTACTCAATCTGGGCGTACTCCAGCGCGAGCCTCACCGCATCGTCCCACGGTTCTGCGTCCGGAGGGACGTAGACGCCGACCCTCGGTGCCTTGGTGAGGACAATGCGCTCCATGTTGCCCCGCCCGATCTCGGCGTGGACCCCGGCGATTTGGGCGGCCCCGGCAGGCGTGAAGGACACGTGCATCTCCGCGGCCCGTGCCCTGACGTCCGGCCGGTCCGGCAGGACAAATGCGCCGCAGCGGTAGTTCAGCAGCCATTCGCACTCATACAGCCGCGGCTCCTGCAGGCACCAGTACGTGACCCCGTACGCCCGCAGGTGGTCGGTCTGGGTCTCATCCATGGGGACCAGGAGCACCTGGGCGTGGGCGGATGCCGCCAGAGCCAGGATGGCGAGCACGATCGGGCGACGGATGCGGCATGCGCTGAATGCTGGATGGCGTACCATGGTGGAGTGCGGCCTCGAAAGCGTTCGGCGTGGATGGGCACATCCCAGGCCTGTCATACCACACTGCAAGAGGACGCGCAGGAGTGCCGGAGAGTTCCCATGCCGTTGCGGTCCCCGCCCTTGCCACCGTCGTTGCCACCGCCGCTATCCCCGCCGTCTCCGTCCCCGCCGCCCCGTCGTTACCCCTTGACTCGCCCCGACTCTTGCCATAGACTGTGTGACGACAGGAGCTTATCCTCATGCAATCGTGCGAAGGGACAACTCGAGCCTGGTCTTGGCGGCGCTTCACATAGCGTGAGTCGCCCCTGCATGGTGCCTGTCTGCTCGCACCGCCATACACCGTAACATGCAGCCGTGGGTTGGCTCACAACGCCCACGGCTTCTGTGTGTCTGCCTACCTCAACGCCGTGGGCTTCGGGCCCCACGGCGTTTTCGCGTTTCTTACTACAAGCGAAGGGAAGTCTGATACATGAGCACCGACACCAGAGCCGGTCGCTTCGGTCGCTACGGTGGCCAGTTTGTCCCGGAGATGCTGATGTCCGCCGTTCAGGAGCTGGAGAGCGCCTACGATGAGGCCAGGGCGGACCCGGGGTTCCAGGAGGAGCTGGACACCTACCTGCGCGAGTACGTGGGGCGGCCGTCGCCGCTCACCTTTGCCCCCCGTATGAGCGAGGAGGTGGGCGCGAAGGTGTACCTGAAGCGCGAGGACCTCAACCATACCGGCTCGCACAAGATCAACAACACCATGGGCCAGGGGCTGCTGGCCAGGCGTATGGACAAGCCCCGGCTCATTGCCGAGACCGGCGCCGGGCAGCACGGAGTGGCCACAGCCACCGTCGCCGCGCTCTTCGGCATGCAGTGCGCCGTGTACATGGGAGCCGAGGACATCCGGCGTCAGGAGCTCAACTGCTTCCGGATGGAGCTGTTGGGCACCGAGGTCGTACCCGTCACCACGGGGACCGCGACCCTCACCGACGCCCTGGATGAGGCCATGCGCGACTGGTTGGCCAACTCGGAGGACACCTTCTACGTCCTGGGCACCGTCTGTGGGGCCCACCCGTACCCCACGATGGTCCGCGACTTCCAAAGCGTTGTGGGGCGCGAGATACGCGCCCAATGCCTGGAGCACGAGGGCCGCCTCCCCACGCACATCGTGGCGTGCGTGGGTGGGGGGAGCAACTCCATCGGCGCCTTCCATGACTTCATCCCCGACAGTCAGGTCAAGCTCATCGGCGTGGAGGCCGGCGGGCATGGTCTGGACACCGCCGCCCATGCCGCCACGCTCAGCAAGGGCACCTTCGGTATCCTCCACGGGTCGGCGGAGTACGTGCTGCAGGACGAGGACGGTCAGGTCCTGCCCGCCCATTCCGTGTCGGCGGGTCTGGACTATCCCGGCGTGGGCCCGGAGCACTGCATGCTCAAGGACACCGGTCGTGCCCAGTACGTGGCCGCCACGGACGGCGAGGCTCTGGACGCCCTGTGCCGGATGTCGGAGCTGGAGGGCATCATCCCGGCGCTGGAAAGCGCCCACGCGGTGGCGGAGGTGTTCAAGCGCAAGGGGCAGTTCGCGGCGGATGATATCGTCGTCATCAATGTCTCGGGCCGTGGGGATAAGGACGTGGCCGAGGTCAAGCGCATCCTCAAGGGTGCGTAGGTGGGACGGTCGGGGACGCTTTCCAGAACAGACCCGGGGGGCAGCCTTGCCCGCCCGGACATTGCCGCTCAGGAGTGGTACCTGATGAACCGTATCCTCGCTGCCTTCTCCGCGGCCAGAAGTGAGAACCGTGGCGCGTTGGTGGTCTACGTCTGTGCCGGCGACCCGAGCCTGGAAGTCACCCGCGATGTGGTGCTCGCCATCGCACAGGCGGGGGCCGATGTAGTCGAGTTGGGGATCCCCTACACCGATCCCGTTGCCGATGGCCCAACCATTCAGGCCGCCGCCAGGCGAGCGCTGGAGGGCGGGACGAGGGTGGCCGGGGTGTTGGAGTGTGCCGCCCAGATCAGGGCGCAGTCCGAGGTGCCGCTGGTGGTGATGTCCTCCATCAGCCCCACCTTCCGTTTCGGCCTGGACCGCTTCGCCGCCGAGGCGAAGGCCTCGGGCATCGACGGCGTCCTGTTCAGTGACCTGCCCATCGAGGAGAGCGGGCCGTGGCAGGAGGCGGCCGCGGCCCGCGAGATCGGTACGGTGTTCCTGGTGGCGCCCAGTACCCCACAGGAGCGCATGAAGCAGATTGCCCGCGCAACCACGGGGTTCGTCTACGCCGTGGCCCGCGCGGGGACGACCGGGGCTCGTGAAGAGCTGCCCGAGGAGCTGCCCGCGATGCTGCAGCGGCTGCGGGCCACCACCGACAAGCCCATCGCCGTGGGCTTCGGCATTGGCACGCCGGAGCAGGTGAGGACGGTGTGCTCCCTCGCCGACGGCGCCATCGTGGGCAGTGCGGTGGTCAAGACCATCGCCGATGCCGCCGACCCGGTGGCCGCGGCGGCCGAGCTGGTAGCGAAGCTGGCCGAGGGGAAGCGATAGGCCACCAGAGGCGGGACATACAACGCGGCAGCGCAGGGGCAGACCGCGCTGCCGCGTGCCCCGCCGCCGACACGATGGGGCCGTCCGGTGGTTGGCAACCGACAACCCGACACACGTGGACGGCCGCTGAGAATCGGGCTACTCGTTGGGCCAATCCCCACCCGGCGCCTGCCCGGAGTAGATGCAGGTCCCGGGCTCCACACCCGCTCTTGTCTCCACGGCGAAGGGGCCCGAGTTCTTCGCGTACCACTTCACATGGCCGTCGAGGAAGCAGAAGTTCTTGCCCCCGTTGTGGAACGTGGCCTCATTGGGACTGGCGGCCTCCGAGGTGGACTGCTTGAAGTTCTCCGCCGTGGCGTCCTCCCAACTGAAGGGCTCATAGGACCCCTTCTCAAACAGCATCACAACGCTGGAGATGTTCCACGGCGTGTCCATGGCGATGCCGCTGACGTAGCGGGGCATGGAGTAACTACGCTTGTTGCGGCCGAAGGGGTTGCTGGGACAGATCAGGAGCTGCTTGTTGCGGGAGTAGGCCTGGATCTGCTCGTCCCAGGTGTACGGATGCCCGGGCAGCCGGCCGCTGCCATCGGGCTCGCCCCCCACCAGCGACCATAGGGGCATGATGCCCTCATAGTCGTCGCAGTACATGATGATGCTCATTCCGAGCTGTTTGAGGTTGGACTGGCACGAGGCCTGTCGGGCCTTCTCCCGGGCGCGGGAGAAGACAGGGAAGAGGATCGCGGCGAGAATGGCGATGATCGCGATGACAACCAGCAGTTCGATGAGGGTGAACCCGCATCGGCGCGTCATTGGACACCTCCACATGGACAGGTACTGACCGTATCCTTCTTCGACGCAGCCGGCGATGTCCCTGCTGTGAAGCAGGTAACAGGAAACAGGTGACAGGAAAGGCAGCTACGGCAGGAACGGTCCCGCGGGGCGGGAGCAGGAACGGCGGACCTTGGTCCTGTCCGCCATGACACCTCACCCTACGCCAATGTCCTTGTCGTTATACTGTCCATCCTGTCCCAGGGTCGTTGCCGTCATCCTGTCCATCCGCCGTTATCCTGTCCATCCTGTTCGACTGCGGTTGCCGTCATCCTGTCCATCCGCCGTTATCCTGTCCATCCTGTTCGACTGCCGTTGCCGTCATCCTGTCCATCCGCCGCTATCCTGTCCATCCTGTTCCGCTGCCGTTGCCGTCATCCTGTCCATCCGCCGTTATCCTGTCCATCCTGTTCGACTGCCGTTGCCGTTGTCGTTGCCGTCGGTGTCGCCGTCGCCCCGCACCCCGAACACGTCCCTGATCGCCTCCAGGTACCCCATCCCCGTCACGGTGTCCGGCTCGAGGTAGCTGCCCTCGGTCCACTCGTTCCAGGCGTTGACGTTCACGATCCCGGCAGTGTGGGGGGCCGCGTCCATCCGCTGCTTGATCGTCTGCAGCGCCTCACGGAACCGTTCAGGACTGTTGCCCGAGAGGCTCGGGGAGAAGGGGTAGCCCACGTTGGCGAAACCTTCGGACTGCACGGTCCTGGGCGAGGAGTCCCAGCCCATCGAGGCGTTCGGGTAGTACGGCAAGGGGATCTGCCGGACCGCCTGCTCCCAGTAGGCCATGTAGGCATCTCGGGCCAGATCGTAGTCGGTCTCCGGGAAGTGCTCCATGCCGTAGTGATGGACCCAGACGTAACTGGTGAAGCTGTCGAAGCCAAGGTCGGCCAGCAATCGCGCGGGGTCGGCAGGGGTGCTCTCTCCGGGCAGTACCGGCCGCCCCCAGACCACGGCATTGAGGTGCAGGTCCGGGAAGCCGGTGGCCCGGGTGACCTCTCGGAACCGGTCAAGGGCTTCCCGTGTCTGCGCGACACCGCCGAGGCTCTCCACCAGCTTGCCCAGCTCGTAGACGGAGAAGTACGGGCGGCCATCTACCATGAAGTGCGAAGGGTGGGTGAAGTACCGCTCCACCACGTGGTGCACAATGGTGTCGAAAGTCTGGCGGGTGACGACGCCCGGGTACTGCACGACCCGCGGGTCAAGGTACTTGGCCGGGTGGATGTTGAGCCAGTCGTGGTTGGCCCACATGCAGCAGAACTTGACCCGGTGGTTGTTGGCGGCACCCAGATAGCCCTCCTCCAGGCAGCGCTGCAGGTAGGGCCCATCGTCGTACCAATACCAGTCGAAGATCCAGAAGTCCACCCCGTGCTCGGCGGCGGCGTCGATCTTGGCCTCCATCACACCCGGGTCCGCCTCATCCTGATAGCCCCACAGCGGCACGCGGGGTTGCCGGTGGCCGGGGAAGCGGGGGCGGGCGAGCTTGACCAGCTCCCACTCGGTCCAGCCCTTGCCGTGGGCCGCCTCATTGCGGCTATCCACATGGTAGTTGGGGAAGTAGTAGACGCCCACCTGATACGGCCGGTTGCCGCTGTCGGCTGCCATGACGGATCACCGTTCTCGGGGAGCAGGCTGTCGCCCGCGTATCGTTGCGCTTGGCTACCTCGCCACCGCTGGTCCTAGCCTTCGGCTGCGCCGCCCACCCAGGTGAGGGGCACCAGGCAGTCGTCGTCGCAGTCGGTGCCGTGGGAGCCCCCGGTCTCGGTGTCGTGCTGGCCGTGGTCGGCGGTGATGATGACGCTGTAGCCCTCGCGCCCCAGGGCCTCCACCATCCGTCGCAATCTCTGGTCGGTCTCGTGGAGTGTGGGCAGAACCTCCGGGGACGAAGGACCGTGCTTGTGGAACACATCGTCCGTGCTCCCGAGCTGGACGATCGTGAACTCGGGCTGGTACTCGCGGGCGATGCGCAGCGCGATCCGCTCCACCTCGGCGTCCGTGTTGTTCTCGGCAACTCCGGGAATGTCGGCATGGCGCGCCAGGAGCTCGGCCCCGGTGTAGCCGCGGCGCCCGACGCCGGCACTGTGGTAGCCCTCGGCACGGAGCAGCTCGAACAGGGTCTCGCAGCGGAAGTCGTCGGTGAACGCTCCGATCTGGTGCACGGACTTGTCGACACCCGAGACCATGGTGGCGAAGTTCACCGGGGTGATGCTGGGCATGACGCTGCGCAACAGCATGCAGTCTTCGCGGCAAAGAGAGTCGAGATAGGGCATCTCGGCGCGCCAGCGCTCCAGGATGGAGTACCCCAGGGCATCGGGGGCGACCACGGCTATGCGCTCGGTGCCGGCGAGGGCTTCGACGATGGGGAAGATGGGCTCCGCCTCGCACTGGGCGGGGGCGGGGAGGCCGAGGATGGCGCTGATGGTGGGTGCAAGGCAGGTCATGGAGTGTTGCTGCATGGCTGAATGATGTCCATTCCTGTAGAGGCGCTCCGCCGCGACGACGGGTCATCACCAAGACCGTTCGGCCTAGCGCGCGCCCCCACCTCCCTGCCTCGCCTGACAAGGTCTCATCTGGTCTGGGCGCGAACTTGTTCTGCTCTCACATCCACCCGTCCCGACACCGCTCCCGGAGGCCTCCCATGCCCCGCCGTCTGCCAGTGTCCCTCTTGCCTGCCCTCATCCTCTGCGGCGTGCCCGCCTCCGCTCAGGACGATGCCCCGGCGCTGCCCGGCG
>Ga0334883_1001720_pt1 | contig 30577 bp, 27 predicted proteins | sample GraSluR1_MG_6_FD_207230 | JGI IMG/M metagenome (GOLD analysis project Ga0334883, IMG submission 207230) | Sludge microbial communities from methane-producing bioreactor in Wageningen University, Netherlands - Granular Sludge_09_05-R1 | ecosystem: Engineered > Bioreactor > Anaerobic >...
AGCTATGATCGGTTGGGTGCGCTATATACTCAGAATCTTTCGGCGGATCGTTTGTGAAAATGTTGTTGTCATGGCTCTGGATTTTCGCGATATAGCCGTTCCGCAGACCCTTGAACGTGAGACTGCAGATGTTATTGTAGAACGCGTCAATTACCGTGTCCGTTTTATACTCCGACGCCGGGTAGATAACCACAGCACCATGATTCTTGATATTGTTGTGTGTGCCACCAATGCACGTGTTGCCAGTGAACTCAGAAAGGTGTGCGCCTCTTATGCATACTACCCCGCTGCCGGTACTGTTACCTTCCTTGCCAGAAATGCACAAATTGTCGGTAATACGTAGATTAAGAATGGGTCGCGGCGAATCAACTCTGGTGGGACTGACTGAAATGGCATACGTTCCACCTGGACCAGGCCAGCCACCTGCGTCTATATAGTTTCTTATTATGCTATTGTTGTATCCCGTATTAACATAAATGCTTTCTCCGTGAGGTTTACCTGTATAGTGGCCCGTTGCAGTGAGTTTGAAACTACCCTCCTTACCACTAACAAGTTCATCGGCCACAAAATCCGTCTTCGTCAGACGGTACAGGTAGATTCTGTTTTCGTCAGGTGCTCCAGTCCTTGTGTAATATCCCTTCGCGCCGGAGACCGCCCCGGTCAAAGTCTCGCCAGGGGTCAAGGTGCCGGCCACCCCCCCCACAGAGACGAGGTAGTACTCCATTGACGCTGCGTTGCTTTCAATAAGCCGGCAGTCCTGTATTGTGCAGTTGTCGCCGTTAAGAAATACCCCCTGCGCCGCCACTGGGCCAATATACGAATCTCTAATCGTCCAGTTACTGCCGCAATATGGACCATCCTCCTGACGGATGTTTACACCGATGCCACAGTATTCGATTCTCACGCCATCCAAGGTTACGTAATCACAGGCTGTGGCACGCACGGCCTGTTGATTGTAGCCGATGTACCATGAATAATCGGCACCTTCAATGGTAACATATGCTGGTTGCATTGTGCAGTTGGCGAAATAGAGATATTGAACGTATTTGAGCTCAACAAGTGTCGTAGTTGCCTTGGGACCTATAATGTCGATGCCTTGGAATTTAAGGTAAGAGGGGTTGGCACCTTCAGAATTGCCGTTGTACACCCTGATGTTGGTTAGCTGTGGCCTCTCACCCTCCGCGGCGCGCCATGTCAGCCAGTCGTTCCGGACAACGGTGTCCTCCTCATTAAACGCACCATAAGTCCCAGACCCCTGATGGACAATAACTGTATCGCCCGCCCCCTTGTTGGGAAGACTTCTCAATGCCATTTGTGCGGCGGCAAGCGTTTGCCATGCATCGTTACCCGGACCGCCGTTATTGGCCCCGGTTGCGCTGTTGTCCAGATAGTATATCACGGACTCATGAGGCAATTCCGGTTCAGGATCGCTGAACATGAGCGACGGTGCTTCGTAGAGTGAGGCAAGTTCAGTGACATCTAACGCACGATTGTACAGTATTATGTACTCAACTGAACCTTTGTACGGGGCTTCTGCCCCTGTTATGGGGTTCTCGCCGACATACCATGGATATTCTGAACTGGCCATGTCGGTGGAACTGGGCACGGTATGAGTGTGAGCGCCATCTTGATAAAACTTGGCTTGATTTGCTATGTCGTCAAATGTCACTGCTGAAACAGCAGGAATTGCATATGATACATTGGCCCCAGCAGCGATCGTTGTCCCGGTATCAATCCTTAAGGCGTACCGATTTGAGATGATCCGGAAAGTCATCTGGCAGTTGTGTCTGCCCATGAGCACTTTGGCACCATCTAAGGGTTTGTGCTTTACTATGATCGTGCCGGCACCAGCCAAGTCCGCGAGACTTCCGGCTACAGCAGGAATGGCAACCGCCTCGCCATTTGAGCCCGACCATACCAGCGAATCACCGCTCCACGTCGGCCCACTGATTGTGCCGTGAAAGCCGTTGCCGCTGTAGTCATAGAGCACGGCGGAATCGGCTCCCTGGATCATCGGCCAGACACCAACAAGCCCGTCGGTCGCCCAGTGATCGTCGTCCCGAAGGGCGGTCCCGTACTCCGGCCATGCTCCAAACGCCTCCGCCAGGATCACAGATACGATTATGACGACAAGGCCCGTGGCCGGGTGCCTGTAGGGCCGGGATGTGCGACGAGGGTCTCTAAACGAACAAGACATTGGAATACTCCCTGCAATGCGAGAAGCCAAGACTGAAAACCACAATAAAACTTACGAAATGAGGGGGGGAGGAGCAAGAGAAGCAGCGAGTAGATTTGGGAAGTAGTGGAGAAGTGGAGCAGTGAAGTAGCGGAGGAGTGGAGAAGTGGAGGAGTGGAGTAGTGTAGGAGACAAGGAGCAGAGTAGTCGAGTAGGCGAGAAGACGAGCAGACGAGTAGTGAAGGAGACGAGGAAGGAAAGTAGGCAAGCAGGGCAAAGCGCGGGGGGAGGACAAAGGGAGCGCGTCGCTGATCATCAGGCTTCCTCCGAAAGCGGCTGTTAGCTCGCTGGATTCCCGTCTGCACGGGAATGACATAAATCGGCTATTGGCGATTAGCGTTAAGCAGTTAATCCCGGCGGGCGGGATAAACTAATTTCTGCAATTCTTATGGCTGAGGAGGCAGGATAGGGGGTGTGGAGGGAGAAGTCAAGGAAAAACAGCTTTTAGCCGTTGGCGGTTAGCAGAAAAGCCAATTCACAGGGATGGACAGGATAGACAGGACGAGAGGAAGTAGTGGAAAAGTGGAGTAGTGAAGTAGGCGAGAAGACGAGTAGGAGGGGAGATTGCCGCGGGCAGGGGTACCTGCCCTCGTAGAGGAAGTAGTTGAGTAGTCGAGTAGACAAGTAGATAAGTAGGCAAGTGGGGGAAGTTGTGAAGCAGAGATTGCCGCGCCCGGAACAAATCGGGCTCGCAATGATGGGGCAGGTAGAGGAAAACGATAGGGGAAATTCGGTAGAAATACGGATTGGGCTGGGGCCGTATAATCGTTATAATCAACACGAATGGAAAGAGGATGAGAGGAAGTAGTGGAGAAGTGGAGTAGTGAAGTAGATGAGTAGACAAGTAGAGCTGGATTCCCGTCGGCACGGGAATGACAGAACAGCAGTAGTTGGCGATCAGCTTTTAGCTGTTAGTTGCTGATGGGAACTGCCATCGGCGAGACGGTACAATGGTTGGGGCCGGTATCCAGACATAAAGCGCATTCCGCACGTAAGGGGCTGTTACCCGAAGCCAGAGGTGCGGCAAGGTGGAAAAGGGCTGGAAATTGCTTGCGGTCTGATATGGCTCGGGTAAAATGCCGATGAAGTGAGTGGCGTGCCAGGATGGGACGCGCGGCCTGCAGGGAGGGATCTCCTGAAACTGAAAATGGGACGGTTCTGCCGTCTTTTTATATGACTTTGGGAATACCACTAAGGGGGTATTTTGGAAGAAGTAGCGGAGAAGTGGAGAAGTGGAGTAGTGACGTAGGCGAGTAGACGAGTAGGAGGGGAGATTGCCGCGGGCAGGGGTACCTGCCCTCGTAATGACAGTAGAGGAAGCAGTTGAGTAGACGAGTAGACAAGTAGTCAAGTAGGCAGGTAGTTGAGTAGATGTGTGGGCCGGAAAACGACAGCAGATTGCCGCGGGCAGGGGTACCTGCCCTCGCAATGACAGGGGGATTGCCGCGGGCAGCGGTACCTGCCCTCGCAATGACAGGGGGATTGCCGCGGCTCGGAAGGAGTGAGCCTCGCAATGACAGCGGAGGATTGCCGCAGTCGGATGCCCGCGCAATGCCAGCGCGGGGGGTAGCGCGGGTGTGGCTTGTGTGGGTGCTGGCTTGTGTGGTGTTGGTCGGCAGCGGGGTGGCTTATCGTGTTTTGGCGGGGCGGCTGGAACGGCTGAGCGGGACGGTGCGGCTGCCGGTGCCTTTGGCTAATGTGCCGATGGAGATCGGCGGATGGGCGGGCAGGGACGTCGAGATGTCGGAGGCGGTGCTGAAGGTGGCGGGGAACGACGACTATGTGAATCGCCTGTACAGGAATGAGGAGGCTGGGACGTGGGCGAACCTGTATGTGGCGTATTCGGGGGATCCGCGGACGATGTTGGGGCATCGGCCGCAGGTGTGCTACCCGGCCGGCGGGTGGCAGCATGAGGATACGCGGCATATTGAGATAACTACGGATCGGGGGAGGGTGGTGCCGTGCCTGCTGCACCGGTTTTATCGTGCGGGGGAAGCCACCCGCGGGGTGGTGGTGCTAAACTTCTATGTGCTAAACGGGAGACTGACGGATGACGAGGGGACGTTCAGCGGGGCAGCGTGGAGGGTGCCGAATATCGCGGGGGATGTGGCCAGGTATGTTACGCAGGTGCAGATCAGTTCGGTGCTGGAGAAGGCGGTGAGGGATGCGGCGGAAGAATTCATTGAGGTGGTGCTGGAGTATTTGCCGGATGAGGAGGGGCGCGTGGGAGCGGCGGAGGCACCGCCGCCAGGAGTAGTGGAGGAGCGGAGAAGCGGAGTAGTGGAGTAGCAGCAGGAAGTAGTGGAGGAGCGGAGAAGCGGAGTAGTGGAGCATTTAGGAAGAAGAAGTGGGGAAGGAAAGAAGGAGAGTAGCAGTGGAAAAGGCGAAGACTTTTCAGGACGTCATACTGTGGCAAAAGGCTCATCAGTGGGTACTCCGGGTCTACCAGATGACCAAGCAGTTTCCCAAAGAAGAACTGTTCGGACTGACCAGTCAGCTTCGGAGGTCCGCTACTTCGATACCAGCCAACTTCGCAGAAGGATTCCGCAAAAGAAGCAAGGCTGACAAGCTAAGATACTACAACATTATGCAGGGCTCTGTTTCAGAGAGTCATTATTTCCTGATACTGGCGGGCGATCTGGAATATGGAGATTGCTTGACATTGATCGACGAACTTATGGAAGTTGACGCAATGCTGAGCGCTTACATGAGGAAGATTGAGGGAAAGTGAGATCGAGGAAGAAGCGGAGAAGTGGGGAAGTTTGGAGAAGTGAAGCAGTGGAGTAGCGGAGGAGTGGAGCATTAGGAAGTAGACGAGTAGTTGAGAAGGGAGAGTAGATGAGTAGACGAGTAGTCGAGTAGTCAAGTAGTCAAGTAGATAAATAGAAGAACAGCAAAACCGCTATATCATGAAGAGCATGAAGAGAATGAAGCGGGAAAGTTTGACAGCTTACACAGGATTAACAGGAACCGGTCACAGAGGGCACCGAGAACGCAGAGGCAGAGTTTAGCCACGAATGTCGAACCGCGAAGAACACGAAAGTGACAAAGAGTGTTTCGCTGCACGTTTTGCAAACGTGTGGCGGATCAAAACGGCTTGCGGCCTCTCGAAGCAAGACTTCTTCGGCGGCCAACCATTTTGCTCCGGCGAAATGCTTGAGGAAGTAGACGAGTAGTCAAGTAGACAGGTAGTCGAGTAGAAGCCAAGGAGAAGGGCGGCCGAGCCTTGACAGGCTGTTTATGGCGGATGAAATAGCAGCTGGTAGCTGTTTGCTGTTAGCGATTATGTGCAAACCTTCTGAATGCGGGAAGTTGGACATTCGGATGGACGATAGAAGAGCAGCGGTTAGCGGTTAGCAGTTAGCTGTTAGCGAAGGGCAGCGAATAGCTTTTAGCGATTAGCTTTTAGCGGCCTGGCTCGCCGCTGATGTGATGGAAAAATCAGGTTGTTTTGGGACGTTGCGCGGCGGAGGCTGCGCAACCGACGGGGACAGGGTTTGTCCGGAGGAAGTAGTGGAGGAGCGGAGGAGTGGAGCAGAGCAGGGAAGTCGAGTAGTCGAGTAGTTTAGTAGCGGGGGAGACCGCAGAGCAGGGGAGTAGATTAATGGGGAGATTGCCGCGGCCCGAAAAGATGGACCTCGCAATGACGGAGCAAAGTAGATGAACAGGGATAGAAATCGAATACAGGGAGGTGACGGTTGACTTCATTGGCGAGGATTGAAGCGAATCGGCGGAATGCGCTTTTGTCGACGGGGCCGCGGACGGATGCGGGCAAGGCGATTGTGGCTCGGAATGCTATGCGGCATGGGTTGCGGGCGCAGCAGGTGCTGATCGCGGGGGAGAGCGAGGAGGAGTTTGAGTCGTTCCGCGAGGCGATGGCGGAATACTATGAGCCGGCGGGGGTTTTGGAGGGGGAGCTGGTTGAGAGGATCGTGGTGGCGCTGTGGAGGCTGAAGCGGGCGGCGCGGATCGAGGTGGAGATTTTAGAGCACTTCGCGCAGCCGGAAGAGGGGAAGGCAAATGGGCTGCCGTTTCAAATTGTGTTCACGAAGACCTACGAGGGTAGCCCAAACACAGAGATCGACGAGCCTGCAGAGCGCTCCGAGCCAAGGCCGGAGCCGGAACCGAGGCCGAGGAAGAGCCTGGGGGAGGCGGTGAAGGCGGCGATGGAGGGCGCGGGGGTGCTGAGCAAGTTTATGAGGTATGAGGCGCACATTGCGAAGATGCTTCTTGTGAATATGAGGGAACTGGAGCGCTTACAGGAGAAGCGAAAGAGGGAAAACGTAATCAACAGGGATGCACAGGATGGACAGGATGGAGGAGGAAGCAGTCAAGTAGGCGAGGAGCCAAGTAGAGGAAAGAAGTAGTGGAGCAGTGGAGTAGTGGAGGAGCGGAGTAGAGGGGGAGCGGCAGTTAGCGGTTAGCGAGAAATCAGCTATTAGCTTTTTGCGATTAGATGTTCGCAAGACAGTGAATGAAGAGGGATTGCCGCGGCCGTAAAGAGTCGGCCTTGCAATGACGCGAGCGGGGGTTTGCGAGTCAGCGTTTTCACAAGAGACATGCGTTTATTCGGATCAGGTTGTGGTAGAGCCGTTTGAGAAGCCTGTTTATGTGACACAGCCGTTTTTGCCGCCATTCGAGGAATTCTGCGAGGGGCTGCGGGATATCTGGGATAGCAAGTGGCTGACCAACAACGGGCCGGTTGTGCAGCGGTTCACTCGAAAATTGGCGGACTATCTCGGGACTAATAATCTGTGCCTGTTCAACAATGGGACACTTGCTCTGCAGATCGGTTTACAGGGGATGGGTATTACCGGCGAGGTAATAACTACGCCGTTTACCTTTGTGGCTACGACGCATGCGCTGTACTGGAACAAGATACGGCCGGTGTTTGTGGATGTAGAACCGGATTACTACACACTCGACCCGGCCAAGGTCGAGGAGGCGGTCACGCCATGGACGACGGCCATTCTGGCCGTCCATGTCTACGGGCACCCTTGCAGGCTCAACGAGCTTGCGGATATTGCCAGAAGGTACAATCTGACGCTTATTTACGACGCCGCACATGCATTCGGCGTCAAAGTGAACGGCAAGTCGATTGCGCATTACGGCGACCTGAGCATGTTCAGCTTTCATGCCACCAAACTGTATCATTCGATTGAGGGCGGGATGCTGACATTCGGCGACCGCGGGTTTAAGCAAGTTTTCGACTATCTCAAGAACTTCGGCTTTAAGAATGAAGTCGAGGTGGTTATGCCGGGGACAAACGCCAAGATGAATGAGATGCAGGCGCTTATGGGTGAGCAGGTCCTTGGGCATATGCCGGAGATGCTCGGCGCAAGGAGGGGCATATACGAACAGTACCGCCAGAGGCTGGCAGATATACCGGGGATCAAGATGCCACCTCCGCTGCCGGATGGTGTGGAGTACAACTATGCATATTTGCCGGCGGAAATAGATGAGGCGGAGTTCGGCATGGGCCGCGACCAACTCTACGAAGCATTGAAGGAGTACAATGTGTTCTGCAGGCGGTATTTCTATCCGCTGCTTACCGACTATGCGTGCTACCGGTCAGTTTCGGTGAATGGCTCATTGACAACAGCCAGGCGTGCGGCGGCACACATTGTGACACTTCCGATATTTGCCGAACTCGGAGAAGACGAGGTCGACAGGATCTGCGACATAATCGCAATAATTAGAGATGCATAAGATCGAGGCATCAGGGTTTTTGCACCCGGACTACGCACAGGCTTTGGCGGAATTCGGAGAGCCGCGGGAGCTTGCAGCCTGCGGCGCGTGGGTGCTCGTTCGCCTAATACCCGGGGGCAACGCCAGAGATGCGATGGGGTGTTATCCGCGGATGGTCTGTCAAGAGTGGAACAGGATACACGAGGATTTGGCGGTCTTGCGGGACGAGCTGGTGTCAATGGTTCTGGTGTCCGATCCGTTCGCGGAGGTGGAGCATTCATATTTGCTGGAGCACTTCGACGTGGTCAGGCCGTTCAAGCACCATCGGATAGTCAGACTGGATGCGGACTGGGAGTCAAGAGTCGCGGCACATCACCGGTACTATGCCCGGAGGGCGCTGCGCAAAATGGATGTCGAGATTGTGGCCCAACCGGCAACGATGATCGATGAATGGTGCGAGTTGTACCGACATCTGACGGCAAGGCATAGAATCAGGGGCGTGCAGGCTTTTTCACGGAGTTGTTTCGAGACAATGCTGAAGCTGCCGGGAGTGTATATGGCCGTAGGGCGATTGAAAAAAGACAATGCGATTGCCGGCATGCATCTGACAATCAAGCAGGGGGTCTATTCTTATGCTCATCTGGCTGCATTTTCAGACGAGGGCTACGAGATCAGCGCGTCGTACGGGATTTACTGGAAGACAATAGAGTTCCTGCGGGAAAGCGGCTGTCGATTTATGGATTTCGGCGGGGCAGTCGGGAATTCAGAGAACGGCGAGAGCGGTTTGACAAAGTTCAAGGATGGCTGGTCGCAGTTCGTGCGAACAGCGTATCTGTGCGGGAAGATATTCGACAAGGAACAGTATAATCTTTTATGCGAGAAGAGACGGCAGGGGGCGGTGTCGAATTATTTTCCCGCTTATCGCGCAAACAATACTGATTGCCGATAAACAGCTATAACTCCTTACAAGATGGCAGACATCAAACAGAAAACCAATCTGGCGCTATTCTGGAGCTTTACGGAGGGTGTTGGGCTGCGAGGCGTTCAGTTTGTGGTTGGGATTGTGCTGGCGCGGATGCTGCTGCCCGAGCAGTTTGGGATGATCGGGATGCTGACCATCTTCCTGATGGTGGCACAGACTTTTCTTGACAGCGGGTTTGGGGCGGCGCTGATTCAGAGGCCGGTGATCAGCGATAAGGACACGAGTTCGATTTTCTACTTCAATATTGCGGTTGGCGTCGCTGCGGCGGGGTGTTTGTGCCTGGCGGCACCGTGGGTGGCCGCGTTTTACGATCAGCCGGTACTTGTGGGCCTTCTGCGGGTCATGTCGCTCTTGCTGGTGATAAACTCGCTTGGCCTCGTTCAGAGCGCTCTACTGAGCAAGGCGATTGATTTCAAGACTCAGACAAAGATTACGCTCATTTCGACGGTATTGTCCGGGGGCATAGGAATCGGCATGGCGTACCGCGGGTTCGGCGTGTGGAGTCTTGCGGTTCAGCAACTTGCGGGGGCTGCTTTTCGTGTGGTCTTGTTATGGATGCTCTATTCGTGGCGACCGTCGTGGGTATTCAGCCTGCGGTCGCTGAGGGAGATGTTTGGCTTCGGCTCAAAGCTGCTGGCGTCGGGACTGCTGAACACGATATTCGAAAACATCTACCTGATCGTGATAGGCAGGGTGTTTTCGGCGGCACAAGTGGGGTATTTCACGAGGGCGAACCAGCTTCAGCAGTTGCCGTCGCACACTCTTACGGGCATGGTATCGCGGGTGGCGTTTCCGGTGTTTTCGTCAATCCAGAACGACCGCGAGCGCGTTAAACGCGGGATGAAGAAGGCACTGGCTACTCTGGTGATGATCAATTTCCCGATGATGATCGGCCTTGCTGTTACCGCACGGCCGCTTGTGGTAGTGCTCCTGACAGACAAGTGGCTTCCGTGCGTGCCGTACCTGCAACTCTTGTGCCTTGTGGGGTTAACATTTCCGCTGCACGTGATCAACCTCAGCGTCCTGCAGGCGCTGGGGAGGTCGGACCTGTTTCTGCGATTAGAGATCATCAAGAAGGGGCTGGTGGTTGTTAATATTGCCATTATGTGGCGATGGGGGATCATGGCCATGATTGGGGGACAGGTGGTCATCTCGCTTGCAAGTTATTATTTGAACGCGTATTACAACAAGGCGATGCTGGGCTACTCTGTATGGGAGCAGGTCGGCGATATGTATCCGTATCTCTTGAATGCTGTCGCGATGGGCGCGATAGTTCACGCCGTGAGTTATTTGCCGCTTGGGCATCCGATAGTGCTGTTGGCGTGCCAGGCGATGACCGGTATGGTTATATATTATCTTCTGGGCAGGCTGCTTGGCTTCGAGGCCTACCGTGACGTGCGGAAGATGGTATGGAGCCGGCCGGCAGGCCATGCAGCGTACCGCAAGGAGCAAGTATGCCTGTGAGCGAGCCGTTGGTGAGTGTTTACGTGCTCACTTATAATCACAGGCCATTCATCAATCGGGCGATTGAATGTGCGCTGGCACAGAAGACGGATTTTCCCTTTGAAGTGGTTATCGGGGAGGATTGCTCGACCGACGGGACGCGCGAAGTTGTTTTTGATTACGCCAAGCGGTACTCGGATATTATACGGGTTGTTACGTCGGACAGCAACGTGGGCATGAGAAGGAACAGCATTCGCACGGCGGAGGCATGCCGTGGAAAATACATTGCGGTCTGCGACGGAGACGACTACTGGCACCGAGACGACAAACTTCAGATACAGGCGGATTATCTGGAGGGGCACCCGGGTTGCGGATTGGTGTTTTCCGACCACGATCGCGATTACCTGAGAACGGGCAGGAAGATTTGCAGATTCTTCCGGACTACGAACAATATCCCGCCGGCCAGATTCGACGTATTTGCAGGATGGGGAGACAGAAGGACGTACTGCAATATGACGCCCTGTACAGTGATGGTCAGAAGGAATCTGTGGGTGGAGATCTTAGGATGTTATCCATATACCAGTGATGAATATCTCGGCGGGATGGACGTGGCTTTTTGTGAGGTGGCGTTAGTATCCGATGTTCATTATATCGAAGAGTCGTTAGCCACGTATACAGTGCAAATCGAATCGGCCTGCAGGAGTCGAGATTTAAAAAAGCTGGCCGGATTCAATCTATCGGTAGCAGGGGCATATGTTCACATAGCACAAAAGTACAGGCAGACCCACACTATGCAACGAGTGCAGAAGATATGGGTGCGTGCGTGCGTACGGGCGGCATTCTGGGAACGCAGGCGGGATCTGGCAAGAAAGGCATTGGAGCAAAGAGACCTTTTTGGGAAGGCTGACTGGCTGTACTACTATGGCGCCCTGAGCCGCCTTGGCCATTTTGTATTGTGTCCCGTTGCATGGCTGCATAATTCTGTATATCGAGCTTATGTCATACGGTGATGTCGCAGCAGCGGCAAGCTGAAAGAAGTGTCGTGTCGCAGGTGAACACAAAAGTGGAAGAGTTAGCGAAAGAAGCAATTGCAGGCAGGGTGGGCATTCCGTCAGAAAACGCAGCAGTCAAACTGCAAGAAGCTGCGCAGGCACAGGGGTGTCCGAGTATTGGTGCGGTGCGGGGTGGGGCGGCCGATCCATTCGATACGACTCACCTGATGGCGGATATCAAGGGGCGATCTGTTCGGGGTGGGGCGGTTACTCTGACCAGCCAGGCGGCGAAGTTCGTTCTGCACTTATCATCCACGATGGTTCTGGCGCGACTGCTGGTGCCGGATGATTATGGTCTGGTGGCGATGGTGACTGCGATCGTGGGGTTCGCGACACTTTTCAAGGACCTCGGCCTGTCCATGGCGACCGTGCAGCGAGAGGAGATCACACATGAGCAGGTCAGTTCGCTATTCTGGGTGAACGTGGTGATAAGCATTCTCATCGCGGTGACCTTATGCATTATTGCGCCACTGGTATCATTGTTTTATCATGAGCCGCGCTTAACCAGGATAACGCTGGCATTAGCGTGCACGTTCATTTTTTCCGGATTGACTGTACAGCATCAGGCACTGCTGCGGAGACAGATGAAGTTCACTGTATTGGCCGTCATCGAGATTGGCAGTATGGCGGTTGGAGTCAGTGCAGCCATTGCCATGGCATACTGGGGGGCGGGCTATTGGGCGCTTGTGGGGCTGCCGATGGGCTCGGCGATCACGAATGCAGTCCTGGTCTGGAGTCTTTGCCGTTGGCGGCCGGGATTGCCGCGAGGCGGCACGGGTGTGCGGCCTATGCTTAAGTTCGGCAGCCACATGACCGGTTTCAGCCTGGTCAACTACTTTTCGCGCAATCTCGATCACATCCTGCTCGGACGGTATTATGGCACTGGCGTCTTGGGGCTGTACAGCAAGGCTTACCAGATTATGATGCTGCCGGTCAATCAAATTCGCGGGCCGCTCGATTCTGTCGCCATGCCGGCGTTGAGCCGTATGCAAGATGATCCTGAACGGTATCGGCGATGTTATCTCAAAATGACAGGACTGCTGGCTTTTCTGTCGATGCCGTTAATGGTTTTTTTATTTGTGTGTGCGGAAGAGATCATTTTGCTCCTCTTGGGACCAAACTGGACCGGTGCTACCGCAATTTTTAAGGTGCTGTGCATTGTGTCTCTTATTCAGCCAATTGCTTCGACACGCGGTTTGGTCCTGGTTTCAATGGGGCATTCTCAGCGATATTTAAGATGGGGGATCGCAAACGGTGTGATTACTGCAGCAGCTTTCGTTGCGGGACTGCCCTGGGGAGCGATCGGCGTGGCGGTTGCCTATACGATTGCAAATTATATCATCCTTGTTCCATCCCTGTGGTATTGCTTTGGGGGCACTAAGATCAGGGTACAAGACTTTTTTGCCTCATGTGCCGGGCCCATGATTGCGAGTATTCTCATGGGAGCCATAGTGACGTTCGTACACAGCAGTGTGGCGAATAGTCCGATATTGCTGTCTCTTGCAATGCTCTTATCCGTGGGGATTTTAGCATATCTGGCGGTTTGGTGTATTATTCCGCAAGGGCGAGTATACCTGGGTGAACTTATGAAGTATGTAACGGATCTTATGGGGAGCCATGAAGGCCAAGCAAGTCAGGTGTAACTGTGAATGATGGATAAGACTGTCGCCCAAACCGTTTCTGATTGTCTGTGCCACAGTTGCGGGTCTTGTCTGTACGTGTGCCCTCGTGCTGCTATAACGATGGAGGAGAACGAAGGGGGGCTGCTTACGCCCAAAATTGATGAAACCAAATGCAATGGGTGCGGCTTGTGTGCGAAAGTCTGCCCCGGCGATCACCTTGACAAGACGTTACCGTCGGAAACAGATCCGTTTAGCGGAGACGTAATGGCGGCCTATTGCGGCCAGGCCGCGGACAAGCAGGTTTTGCGCAATGGACAAAGCGGGGGCATCGCTACGGCTCTGCTTTATCATCTGCTCAATGCAAATAGAATCGACAAGGCCTTAGTGACGGAGATGCCGCGAGACGGCTCATTAAGACCGGTATGCCGGTTGACGAGTGATAAAAAGACGATTGCAGAAGCCCAAGGTTCCAAGTACTGCCCGGTTCCATTGAATTCATCGTTACCTGAATACAAAGTCTGGAAGAGTACAAGGTACGCGGTTGCTGGTCTGCCGTGCCATATGCATGGCTTGAACAATATAATAGCAATTCGAAGCGATTTGCAGGCGCCTATATGCATTGGCTTGATCTGTGATCGGACGCTTTCCTTTGCGGCGATTGACTATTTGATTCAAAGAACGCGGATTGCAAGACGCGAAGTGAGTACGCTGAGATACAGGGATAAACTGTTTGGAGACTGGCCGGGCAACGTGAGTGTTACGCGCAAAGACAATGCAGCGGTTGCTGTTAAGACCAAGCATCGGATGTGGTGTAAGAACAGGTTCACGCCGGTAAGATGCTATCTGTGCTTCGACAAGATGAATGTTTTTGCTGATATTGTCCTGGGGGATGCCTGGGGTGTTAAGAGCGACAAGGAGGGGTATTCTGTCATCTTAGCTCGAACCGCGCGGGGCCACGACATAGTTCAAGATGCTCTTAAGGCCGGGGTAATTCATGCCAATCTGATTGAGCCTGAAGCGGTGTTCAGGGGGCAACATATTGACGTGAAGCGAAGAGATTGGACCGCGTTCGCAGCAGCATGGCAAAGAGGTGGAAAACGAATTCCTGGATTTGGAATTGATGCACGATGGCAGGCGGACATTGGAAGTACCTGCTTGAAAACATATTCAGAAAGAATAACCATTGCTGCCAATCTGGCTAACGTGACCCCTCGCAGAGACTTAGTGAGGAACGCGAGGAATAAATATTTGCTTTGGCGTATTAAAGAAAAAGCACTGAGGATAGCGAGATTTAAGTAGTCTATGCATATGGATAAGACCAAGCAAAGATTTCTTATAACTGGGGGCAGTTTCGTCAATAAGGGGGCGGAAGCTATGGCGCTAACAGTGCGCGCCAAGCTGGCTTCTGCTTATCCCGATGCCCAGGTTTACATGCGAGTTGATCCGCTGTACTTCGATATCGCACGCAACAATGGTTTCATTCCTTTAGATGGGAAGATACCCTGTTCCTTAGGAGATAAGGCAAGAAGCAAGATTGTCTCATTTGGCCAATACCTGCGGAATGATGCGGTAATCGACATCGGCGGCTATCAATTTGGAGACACCTGGGGGTTAGCGCATGCGAGGCAAACTGTTAAGAGGCTTGGGTACTGCAATTGTTTTGGAACAAAGACGGTGTTTATGCCTCAGGCAATGGGACCGTTTACCCAAGACGGGTTTGGCGAGTGCATCCCGCGACTAATGAAGGAGAGTTGTGTGTTCTTTATTCGTGACAAGCAGTCGTTCGAAGAAGTACGCAGAATATGTGCTGTGAGCGAAGAGTTCTTGCAGCCTGATATTGCCTGGAATTTCGATGCGGATGGCGCCGATGTTCAGGACGTTGTGATGCGATATGCCATCGACAAGAAAAAGCCAACTGTATGCCTGACGCCCAATCTGCGAGTATACGAAAAACACGGTGAAGATTACCTGGCAGTTCTAATCATGATAATCGATCTTATACGGGAGTTGCAGTATCAGGTTGTCGTGCTTGGTCACGAACTTGCAATGGAGCCAAAGCAAAAGGATGACCGGTTCCTGTGTCGCATACTGAAAGAACGGAGGCCCCCTGTGGTTCATATAGACGAGTTTCTTACAGCGAGGGAAGTGAAGGCAATTATTGGATTCTGTGATCTGGTCATCTCATCTCGATTTCACGCTTTGATTGCGGCGTTTTCACAGGGCATTCCGGCCGCTGCAATCGGGTGGTCACACAAGTATAATGAACTTCTGGCAGATGTGGGATTGGCTGCCAATGTGCTTGAGATTGGCGGTGCCAGGGATAGTGTTCAACTCAAGTTAAGACAATGTATTGAGAGCATAGATAGCCAGAAGGATACACTTCGGATGACAGTACCCGCAATCAAGGCTCAGAGCGCGAGTGTGTTGGATAGTGTAATTAGCGCTTTGCGGGACAGTTCGCAGTAATCGTGTGGAGCAGTAATGAGTATAGATCTTGTATTTGTAACATATAATCGCATTGCTCATACAAAGATGGCATTGCATTCAATACTTGACGATCCTTCAGAAGGTTTTTCGTTGACTATCTGGGACAATGCCTCAACAGACGGCACGGCGGAGTACCTCCAAAGGGAAGTGTCCGATCCACGTATCAAGGACATTGTGTTTTCAAGAGAGAATGTCGGACAAACGGCGGCTGTAAACAGTATCTGGTCGCGATCGAAAGCGGAACTGGTTGGAAAGTTGGACAACGATTGCATAGTGTCGGCAGGGTGGACAGAGGTATTGAGCCAGGCGCACAGAGACATAGAGGGTCTTGGGGTGGTGGCGTGCTGGCATTTCCGGCCGGAGGATTTTGACTACGAGAGGGCGAGGCACAAGATACAGACGTTTGGCGGGCATCAGGTACTGCGACATCCCTGGACGTGCGGGACGGGGCTGCTCGTAAAGAGAGAGACGTTCGAGAGATTTGGACCTATTCGAGAGACTGCAACAACACAGTACTGGCTCAGGATGGCGCTGGCGGGTTATGTAAACGGGTGGTACTATCCGCTTGTATGTCAGGATCATTTGGACGATCCGCTCTCTCCGCGTTCCAAGCTGCTGGATGACGACAAGATCAAGGCGGCGTATGAAGGTACGTATACACTGACAGCGAAGAAACTGAGGAGCAGGAAGGAGCTGCTTAAGTGGAGGGAGCATGATCTGCGGAACATACTCGACGAACCCTGGGAAGCGAAATACTATGTGGGCTGGCGCAACAAGGTACGATCCGCGAAATACAGGGTCAAAAGGGGGTTGGGCGTGTAGCAGGAGACGACGTCGAAGGCGTCATGGATTGAGAACTATGGTGTCCGGTGAATCAACACACAAAAGATGAGGAGACCGACAGATAAGTCTGTGATTTACTGATGCAGCCGCTTACGTTATTAATTGCTGCTGTGGGGTCGGTGTTGATCCTATTGGGTAAGCCGGTAACAGTGCTGGTGACGTATATCGGGATACTGGTGTGGTATCCAACCTACCTGACTGTGCAACTGGGGCCGCTAAACTTCTCGGCCAGACGTATTCTGATTCTTGTCATATTGGTTAAGATCTTTCTGGGGCAAGGCCTGTCAGCAAAGTTCAAATTTCTACTGGTTGACAAGTTTGTGCTGGCATATGCAGGGCTTGCTCTGGCTGCGGGAGTGACGACGACTGAATTCGGCAAGGTGACAGCTTATTGGGGGGGCAATGTTTTCATGGATGAAGTGCTCCCGTATTTTGCAGCCAGAATTCTGATTGCAAAAAGGGAGGATTATCTGAATTGTTTGAGGATGCTGCTGCTCATATCCATACCATTGGCTGTAGTGTCCATTCTCCAATGTGTTACAGGCTATAATCCGTTCGGCTTTTTTCAGCAATACAACGCCTTCAGGGCTGAAAGCAGGGGCTATATACCAACTCCACGGCGCGGCTTCTACAGGGCGAACCTGACTTTCGGCGTATCCATAATGCTGGGGCTGTATTTTTCAATTGTGTGCGGCTGCTGTGTCGGACTGGTGAGATATATTAAACGGGAGAAGAGATTACTATACACGGGGCTTGGTGTTGTGGGCCTTGGGGTTCTGTCTTCTATGTCGAGCGGACCGTGGTTTATGGCCGCCATACTAGCAGGCATACTGCTCCTTTACAAGCAGAGGAACTATTGGAAACTTTTCGTTACGATGCTGATTGGCGGGATTGTGTTCATAGAGATTCTCAGCAACAGTTCATGGTATGAAGCCCTGTCACGATTTACATTCGATTCAGCGAACGCATGGTACAGGACCGCACTTATAAGAAGAGTCTTTTCCGGCGGGATGGGGGGGCGATGGCTTACGGGTTACGGTTTGCGCGATCCGGGATGGGCGATCGGTTACGTAGAACATACCGACATCGTAAACCATTACATTGCGGTGCTGGTCTGGTGGGGACTGGCCGGACTGGTACCGTTCTGTGGAATTCTGGCTTGTGCTTTCATAAGACTGCGCGAGGCTTTTGTGGCTGCACGGACTGGGGCAGACAGATGGCTGATATGGACTCTGATGTCGACTCTAACCGCACTTCTCATTCTTTTTATGTCCGCTTCTCTATATGCCCAGACATTAACTATGTTCTTCATTTTGCTGGCTTTCTGTGCATCAGCACCTGCATGGATCAAGGGGAGTGGATCAGCGATAGGCCTAACGAGGTCGCGAGATGATCGGTTCGTTGTGGTTGCGGGTCCGGCTAACGGGGAGCAGAGATTGCGACAGGCATTGTGAGAACAGGAGCAGAAGAATAGATGAGCAGACTACAGCAGAATGGATACGCACAGTATTCAGCACGGAATTCGCTGCAATATCCCAAAGGATGGTTTATGACGCTTATAGGGAAGCTACTGTACAAGTTATACGGCCTGAACGCGCCCTTCTGTAATCTATTATACCACGAAGTCATCAGGAAGATAATCGTTAAGCTGGAAGGAGGAGGAAAAGGGATGTATTCAGGTACTCTGCGCCGTATTATGAAAGACTATTATGATGTGGAAATCGGGGCATATTCACGAGGATATTGCTTTGAGCCGGGATGTGCCGAACGATTCACCAAGATTGGCAGGTATTGTTCTGTTGCTCCAAATGTACATATAATAACCATTAATCATCCGATGGATTTTAAATCGATGCACGAATTTGCGTGGCACCCTGACGAGAGCGACACAGATCTGCGGGAGTGGAGTCCAATTGACATAGGCAATGATGTGTGGATTGGGCGGGACGTAATAATTCTGCCGAAGTGTATGCATATCGGCGACGGAGCGGTCATAGGCGCGGGGGCCGTCGTGACCAGGGATGTTCCGCCTTTTGCAATAGTGGTTGGAAATCCAGCGAGAGTGGTGCGTTACAGGTTTGAGCCGGAGGTCATTGCACAGCTTGTGCAAGAGAAGTGGTGGGAGCACGACCTGGAGGAATTGTTGCCTGATATAGAGGAGTTCCGCAAACCGTATGCGGGTGTGTGTTCATTCAAGGGCGAGTTGACTAATTGACCGGCATCTGTGCTGAATTCAGGGTGCAAGCTCAGTGAAACAGGAAAGATGATGGAATAGGCTTAAAAGAGAGGAATCGTGGATGAAGTTGCGAGGAGCCAAGACGCTGCAGATTGATGGTACCAAGGTAATCACGTTTGCGCGGTTCTGTGATCAGCGCGGGTATTTTACAGAGCATTTTCGAAAGAGTGAGTTTGCGAATCATCCGGAGATGGGGTTCATGAAGGGAGTCGAATTCGTCCAGTGCAACGAGAGCTATTCGAGGCCGGGGACGGTTAGGGGGCTGCATTTTCAGTGGAATCCGTACATGGGCAAATTAGTTCGGACGCTGGCCGGGCGGATGGTGGATATGGTATTAGACATCCGGAAGGGGTCGCCGACGTTCGGCAAGATCATCTGCTATGATATGCCGGGGCGGCCGGAGGCGGACTATGCCGAGTGGATATGGGTGCCGCCGGGATTTGCGCACGGGAACTACTTTACTGAGCCGACACAGATCGAATACTTCTGCTCGGGTGAGTACAGCCCCGGGTGCGAGGCGGGGATATCGCCGTTAGCCGCAGACATTGACTGGTCGCTGTGCGATCCGCGACTGGCGGCGGAATTTGCGGAGATTGCCGCTTCAACGGAACTGATCACGGACAAGGACAGGAACGGATACTCCGTCCAGGCGTGGCAGGCGGATGAGAGGTCGGACAACTTTATTTACCGACAACTTTAGAATTGAGGAGCAGATACATGGGCGATCAATCGAGAATCGTCTTTACCGGGGGGGACGGGCTTTTGGGGACGACTTTCAGGAAGTGTCGGCCGGATATTCGCTATGTGGATATCAAGGATTTCGATATCACCGACTATGGGCAGATGAAGGCGTACTTTGAGCCGGACGGGTTCGATTTGATGCTGCACTGTGCGGCGTTCACCTCACCGCCCTTAATCGACAAGGACCCGAGCAAGGCGATCGACGTAAACATTGTCGGCACGTGCAATGTGGTGAAGTTGTGCATGGAGTACAATGCCAGGCTGATCTATGTATGCACGGATTATGTATTCAAGGGGGATAAGGGCAACTACGTCGAAGACGATCCGGTGCTGCCGGTCAACAAGTACGCGTGGTCAAAATTGGGCGGAGAGTGCGCAGCGCGGCTTTACGACAACTCTTTGGTTATCCGGACGACGTTCGGGCCGGATGAATTTCCGTACCCAAAGGCGTTCGTGGATCAATGGACGAGCCGGGAGGGTGTGTCCGTTATTGCGGGTATGATCAGCAAACTGATTGATACGGATCTGACAGGTGTGATCCACGTGGGGGGGAAACGGAAGACGGTCTATGAGTACGCGAAGGGACTGGATCCGAGCAAGGAGATCGGCGGACTTTCCATTAATGACGTGAACTTCAGTGTGCCGGTGGACACGTCGCTTGATTGTGAGAAGTACAGGCGGCTGGTCGGGGGCAGCAATTGAGGGGCAGCGGGTTGTGGCTGCTCTTTGGAGGCAGGCAGGAGTTGTCCCGGTGTGCATTGCATATGGGAAACATGGGCAGGATGCCCACGCACGTAATTGAGTACATGGGCAAGATGCTTAGGCCACGTTATTGGATACACGGGCAGGATGCCCATGCCACAATGGTTGAAGAATCCTGATTAAAGGAACAGAGGTATGAGAATTCTGGTTGCAGGCGGGGCCGGCTATGTCGGCTCGTCGCTGATCCCGGTGCTCTTAGAGCACGGGTATGATGTGGACGTGGTGGATATGATGTGGTTCGGCAACTATCTGCCGGAGAGCGTGAAGATTGCCAAGAGGGACCTGTTTGCGTGTACGGAAAAGGACCTGGAGATATACGAGCAGATTATCTTTTTGGCCGGACTTTCGAACGATCCTATGGCGGAATATGATCCGTCGAAGAACTTTGTGTACAACGCGGCGCTGCCTTCGTATCTGGCGTTCATCGCGAAGAATGCGGGAGTCAAGCGATTCATATACGCGTCATCGTGCTCGGTGTACGGATACGCGGTGGGCAAGCTATATGATGAGGACAGTCCGGTGACGTGCAACTATCCATACGGGATTTCAAAGCTGCAAGGGGAGAAGGGGGTCATGCAGCAGCATGATGAGAGGTTCTCAGTGATTGCGCTGCGGAAGGGGACTATCAGCGGATACAGCCCGCGGATGCGATTGGACCTGATTGTTAATACGATGTTCAAGTTCGCGATGAGCGAGAAAAAGCTAACGGTGAATAACGCCTCGATATGGCGGCCGATCCTGGATATCCGCGATGCGGCGACTGCATACCTGCGAGCGATACAGGCTGACTATGCCATCAGCGGGGTGTACAACGTCGCGTCCGACAACTACACGGTGGGGCAGGTGGGTGACATGGTCAAGTACGAGTTGGAGAAACTGACCGGTGAGAAGATAGGGATTGCGATCAAGCAGGTTCAGGATTTTCGGAATTACAAGGTAACATGCGAGCGGGCGAGGACACATTTGGGGTTCCAGCCGCAGCATACGATCAGCGATACGATCGCGCACCTGTACGATCATCGGGAGCGGTTCGACGGATATGAGAAGGACGACTATTACAATATCCGGATGTTCAAGAAGGTGTCGCACGATTAAGTTTTTTGCGATGCAACGCCAAGGTTTATTGAAAAAGCAGAGAAAAGAGGGAGTGACGGGATGGACGTTTCGATAATCGTTGTGGCATGGAACGTGAAGCGGCTTGTGTATGACTGCCTGAAGTCGGTTTACGACGAAACGATGGGAATCGACTTCGAAGTGATATATGTGGACAACGCATCCGAGGATGGAAGCGTTGAGATGGTGCGCAAGGAATTCCCGCAGGTGCGGATTATAGAGAACAGCGAGAACAAGGGATTCATCATAGCAAACAACCAGGCCATTGAAGTGGCGTCCGGCAGGTATGTGCTGCTGCTGAATTCGGATACGATCGTCTTAGACAATGCGATAGCAAAGACTGTTGCATTTGCAGACCAGAACACAGATGTCGCTGTGGTAGGCTGCAAAGTGCTTAATGCGGACCGGACGTTGCAAAGAAACTGCTTCATGTACCCATCCTTGTTAAATATGTTGTTGTCGGCAACATACCTTTACAAGGTATTCCCTCAGAGCCGATTCTTTGGCAGGGAGCGGATGACATGGTGGAATAACGATGACGTGAGAGATGTTGACGTTGTATGTGGATGTTTCTCTCTTGTACGGAAAGAGGCGGTTGACCAAGTTGGTTTGATGGATATCAGGTATTTCGTGTTTGGAGACGATCCAGACTGGTGTTTTCGATTCAAAAAGGCTGGATGGAAGATTAGATTTACCCCACATGCAGAAATAATACATTATGGCGGGCAGACAACGCGGCAGAGAGCGGGGGCCTTCATTCTGCAACTTTACGGGAGTATTTTGATCTTTATGAGACTGCACCGCAGTGGGATAGCTTTCCAATGTGCTCGTATTCTGACTGCTCTGTTTTTCATGGTGAGAGTTCCATATTGGCTGTGCGCAGCCGTCTTCAGAAAGGGCATCAGGAGCGAGGCTTTTGAGACAGCAAAGGCGTACACGACGGGTTTCGTATACTGTCTGACGAATTGGCGCAGGATGTTAATGAACCAGAAAGACTTTTCAAGGGAAGTTTTGAAATGAACAAATGTCGCGGCCAGAGCAAAAACGGGCCTTGTTTGATTTGCTTTGCGGATTCCGACTGGTGGTATCATAACAGGGGTTTGTTTGCAGCTCAGGTGATGCCGAGGATTGCCAAGCATTACAAGGTCCTGTTTGTAAACTCATTAGGATTTCGAGTGCCTTCGCTAAAAAGAGACCGGAGCGCGTTAAAGAAGATTGCGCGCAAACTCAGGAGCATGCTGCGCCTGTTACGCAGGACGAAAGAGGGCATGTATGTATTCTCTCCCTTGTGCCTGCCAGTGTTTGATCGTCCTGTGTCGGGGGCCCTGTGGAGATTTCTGCTGCTGTTACAGATTCGCATTTGCATGTTGGTCCTGGGCATGAAGAAGCCGATTCTCTATATCGGCTGTCCCACGGCATGGGAGGTCGTCAAACAATTGCGGTGGGATTGTCTGGTTTACCAGAAGACGGATGTTTTCGAAGAGGCACCAGGCGGGAATCAGCCTTACATCAGGGCTCTGGATGAGGCATTGACAACTAATGCAGATTTGATTCTTTACGTGAATTCGGCGCTGTGCAGGGAGGGAGAAGCAAAGAACAAGAACTGTCAACTTGTAGGTCATGGAGTAGATTTTGACCTATTCGCCAGGGCAGAGAGAGAAGAGTATGTTCCTGAAGACATTCGGAGTATCAGTCGACCTATCGTTGGATTCTTTGGCGATATCACTGATGATGTTTGCGATTTTGAATTGATCACGCGAGTGGCAGAGGCGCTGCCCCATGCGTCAGTTGTTATGGTCGGGCCCGTGTCGTCGGATGTGAGTAATCTAAAGCAGTGCAGTAATATATTCTTTCTTGGCCAGAAACCGTATGATGAGATTCCACACTATGGAAAGATGTTTGACGTGGCGATTATGCCATGGAAGAAGAACCGGTGGATAGAGTTCTGTAACCCGATCAAGACGAAGGAGTACCTGGCCTTAGGTAAACCAATTGTATCTACCTGGTACCCTGAGCTCGCACCTTATGTCGATGTTGTATATGCTGCACACGAACACGATGAGTTTGTTGAGATGGTTGGAAAGGCACTGGTGGAGGATGAGCCGGACATGAGGGACAAGCGACGGCGGGTGGTTCAGGATGAGACGTGGGACAAGAAGGTTGAGCAAATCGTATTGGCCATGGAGAAGCTGACAGCCAATACATAACGGCTTGACCGGCAATAAATACGGGCTGAGGCTTTTATTATGTGAACGGAGTTCTGTAATGTGTGGTATTTGTGGTTATGTGGGATCAGATTCGCATGCGATCTTGCCGGTGATGTGTGCATCCATGGCACACAGGGGACCGGACGATGAGGGTGTGTGGTATGACCAAAGAGCCGGGGTTGGTCTTGGGCAGCGGCGGCTATCCATAATCGATGTAAGCCAGGCCGGACATCAGCCTATGTGCAATGAAGATGGAAGCGTCTGGATTACTTTTAATGGAGAGATATACGATTATCAGCGTTACCGCAAAATGTTGTTGGATAAGGGACATGTATTTCGGAGTCAGACTGACACTGAAGTGCTAATTCACCTATACGAAGAGAAGGGTCCTGAGTGCCTGCAAGAACTGAATGGCATGTTTGCCATGGCGATATGGGATTGTCGCAAAGAGCAACTTCTGCTGGCGAGAGATCATGCAGGTATTAAGCCGCTTTACTACTGGCAGAACGGTTCATCGCTTTTTTTTGCGTCAGAGATCAAGGCACTTATGCGCATTCCGGGAATTCCCAGGGAGGTGAATTATGAGCGTGTTCCGGACTACCTGACTTTTCTATGGGTGCCTGGCAGGGAAACCTTACTTAAGGGAATAGATAAGCTTGAATCGGGCTGCTATCTACTTTGGAAGAACGGTGCGATCGAGATAAAGAACTGGTTTGAACTGGAGTACGAGCCGGATGAAACCAAGAGTGAAGGGGAATGGACTGAGGAGGTCCACGAAGTTCTGGCGCGCTGTGTTCGGCGGCAAATGGTAGCCGATGTGCCTTTGGGAGCTTTCCTTTCCGGCGGTCTGGATTCTTCAACGTTGGTCGCCCTTATGCGGGAGTGCTGTCCGGATAGAGAGATCAATTGTTACACGGCGGCAATTGACAGTGAAGATAACGTGCGAGATTCATGGGTGGATGATTACAAATATGCCCAGCAGGTTGCGCGACACCTTGATGTTAGACTAAACAGCTTCGTTCTGAAGCCAGATGTAATGACGCTATTGCCGAAGTTGGTGTATCATATGGATGAACCTGATGCCGATCCAGCCGTGATGCCGTCTTATCTGATTTGCAAGTCGGCACGTGATGATAATACAACAGTGCTACTGAGCGGTACCGGGGGGGATGAGGTATTTTTTGGGTACAACAGTCACATTGCATACCAACTGTTTTCACGTTATGAGCGAGTACCACACTGGCTGCTGGGAACAGGGTTATACGTGGCCGAGGCGGTCGCTCGAAGGACTTTAGGGGCGCAAAGCCGGTCGGCCAGAAGACTGAGGAAATTCGAGCGTGCATTTGGGGTGTCAGGGCTGGAGCGTCATGTCAGACTTGTTGACTGGACGAGCAGTGATGATCGCATGAGTATTTATGCAAGCGGTGCGTTGAAATCATCTGGTTGTCAGGAGTGCAGCTCGCTTGCTATGAAAGAGTACTATGAACAGTTCAAAGGGACTGGCGAGCTTAATCGTCACTCACATGTTTTGATTCGAAGTTTTCTGGCTTCGCACAATTTCCTGTACACCGACAAATCAAGTATGGCCACAAGTGTGGAAGTGCGAGTACCATTCATGGATATCGAACTGATGAGACTGTGCGCCAGAATACCGGAGCGATACAAGCTCAGGAATGGAACAACCAAGTACCTTTTGAAAAAAGCGATGGAAAGTTATCTGCCGGCGGAAGTCGTTTATCGCAAAAAGGCTCCGTTTGGAGCGCCTCTGAGGAAGTGGATAACGGTGGATCTTGATCCGCTCGTTAGAACCATACTTAGTGACAAACGGATTGAGGAGCGAGGCCTCTTTGATTCCAGAGTAATCAAGGGAATCGTTGATAGAAACAGGGCTAATATGGCCGACACGTCCTATCTCATTTATGCACTGCTTACTTTGGAACTCTGGATGCAGACGTATATTGACAGGCCGGGTGAAGAAGTGAAGATTTAGGGCCGGAGCGGTTGCAGGTATCATATCATCAGGGGGCGACAACAGGCGAAGTGGCAGATGTATTTGGAGACTTAGCGCGTGAGACAGGTGGTGCAGAATTACAAAACCGGGGAGCTGAGACTGGAAGAGGTACCGGTGCCGGCACTGAAGAAGGGGGGGGTGATTGTACGAACGGAGTTTTCTCTGGTATCGAGCGGTACAGAAAGCACGGCAGTAAGGCAGGCTGCGATGAGTATGGTCGGCAAGGCCAAGGCTCGCCCTGAGGATGTTAAGAAGGTTCTGCAGAATATCAAGAAGCAGGGACTGGTTGCGACATACAAGGCCGTAATGAACAGGCTGGATTCACTGACGCCGCTGGGGTACAGTATTTCAGGGACCGTGATCGAGGTCGGTGAAAACGTGGAAGAGTTCCGCCGGGGGCAGCGAGTCGCGTGCGGCGGCGCCGGATACGCCAACCACGCCGAGTACAATTTCGTCCCAAAAAATCTTGTTGTGCCAGTACCTGAAGGCGTCGGAATGGATGAGGCTGCATGTATGACTGTAGGGGCGGTTGCGATGCAGGGATTTCGGCAGAGCAAGCTGACGCTTGGCGATACAGTCGTGGTGTTGGGTCTGGGACTGGTTGGGCAATTGTATCTTCAAATAGCGCGAGCGGCCGGATGCCGGACGGTTGGCATAGATCTGAATGAGGCGAGGGTGAAGCAGGCGCTTGGTGCAGGAGCGGATGGCGCTTGCGGCTTTGACGACATGGCGGCCGCCAGTATTGTCGAAGATCTGACGGGCGGTGCAGGCGCTGACGTTGTGGCTCTTGCAGTGGGGGCGGAATCCAATGAGCCCTTTGAGTTAGCGGTGAAACTTGTTCGTGATCGAGGCAGACTTGTCAATATAGGGAAGACCAAGATTGATGTGCCCTATCTGCCATTTTTCAAGAAGGATCTGGAACTTGTCTTTTCCAGGTCTTATGGTCCGGGGCGGTACGACCCCGTCTATGAAGAGAAAGGAATTGATTATCCCATCGGCTATGTGAAGTGGACTGAAAAGAGGAATATGGCAGCGTTTCTCGGCCTTGTGGCGAAGAAGGAAATAGATCTGGCGTCCATTGTCCAGAACGTTGTGCCTTTCGAAAGAGCAGAGGAAGCGTACGACGCGCTTCGTAAAGGGGAGGGGGGCCTTGGCACACTTTTCAAATACATGGTAAGCGACGTACTGCCGGAGAAGGTACTGCGTACGGTTGAAGTCAAGCCTGCGCGCGAGTGTTCGGAAATCGTAATCGGGTGTATTGGGGCAGGCAACTACGCCAAGACCAAGTTGTTGCCCTTCTTTAAAGATAATCATGCAGTGCGCTTGAAGACCGTTGCAACGACGAGCGGAACCACCGCCAAGAATACAGCAAGCAGGTTCGCGTTCGAAAAGGCGACAACAGATTGCCAGTGTATTCTTGGGGATCCTCAGGTAAATACTGTTATTATCGCGACGCCACACGATTCGCATGCTGAACTGATTTGCCAGGCGCTGGAGGCAGACAAGGCGGTGTTTGCCGAGAAGCCGCTGGCGATCAGTCGTGAACAACTTCTCAGGATAAGGGATACCATCGATAATACGGGAAATGACCGGCTGCAAATCGGGTTCAATCGACGATTTGCCCCACTGACGCTTCGGATCAAGGAGGCGTTCGAAAACGTAAGCGAGCCGCTGAATATTGTTATCCGGGTGAGCGCGGGTCGTCTGGAGCCCGGCAGTTGGCTGAGCGACAGTGATCAGTCCGGCGGGCGTATAGTTGGTGAGTGCTGTCATTTTGTCGACCTGGCGTCATTTCTGGTGGGCAGCGAGCCCATTGAAGTGCAAGCATTCAGAATGGGGGCAACTTCGGATGACGTGTCGATGATGCTGCGATATCCAAACGGGTCTATTGCGACAATCGTGTATATTACGGCAGGATCATGGTCTGTGCCCAAGGAGTATATAGAAGTACACGGGGCGGGGCAGACAGGGATTATTTATGACTTCAAGCGGGCGGTGATCCACGGAAAGAAGAACAAGAGATTCGGGAACGGTTCACAGGACAAGGGACAGAAAGCTGAAATAGAGGCTTTCTGCAACGCTGTTCTGTCGGGCGGAAAGATGCCAATTGCAATCGGATCACTCCTTGCGACTACTGAGGCCACCTTTAAGGTTCTTGAGAGTATCGCAAACAAGAGTGCGGAGACTGTTGGAGAATGTGCAGGGCAGCGGAATTGAAGGGCGAGACAGTTGATTCGGCGATTGAGAGGCTTCGCCTGAACATCGAAGGACATGATTTCGCCGGATACGATCCGTACGATGCGCTCAACAGTCGGTTGTGCAGAACTCTGGCCTGCGGGAACAAGTATGCCCGAACGGCGTTGATCCAAGCCGTGAAGAGGTGTCCATTAAACCTGCGGCCGGTTCTGGGGATACCGAGGGGTCATAATCCCAAAGGCATAGGGTTGTTTTTGTGGGGCTATGCCAAGCTCTATAAGTTTTACCGAAATCCGGAGTATACAGAAAGGATAGAGCATCTGCTTTTGCTTCTGGAGAGACTCAAGAGCCCAGGCTATCATGGGAACTGCTGGGGGTATAACTTCGACTGGCAGTCGAGGGCGTTTTTCGCACCGAAATACACTCCTACCATAGTGAATTCGGCTTTCATCGGACATGCACTGCTGGATACATACGCATATACGCAGGTCAATCGTGCATTGGAAATGGCGATGTCCATTAAGGATTTCATGGTTCAAGACCTGAATACGTACAAGGATAACGGCAGCCAGTGCTTTTCATACACGCCGCTGGACAACAGCCGTATCTACAATGCGACCATGTTAGGGGCATCACTCCTGATAAGGCTCTTTGAGATTACGGGAGATGAGGACTTGAAGGAGACTGCACGAGCAAGCCTGGAATACGGCATACGAGATCAGCGTGCAGACGGTTCATGGTATTACGGGCCTGGGCTCAATCACAGATGGATAGACTCATTCCATACCGGCTTTAACCTTCAGAGCATATACTATTTCATCCAAGCCGGCTTCGAAGAATATAGAGCGGCTTTCGAGAACGGTATGGATTTTTACGTCAGGAATTTCTTCCTGCAAGATGGCACTCCGAAGTATTATCATGATCGTATTTATCCGATCGATATTCACTCGCCCTGCCAGGGGATTGCCCTGCTGTCAATGCTTGCGCCAAAATACAACGAACTTGCCGGTCGACTGGCAGAATGGATGCTTGCTAACTTATATGATCAGGAGGGCAGGTTCTATTTTCAGAAGACCAGGTGGTATACTAACCGGGTAGTTTATATGCGATGGAGCCAGGCGTGGGCATTTCATGCCCTTACATCGTTTCTGGCAGAGATGGGCTCGACCCCGGAATGAAGAGATTTCCTCTTGCACGTTCAAGAATATGGTTCACCCTTAATGAAAGAAACGATCTGGTGGACGCAATTGCAGGAGAACCTCTTGAGAAATATATAGCTCAGATTCATGAGTATAGACATGCGATTGCTTTCAGTGACGTTTTGAAGAAGTCAGGACTGAGGAGTAAAACATGGTGATGTTAGCAGAGATCCCGAAGGTTAATCTTCTGGGCATAGATGTACACAAGATGTGGATGCAAGAAGTTATAGGGCTTGTCGAACAAAGGATTGAAGAACGGCGGCCGCTGCTCTTAGGGGTAGTGAATGTGGCCAAGTTAGTCAACAGCCGGAAAAACTCGCAATTGAAGGCGAGCGTTGCGGATGCGGACGTGGTGCTGGCTGATGGGGCCGGGGTGGTGTGGCTGAGCCGGTGGACAGGAGATCCGCTGCCTGAACGTATAGCGGGGATTGATGTTATGTACCGGCTGTTTGAGCGTGCCGACGAGAAGCATTACCGTGTTTATTTTCTCGGGGCCAAGCCCAAAGTGGTGCAGGAGGTCGTGGCATACGTAGAAAGGAAGTACCCGGGAGTTCAGGTCGCGGGCTTTCGCGACGGATACTTCAAGGAAGAAGAATCGGCGGATGTGGCCGAGGCGATCCGGGAGAGCAAGGCGGACATATTGTTTGTGGCGATGACGTCGCCGAAGAAGGAAAACTTCCTGAGCCGATGGAGTTCGACTATGGACGTGCCGATCTGCCACGGGGTGGGGGGGAGTTTCGATGTGGTGGCGGGGGTGGTCAAACGTGCTCCCCTGTGGATGCAGCGATTGGGGCTGGAGTGGCTGTTCAGAGTGATGCAGGAACCAAGACGTATGTGGAAGCGGTATCTGGTGACGAATTCGATTTTTATTTGGCTGGCGATTAAGGAAGTGGTTAGGATGAGGCTGAAAGCAAATAAGCGATTAGATGTCAGCCAGTAAGGTAAACAGGAGATTGATCTCAACTTCCGGGCAGCAGTCTCGTATGATTTTTGACCTGGAGAAAATCAGAGTTGTTAGCGTTGTCGAGGGAGGCGAAATAGCTGTTAGCGATTAGCTATTAGCTGTTAGCTCAGGGCAGCATTTAGCGGTTAGCGGTTAGCCTTTAGCGATTATTTGATGGACAAGGATCTGGAAAGAATAAGAGTTGTCTTAGTTGTCGAGGGAGAAGGTTCGCGACGGGGGCAAGCAGCGGGCGGGCGGCCGGTTGCACTCTGGCCGGTGGGGGACAGGACGATCTTTGAGAACATGGTCGGACAGTTGGCGGAGCAGGGGGTGCGAAGCGTTGCGGTTGTGACGGCAAGAAGTGGAGTAGTGGAGGAGCGGAGCAGTGGAGGAGCATCGGGAAGTAGTTTAGTAGATGAGGAGACGAGTAGACGAGTAGGTTCGGAAAGTAATGGAGGAGTGGAGGAGCGGAGGAGTGGAGGAGAACTGCAGAGCAGTCGAGTAGTCGAGAAGACGAGGGAAGAGAGTAGTCGAGTAGATGAGAAGTCGAGTAGTCGAGCAGGATTAGGAAGTAGTGGAGTAGCAGAAGAACAGCCATCAGGGGTTAGCGATAAGCTTTTGGCAGGAAAAACAATTCACAGGGGTGGGCAGGATGGGCAGGATTCAGGAAGTAGTCAAGTAGTTAAGGAGACGAGGGAAGAGAGTAGTCGAGTAGTCGAGGAGACGAGGGAAGAGAGTAGTCGAGTAGATGAGGAGTCGAGTAGTCTAGTAGGGGAAGAGATTGCCGCGGCCGAACAGAATGGCCTCGCAATGACA
>Ga0334883_1001721_pt1 | contig 30575 bp, 37 predicted proteins | sample GraSluR1_MG_6_FD_207230 | JGI IMG/M metagenome (GOLD analysis project Ga0334883, IMG submission 207230) | Sludge microbial communities from methane-producing bioreactor in Wageningen University, Netherlands - Granular Sludge_09_05-R1 | ecosystem: Engineered > Bioreactor > Anaerobic >...
GAGGCGGCGTGAACCAGTGTTTACCCACCAATTATAGCATGGAAGATGGCAAGGAAAAAGGTTTTGCTGTGTGCGAAAGCAGGGGGCGGCCCCACCGGCATGGGGGTAAAAGGTTGTAATGGAGATAATGGTAACTATTCTAACAGCAAAAGGGGGTGTGTGGAATGTTGACCAAATTGGCGGCGCTTAGGATTGCGGAGGGGACGGAACAGCAAGCGGTAGCGGCTGTGGCGGGGTGGGCTCCTTCGAACTGGTGCGGCGTCGAAAAGGGGCGGCTACCTCTTCCTGTGAAACGCCAGGAACTGATAGCGGAATATTTCGGAGTTCCCAGGGAGAAGCTTTTTACGAAAGAGGGGACCGCTCAGGCTATCGAGAGGGAAGCCCTGGTACAAGCGTGAGAGAGGCCCAGCAAGAGGGCATGAAAAAAGCCGCTGGAAGGCATTCCAACGGCGGCGAGTGAAAGAAGGTGAGGCGGCGTGAACCAGTGTTTACCCACCAATTATAGCATGGAAGATGGCAAGGAAAAAGGTTTTGCTGTGTGCGAAAGCAGGGGGCGGCCCCACCGGCATGGGGGTAAAAGGTTGTAATGGAGATATCAGAAAACGGCGTAATGATGACCCCGTGGGAAACCTTCAGGGAACATTGGGAACGAGCAAAAAGTGGAGAACCGTACAACGATGTTTTTTTGAAAAAATGCCGAGAGAAGGCGCTTGAGTACGATAAAGGGGATCCGTTTCTTCGAGGAATCAGGCTGAGCGATTTGAGACTTTGCGTCCCGAGACATTTCCAGGAGAAGGTTTTCGACGGAATCCGAATGCCAGATCGGGCATAGGAGGGAAACGGGAAGAATTTAGGGATCGTAAAACTTTCGATCCCAACAAATCCGGGGAAGAAGCATAGAAAGTTTTTCAAGGAGGGCCGTTTTCGTGCGTGATTACATCGAAGAGATTGTGGAACTCGTGGCAACGAGGCATAGGGATGGGTTGCGGATTCTTTCCGGGGAGGCGGCCTCTCCTTCCTGGGAGGAACTTGAGGAGATCATACGTCACAATATGGCTCAGAGGGGACATATAGATCCCACCATTCGGGCTCCGGGGAAAAATGCCGCTCCCCAGGCGGTTGTCGTGGAAAGCGTGGCCCCCTATTTTTCGGCTCTTCAGGTGGTGGGGTGGGATGCTATAGTAGCCGCAACCAGGAATTTCGCTCAGGATTTCAAGGATATGTGGAAGGTTTTCGTGCTGTATATCACCCTGGTGGAAAAGCCGGGATGGACTCCGCGAAGCGAACCGACATCGGTAATAATAACGATAAGCCAGAAAACGGGGGGATTGGATATAAAAACGATCCGGAAATACAGGAAGGACGTTCCCGGGAGAATCGCATGTTTGGCGCGGATGCCCCAGAGGTTTCTTTTCTGATTCCCGATTTCCCGAGATATTCCCTTTTTATTCCCGAAATGTTCCCGAGATATTCCCGATTTATTCCCTCTGTAATCTGCAAATCGCGATAAAATAGTACCATCGGCAAAAAGGATTCAGGGAGCCCCTCGGCGGAAAATTCCGTCGGGGGGCATCGTTTTTGATGAAAGGATATGCCGTGTTTGAAACGAAAAGAAATGTGATTTTGCACGGGAACAGTCTCGAGCTTTTGAAGGGATTCCCGGAAAACATGGTGGATGCGGTTATCACAGATCCGCCATATTGCAGCGGAGGAAACAGTGCGGCGGCGAGGCAGAAAGCGCCGGAGGAAAAGTATGTACAGGCGGGAACGAAACTGAGCCGCCCAACCTTTGCGGGGGATGTCCGGGACCAGCGTTCCTGGGGGTATTGGTGCTCCCTCTGGATTTCGGAATGTTTACGTGTTTTGAAACCTGGGGGATATTTCCTCATGTTCTCGGATTGGAGGCAACTACCCAAGGCCAGCGATGTATTACAGGCCGGGGGCGTTACCTGGCGCGGGGTGGTGGCGTGGGACAAGACGGAAGCTGCAAGGCCGCCTCACACGGGATACTTCCGCCATCAGTGCGAATACATTCTTTGGGGGAGCAAAGGGAATTTGCCGAAAAATGCACTCGGCCCTTTCCCGGGATGTTTCCGCTTTCCCGTGAAGCAGAAGGACAAGTTTCACATGACGGGCAAGCCCACGCTTCTCATGCGGGAACTGGTGAAGATCGTTCCCGAGAAAAGCCTCATTCTGGACCCTTTTGCGGGTTCCGGAACCACGTGTGTCGCCGCCAGGCTGGAAGGGCGGAATTACCTCGGCATCGAAATGGAACCGCTCTATGCGGAGATCGCTCGGAAACGGCTGGAAGATCCCATGGAACAGGCCTCGATTCGGTAGCCCCGGATAGGGGTTTTTTGTATGTCGAAGGGAGGGGTGGAATGGAATCGGTGGATCCCATACGCGACCGGAGGCAGGTGGCGGAAATGTCCCGGTATCTGCGGCGATGGAACGAAAAATACTATCTTCTCTTCGAGTTCGGCATACATACGGGGTTGCGGATTTCGGACCTCCAGCGCCTCACCTTCGGGCACATCATCGATGAATACGCCTCGGGAAGACGCAGATGGGCCGAACGGATACTTATTCGGGAGAAGAAAACCATGAAGACCAATCGGGAGAGAAGCATCCTTATTCGGGGAACGGAACTCGAAGACGTTATCCGGGGTTGCCTTTCTCCCATTACCGCCTGGGATCTTTCGTCCCCGCTCTTTCCCTCTCGCTACATGAGCGATGAGGGCATTCGTGCCCTGGGGGAATGGCAGGTACGGCATGTGCTGAAGCGGGCTGCCGAAGCTTGCGGCGTACCCGGAAGAATAGGTACACATACACTGCGCAAGACCTTTGGCCACCATTACTACAAAGAGACCAGGGACGTGGCCACCCTGCAAAGTTTATTTGCCCACAGCTCCCCAAGCATAACCCTGCGGTACATCGGCATCACCCAGGATGATCACGATACAGCGTACAAGAAGGTGCGGTTTTCGACGCAAAAGGCCTCTTCCTTTTGACAGGGGGGTGCTCGAAAAGAGGGGTTTTTTGACATAAAAGACGATTAAGAAAAACGTTCTTTTTGATTAATTCTGTCATTCGCCGGCGAAAGGGCTTTTTCGTTAATAAAGGCCTCTCAACGGTGAAGGCAAAACGCTGTTCAAGTTTTGCGGTCACTGGCTTTAATGGGGGTTCCACGTTATCACGGACAATGTACGTTATACGTGATAGGTACACAATCCTTTAGTGTGGTAGAAGAGCCCTTGTGACAAGCCTTTTCGCGAAATTGCATAGAATTTTATAGGTTCTTCTGAGGGCAAGAAGAGTGGGGTACTTTCGAGGCGCGGCTTTGCCCTAGGTGCGAACTGGTTTCGGGGGTGTTCGCTTCGCATGTCACTTCCATTTTGTAAACTTTTAGGGGTATGGCGGTTTAGCTCTTGGGAGGGGGTTTTTTGATGGCTGACGACCTGCCGGTTTACTCGGTCCCCGAGGGCAGCGCCGAAGATCTTGCGGATCTCCTGGGAGTAACGTCGCGACAAATCCGGGAGATGTCCAAGAAGGGTCTTTTGGTAAAGATTCGCAGAGGGGTCTACGACCTTCGGGAATCCGTGAAGGCCTATTATGACCAGGGGCAGGGGAAAGCTCCTTCCTCCAACGTGGAAAACGGCGATCCCCTTGTGCGTTCCGTCTCCTCTTCGGAGCTTGCGGATCTTCTGGGCATCTCCCCCCGGTGGGTCCAGAAACTCACCGCCGACGGAACACTTAAAAAGAATGCGGAAGATCGGTATGGGCTTGCGGAAGCCGTGCAAGGGTATTGCGAATACCTTCGGGGATCCACGAAGAGCAATCAGGGAGATCTGGACGCGGAAACCCTGCGGCTTACCCGGGCGAAGGCGGACAAGGCGGAAATATCCGTGGAGATACTGCTCGGCGAGACCGTGCGCATCGAGGCGGTGAGTCAAATATGGAGCGATCTTGTTACGGTGTTTCGAAGCCGGATGCTGGGGTTGCCTAACAAACTCGCCGCCACTCTGGCACTGAAAGATGACCCGGCGGAAATTCGGCAGCTTGTCATGGAGGAGGTGAGGGATGCCCTTGAGGATCTTGCGAGGTTCAACCCGGAAGACGTCATTGAAAGAGCTTTGCCGGAAGATCCTGAAGATGACGAGCCCTCCCCCGAACCTGACGGTATCGGAATGGGCGGATAGCAACCGGCAGTTATCCAGCGAATACGCTTCGGAGCCGGGGAGGTGGAAAACGAGCCGGGCACCCTTTCAGCGGGAGCTTATGGATTGCACTGTGGATCCCGGATTGCGGCGAATAACCGTTATGGCGGCGTCCCAGGTGGGGAAAACGGAACTCGAAATGAATATCTTTGGCTACTTCGTTACCGTGGATCCCTGCCCCATACTTTGGACATGGCCCACGGAGGATCTTGCGGAATCCTTTTCCAAAGAGCGACTTGCCCCCACCATACAGAGCACCCCGGCTCTTCGGGAACGGGTGCGGGAAGTAAAGTCCCGCACCTCGGGAAACACCATTCTCAACAAGAAATTTCCCGGGGGGTACCTCGCCCTGGTGGGGGCGAACTCGCCCCGAAAGCTTGCCTCCCGCCCCGTGCGTGTGCTGCTGATGGATGAAATCGACGGCTACCCCGCCAGTGCGGGCACCGAGGGAGATCCCCGAAAGATAGCGGAAAAACGGGTATCCACCTTTTGGAACAGCCTCATCATTCAGGTATCCACCCCTACCATACGAGACCTTTCTCCCATCGAAAACGAGTATGAGAAGGGCACCATGGAGCGGTGGCACTGGAAATGCCCCGGCTGCGGCAAATATGTGGAGCCCAAGTGGGATCTTTTTATTTTCCGAAACCGGGAGGCAAATCCCGTATTGCGCTGCGCCCTTTGCGGTAAAGAATACGGGGAAACGGTATGGAAGGCTTCCCCGGGAAAATGGATAGCTACTCATCCCGAGAGGCGGCGGCATAGATCCTTTCACCTTACGGGGCTCGTCTCTCCCTGGGTAACCTGGGCGGAGCTGGTGGAGGAGTTTCTGGAGGCCAAGGAGAGCGGCGGTATCCAGGCCATGCAGGTATTTCACAACACCCGGCTGGCCCGTACCTGGGACGAAGGAGGCTCTACGGTAGAATCCTCCATGCTGGAACGCCGGAGAGGCGTGTACGGCGAAGGGCTTCCCCTCGGTGTGTTGGTGCTCACCGCCGGGGTGGATGTGCAGGATGATCGTCTCGAAGTGGAGGTGGTCGGCTGGGGCATCGGCTTCGAAAGCTGGGGCATAGAATACCGGGTCTTCATGGGAGATCCCTCCAAGGATCTTCAGGTATGGGCGCAGTTGGACGAGTTCCTGAAAAGGGCCTGGGTTCGGGCGGATGGGGTAAAGCTCGGCATCTCCTGTACCTGCGTTGATTCCGGAGGCCATTGCACCTCCCAGGTGTACCGATTTGTGAAGCTCCGGGAACAGCGGCGCATCTTCGCCATCAAGGGGCGTGGGGGGCCGGGGGTTCCCCAGATAGGAAAGCCCACCCGGGCGGGGCGTGAAAAGGCGGTTCTCTTTACCCTGGGAGTGGATGCTTTGAAAACACTCCTCTATTCCCGGCTGCGAGTGGAGGATGAAGGCCCCGATTACTGCCACTGGCCCCGGGGAGGGGAAACCGGCTATGACGGAACCTACTTCGATGGCCTCACCTCGGAGCGGAAGGTTATCAAAATGAGCCCCAAAGGGCGCAAGGTGGAATGGGTGAAAAAATCCCAGAAAGCCCGGAACGAACCCCTGGATTGCCGGGTATACGCCACGGCGGCCATAGGGATATTGAACCCGGATCTGAAACGCCTGGCGGAAACCGGACCAGGCAGGGGGGCACCGAGAAAGCGCAGGGTTTTGAGTAAGGGGGTATCCGCATGACCAAGGCGGAACGACTGGAAGAAGCAAAAAGGCACCTCTGCGCCTGGATGGAGGCGGAACTCAAGGTTGCAGAAGGGCAGGAATTCAGCATGGGAAGCCGCAAACTTGCCATGCCGGATCTGCCCTATATCGTGGAACGCATAGGCTACTGGCGACGGGAAGTATCGAAACTTGAGGGAGGAGGCAGGCGGATATTCCACGTAATTCCGCGCGATCTGTGACATGAGAAAACTCGTGGACGACCTGGTGGAAACCCTCTCCCCTGGCATGGCTCTCCGTCGCCGAGAGGCGAGAATGAAGCTGGAAGCTCTGGATAGCATCTCCGGCGGTGGATACGGCAAGCACGGAGCCTCCCGGAAAAAGCGGAGCATGTTCCGCTGGCAATCCGGAGGAGGAGACCCGGACGGCGACATAACCGACAATCTGGAAACCCTCCGGGAACGTTCCCGGGATCTCTACATGGGGGGCGGCCTGGCGGCAGGGGCCATAAAGACCGTGAGAGCCAATGTAGTGGGACCGGGGCTCAAGCTGAACGCTCAGATAGATTCGGAATACCTGGGCTTTTCAGATGAAGAGGCCAGAAGATGGGAGCGGCAAACCGAACGAGAGTTCTCCCTGTGGGCGGAATCTCCCCTGTGTGATGCCGCAAGAATATGCGACTTCTACGGACTACAGCGGCTGGCCTTTCTCTCCTTTCTCATGAACGGGGATGTTTTTGTCCCCCTCATCATGCAGGAGTCTTCTCGCCTGCCCTACGCCCTGCGGGTGCGTCTGCTGGAGGGTGATGTGGTCTGTAACCCGGAAAACATCCCTCCGGACAGGGATATCCGGGGAGGGGTGGAAGTGGATGAAAACGGCGCCCCCGTGGCGTATTGGATTTGCAAAGCCCACCCCAAAAGCACCACCTCCACATCAAGCGCCATCCGGAGGCGCTATCAGTGGGAACGGTGGCCAGCCTACGGCGAACGCTCCGGAAGGCGGAACATCCTGCATCTCATGGACCCCGAGAGAATAAACCAGAGGCGGGGAATCCCCTTTCTGGCTCCGGTGATCGAAGACCTGAAACAGATTGCTCGGTATACCGAGGCGGAACTCATGGCCGCTGTGGTGAACGGATTTCTCACGGTCTTTATCACCTCTGAAAAGCCCGAAGGAATGGAAAGTTTCTTAGGCGAAGGGGCCCCCGTGGACGATCCCCAGGCTATGGAGTTGGGAACAGGCACCGTCTTGAGTCTGGAACCGGGGGAAAAAGTGCAGACCGTGGATTCCAAAAGGCCCACAGTGGCCTTCGACTATTTTGTAACCGCCATGAGCCGCCAGATAGGAGCGGCCCTGGGGCTTCCCTATGAGGTGCTGGTGAAGCACTTTACGAGTTCCTACTCCGCCTCCCGGGGGGCTCTTCTAGAGGCGTGGAAGTTTTTCAAGGTATGGCGGTTCTGGTTCTCGGGAGCCTTCTGCCAACCCATTTACGAAGCATGGCTGGAAGAGGCTGTGGCTTCGGGAAGGATCTGGGCTCCCGGGTTTTTCGACGATCCTGTGATACGGAAAGCCTACTGTGGAACCATGTGGCACGGCCCATCCCAGGGACAGTTGAACCCCGTGCAGGAAGTGAATGCCGCCACGGAAAGGGTGAACCAGGGCTTCTCCACGAGGGCCCAGGAAACCGCGGAACTCACCGGCGGCGATTGGGATAGAAATCACCGCCAGAGAGTAGCGGAAGAGAAAGCACGAAGGGAAGGAGGACTTGTAGAAACTGGCAGGGACAAGTTAGGTTCGTCGGCGAGGAATAAGAGCTGAGACAAGATCCGTATTGGCTTTGACTTTGTCCCCTTCCTTTACTATGAGGTGTTGTCCTAGCAGGTTCTTTATATCTCTAGTGAGGGTTTTCTTTGTTTTATTCGCATATTCGTCGGAAAGTTCCGGAGACAGCCTTCGAATTTCCTTAAGGTCAATTTCTACGGGATCTTTCGCATTGGTAAGAGAGAAAACAAGTTCTCTTTTCCGATGAGCTGTGGGGCTGGTATCCTTGGCAAAGCTTTGATTGACCAAATGTGCCCAAACAATGTCCCTCTGCTGGTCCTGGACAAGGTTTATCTGCTCATCCAATCCGTCGATAAATCCCTGAAGAGCATATTCAAGGAATTGAGAAATTCCGTCATCCCGTTTTGACGATTCGTGCAATTTTATATAATACTCGGTACGGGTTTTGTTGTAGTGATTGCTTAAAAGATGAGCTGCCGGGGTGGGGGCACCAGCTTCAAGGAGAAACCTGAATTCCAGGAGCCGTGCCGTTCTGCCGTTCCCGTCTCCGAAGGGATGGATCCATGCGATATAAAGATGGGCCAGAATGGCGGCAAGGATCCCCGAGGCAATCTCGAAGCCTTTTCCTAGAACGGGATGTTCCGGATCTGTGATTTCCTGAAGCATGGAAACGAGACGATCCATGAGATAGGGGCAATCTTCCGCCGGTGCTCCCAGATATTTGCCTACTCCTACGCGATCCATCCGATATTCTCCAGGGGTGACGTTACTCTCTACCTTCAAATTGTGAAGTACGTCTCTGTTATATTCTCGAATTTCTTTTGTAGAAAGGGATAAGTCCTGAAAAGTAAGTATTTTTTCGCCAATCTTATTGCATGCATCAACGATGTTTTTTATTTCCTGTTCGAGATATTCGCGCGATGGTGGAAGTTCGAGTTCTCCCTTTAAAAAGGCTTCCACCTCGTCTTCTCGTAGGGTATTTCCCTCTATAGCGGTGGTTGCCAACGCTCCCTTGGCAAGATAAACCTGATGCATTTCTTTGGCTAGTTCGGGTAGCAGGACGACTTTAGCAAGATGGCGGCATTTAGATTGTGCTGCTCCGAGGAGTATCCATAGCTTGGTGGAAGTTTTGCTGAGATTTGGTTCAAAAACAATCCAAGGGTGGCTTGTTTCGTAAACTCTTTTAGACATGGCTTTTACCTCCTTTTACAGCATTTTTTGTGAGGAAAGTATAGATTCACTTTTTCAAAATGTCAACAAATATGTCCAAAAACATGTCCAAAAAAATGTCCTTAAAAATGGAATGGGAAACATTTTTTCTAAGTTTTTTAGGGCAATAAAGAAATACGGATTTTTTAAAATATACTGAGTAAGAAGCCCCTCGAAAACGAGGGGCTTCTTTATTGAGGAGGTGGCGATTATCGGTAAATTCTGGGAAATAAAGGCGTCTACGGAAGGAGATAATGCGGAACTCCTTCTTTACGGGGATATCGGGGATTTCCGATTCTTCGGGGAGGACCTCTGCGACGTATCGGCGAAGAGGATCGCCAGGGAATTGAAGGATCTCGGTCCCGTGTCGGAGATAGCGGTACGAATCAACTCTCCCGGGGGATCCGTTTCTACGGCTCAGGCAATCTGCAGCATGCTGCAGAGGCACAAGGCAAAGGTTACGGTATACGTGGATGGTATTGCCGCCTCCGCTGCATCCATGGTGGCCATGGCGGGGGATGAAATCATAATGCCCGAACACAGCATGATGATGATCCACTCTCCCCTGGTCTATCTGGGAAGCTGCAACGCCGCAGAAATGCGCAAGATGGCGGATACTCTGGAAAAGGTGCAGAATTCCATGATTGGCCTCTACAAGAGAAGCGGCCAGAGCGAGGAGGAGATCCGGAACCTCCTTGAGGCGGAAACCTGGCTCACCGCCCGGGAGGCGGTGGAGTTGGGATTTGCGGATAAGGTGGAGGGATCTCTGGAGATTGCGGCCAGGCTGGAGGGAAATACGGCGATACTCGCCTGCGGAGAACGAACCTTGCGCTTCGATGCCTCCCGGTACAGAAATGTGCCGGGTTTTTTTGTGCCCGTAGCGGAGGAAAAACCGGAAGAAGAACCCCGGGTTCCGGAAAAGGAAGAGCCCGGAGAAACGAAGGAAAAAGAGGAGGAAACCATAGTGGATCTTGCGGAATTGAAAGCGAAATACCCTGAAATCTTCAAGGCCGCCGCAGAAGAGGGGGCCCTGGGGGAGAGAAAGCGCATTCAGGCCATCGAAGGCCTTGGATCGGTGGCAACGGGAGACCTCGGCCATGATGCCAAGTTCGAAAACCCCTGCTCTGCGGAAACCTTCGCCAGGCGTGTGCTGGAGCGTCAGAAGCAGCAGGGGGCGGAGGCTCACAAAAACCTTATGGCGGATGCGGCGGATCTGCCGAAAATCGGCGGCGGGGATGCCCCCAAAGGCTCCCCGGAGAATGCCAGGGGCAAAGCGGAAGAGGAAGAGGCTTTTTGCGCGGCCTTCGGGACCGGGTTCGGAGGGAGGAAATAAACCATGAGTAACTATGCGGGAATTGAAGATATGGGCTCCTGCACCAGGGACAACCTGATAGCGGGACCGGCCATGCGGGTGGTGGGGCTTGTGGATCTTGCCCCCTCCCAGACTCTTGCGAGAGGTACCGTTTTGGGGAAGGTTACTTCCTCCGGGCAGTGCGTCCCCGTGGACAAATCCAAGGAAGACGGTTCCGAAGAGATCTTTGCCGTTCTTGCGGATAACGCTACGGTGGGGGATGAAAGCGTTTCGGCGGAAGCGTATTTTTCCGGAGAATTCGCCATCTCTGCCCTTACCTTTGCGGAGGGAAGCGCCGCCGAAGATTTTGCAGACCAGGCCAGAACCCTGGGAATCTATTTCCGCGCCACCATGGGCGCCTAGCTGGGAGGAATACCTATGCCTATTGATATGTTCAACACCAGGACCATGCTTCGGGCTCTGCTTCAGCACTTTACCCCGAAGACGTTCCTTATGAAAACCTTTTTCAACAACGTGGAAACTTTCGATACCGAAAGCGTGGATATCGACAGTGCGGAGGCCAAGCGCCGGGTGGCCCCCTTTGTGCGCCCCCGCAAGGGAGGAAAAACGGTGGATCGAGGGGGATACTCCACCAAGAGCTACAAGCCCCCTCTCGTGGGGCCTCAGTGCGTAACCACCGCTGAGGATCTACTCAAGCGGACCCCCGGAGAGACCATTTACGGAGGGGAGAAAACCTCGGAACAGCGAGCGGCGGAACAGCTCGGCAAGGATATGGCCTCTCTGGAAGACATGATTACCCGCAGGGAGGAAGTAATGGCCGCTCAGGCGCTCTTCGACGGAAAGATAGTGCTCTATGATCCCGATGAGGGGATAGATGAAGAAATGGACTTCGGCCTCCCCTCGGTGGCCCTTTCCGGAGGATCTCTCTGGAGTGCCACCACCTCGGATCCCCTGGCGGATTTCAAAGCCTGGGCATCCTTAATGCGGAAAAACTCCGGATACTCTCCCACCATGGCCATTCTGGGGGGCGATGCCGCCAGTGCCCTTCTGGAAAACGAAAAGCTGCTGAAGTTTATGGATATGCGCCGGGTGGATATGGGGGAGATCAAGCCCGCCGAGATGCCCAACGGAACGAGCTATCTCGGTCGCCTTCTCGCTCCCGGGGTATCTCTGGATCTCTTCTGTTACGAAGAGTGGGCATACGACGAAGCCACGGGAACCAACAAGGAGATTGTTCCCGCCAAAAAGATTCTGCTCGCCAACCCCGCCAGCCGGTACGACATGCTCTACGGGGCGGTGAGCAACGTGAAGATTGGCGTGGTGGCCGCCCGGCGGGTACCCTTCAGTTGGGAAGAACCCGACGGTTCTGCCCGGTACGTTCGGCTTTCCTGCCGTCCCCTTCCCGTGCCGGTGGAGAAAAACGCATCCCTGCGGTGCACCGTGCTGGGGTAGGGTCATGATCAGGGCGAAAATGTGGATACGCCACGATGGAACGGTGCATGAATCGGGAGACGTCTTTTCCGCCGGAGATCGGGATGAAAAACGCCTCGTGGCCCTGGGGGCTGCGGAGTATGTGCGGGGTTCCGAAATGGAAAAACCGCATAACCAAAAGCCGGATGATCCCGAAAACCTTGAAGAAGAGACCAGCATCGAGGAGGGGAACCTTCCGGAAATTCCCGAAGAAGATGAAGACCCTCCTTCCCGGGAAGAGCTTGAAGAAGAGTATCGCCAGCTTGGAGGAAGGCCCCAGGCGGACTGGACTTTGGAAAAACTCATGACCATGCTGGAGGAGCGTCGGGGGGAATGAGCTTCGCCCAATCCATGCGCCGAGCGGATGAGACCCTGCTCAAAACCTTTGGGGATCTCCTTTTCGTAGCAGATAAGGAGATCCTCGCTGTGCTGGATGAGGACCTCTACCAAAAGCGTAAATCTCACAAGCGGGCTGACTATGCCGAAGGAATCTGGGCGGCGGGGGTTATGCTGATTTGCCGTGAGGCGGATCTGGGCTTTCGCCCGAAAACGGGTTCCCTCCTCACAGTCTCCGGAAAGGAGTGGATCGTCTCGGAGGTATCCCAGGGTGAAGGGCTTTTGGAAATAACGCTGGAGGCGAATGAAGCATGAGCATCCCAAAGTCACCAGGCAGAGGATTCTTTTTTGATGTCGAAGGCGCTAAGGAAGACATTCACGAAATGCAGCGTCTTTTGCAGCATATTCCCAAGGGAGCACAAAAAGCTCTTACGAGAGCAGTAAACAGAACCCTCACGGCAACCCGAGCCGAAGCGGTGCGTCAGGCCAGGGGGAGGTACGTTGTTAAGGCTGGGACAGTCCGTGATGCATTACGAGTACACAAAGCCACATATACAAGGCCCGATGGTTACTTGAGTGCACATGGACGACTGCAATCACTTATGCGGTTTAAGGTTACCCCTAACAGTCCAAAATCAACCCAGGGAAAAAGGTTGCAGAGTCGTTCCCGAGTACGCCTTATGGTGACAAAAGGAAAACCGGCGATTCTTCGCAGAGCTTTTGTTGCAAGAATGTCCACGGGAGTGGGGCTCTTTCAGTGGGGCAATAAGAAAACGGTAAAGGATTATCGGACGAAAACCGAAGGGATGACCGTGAAAAAGCTTTACAGCCTCTCGATTCCGCAAATGCTGCAACATAAGCAGGTTTCGGAGAAAATAACAGCCACCGCAGCAGAGCGAATGAAAAAGGAACTGAATCGCCAGGTGGCATATCTGCTTGAGGGGGGGAAATAAATGCTCTTGCTCTGCGAAGCCCTGAAAACGCACCTCGAAGGGGTGGTGCAGGAATTCCCGGTGCCGAAAAAGGGGAGTGGCCCTACTCCTCCGGAGGTAATAACCGGCTGGTTGATTCCCAAAAGTGCGGGGCCTCCGGGGGATGATCACGTGCCTTGCGTGCAGATCGTGCCCATTGAGGGTTCCGACGGACCTCTCCCCGAAGAGGGGGGGCGATGCTCCGTGGTGATGGTAATTCAGACCTGGGCGGAGGATCACCGGGGGTGGATGGATTGCGCGAACATTCTTCAGGGAATCCGCACGTCTCTGCTCACCCTCCCCGGGCGTACCCTGGCGAACAAATACGCCCTTACTCCGAAGGATCGGAAAATACTGGAATGGCGTTTTTTCGAGGATCAGCCAGACCCCTACGGCGTGGCGGAAATGACGGCCCATTTCGCCATTCCCGCTCCGGTGCCGGTATATTCGTGGGATAGATAAGAAAGAGAGGTGACCGCCGTGGCGGTAAAAAGAAAAAGTGTAACCACCCCCGCAACGTGTGTCTACCTGGGGCCCAACATCCCCGGGGGAGCGTTGCAGACCAACCAGGTGTTCCGGGGAGGGCTTCCTCCCTGGTGTGAGGATTGGTTCGAGAAAATACCCGAAATCCGGGAACTCTTCGTTCCCGTGGAAGAGCTTGGGAATATGCGGAAGAAGATAAAGGAGCCGGGGACGAACGAATCCCGGCTCTTTTCCGTTGTGGCCCGAGCGTTGCAGGAGGTGAAATAGTTGGCCTACAGACACGGGGTATACAAAAGCGAAGTCCCCACCTCTCTCGTTCCTCCGGTGCGAACCGAGGCGGGGCTTCCCGTGGTAATCGGCACCGCTCCGATACATCTCACGGACCCGGAATGCGTGAACGTTCCCAGGCTGGTGTACAGCTATTCCGAGGCGGTGCAGGCCTTCGGATTCAGCAAGGACTGGGAGAAATACTCCCTTTGCGAATACGTTTATTCCCAGTTCGCCCTTTTCGGGGTGGGGCCCTGCGTGCTTATCAACGTGCTCGATCCGGGGGAACATAAAACTGCGGTGGACCCTGCGCCCGTTGCCATCGAAAGCGGCAGGGCCAACCTCGGAGAAGGAGTGCTTCTGGACAGCGTAACGGTGAGCGGAGATCCCGCTCCCGTGGCGGGAACGGACTATGCCCTGGGGTATGACGACGAAGGCAACGCCGTTCTTTCGGTACTCTCCGGAGGAAGCCTGGCGGAGGCGGAAAGCGTAACCCTGGGGTTCGATCGGGTGGATCCCTCCCAGGTGACTGCGGAGGACATCATCGGGGGAATCGACGTGGCCACGGGGAAACGAACCGGCCTGGAGCTGGTAAACGAAATCTTTCCCAAGTTCCGGATTCTTCCCGGCCTGATCCTTGCTCCCGGGTGGTCTGAAAAGCCCGAAGTGGCGGCGGTGATGCTGGCCAAGGCGGAGAACGTGAACGGTCATTTTACCGCTCAGGCTCTCTGCGACATCCCTTCCGCTTCGGGAGGCGCAGAGAAATACACCGATGCTCCCGGATGGAAGCAGAACAACAACTACGCCGGAGAACGGCAGATCGTCTGCTGGCCCAAGATCAAGCTCGGGGATGACGTCTTTCACCTCTCCACCCAGCTTGCGGGGCTCATGAACACCATCGATGCGGGAAACGAAGACGTGCCCTACGAAAGCCCCTCGAACAAGAACCTGCAGATGAACGCCCTGGTAAACGCTTCGGGGGAGGAGGTTAACCTGGGGCCGGAGATGGCGAACTACCTCAACGGCCAGGGGATTATCACGGCCCTGAATTGGGTAGGGGGGTGGCGTGCCTGGGGAAACCGCACCGCCTGCTACCCCGCGAATACGGATCCCAAGGATGCCTTCGTGCCCATTCGCCGGATGTTCGACTGGATAGGCAACGAGTTTATCCTTACCTTCTGGCAGAAGGTGGATGGCCCCATGACGCTGCGCCTGGTTAAAACTATCGTCAACTCCTTCAACGTGCGGCTCAACGGTCTGGCGGCACGGGAGTACATTCTCGGGGGCCGGGTGGCCTTTCCGGAGGCCGAAAACCCCCTTACGGATCTTATGGACGGCATCTTGAAGTTCCACATCTACGTCACGCCGCCCCCTCCGGCGCGGGAAATCCGGGGAACCCTGGAATTCGATCCCCAGTATTTCCAGGCACTTTTCGATTAGAAAGGGGGATTGAACAATGGCAAATACGAACCTGATTCCCGAGAAGAATATCAACTTTGCGGTGTACCTGGAGGGAACGGAAGAGCTGGGAAATGCGGAGGTTACCCTTCCCAAGCTGGAACCCATGAGCAGCGAGGTAAAAGGGGCGGGTATCGCGGGAGTTTTCGATTCTCTCGTGCTGGGGCATTTCGGCTCCACCACCCTAAGCTTGCAGTGGCGAAGCGTCACCGAAAGCATCACCAAGCTGGCGGCCCATAAAACCCACTCCCTGGATCTCTACGGAGCGCTCCAGAGCTACGATGCGGGAAGCGGCGAACACAAAGCGCAACAGCTTCACCTTTTCGTAAAGGGAACCCCCAAAGGCCCCGAACTCGGAGCCCTGAACGTGGGAGACCTAGGAAACCCCCAGATGGAATTCGAGGTGCTGTACATGAAACTCTCTCTCGATGGAAGCGAAAAGATTGAGCTGGACAAGCTCAACTACATTTACCGGGTGGATGGGGTGGATTACCTCGCGGGAGTACGCTCCGCCCTGGGGAAGGGATAGAACATGAAGATCAAACTGAGTAAGCCCTTTGAATTCGAAGTGGGGGGAAAGAAAGTCCGCCATACGGTACTGGAAATCCCCCTGGAGGAAATGACCGGAAGTGACATGATCGCCGTGGAAAACCAGCTTCAGGGGGAAGGAAAGTTCACCATGCTGGGAGACTTCAGCAAGCAGTTCCAGATCCGCCTGGCCTCCCGGGCTCTCAAAATTCCCGTGCAGATTCTGGAGCGGCTTCCCCTGCGGGATTTCAACAAAGTGGTTACGGCGGTACAGGGTTTTTTGCTGGGCTCGGAATCTGGGAGCCCGGAGGAGGAGCAGCAGGAAGAAAAGACAGAGATTCCCCTGGCAAAAGCCTCAAACGCATAGCCCTGCGGCTTGCCCGGGCAGAGACGGCAACCCCCGTAAACGCCTGGCTGGATCTGCCCGTGGCGAGCCTTCCGGAATGGTGCGGGGTGGTGTTGGAAGAGAGCAAGAAGGCGAAGCGCTCATAATAGGATGCTTCGCCTTCTTAGTGGGTAAAAACAGCCCAGAGAAAAACACCAAAGATCCCCAGGATCAGGAAAGAAGCAGCAGCGCAGGCGACAAATTGCCCTCCGTCTATAGCAAGCCCCGCCAGAGCGAAGAGGGAATCGAAAAACCACGAAACCCAGTCCCCGAAGGTTGAACCCGGCGGAGGGAAAAGCCTTTTTGTTGTACTCATGGAAGGCACCTCCTTTCCCCCTGAGTATACCTCATTGTGAAGAGGAGGTGAGAATATGGCAACGAACCATCAGGTATCCTTTGTCCTCGGGGCATCTCTTGCCAGCGGCTTTGGCAGTGCTTTCGCCGCCGCCGCAAACACCATGGGGCAACTCCAAAGGCGCACGGGAGAACTCGGAAAAGCCCAGGCGGAGCTGCAAAAGTATCAGAAGCTCAAGATAGATACGAAAAATGCGGCCATGCAGCTTATGGATGCACGAACCAAAACCGAAAGCTTCCGTCAAACTCTCGCGGCGGCAGAGACGAATACCCGAACGCTTCAAACGGCCTTCAACGTTGCCGCTTCCCGTTCCACCGCCCTTAAAAACTCTCTGGATACCCAGAAGGCAGCTTATACCAGAGCTCAGGCGGAAGTGCAACGGCTTTCCACGGCCATGCAGAATAGCACAAATCCCACCAGACAGATGAGCGATGCCCTGAGTACCGCAAAGCAGAGAGCCACCGAGCTGGGGCAGGGAGTACGTTCTTCTCAGAGTGCCTTTCAGGCCGCCAAGGAGGAAACGGATAGGCTGGGCAAAAGCCTGCGGCAGGCCCAGAGTGAAACGAAGAATGCCCAGAACAATTTCAACACCGCCGCCGGTGCCGCATCCAGATTGGAGAGTTCCGTAAAGCGGCAGGGGCAGGAGCTGCGATCTCTGGGAAGCCACTTGCAAAATGCGGGAGTAAATACCAAAAATCTTGTGGCGGAACAGGCAAGGCTGGAGAGGCAAGCAAGCAGGGTGGCGGAATCCCAGGCAAGACTTCAGCGATCCCGGGCGGCCCTTGCCCAGACGAAGCAGAGCCTTTCCATCAATAATATCAGCGGTGAAATGATGGCAGCCATGGGGATGTTCCGTCTGTTGAAAGCTCCCGTCATGGCGGCGGCGAACTTTGAGCAGGCCATGGCCAAGGTGCAGGCCGTTTCGGGAGCCTCCGAGGGGGATTTAAAATCTCTCACGGAACAGGCCAGACAACTCGGAAAGGATACACAGTTCTCCGCCACTCAGGCAGCCCAGGGGCAGGAGCTTCTTGCTCGGGCCGGATTCAAGGCGAACGAAATCATAGCCTCCATGCCGGGGCTCCTGAACATGGCCGCCGCCGAAGGCATGGAGCTTGCCCAGGCTGCGGATATCGCCTCGAACACCCTGCGGGGTTTCAACCTTCCGGCGGAACAGACTACCCGTGTGGCGGACGTGCTGGCCAAGGCCTCCGCAAGCTCGAACGTGAGCATAGCCTCTCTGGGGGAATCCATGAAGATGGTGGCCCCCGTAGCTGCGGGGCTTGGCATTTCCATCGAGGAAGCCACCGCCATGATCGGGGCTATGGGAAACGCAGGCATTAAGGGGACTGAATCAGGCACAGCCCTTCGAGGGGCCTTGCTTCGCCTGAGTCAGGAACCCAAGGCTGTAGAGGAAGCCCTGAGCCGGATGGGGATTTCCGCCCGGGATGCTCATGGAAATCTGAGAAAAATGCCCGATCTTATGAAGGCCCTTTCTCAGAGAATGAAGGGCATGGGAGAAGCGGACAAGATTAAGGCCCTTTCCGAGATCTTTGGAACCAAGGCCTCTTCCGGGATGTTGGCGGTAATGAGTGCCGTGGAAAGCGGGAATCTCGAAGCCCTGGAAGAGGGCCTGAGAAATGCCGGAGGGGCTTCCGAAGAGATGGCAAGGATCATGAACAACACCGCTCAGGGGGCCATGAAAAGGCTTGGTTCCGCCACGGAGTCTATTCTGATAGATCTGGGAAATGCGCTTCTTCCTGCATTTTCAGAGTTTGTGGATACTCTGGCGAGAGGTGCCTCGGCGGTATCGGATTTTGCCCAGAAGCACCCCAAGATTACCACGGCTCTTACCACCAGCGTGGCGGCCCTGGGGGCGTTCAATCTTGCTTCCACGGCTACTTCCATCGCCATACGAATGATCCGGCTTCCCTTTCAACAGCTCCGGGTGGTTGTCGATTCCGCCAGGGGAGTTATGGTGCTGTTCGGGAATTCCACGGCGTGGCTGGCAGTAAAGCAACGGGCGGTAGCCGCCGCCACGAGGGGATGGGAACTCGCCCAGGCTGGACTGAACCGTGTGATGGGATTGGGGCAAGCCTTGTGGGATGGGGTTAAGCTCATGGCTTTTCACGCCAAGCAGCTCATTGTTGCCGGAGCTACTAAAGCCTGGGCGGCAGCGCAATGGCTTTTGAACGCCGCCATGAACGCCAATCCCATAGCCCTTATTGTCACGGCCATAGCTGGTCTTGTCACTGCGGGATGGTATCTGTACAAAAACTGGGATGCCGTAAGCACCGGTATCGTGAATGCCTGGAACTGGATATGGAGCAAGATCGAAGCCTTCGGAGCGTGGCTCGGCGGTGCTTTCTCCTGGGATGGCCTTATCGCCGGATGGGAAACCGTAAAGAACGCCTTTGCCGCCATCCCCGGGCAGATCATGGAGGCTCTGGCGGGAGTCGGGGAGGCTATCAAGGCCCCCTTTCGGGAGGCTTTCAAGTGGATTTTCGACAAGCTGGATGCCATAAAGGGAGCTTGGGAGAAGGTAGCCGAATTTTTCAGCCTCAGCGGAGAAGGAACCGAAGAGGCGAGAAATAACGGATCCACCGGTGTGGGAGGTATTGGATCTGCCGCCCGAGCTGCAGGTGGATTGAATGTGGAAAGGAATGTAAAAGGGAGGGCTATGGGCGGCCTTGTTTCTCGCCCTGAATTGGCCTGGATCGGCGAAGCCGGGAAGGAAATGGTTATCCCCCTGGAACGTCAGGAAAGAGGTCGTGCCCTATGGATGCAGGCCGGAGAAATGCTCGGCATGATCTCCAAGGCCGGGGGAGCCATGGCAACTCCCAAGCCCATACCGGAATTCCGGGGATCCGGCATGCCTCTCTACAAAGCGGCGGAGGGACTATCCTCCGGAGATACCGTAAACAACACCGCAAACCACAGCCAGCACAACGGGGGAGACACCCATCTGCACATTACCGTAAACGGTGGCGGAGAAGGCGGGGATTCCATAGCGCAGAAAATCGCCGAAGAAGTCCGGCGGGTACTGCGGGAAACCCAGGAATACAACCAGCGCACGAGCTACGCATAGAGGAGGTGGTGCAGGTGAAAACCTACAGAACCGTGCAGGGAGACACCTGGGATCTGATAGCCCTTAAAATGTACCCGGATCTCGGCAGGGAAATGCAGATGTCCTTTCTTCTGCGCCATAATCCCGATCATGCGGAAACCGTGATCTTTCCCGCTAACGTGCGGCTGCGGATCCCCGAGGCGAACATCCCCACGGTGGAGGATCTCCCCCCCTGGAAAAGGGGATAGCCCATGTCACGGGAACAGAAGGCCCGACGCACCAAGCTTGAGGTGCTCTACAACGGAGCAAATATCTCCGTGGCCATAGAGCGACACCTCACGAACTTCACCTACACCGACAACGCTTCCGGAAAGGCGGACGATCTTTCCATCACCCTGGAAGACAGGGAAAGACGATGGATGGGGCCCTGGTTTCCCGAAAAGGGTTCTCTCCTCAAGGCGGAAATCATAACGGTGAACTGGGGCGGGGAGGGGGAGCGCGAATCCTTGCCTTGCGGGGAGTTCGAAATTGACGAAATCGAGGTAAACGGCCCCCCCTCCCAGGTAACGATAAAGGCGGTATCCACCTTCGTAACCAAGCCCATGCGACAGCAGCAGAAAACCCAGGCATGGGAAAAGATACGCCTCTCTGGAATCGCCGGAGAAATCGCAAACAGAAACGGCCTTACCCTCCTATGGGATTCCCGGCTGGATCCCCCCTACGAGCGCAGAGATCAGGTGGAGCAATCAGACTTGCAATTTCTGCAAGGCCTCTGTGACGACTATGGCATAGCCCTGAAAGTGGTGGATGGAAAACTCGCCTGCTACAACGAGGCGGACTACGAAGCCAAAGCCCCGGTGGATACCATACGCTTCGGAGAGCCCCGGCTCATCTCCTACCGGTTCCGGCATAAATGCCGAGACATCTACCGGGGAGCGAAAATGCAGTACCACGACTCCATGAAAGATGAAGTCTTCGAAGTCTACATCAAAGGCGGAGCCGAAGGAACCGGGAGTGATCTGGTCATCAATCAGAAGGCGGATAACGCCGGAGATGCCCGCATACAGGCCCAGAAGAAACTGCGAGATGCAAACAAAAGGGAGACCACCGCAAGCCTTATCCTTATGGGAGATATTCGTAAGGCTGCGGGAAACAACCTCACCATTGCGGGGTTTGGCGAGTTCGACGGAAAATGGTTTACCGAAAAGGTGACCCACTCCGTAAGCCCCAGCGGGGGCTTCAAGACCGCCCTGGAGATGCGAACCGCCGGATCCTCCGGCGATGCCGCAGGTGGCGGGTGAGGAAGCTGTAAACCTGATCCGGAGGATCAGGAAAACTTTGAAGTGTACGAATGAAAAAGAAAAGCCCCTCTCTGCAGAGGGGCTTTTCTTTTGAACGATGGGCGGTCAGACTTGAAGACGGTCTCGCAGCCCTTCCTGGAGAACTTTCGAGAAATTGATATTCGCTTCTCGCCCCAACTTATCCATCCAGGCGGGAATGGTGACGGTCTTCGTGATGCTCCGCTGGGCTTCCTCCTCCCGGACGATATCCATACGGACGGAAATAAGGGTGGGGAAGTGCCCTCCGGGAAGGTGGAGATCCTCTACCGGGGTTGGAGGGGAAACGGGGTCGTTGTCCACTTCCGAAACGTAAAGAAAGCCTTCCAGGGCTTCCCGGGCGTTGGAAAGGGCCTCTTCCAGATCGTCTCCACAGGTGAGGCATCCGGGAAGGTCCGGATAATAGACGCTGTAACCGTCGCCATCCTTGTACAGAACGGCGGGATAGATACGCAAGTCCTTTTTCTTCGCCATGGCTATATCCTTTCCGGCGGGGCCGCTACTTCAGCCCCGCCTGTTTAAGTATGCTGTTGTAGGTGCCGGGTTTCAATTCCTTGTTGTGGCTTGGTACGGTGATCTTCCCGGACTTTTGCGGGTGCTTGAAATAGTCGTGCCCGCCTCGACTGTAAACGTAGTACCAACCGTCGGATTTCAGTGCTTTGATGATCTTGCGGGAACTGTAATCCGGAATGTGAATCACCCCCCTACAGTCATTATTTTAACACTGATAAAAGTAAGTGTCAATGAGCAGTTCTAAATTTTAGGGAGGTGGCGGGGATGCGAGTGCCTTCTCCCTCCCCGTTCCACAAAACACAAAACCGGGAAAAGAGGTGATGTCCATGCCCTCCATGCGGGGATCCCGCGAGAACATTGAAACATCCGCTACCCTTCGCCATGGCTACGTTTCCGCCTACGACCAGAAGAAGCACCGGGCGCGGGTGTACTTTCCCGAAAAGGACGGGCTTGTCTCATACTGGTTTCCCGTTCTCGTACCGAACAGCCTCAAAAACAAAGATGAGGTGCCCCTGGATAAGGGGGAGCACGTGGTATGCCTCTGTTTCGGCAACGGACTGGAAGCGGGAATCATACTCGGATCCATCTGGGACGAAAAGAACCTGCCTCCCATAGGCAATAAAGATATCCGGGTAACCACCTTCGAGGACGGTACCCGGATTTTCGTGGATCGAAAAAAGCACATTGTGGAAGTGAAAGATAGCCACGACAGCCGTATCCGGATGGAGGATAAAAACATCTACATCCAGGCCGCACCGGAAGGCAAGGTTTTCATCTATCCGGCTCCGGAGGTTCCGCTGGAGCCTTTTGTTTTTCCGGAACCCGAAAGCCCTCCCGGCTCCGGCTGAGGCGCTTCCGTAAAGCCCGAGCCGGAGGCTTAGGCGAAAGGATGGAACAATGATCGGATCTTTCGGAACCGTGGTCTTTGAGGTCTCCAATGAACGGGTTCGAACCTTCGAAGGATTACAGCGCACCAACAGCGCCCGCTACACGGAGCACGAACTGCACCAACACAAATCCCTTTTGGAATACACGGGAAACAAGCCCTCGTCGCTCTCCATGAGCATAACCCTGGATGCGGCTCTGGGGGTTCCTCCGGAGGAGGATCTGGAAAAACTCCGGAAGATTCTCCGGGAAGGTAAGGCGGTCTCCTTCATCCTGGGGGGCGTTCCCCAGGGGGACAACCTGTGGGTGCTGGAGCGCATGACGGAAAATGCGGAGGTGGTAAACAACCGGGGAGAGGTGGTCAAGGTAAAGGTTTCGCTTTCCCTGAAAGAATACGTGGAGGAGGGGGCGAAATAGCGTGGAAGTGGACGTAACCTTTCGGCTTGAAGAGGTGCATTTTGCTCCTCCGGATCTGGTAACGGAAATTATCCAGAATATCCGCACCATCTTCACCACCCCGAAATACAGCGTACCCCTGGATAGGCTCTTCGGGGTGGATGCCCGGGTGGTGGACTATCCCACCCCCAGGGCCATGGCGGCACTCACCGCGGATATTGTGGAGGCTATCCACAAGTACGAACCCCGGTGCAGGGTGGTCCGGGTGGATTTCGAGGGGGACGTGGACGGCATCCTGCGCCCGAAAGTGAGGGTGAAGATACATGAAGAGTAACCTTTTTCCGCATCTTCCGGATATCACCTTTGCGGAACGGGACGCGGCAATCATAGAGAGGGAGATCGTAGCGGGTTATGAGGAGGCTTTCGAAACCCAGTATGGAGAGAGCCGGAAGCTCTATCCGGGAGACCCCGTGCGGCTCTTTCTCGAAACCGTGGCCTTCGTTATCGTACATCAGCGGTACCTCATCGATCACGCCGCGAAAATGAACCTTCTGGCGTATGCCACGGGAGATCATCTGGATCACCTCGGGGCTTTGCTCGAAGTGCAACGTCTCGCTGCCCGCCCCGCGACGACGACGCTGGAATTCACCCTTTCCGCATTACAGCCCCAGGCGGTGGTCATTCCCAAGGGGACCAGGGCAACCCCGGGGGGAGGGGATATCATCTTCACCACCCTGGAGAATGTGGAGGTTTCCCCGGGGGAAGCCACCGTAACGGTGGAGGCGGAATGCACTCTTGCCGGAACGAGCGGGAACGGGCTTCTTCCGGGGCAGATCTCCCAGGCGGTGGATGTCTTCCCATGGCTTTCCTTGGTGACGAACGTCACCACATCTTCGGGAGGTTCCGACGTGGAAGACGACGAAAACCTCCGGGAGCGTATCCAGATGGCTCCGGAATCCTTCGCCGCCGCCGGTCCTCGGGGGGCCTACGTCTACTACGCCCGGGCGGCGCATCAGGACATCGTGGACGTGGCGGTGCTGGGGCCTCCGGACATCGATCCCGGAGAAGTGGAAATCTATCCTCTGCTCCGGAACGGGGAGCTTCCCACCCAGGATATTCTCGACCTTGTGCTGGAGCAATGCAATGCCGAGGACGTGCGTCCCCTTACGGATCACCTGCAGGCCCTTTCTCCCATGCCCGTGGAATACGATCTGGACGTAACCTACTGGATCGATCGGGAGGATGCCACCAGCGCACGGACCATCCAGACTTCGGTGGAGGCGGCTCTCGAGAAATGGATCCTCTGGGAAAGAACGAAAATAGGAAGGGATATTCTCCCCTCGCAGCTCGTTCGGTATCTCATGGAGGCGGGAGCGAGGCGGGTGGAGGTGCGTTCTCCCGTCTACCGGGAACTCGAAAAAAACGAACTGGCCATACCCGGAGAAAGCACAACCCTCCTCTATGGAGGGCTGGAAGATGCGTAACCTTAAAGATCTTCTCCTCGGGGAAATTCTTCCGGCATCCATTGCGGAAGATAGACAGGTACAGGCCGGAGCGGCGGCACTGAGCCCGGAACTACAGAGCGTTTCCCTGGCAACCCGGGAGGCCTATATCCTCTCCCGGATCGACGAACTTCCCGAGGCGGTGCTCGATCTTCTGGCCTGGCAGTTCCACGTGGATTTCTACGAACCTCTTAGCCTTTCCCTGGATGCCAAGCGGCGTCTCGTGAAAAGCTCCATCCCCTGGCACCGCAAAAAGGGAACTCCCTGGGCGGTGCGTCGGCTTCTGGGGGATCTCGGGTTCGATAGTGAAATCCGGGAATGGTTCGAATACGAAGGCACCCCCTACACGGCGAAGCTCAAGGTCTGGGTGGGAGAGGAATTCGATCTCTCCTCGGAAACCCGGGATCTGGCCGTAAGGGCCTTCAACGTGGCCAAATCCTACCGCACCGGCCTGGCGGGGCTTATCCTGGGCGTCTGGATGGCGGATTCCCTCGGAGAGCCTCTGGACGGAGACGGCACGGACGTTACCGGCCCCTCGGGAATGGGGAAGCTGGCCATAGGTCTCCCCTTTTTCGAGGTCTACCCCTGGGGAGGATTGCGGTACGGCTTCTTCGACTACGGAGATCTCCTGCGGTACGGCTCCTTTTCCTTCGGCGAGTCCTGGGGCAGGTATGGTTACGGCACTCCGGGAACCCCCGTTTACGGGGAGGGAATGCCGGATCTTCTGGAAGCCCTTACCGTGCGTTTCCCGGGCATGACGGAAATCTACCGGGTTCCTTCCCTGTATGCGGAAGTACGCTACGGAGATTTTCATTACGGAAGCTCCGAAGGGCCTCACGACTACGGGGGGCATATTGAAATCCGGCGGCCCCTGGTGTACGGAAAATTCTCCTACGGAGACGGATGCCCCCGTTACGGAGAGGCGAGGTATGGAGAATTCGCCTATGGGGGTGGTGTAGCCTACGGAGGGAAAATCACGAGGGAGGCATTATAAATGCAGATATTCGAAGAGGGCTGCTCCTGCGGGGGGCAGCTTTTTTTTACGGTTCGGCGCCACGGCAGGGTGCTGGAGGAATATCGGGAAAAGAACATGATCATGACCGCGGGAAGGGTGGCTATTGCAAAGCTCTTCGCGGGACAGTCCGGCATGGCGGGAACCCACGTGGGAGTGGGAACCTCCGGGGAGGCCCCGACGGCGGATCAGGAGGGGCTGGAAAATATCTTTCTGGTATCCGCCTCGGCGAGCTTCGCCCGGGGGGAGGCGGAGGGAGACACCATTCGATGGGTGGCAAGTGAAGAACCCACCCCCAACGTGAAGTTCGATTTCCTCATCGGCACGGAAGACGCCAACGGTATGGCCATCCGGGAGTTTGGCCTCTTCTGCGGAGACGGCACCATGTTTTCCCGGAGGGTGCGGACCAACGGCAAGGCCATCGACAAGGACGGAGATATCGAGATCGAAGGATACTGGATTATCCGTTTTTAGAAAGGAGAAATGCAGATGAGCGACTTTGTGGCCATTCCGGAGCCGGAAATACCGGAGTATCCGGAACAGGTAAAGATGATTATGCCCGGGGAGTTCGCCGCCGGAGGGGCGGGAAGCCCCGAAAACGTGCAGGCTCACGCCCTGGTGATGCGTACCCAGTGGCTGAAATCCCGGCTGGAGGCCCTGCAATCCGCCATTCCGGGAACCGAGGAGTATGACGCCATCATGGACCAGATAGAAAACATCATCGGGGAACTGAAGGCCCTGGAGCTTACGAAAGTGGCCTCCCGGGTGGAACACCTGGAGCGCACCTCGGGAGATCTGGCCCTCAATCTCCGGGATCTTGCGTGGAGGCTGGAAATGGAAAACCTTTACGGAGGATACGACGGCTGGTGGCTCGAAGATTTTCTGAGCACCGGAGAACTGGACATGACGGACGTGGAAGTTACTTCGGTGGTTCCCGGAGATGATTCCATCGATGTGGGGGATCTCTCTTCGGTGATCGTGGGGCTCAACTACACCCTTACGGATGGCATCGCCATGGAGGAAGTGCGTATCAAATCCACCGCCACTGCGGGAAGCGTGAAACGGGTCATCCTCGAAGAGACCGTAACGAAACAGTACCGAAGCGGCAAGGCGCGGCTCCTGCGTACCAGTGCGACGGTTCGGGAAGGTTCCGCCGTGGGAGCCGGTACGGACACTTCGCGGACCTGGGCGCCGAAAGTAACGTGGCAGGGAGTGGGGGGCATGGTTCCCGTGGATCTTGCCCTGGAAACGAATCAAGGAAATGCCGCCGCCTTTGCGACAAGCGGGGATATAGGCTTTTCCGGGGATCTCGTAACCCTGGTATAGGGAGGAAAACATGAGTAGACGGGAATACAAAAACGGTGAAATTGCGCTCCTGCACTTCGATTTCCCCTATTACGGGGAAACCGGGGACGGATTGCGGGACGAAATAGGGAAACTTTCCTGGAGTGCCCAGGGGAACGCCAAGCTCGTGGGTGCCGAAGCTCCGGTGGCCCAGGTGGTGGAGGGAACCCCGAAGTTCGGGTACCGCTGTCTCCAGACCGCGGCGAATACGGATTATATCAAGGCCGAAGAAATTACGGGGCTTCTGAATATCAACAAGGCGGGGAATTACGAGATTGAGTGCTTCCTGCGCCCTACGAACGTAACCGCTCCGGGAAATATTCTGGCGCTGCTGAATGCCGGTACGGAAGTTTTTTCCGCAGCGGTCTCCTCCACGGGAAATGTGGTGGTGACGGTAGATGATACCCCCCTCGTATCTTCGGTTCTTCTCTCTCAGGATGCCTGGACTCATCTCCTGATACGCATCTCCGGAGGAAATCTGAACCTCTATCTCAACGGAGCCGAGGCGGGGACGGGTAGCATTGCTGCAGGTATCGTCGAAGCCGATGAAATCCGTCTGGGAGGATTCGTGGGACAGATGGACGAAGTACGCATCCGGAATGCGGCGGGAAGCGGAATACCCACGGTTCCCGCCGCTCCCTATCAGGGAAGCATCAATTTGAAGAGCCTGGGCGGATTCGGAGACGGCAGTACCGGAGACGACACCATAACCCAGGCGGGAGTGGACATCAATACCACCGCCATGGTACAGAGCGGATCCCAGCAGAACCTCATTCTGGGGGAACAATCCGTGGGAAGATACGGCACCATCCAACCCGGAGATAAGGTCATGATCCATGTATCCCGGGGCAAAACGGCGGATGCCACGGAGGAATTCTCCCGGTTTTCGATTCGTACCGTGGCGAGCTTCAACGGGGGAGTGTTGACTCTCGACAGCGCCATCACGGAGTTTGTCGTATCCCCCTCGGAATACTACATCCAAGTAGTTCGGATTCCCCAGTTCCGCAATCTGAATATCGCCTCCGGAGGTTCTCTGATTCCCAAGGCATGGAATGCCACCACCGGAGGGGGGATCGTGGCGGCCATGGTACAGGGAAACTGCACCGTATCGGGAAAAATTACCACCACCGGCAAGGGAATAATCCGAATTGAACAGATGCCCTTCTGCCATTCCATGATGCCCGACAGGTTCCTTCTCACGGGAAACGTTTTTCTCCTTTGCGGCGGAACCCTTTCCGGAACAGGCTTCATCGGAAACGACTGGAGCGGCGACGGTGAGGGGGGAACCGGGGGAAGCGGAGGGGCAAAAACAGCATCCCCATTGCAATGGATCCGGCACCCGAGCTTGCCTGAATATGACTATACACAAGGATCCCCTGGCACTGCGGGTCAAAACGCTGGGAATGGATATGGAGGTGGAGGGGGAGGGGGTGGTGGCGGATCTGTCAATCGTGATGACTCTTACGCCTTTTGCAGTAATGGCAGTCATGGAAATATCGGAAAAGTTGGCTTCGGAGGGGATGGTGGGAACGGAGGAAAGTCTCTTGCCTTCCCTGTTGGCGTTCCGGGATCCCCGCCCAGTGGTGAATCAGGGCAAGCCCCAGGTAATAAAGCTCCTTGTCTGATTATTGTCGCCAAAATACTTGCGCCCTCTTTAGCTATTTCCTTTGGAGGGTTGGGGGCTAATGGAGGGAGCCGTGGGAAAACCTACGTAAATCCTAGTGTCAACACATATCAATCACATGGAGGTCGAGGCAAGGGTGGATTTGGAACCGGCTTCGCCTATATAGCGTATAAGGAGGTGGTCTAAATGCCCGATCTTTCCGTAATCGAACCTATTCGATATACCCAGGATCTCCTAATTGAAGACAAATCTGGGTTGCTCGTTTCTGCCGTACCCCTGAATGCCTCTGCCCTCACTCAGATAGACGCCGTCACCATATCCGGTACGGAGCCCGCGGGAACCTCCCGCAGGTTCCTGCTTTCTTTCGGGGAAAACGGCTGGCAGAAATGGAACGGTGCCGCCTTTGAGGCGGTATTCACGCAGAGCCTTACGGCGGGTAGCGTTCTCTCCGAGGGCAATACCGCGGTGGAGCTTACGGCTCTCACCGTGGCGAACCTCAATCCTCTGGCGGGAGAGATCATTCACGTGGCCATAGCCCTTCATGCGGAAGACCCCGAAGGAGTTATGCCCACGGCGGGACTCTCCATTACGGGGCAGTCCGAGGGGCAGATAACGGAGAAAACCGTACTTTCCCCCTCCCTGACGCTTTCCAGCTCCGAAGCCGTGGAAGTGCTGGATATCGCCGTGGAAAGCGAAGCCATAAACGGGGGCTCAGTAACGGTGGAGGCTCGAAAAGACGGAGGGGAATGGGAGGACCCCGCGGGAATAGTGGGGAAAACCGCGGGAAATCTCGATTTTCGGGCGGTCCTGCGGGCTCCCTCGGTGGGAGTTTCCGAGGCAAGTATCGACTCAACCAGGGTGCGCCACAAAAGCGACACCTCAAAACTGGCTACGGGAAGAGCTTCGGTTATCTCGAAAACCTACGACTTCTCCCAGGTGGATGGTACTCCCATCGATATGTCCCAGGCACACCTCATGGTGAAGCGCCTGGATATTCCGGAGACCGAGGTGAATGCCTACCTGGCATTGCGTCCCACCCCGAAAAAGGTACCGAGCGAGGTTCTCGGAACCGGGGACGGAAACCAACATACATATACCCTGGAGAATATTTCGGGCTTGGCCCAGCATACCCTCAAGATTTACTTCGGCAACGAGGAACAGGGAAGCGATAAATACGCCTTTTCCTCCGCCACGGGGCAGATTACCTGTACGCCTCCCGAGGGTGTTACCGTCTGGGTGGAATATGAGTGGGGGTGGGAACCGGAAACCTGGTTTCCCATGACAAGAGACAGGACCTATCCGGATACGGACAATCCCTATGTGATCGCGGATCAGTTCAGCTATACCGCCGGAGATGAAGATCCCCAGGGAAGCGTCGCCAGCGTGAGGGTGGACCTGGTACAGCTTACGGGAACCGCCACGGACGAGCCCCTGGGGGAGGGGACCGGAGCCTCCTTCGCGTATCGTCCCGAACACACGCCGGACCCGGAAACCCTGAAAGTGAAGGTGGGTGGCGAAAACTCGGATGCCTGGTACTACGATCCGGTGACGAACCTTCTCACCGTATCCGCGTCCAGGGGGGTCGCGATTACGGCGACCTACGAATGGAAGGGGCGGCAGCCTTCGGCGGATTCCGTCGCCTGTGTGTGGAACGTATAGAGGAGGGGTGTATATGAGCAGTTCCGGATGCCGGGTTTCCGAAGGGACTCAATTGAAAAGGAAACTCCGGGAAAAAGATAATCTCATACGGGATGCCTATGTGGTTTTGGCACAGCAGCAGGCCATGATAGAGGACCTGACTCTCGCGGTGGCCACCATGCAGGCGGGAGGAGGTGATACCGCATGAACGACGTATTCGTGAGAATCTACGGTCGGCTCGTTCTCTGGGGACTCTGGGATATTTCCCGGGTTCCCGAAGCCTCCCGGGAAGATGTGCAGGCCTGGGTAGCGGCACAATGAGAATATCCTGCAGTATTTCAGTTCACACTATCCGCCGGAGAGCTTCGGATCTCCGGCGGATTTTTCGTGCACTTTTCGGAAAGAAAGGAGGAATGAGGTGTCTTCCAGCAAACATTTTTCGGAGAAGGAACTAACCTGCAGGTGCGGATGCGGGGTGTGCATTGTTCACCCCGAGCTTCTCCTTTTGGCGGAAAAAATCCGTGCCATCCTTGGCGATGCCCCCATGGTCGTGACATCCGGGTACCGGTGTCCCGTCCATAATCGCTTGGTGGGCGGGGCTCACGACAGTAAGCACCCCCTGGGTATGGCCATGGATTTTATCCCCCAGGGGATTGCGATCCCCGAAGCAAAGGAAAGAATCCTTAAAGCCTACGAGGCGGGGAAACTCCCGGAACTCGGAGGACTCGGATACTATCCGGATCAGGGATTTTTGCACATCGATGTGTACCGAACGGGGCATTTGAGGCGGTGGTAGGGCGTGGATGAAATCA